>JAAUXT010083439.1_pt1 | contig 39377 bp, 46 predicted proteins | sample 7278171 | NCBI WGS metagenome assembly JAAUXT01 (sample SAMN14350112, study PRJNA611818) | marine sediment metagenome | isolation source: surface marine sediment (1.8m) | place: French Polynesia: Moorea | collected 2018-08
CCCCCACCCCCCCCCCCCCCCCCCCCCCCCCCCCCCCCCCCCCCCCCCCCGCGGGGCGCCGGCAGGCTCACCGGAACCTGTATACACGGTACGAGATCCCGTGCTAAAGGAGAAAATTGGCTGGTTTTTTTTTCTGCGACAAAAGCACATTTTGATCGATTTACATGTTCAAACGCAACTAATTGTGTGATTATCAATGCCCGTAGAACCAGACTCCACTTGCATAGTCATTATTCCACCCTTTCACAAATCTACTGAGCCAAACACGTGTTCGACAGACCCAACTGAAGACGTGTGAACATCAACAGGTGCTTCGTCCAAAGCCAATTTTTTCCCCTGGAGTCTACCCGTTCTGCAACAACGTTCCGTGATTTTATTCTGAAACTTCTAACTTTAGTTTCAGATACCGTGATTGTGCTTTCGTTGCAAATGTTGACTTCGAACTTTCCTTTTGCATTTCCGGGACACCATTCTGAGCACTGTAGAAACACAAGCAAAACCTCAATCTACCGCGTAGACTGGACCTACTTGTAGGTTTACCTGGCTTTTGATGATTCCAATGTCAATCTGTGACTGCGACTGTGTTTGCGAAGGAAGCGTGAAGTCGCTGAAATCAAAATCCGAACCCTGGGTATCGGCGCCCAACAGGTCTGTTTCATCCGTTTCCAAGAAGGTGAGAGCCTGAGAGCTCGGTCCGTACGCGTCCACGCTCATTCTCTTTCATCGATGATTTGTCTTTGAACCAAGAGTTTCCTTTCTTTGCTATTCGTACATGGTCACAACAACCCAAAATGCTGAAATATTAGCCACAAAAAGCTCCACCTTCCTCTTTCGACACGCCACAGAATTTCGACTGGGTTCTTTTCTTGTGGGATCAGTGAGCGCACAGAGTGATGACGTAGAGCACACCGTCCTCGCCCTGAGACACGAACCAACCTCTAGCCGGCCGTTCTCAGCAAATTTTGGGGTGAGTACGTGCAATCGAGTGGCGAACTTCTGGAAGAAATGAGAGTTTGACGTATGAGGGAGAGAGTGGGACAAAGGATGGAAGAAGCTGGCGGTCGGTGTCGGGGAGTAGATCTGGCGACTGGACCCATGGTGAAATTTGTCGGCCTGCATTTTGCAACCCTCGAAATTTCTTGACGTTGGACCAAATCCACAATGCGATGCCTGATCTGCTGATGGCGATCCACTGGCGGCCTGTAGACCCTCTATTGATATCCAAACTCAAGAATGCGAGCAACAAAATCTCAATCCGATCACAACCAATTTCTCAAAGCAAGTCTCTGCAGAGGTCCGGATTGAATTGGTCAATCTGGATTGCTCAGCGGTCCGCTACAATCGCTCTGATTGACAGATTTCTTGTGAGCAGTTCCTTGGAACGAAGGCTCAGATCAAAAGTCGCAACGCTGGTGTGAAAAGGATGCGAGGACGAGTTCTCGAGCGTCGAAAGTTGAGAGTGTGAAACGTTGAAAGTGAGGACTGAGAATGACCGACTTCAAATCGACTGACTTTTTGGAGAATGATCATGACATCACTTGAACGAGTTGACAATCTGAAGATCAACAGTAGTGGCATGCGTGGCTGGTGGCTTCAGCACCTGCGATCAATTTTTTTTTGGAATTCGTTCAAAGATATTCTTTCAGAAATAATTTGTGTCGTTGCAGAAAGACGGGGGGACACCTGTGGTTGATGGTACGCGGTGGTGTCCGCACGACATTGTCGAAGGGACGTGTCTTTGAGGCGGCTGGCAAAGCAAAACTGCTCTTCGACTGTGTCGTTCATTCAGCGATGAATGCACACCTTCACAACTATGGATACAGACTGAATTTTGTGCGAAGTCCCAACTCTCCCAACTCGCCTGGGTTGTTTCACCCACTACCAGTGCCGCCACGTTACATTGCTCCTCCCTCAAATCAGATCGTGTTGGCTCAACAACAGCTGCAAACAGGACTTGCATTGGCCAGTCTGCCAATACAACAGCAAGTTCAGTTTCGAGCTCAGCTTCAAGAAGTTGGTCGGGTTTTGATGCAACAAAGATTCCTTCAACACTACTCCTTTGCCAACTCATCTTCGTATCACCAAGTTCCAAGAAATCACTCTGCTGAGAGTCCAACATTGCAGTCGGACAAGGTAGATCCTGTCCTGAACGACGTGTGTGCAGATATAAAGGAGGAAATCCTGAAACAGTTGAACGGTGAATACAAAGGACAGACCGCTCGTGACACCGAAGTCGAAGAAGACTCGAAAACCCAACGTTCGCAGGCCGTGATCTCATTGTCGACGGAAAGAGGATCGTGTTCACCTTCCATTTGTAGTGGGAAACTGGACATCTCACTGACTGCAATGGAACCTCGAGGGCAAAAGTAAGTCTTGGGCTGAACATCAACAAAATCATTTTTCGTCGTTCATTGTGACTGATTTGTGCAAACATGCCACTGCGTACAACATGGTCATTCACAACTGAATGCACTTTGTGTTCTGAATTTTCAGGAGACATATGCACACCCAAGCCAGACCAGGGCGAAAAAGGACGAAGTCTGACAGTGATGACCTGAGTCATCAAGGCCCAAATAACCTGCCATTTCACTGGCCTGGGCCCAACCCCAAGGAATGCCTTGAAAGGGTGTGTTGTGTTTTGGGAAATGTGGAAGTTTCGCTTCACCAGCTTCGATGAAACCAATACTGAAAGGGGCGCAAACGGACAGACTGATGTGAACAAGCACAAGCCAGCAAACAGTAGATTTCGCACAACAAAAATGCTTCTCAGTGCACTTCGGGGAAGCCATACGGTCCGGGAAGGGGTCATGAACAGCGAGACAAATTTGTTTTCATCTTTGCAGATAACGCAGTCCATCTGGAGGTATTTTGACTCGAGACATCAAACGCAAGATGTCTATCTTCAGAAAATGCAGCTGCGCGAAGCATTGTACTCCGTCATGAAGGGAGTTTTCCCATGTAAGGAAATCTGCGAACGTATCAATCTTCACAGAAGGAAGGTCCGCTAAACCTCTTTCTCACTCTTCGCTGTTTGACACGGAAGAGTTTATGCGTTGTAGATTGCGGCTTGTACGCTGTGGGCTCGTCAATGAATGGTTTTGGAAATCAAACCAGTGATATGGACATGTGCCTCATGATATCACAAACTGAGGTGAGACGCGTGCACTGAATGTGTGTGGGGGAAATGTCAGTCGGACATTCTTTGTTGGCATGTGACGTGTTTTTGTGTGTTGTCACAGTTGGTCACTGGTGACGGGCGTCGAGCAATGTCTCTCATTCATTCTCGGTCTGTAGGTTGACCAGAAAAGAGAAGCTACAGAAATCCTTCGCTGTCTGTTCAAGGCTCTGAAGAAATGCAGTAAGAAATTGATATTTTTCGTTTCGTGGTATTCTGAACGTGAAGGGAATCGTCGGCTTTTGATGGCCCTGGGTGTCTTGCGTCCGATATTCTGTGCAAAACCAGTTGATTTTCTTATTCGTTCATGTGTTGCTTTGGTCGGGAAAGCGTTTGCACCAATTTGTCTTTGACAGGTTTTCTGGTGAACATTCAGCTGATACGTGCCAAAGTTCCGATTCTGAAGTTCACTGACAGAATCAGGTAAACATTGCAGAATAAATCAATTTTACAGGAATTTGTTATCTTTGAATGTTTCACCCAAAGAAAGACCCCCTGTCTTTTTACGCAGTGGGATTGAAGTTGACTTGAACATCAACAACAAGGTTGGAATACAGAATACGCATTTGCTGAATGCGTACGCTCGTCTTGACTGGAGAGTCGCTCCTCTGGTGCTGTTTGTCAAGTTCTGGGCTCGACAACAAAATATCAACGATGCCAGCCAGGGCACAATCTCGAGTTTTTCCCTTGTCCTTATGGTCATTCATTACCTTCAATGTAAGTGGACGTCGACCTTCATTGCGAACAGTAATTGGCGTTGCTTCATCTTTCTGGTCATCGTGAAGTGAACGTGTTTCTTCTTACAGTTGTGATTGATACGTTGTCGATTGGTGTCAAGAATGGTGTTATTCTTGGAACAGTTCCGTTCGGACATGTCAGTCGGCAGGCCTGAACTGTGGGCTGACTGACAAGCTCTTTTGACAGGTGCCGTGAATCCTCCAATCCTACCGAGTTTGCAGCAGATGTATCCTGTGAGTGGAATTCGTCTCAGCACAGCTGATATGCCAACTGCCGTTGTACTAATCTGCGAGAATATAGCCGCGGTTTTTGGTGATCAGGGCTTTCTTCATTTTCAGGACAAGTTCAGCAGCAGGCAAGACGTTCGAATGCTGAAGCTCAACGAGAAGCTGCCAGAATACAGCAGCAACAATTCGTCTTCGCTCGCGGAGCTCTTCGTCGGCTTCCTGCATTACTACGCTTTCAAGTTCGAGTGAGTGAACCTGATCCAAAGACAGCCGCACAAGAAAGAAAGCATTTTGTTCACAGGACAATTTGTCTGCTGTTTGTGGACGGTGGTCGTTTTGTCAATTGCAGCTTTGATCGAACTGCGATTTCTGTGAGACTTGGAAAAGCTGTTCCAAGGCACGTTGTAGTCAATCAGAGCCGGGAGCCAAACTCGTGGAAGTGCTTGTGCATCGAAGGTATTATTCGTCAGGGGATTCTGCTTTTTTTTCTGAGCACGCCAAAAGGCCTCCACGACAAGCTTTTGTGTGTGTGTCCAGATATGCGGCACCCACAACTCGTCTGTCTTTTGCAGAACCATTCGATCTGTCCAACACGGCTCGATCGGTGTACGACGAGAACACTTTTCGGCGATGCAAGAGAGTTTTCAAAGCAAGCTTTACTCAGCTCCGACAATCTGGAGATGTGAATCGAATTCTGCACAACCCTTTGTGAGGCATTGTTTTCTCAGCCCCGAACTGTGACCCGAACATTTTCAAGCATTGGAGCGGAATATTGATGTCCTCGTGCAGTTTTGTGTGACCACTTTTGTCACCCAAGTCCCTGTTCAACCAGGCACTCAGAATTGAGCTGCAACAAGTCGGTTGTGCGCTGAAGCAGATAAGACTTCCGCTTGTGACATTCACGCAACGTTACATTCTCAACACACACGTGAACGCATGAATTCCACTTTTGTATTTCCATGCAGAAGTGAGCAATAAATGCACATTTTTGCCAGAAAAGACCAGCAAGTTTTGTCTGTGCTGTTTGGCACTTTCATCGGATTCGGGATCGAGGAGGGGGGGGGGCGCAAACCTTACTTTATAGATCTACTGGTGTCGTAGTAGCCAACGGAAACCGGCTGTCACTTGCAGGTATCACCAAACTTGCTCCTTCGGGTACTGGGACAAGAAAGGCGTCTCTGCAACTGTTCTTGAAAGCATGAATTGTTTCCGGGTCGAAAGACGTTCGGCTTGCATGCGTGTAAGTTTTATTACCACGAAAACCACACGTGCATTCTGTACACAAAGAACACGGTTATCCTCCTGATACGAAGCAAACTGCACTGGAAGAAAAGGTGCCGCGAGAAAAGGAGTACACTTGACAGAGTAGACACGTCAGAATCTTGAGCACTGGTTACTTCGTAAGCTTTGGAACAACTGTGACTTCCATGGTGTTGGTCTTTCCGGTCAGTCTATTTTCTTTGTGGTTCTTCGCTCTGCTGCTTTCCTCCGGTGTTGTTGTTGAAGGTTGGGGGCGCTTCACGACCCGAGATTTCTCCGTTTCTTTTCCTAAAGATCTACTTGCGCCGGTCTTTTTTCTGGCGGATATTCGAACAGGTTTCGGTGCGCAGGTATTTTCTTTTGAAGTTCTGGGCACTTCGTCATTTCCAGTGTGTTTCTCTTCAGCTGGAGCAGGTGGTTGTGACGGGACGTTGGATGCACTTGTCAAATCCTTACAAAACAGCTTGTGGTCGTCGCGTATGTGTTTGGTCAAGGCTTGCTTTGATGTCAAGTGTTTGCTACACAGAGGACAGCAGCAGGCTTCATAAGTACTCGTCACTGTTTTGTCTGGCAAATTTTGCGACGGGCATGTCCGGCCACCACCTGTAGAAACGTCAAACTGGCCAAAATGTGCTCCGATATGTTGCTTGAAATCTTGTGCTTTTGAAAATGGAGAGGAACAAAGTGAGCAAACGATTTCGTTTTCACGACAGCCACGTAAAGCACCTTTCGCATAGACACAATCCTGCTGATGTTCGTTCAGTTCACTCCATCTGATGCTGCCTTCACACAACCTCTCGAAATGCTTTCCTCTCTTGAAATCCTGGCTGTCGAAAAGGTCCCTGCTGAGGCCCAAATAAATGACGTCCAGAGGCACTGCAGGCCGTCCGCCGTTGTCCTGAGAAACTGGCAGTGAAAACCTGAGAGATTTCCGTTTCTCGAGTTCTTCCGTGACGAGCTTCCGCTTCGAGGCGGCTCCAGACCGAAGCGCAGTTTTCGCCGCGTCCACCTGCTGCAAACAGGAATTCACTTCGCGTCAGAAGACAAGTCGTTTGAAAGCATTCGCTGGTTAGATGTCCTGTCAAATTCGTGTGGCGGGAGGAAAGGTCAATCCGGAAAGCAAAACAAGACCTGTTCTGACACAAGGTGTGTCCAAAATGATCTGCTTGGAAAACCAGTGTAATCAGTTACCGCGTGTAATTGCTTATCGCTGCGCTGAAAAACGCATTCAGTGGTGAGACAAAATACATGTATTTGCGTGCAACTCACTTGTTCAGCGTCGACAGCAGCGGATGGCGCTCGTGATGCTTTTTCCGATGCGTCGTCACTTTCTTCCTTTACTTTGATCGCCATGTTAACAGAGGCCAACTCTGGAGCCATGTCGACTGTTCCAAGCGCCACGTGTGTCTCGGCCAACTCTGCAGGTATTGGTACGATGTTGATGACGGTCGGCGCTCTTTTCGGTGGCGATGCTATTGACGGCGATTTCGCCCCAGACGGTGATTTGGTGTTGATTTTCTGCACGGCTTTCTCCACGGATTTGAGAGCAACCTGCATTCGTGGCCTCTTGTGAGGTCGTTGTTCATTGGCAGGCAGAGTTTCCTTCACGTTGACCAGCAGAACGTCACTTTCGTCCAGTGTGATGCCGATCAACGCTTCTATGCTGACAGACGAACTGAACTGGAGTTTGCTCACACACAGTTCAGTCAAAGCGTCTTTGATCAAAGTCTGCATCACTTCTCGTTCGGACTTCAGCACCATGTTGCTCCGTTGATGACCCTGAAAGACAGAACTTCAGCAGTTCATATTCACGAGCGCAGATTCAAGTTCCGACACACGGGGCCTTTGGTGCGAAGTCCAATGCATTTTTGCAAAGGGGTTTGTGCAACGCCTGAACTCTGCTGCTTTTGTTTTCGGATCCTATCACGTTTGTAAATTTGTAGCGTTCCCAGAACGGTGACATAATTGCGTACACCGCAGTTCCGATTCTACCCTGCATATTGATGCCGATAACATGCGGACTTGCTCATAGACGGTATTTCTCGCAGCCAGTAATTTATAATTTCTCAACCAACCACCAATTTCAAGTCACTCGATGTTCTTTCAAATGCAAGACTTGTTTCCGTCGCTCACATGTGTCCGAAGTTTCGTGTGCAAGACTACTTTTTTTCCCCAAATTGAGCATCAATCGAAAGGGGTGCACGGGCACAAAAGCCTTGGTCCCAGAAAACAGACGCAAATGTTGGGGTGCGTCTTTGACATGGGGGCGTCTTGTACGGTACCAACAAAATACGCAACATGAACTCCTTTTGAAGTTTATTTCTCACCAAACGGTCAGCAAGTTGAAAACTGACACGCGCATCACGAGACGAAAAAATATTGTGCGACCAAAATTTTACCGGGATGCATCACAATAAAATGGACAAAGGCCATCATGATAATACGAGTAAGAACCACAATCTACTTAAAGCTCAAAGGGTCAATTTTGGTACAGACCAAAGGTCACTGGGTCTCATTCGCAGCCACGCGCTGGGCACAACTAGCACAGAGCAGGCTTTTCGAGTCTTATCTGGACCACGTCCGCAACATTTCGACGTTGTTTCGAGATAACAATTGCACGTATGCACCACCCACTTGAGTTTTCAAATGTGTCCCACACCAAGCTTTCCCTAAAACTAACTTCCCTTCTGCAAAAACTGAAGTCTTGAAATTGACCATTCAAACGCCTGCAAGTTCCACGTTGAAAACAAGCACGTTCCCAGTCGGATCTGTCGCGGGTTGAGACAGACTTGCTAGAACCCGGGGTTGACAGAATGTGGATTGCGCTCCGGCAGAGTGCAGCCCGATCGCTGAATGATCAGATTAGCGGCGTAATTTGCGCACCGAATACAATCTTCCAGGCTCTGCTCTTGGACAAACTGTGCCATGAAGCCACCGGCAAAAGCATCGCCCGCCCCGTTGGTGTCGACGATTTCTTCTGGTGAGATGTGAATGACGGGAAACTCTCGAATCTGACCATTCTTGTACACGATGGTCGGTTCGCTGCCTTGGGTGATCACAACCATGCGCATTCTGGAACCGTTGAACTTCGGAAGAGCGCTGATCTTCTTCGCGATTTCCTTCTGGTCGGTGGTGCCGAAGTTTTGCTCCTTGGCGAACGCCTCGGCCTCGCTCTCATTCCCGAAGAGGACATCCACGTATGGCATCACCTTCATCATGGGCTCTTTGAAAAACTGGCACAGGAATGGGGCAGAGAGGTTCAGACAGAAGATTTTGTCATTCTTTCCAGCGTATTCCGCAACATGCAACATGGATTCCGGACTCACGGTGAGCGGGAAGCTTGAAATGTAGTAATACTTGGCCTTCTCCATCAGAGCGTTGACTTCAGGCACCAACAAATGTTCCTTGGAGAAGTGATTGGCAGCAGCAAGGTAAGCGCAGAGAGACCTGCTTTTGCCCGTGATCAGCACAGCGCAGGTGCCCGTCGGCTCCTTGTCGGTACGCATGTACTTGACGTTGACGCCTGCCTCCACCGCCTTCTGCTGAAGTATGTTGCCGTACTTGTCGTCCTTGCCGATGCACCCGACGAACGTGGTGGCGTGGTGGATCCCGATGAGCCACTGCGCGACCCGCACGACGTTCTGCGTCGCTCCACCCGGCACGTACTCCACGTCATATTTGGACGTCATGTCGTCGTACATGGCTTTGTGCTTGTCTTCAGCCAGAATCGCATCGTTCTGCTTCAGCCCGTACTTGTCCAAAAATTCACTGTCTACTTCGGCAGAGATGTCCAAGAGAGGGTTGCCAAGGGCGAAAAGAATTCCTCCCAGTTCGCGTTCCATTTTGCTCTCTGCAAAAACAAACATGCAGACTGTGACTGTGCGAGTCGAGCGAAGCTACCGTCTTCTGCAAATGGACAGCTGCTCACCAGCAGCATTTCAGTGTTTTCATTTGAATGCAGAATTTACGCACATTCACTTGGCGCCTTCAGAAACCAACATTTAACAGTTTGGAACATTTTTGAAAACCATCCGTTTGTAGGCTTCTATCCAAATCAACAAATTCTTCAGGGTTTTTTTTCCCATGGTGGCAAAAAAAAGTCCACATTCACCATTATTGTTTTCATTGCACTGAAGAAAACGCCCACCTTCCGATCACAGGAATAGAAAGCAGACCGACACCCTAATTTCATTGTCCCTGTCATCAATTCTTTGATTGTGATCACTCCCTTTGAACCTCCACCGCTTGGCGTAGAAGAATGACAAAAAGCGTTTTGTACTCACCAATCTGTTTGTTCACAAAGACGTCGGCGCACAAATGCGAAGAAATGCCTTCTCGTGTTGATGCTGAAAACATAGTTCCCAACTGCATGCTCAAACGTCAACGACAAAAGCAGTTTGCTTGCAGCAACAGAAGCAAGAGTCAAATCACCAAAGTGCAACAGTTCCTCTGAAAGCCACACAGAATACACGTGTGCGTTGGGAAGCTGGACGCTTCATCAGCAGCTGACCAGCTTCCACCTGTTCACTGTGAATCGAGCTGAACCGAAACTTCCGAGCTGACGACACAAAAACAGATCACACTGGAGAATGGAAAGAAGAGCAGACCTAGGGGCTGACCCACGAAGATTCCACCGTTTAGTCCAGGCCCTTTGCCTGGATCATGGGCATGAAGGGAGTTAGTGGTCTCCTGTCTGGACCAGAGCAAATGAGCACAAATCTCTTGGCGGGGGTGGGGAGGGGGAAGTGAGCCGGCAATTTGGCTTCAACTATGTGGGAGAATGAAGAACAACGAACAAGAACATCCATCAGAGTTGACACGAGGCTCGGGGATGCCGCTGGTGTTTGTGCACAACGTCTGTGAATTAGATTTCTATTTGAGGATCGCCGTGACGGTCATTTTGAGCCCGAAAAATTTCGCTTCAAAAGCCACATGGAAGGAGAGTCGACATGCTTTCTTTGCCCGCGAGAGTCGAGAGATCAATCTAAAGTCTGGATAGATTCTACGGCAGAGCAGGACATGAAATTGACTTTTGATACCGACTTTACGGAAGATTCTTCAGTGAACTCAACTTGATGTTCGTTCGGATGCTCCCTGAAAGCAACCTTCACCCTCTGTGAACGGACTTCGGGCTTGCCAAAAACACCTGCTGACAACCCCCACCTCCTTGTCGCGAATCACCCACTTCCAGCGCGTCCCGCCTCCAAACCAGACCGACCGATTCTGGACGTTCTCTCTCGATTGTGGAAAAGCCTGGCACAAACCAACCTTTTTTTTTTTTGGTGAACTAGGGCCGCTGTGAAATGTCGACTTCAGTAGCACACCTTCTTTCAGGGAACGTGTATTTGCGGCAAATGAGGGAGAGTCCGCCGCGTTTGGCCTCTTTGTATATTGTAGCTGGGTCTGAATGCTGCCATCTGCACAAGCGGCGCGCAACAGGGGGGTTGTACCAGAAAAAGCTCACACAACAAATTCGCTATAGAGAGCAAAATTCGCCCCAAGTTCAAGTCATACTCGTTGAAAAAACTTATAACTAAACCTTTGAATGGAATTTTTTCCATCAATTATGATGATTGATGTGACCCGCTGAGTTTCCATCAGTTTCGCGTCTTATTTTGCGAAAGACCCCCTAGACTCTATCTGGCTCGTTTATCACTCAAAATACGAAAATACGTTCCTGTGACAAAACTATATAATAACAACAAAAAAATAATAATAACAAATGAATACATAAAGCCTCGAACACAAGTGGCATGTCAGCATGAAACTGTTGCTCAATTTGGTGTCAGTGCATTGTCGTTTTGATCAGATTGGCAATTGTTGTGAGACAAATCTTCAAGAATGAATTTGTAAATAATCAGGTAATATTCGTGTGTTTTGATCAAATGTTGCTTGTTTTCAAATCTTTTCCCAACAAACAAAAACATTGTCAAATGTGCCAAACCGGGCCATTTCATTGCATTGCTTGTGAATTGTAATTTTGATCAGATTTGTTAGGTTTGTAAGATCAAAATGAGACAAGGGTTATTCACAAAAGGGGGGGTACTTTGATTCGAATGAATTCTACTACAAATACAACAAAACAAAATTGGAATAATTTTTTGAAGGAATTCTGTGCAAATTCTTTGATATGCTAGCAAACAGAATTTCTTGAATATTGAAATCGATGTAGACGGAAGTCTACTGTGACCGATGTTTCTGCAGGTAACCAGAGGACCAGATTCGCAGCGGCCATATTTAATATTTGTAGGAAACGAAGCCGAAAATATAAAAATCGTCTTACCACGGGTGCATTGTGAAGCAAACATGTAAGAAGCGATCAATTTACGTTTTGAATATAAATTTATAGCCACGCACCTCTGGGAGAAATGTAGATGTGTAATATGAATGCCAAATGGACTGATTATGGCGTCCAGTGGTGCCTGTGCTTTTCGATTTTTCCGCGCAGACATGTGGAGCCACTTTTGACTTTGAATTGTAAATTTTCTGCTCGCTCAGTGCAGGAAATTTCTTGTCATTCAACAAGTTTTTGCGATTGCTGCACACTTGTGCAGATCTAAATCCACGACAATCGTTAAATTTTTGACAAGCCCGCAATTGATTTCAGATCGGTGCCTGGGAACCAGAAGTGGCGCCACAATGGTGATCAAATCAGACAAACACAAGATACAGCAACTTCTTTCTGAAGCCATAACCGTGCTGTGCAAAAACGGTTTGAACTTCAAGTCTCACGTCAACGTCGAGGCACTGATTGGCATCACATTGGACGACGATGAAGTGTTGCTGGTCAGCGTCAGAGAGACCATTCCAAACCAACAGGCTCAGAAAGTACTGGCTGCGTCAGCCTTTGAATCGAGCCATCCAAAGGCACTCCCCAGCAGGAAACGCCCTGCTCAGCACATCAGTGTACCTGCCAATTCTGACATCATTGAAACGGACAGTGGTGAGCCGCCGTCAAAACGGTTGGACGAAGAGGAAGACGACGAGGTGATTCAGATCAAGGGAGAAGAAATCTCGGATGATGACATTGACGCAGAACACACACACTCAGAGCCAGACGAACAAAACGCAGAAGTTCCCGATGATTCAAGTGCGAACAATTACGATGCCAGTCAGTTGGAGCAGTTTGTTGACTTTGCAACCACGGCCCAGGCAACAGATCTTGAGGAGGCGGACAGCAAAGCAGCATTGTTCACAAATCCCGGTGTTCTTCCTCAAGGTGACTTGCCGTTCCCTTCCAGCCTCGCCTCTCAGACTCAACACCCAGCATCACGGGGACCTCAGGTTGGTACACTCGTATGTTGGACTCAGTTCACAGACACACGGGCTTGGGTTGTGGTGTTTGGCAGACCTGCTCTCTTGTGGTGTAACATCCAGGTGGTTCTTGAACTCTAACTGGAAAACTGAAATTTGTTTTGACGTGTGTCTGAAAACTGTGGACTGTCAGGCTCTTGATAATTTTTGAAGGAAAAGCAATTCATCGCTTCAGTTGTGGAGTGAACCACAAGGAGTAAATCTGCTTGGAATTCTCACAAGAACGCGTCGATTGCTCCTTGTTGCGAAGAAAGTTTTTTTCCCGGTCACATCAGTTGCTTGCTTCAGTGGTGAACTGTTGAAACGCGTTGGTGTTGATGTCTGTTGCATTTTTATTGCTTTGTCACCACTGATTTGGTCAGCAGAGCGATGGGCGTCAGTGTGTGGCGTCGTGTCAGTGCATTTTCCACGCAATGCCTTTGTTGGTGGACACGGTGTTCGGCTGTTGCATGTGTTTTCAGTTCTGAGCAAGTCCTCTGAGATGCAGGCAAATTATTTTCAGCGAGGGCACGAAGCACCTTTGAACCCAGACTCCTTGTGCTGTCGAAGGTGAAGATTATTTTCCTTGTTTGTAGTGGATGGAATGGAGGAAGAGACACATGCAAATCGGAAATAGACCGAAGACGAAACAAGTGGCTTGGCGGGAAAAATCTTGCTCAGAAATGGCCACCAGCGAAACAGTTGGAAGCAATCTTGTAGACGAAGTTTTGAATCGATGTTCACCGAAACTGATATTCCCGTGCAGTGCTTGTGATGCAGTGTTGGGCACAAAAACCGCTCTGCGCAACCACATGAAAAGACACCTGGGACAGCTCGGCTACGCCTGCAAACTGTGCGAGAAAAAGTTTTGGAACGTCAACGACCTGCAGGGTCATATGTCAGCGCGTCACACCAACATCAAAGTGCACGTGTGTCAGCGCTGTGGACGCTCGTTTTCCTACAAGAAAACGTTGGTCAGACACCAGAGAAATGATCACAACACAATGCAACAATGAATGACTCGCATGCTTGTCCATGTACATTTGTGGCGTGCTCCCAGCAGGTACATTGTGCGAATCTCTGAGTCCACGTTCTTCGATCTTGCAGCTTTGGAGCGCTTTACCTTGGACGAAAGACGTTGAGGCAAGTCTGGGAAGCTCCCCGCAGAAAAACGCACAGTTTGATCCAGTTGCGGCCACCAGTCGTTCTGGAGGATGGAAGTGTACCGTTTGTTCTCTCGAATTTTTCAACAAAGAACGTCTCAAAGGACACATGAAAGGACATTTTGGACAGCTGAATCACAAGTGCTGTATTTGTGACAAAGCGTTTTGGAAGTTTGAAGACTTGGAAGGACACATGGCAAGCACACACACCTACGCAAAACGTTTCCATTGTTCACTGTGCGGCAATTCATTTTCATATAAACGGTCGCTGAGACGACATCTGAAGCAAACTCACAAAACGGACTGGAGAGACATGGCAACTTCGTGAAATTGTTTCAGTGCGTGTGCTAAGTTTGTTTGCGGTGATTTCAGGTGGTGCTGTTGTTTTGATCGTTCTTCTTTCTTCTTTTCTGGTGCCAAAAAAATGGACGACTTTCACTGCACTACTTTCACAATGTCCTTTTCCAGCGTGGGTTGGTGGCATCATCCACAGCGACAGCCCAAGGAGGAGCACAGAGTGAAGGACTGGCTGCAGTCAGCACTGCCATTGACTGGAACAAATTGCTGGAATCAAGCAAAACTGGAACAGACAGGTGGCAGTGCAAGATGTGTCCACAGCACTTCGCCAAGAAGAGCTATCTGACCAGACACATGAAGGCGCATTTCGGAGACTTGCAACACTTGTGCGAGGTTTGTGAAAGGAGATTCTGGACCAAGGCTGACCTGGAAGGCCACATGAGTTCACACACCAACGAAAAACACTACAACTGCACGTTGTGTGGGAAGAAATTCGCCTATCAACGATCTCTGCGACAACATATTCGGGATGTGCATCATGTTGACTGGCGAAATCTCGTCGTTCTGGATGAGTGAAACATTCGGAGGGCGCATGAAAAATGTTCCCGTGAATCACGAACAAAACCTGGAAGACAACTCCTCGTGGCACTCCTTTTGATATCACTGGATCAATTGTCTGTTGCTAAAGCTGCACCCATGATGTTCGTGCGTTGAACAACGTAGAGGAACGCCTTGTAGTTCGGGTGGTTTCGGCAACAAAACACCGGAGAAGCTTGAGACTGTGTGTTTCAGTCCAGCTTGCAAAACTGTTTTGTCGACTCTCTCCTAAACTGGAAAACGTGCCTCTTGTTCTTATCCTCACATCTAAGCCCTCAGTTTGGGGACAATTGTTTTCGCTCGTGTGGTGAAAGGACCTCTTCGAAGCTCAAAAAGATGGGCAAAATGTTCCACGGTGTTGTGAACAGTTCGCATCCACGAAATTCCGAACCAGGTTGAATTAAGCAGCTCAGATGCGTCGGCAAATAAATTTCTTTGCAAAGAATACCATTCCTGACGTTTGTTGAACTGTTTTGCAGTGCAAGAAGAACGACAGGTCTCAGCAATGTGTTTTGCGAAAATTATTTTTGGTGTTGAGGAAAATACAGTGGACTGTTGCTTATTTCTGCTTCCCCCGCGCTCTACCTCAGTTGACAATGCGAAATGGGACGTGAACAACAGCAATAATGATCCACTGTGTTTTCCTCCTTTCAGCGGAGGGTGTCTCCCAGACAAGCAGCCAAGTCGATGAAGCCTCCCTCGAGGGTCGTCACAGCAACGATGCGGAGCAAACCAGATGTGACTGATGAACTTAAGAAGAAAAAGAATTCAAGCGACGAAAAAAGTGACTCAGTGAACAAGGTAAATCACGTTGAGCAAAGAAGTTCGAAAAGAGCAGTTTCTCAAGCAAAAGAAAAGACACTTGAAAAAGTATCAGAGCAGTCATCTCAGATGGTGACCAGGAGATCTAGCCGAAGAATGGAGAACGCGTCAGCGCCTCGGCGTGCGGAAACCGGGCAACAAAGAAGGGAGGAAGTGGAAACTGACGGAATTGACGGCAAAGCGCGTGACGATTCGAATGAAATCACCATTGAAATAGAGATCGAGAAAAGCAGGAATTCGGACGAAGCGGAAGAGAGGGAAAGCGAAAATGAGGAACGAGGGGACGACGGTGAAGAAGCTGTCAGCAGTGATCGAAGCATATTGAAGGATGACGTCAAAGAAACGATGCAGAAAAGTGTTGATCGACTGGTTAGATCTACAAAAGGAGTCGAGTATTTCAAGCCTTTCAGCTGCCCAATTTGTAACGTCACCTTTCAGTACAAGTACCCACATCTGAGCAAAGGCAAGTTGAAGAGCCACATGAAAAATCACGAGGGTATTATCTACAAGTGCGACAAGTGTGAAAAGGCATTCAACAACCTGGTAAATTTGAGGAACCACAAGAGAGGGATGCACAACAACGAGTTTTTGTGCAGCGATTGTGGAAAGACATTTTACAACAAACCAAATTTAGAGAGACACGTGGCCTCGATTCACCGGAATGTCGAGGAGAGAAAGCTTCCCTACATCTGTGGCGAATGCGGGAGAAGGTTCCACAACAACAAACATCTGCAGGGACATCAGATCTCTGATCACCAAGCGAGCGACAAGAGGTACAAGTGTGACTCCTGTGGTCGATCGTACGTGTATGAGAAAAGTCTGCAGAACCACAAGTGCCCGCCAAAAGTGTACACCACAGAAGAGTTGCAGCAGATGGGCTGCAGCGATGCCGAATCTGCCGTAACCAAGCACGGTGACCAGTTCATGTGCAAGATCTGTCGAGTCTGCGCCAAGACCAAGGCTCGAGCGAAAATGCACGCCAAGATGCATTTCCAGGAGTTCTTCTTCCACTGTGAATACTGCGGGAAAGGATTCAACGGGAGCGCCGACCTGCACGCGCATATCAACGTGATTCACCACAAGCAGAAAGAACACATGTGTCACATCTGCGGCGAGAACCGTACCTTCTCCTACAGAAGGTCTGTGCAAGAGCACATCAGAAAGGTGCACAAAATGAACTGGCTTATTTACACACACAAACACAACCTGGACAACAGCGGGCACCCGATGTCTGAAGAGCAACTCTTCAAGATGAGGCAGCACGAACAAGCGCAGCAAGAACTGCAGCAGGCGAGACACATGGAAAGTGCAGAGAGGTATGCACTGAAGCAGAAGGTGAAGATTGTGGATTCAGCCCTGCAGCAGGGAGATATGACGACTCCACTGGAGATTCTGGCCACGATCGGGCAGGGTCTGATGACAGCGCAGGAGCAGGGTGAAGAGGTGGTGCAGCACTTCCAGCTGGCTGCCGCGGAGGAGGTGGTCTCGGCGACCAGCCACGACGACAGACCGCACGAAGCGGCCAACATCATTCCAATCGCCGTGGAAAGCGCAGGAATCCCCGTGACAGTTGCGGAGGAAGCTCCGTGCACGTCTGGTGAAGAAAATACTGAACATGTGTGCGCGATGCAGGGAGAAACCGTGGCATTGGTGCACGATGACGACCAGGAGGTTGTGCAGGAACAGTACATCACTATCGACCCCCAGCAGGGCGAGATTCTCTCAGTGCAGACGGACCCTCTCGATTCGAACACCATCATCATCGAGTATGCGAACAGCGATCAGCAAGCAAACTAGTTTTACGTTTTCGAGCACAACTGCGTTTGGGTATAAGATAGTACGTTTCACTCGAGGACAGAACAGCGAGTTGCTCTGATGCGCGACTGCGCATTTTCCTGGTGTTCACATTTTTGTACATTTGTGGGTTGTACTTGTTCGTATGACGTGAAAGTTGGAATAAAGTTGCACACACAGTTCACTGTCTCAGTTGTTACTCAGTTCCTTCCGAGAATTGTCCTGTGAGAGAAAAATGGAGAACCGGTATTCTGCCAAATTTGTGTGAGAAAAATCTGTGCACTCTCATTTCTGACGAACGCGTGTTCAGCAGACCACAATGTGCAGATTCTAACCTCTGGTGTTGGTACACTGGGCGTCACAGCGCTATGGAGAGCGTTCAATCGTGTGGTCAAGTACCAGTGGAATCTGACCTGGCGCTTTTTTCCAGCGTTTGTTCACGTACTGAATGTTGCACAAATTTTTCTCTTGCACCATTGCAGTACTACAAACATTTTGGGGTGTCTCTGAATGGGCCACCTGATGAGAGACTGGCTGCAGTGAAGACCACTTTTGGTGGCACGCCGCTCGCTGTACTGTTTGAAACAGACGTCTGTGCTGGAATTCTTGAGCAAGACGCTTTCGAAAAATCCTATTTTGACAGGACATAACTAAAAGCCGTGGTTTGTTTCTGACATTGCAGCCGAATGCTTGTGGCAGTTCAAGAAGGAAACTTGCGGCGCCCGTGAGGAGAGGGTCGGACTTGCGCAGAGGAATTCCGAATCGAGGACCAAAACGAACTGGGCACAGTGCTGTAGCAGCGAGCGGTGTCAAGCCAGGACCACCGGCGCAAGCGACTTACGCTTGCGGCACATGCCACATGAAGTTTACCTCGAAGTCCTCGTGCACTCAACATGAGCGCTTGCACAAGGGTAACTATCTGTATCACTGCAGAGTCTGTGGCAAAGGCTACAATCACTTGGGAAATCTGGAGGGGCATCTAGCGACGCACACAAATTTCAAGGCGTTCAAATGTCCACTGTGCGGCACAGACTTTGCCTACAAACAATCTTTCAAACTTCACCTCAAGCAAAAGCACGATATCAAAGATGAACCAAGTTTGAATCAAGTGATAAGCTCAACAAAATATTTCACCAGTTTGATACCTCAACTGCAGTGATTTGGAATTTGAGAAGAAAAATGTTGTGTGTGTGTGTGTGTGTGTGTGTGTGTGTGAGAGAGAGATAGAGAGAGAGAGATAGAGAGAGAGTGTTGGGAGAAAGAGAGGGGGAGGGAGAGAGAGAGGGATGGGAGAAAGAGAGGGGAGAGAGAGAGATAGAGCTTGTACGCGTGTGCTCAAGTTTGCGAGGAAATCTTTGCGCGTCAACACAATGGCTCGTGTAGTTCTCGAGCTTTGGGATGTCTTGGAATGTATTTGGAAACTTCTGCAACCGGGTGCGTGTCCGTGTTTTATGTTTTAACAGTTTTCATTTGAACCTTTCTTGCACAAATGGAGAATTCTGACCGAACACAGATCATATTTTTGTCGACAAACAAGCTGCGATTGTACACATGTGTGGTCTGAATTTGGAAGGAGTCGCCGTATTGTGAATAACCGGTGACCAAAAATGTTTGTTTGAACTGAGGTGGGAATGTGTTCACATGCTGTTTTTATAATATTTTTGTCGTGTGACAAAGTGGAGAGATTTGTTCTTTGATCTCGGTGACAACTCGTTGGCAAAATTTACACGATGGACAATATTTGTCAGAGTGCACTTGTGTGCACGTGCGAGAACATGTCCTGACGCAGCTGTTGAATGTCCGAATGACAATGTCGCAGACGTTGAGGGGACCTTGTCTTCTCCGTTGTACGTGGGCGGGGTTGCAGTGGTGTGGTGTGATATTTTTCTTACGCCTGTTTATGTGATATTTTTGAGAAAGTCAGGCGAACATATTTGAAAACTATGTCTACAGCTTTATTCAGTGTACCACCACCTGAGATGCACCTGCCTTGGATTTGATCTGGTCCTGTCTGACCTGATCGATTGTGTGATTGGTGAGAGTTGTGAAGCACTGACTGCAAACCAAAGACATGTACCTACCTGTTGAGCTGCAACTGTGGAGATGGGGTTTAGAATTGCCAGGGCCTGTAGAGTTTTAGCACGAGTGATCTTTCAATCAGGAAAATATATATTGATCTTCTATCACTTGAACATGTGTGGGATGTTTGCACACATTTCTATTTTGCAATAAAGGTTGTTCTCACTGTAATCGGTTTTTTTGTTTGTGGCCGGAAATGTAAACTTCGCGTGCCTGCAATATCATGCGGTGAAGCTCCGCGGAAGGATTTGAATCAAACACGAACAAAACAAACAGAAACACAGGAAAGAGAATTGGGAACGGACAGAAAATGGTCCAGGTTCTGTTGTGACCTATGTTCTTGGCTGGAAGTTGTGAGTTTGTCTTTGTCAAGCCATCTCCATTCATCTTCAGGTTGCGACAAAACGGGTCGCAGTAAACTTGAATGGCCATGTGCCTTGAGATGCGTGAGATGGACGTCTCGTCCAACCTGCAGGACGTCCGATGCCCAGGGCATCGGGTTCGAGGGTGTTTCGACTTGTTTCATCCAGGTCACTGGTGGATGCTTCTTTGCTCAAAAGATCCATCCAATTTCAGAAAAATCAAACAAAAACGATTGTTTGCAACAACCACAAAGTTCAAGTTCAGAACCGCTTGAATTACGTGGACATGTATGTGGTCAGCGCTCAACACTTCGACTCCAGCGAACTACACTGGAACCCACACGATCTCTGATGTTCACAAAATGGAATAGCTTGCTATTTTCACGTGGGTTTCTTTTTCACAGCTGCATGTGGCAGACCGAACGACGCAGTTGATCCCGGACAGTCCAATCCAGCAGATAAAATTTGATTCATTTTCAAATGTCATCTCTTTCTCTTTCAGTGGTATCACATCAGCTCTGGGGAGTTGAAGCGAGAAGTTGATTATGACTCGGGGAAGAGACAGCACTTTGTACCGACGATGCCGCGGGGAAACAAAAGGGTGTGGCACTGCGCTGAGTGCAGCAGAATCTTCACGAGTGGCTTCGCCTTCAACAGACATCGGAAGAGGCATTTGGGAGAATACAAAGTTCGATGTTCCATTTGCCAAAAAGGATTCATGGAAAAGGAACATTTGGTGGGCCACATGTCCAACCACCACGGCGCTCCGAAGGCGTACACGTGTCCACACTGCGGATCCTCATTCGCGTACAAACAGGGACTGAAGGTTCACACCTCTCACTGTCGTTTGAAAAATTCTGCTGGATAGAGGAACGGTCAGCATTGAAGGAACTTCTGTGTGCACAGTTAGTGTAAATCTTTGCCTGGTCTCATTGTGTGTGTCTGTGTTTGATTGAATGAGAAGCTTTTCATCAAATAAACGTTAGATCTTCCCACGAGCGCTTCAGTTTAGTTCGTCGTGCAGAGGGACTACCTCCCTGAAAACAGCGTTCTTACACTGCGATGCAATCTCCCGATCAAGTTCCCACCAAGCAAATCAAGCAAGGACCAAAACTGGACGTGAAAAGCTTGCACTTCCGTTCCCTTGCTTCCCACTCGTGCATTCACGATATTTTTCTTGCCAGATTTTGTGTATTTGCCTGAGACGTTTGGATTCATGTCTTCGGCAGTACTAGAGCAAAAGAATTTCTCACTGAAACGTATGCGACTCAAGTGTTTTTTGCCTGCTTCTCATTGAACAGATCCCAGTTCCACGCACAAGCACGCATTGGACGCAGAAGTTGACGGTTTCATCGGCATTCAGTCCACGTCGTCTGTACAAGTGCGACAAGTGCCCCTTCACGTCCACGTACGGGCGCACAGTGAAGAACCATGTCAAGAGACACCACGAAAATTGCTACGACTTTGTCTGCCACATCTGTCAAAAGGGATTTCTGTGCAGGAGAAATTTCAGTGCTCACATGGCAATCAAGCACGACGGTGCAAGTAAATTCAAATGCGAGTTATGTGAGAGGCAGTTTGGATACAAAAAGGATCTGAAGAAGCATCTGCTGAAGACGCACGACATCCAGATGTGATGACAATATTGCGCAAGAATATCAAGTCAACAAAAGGTTCCTTACGTATCAACCCCAAGGTTCAATATTTCAAGCCATTTTGCGAGAGATTTGCCGAAGATTGTCGCAGCTGTTGACTCGCTTGGCAGCCACAGCTGGACACAACCCAAAACGACGGAGAAAAGAAGCTCATACATTTTCCTCTGAGGTTTTCGATTTATTCAACATTTCAAACCTGTCCAGATAAGAATACAGGTCTGAAGCGGGCCCGGGATTGAAATTCGGAGGCCTGACTTGAGTCGGACTTTTGTGGAGGGCCTGAACTGCCCAAGTTCAAAAACGTTCAACAAACCAAGTGAAAGAATTTTGCCTTTGGCAACACACTCTTTTGGGGGGCGGGCGAGAGACAGTTTTCGCGGTTCACCAAGCCCGCTATTTCCAGTCACGCAAAAACAGACCAGTTGAAATCGCCAGTTCTAGTGTTCTCTCTCTTTCCGGATGTTAAAATTCCTTCTTGCAGACATTCCTTTCACATATACGCTGCCCTTGCAGACATTCCTTTTCACATATACGCTGCCCATCCAATGTACATCCGACACAAATTGTTCTCGTCTGTTGCCTCCTGAAAGTAAAACAATGGACATCGAGTAACAGCAAGTACTGAACTTGTTTCGTGGTCGACGCAAAAGCGAGTGACCTCGCCTGAACAGGGAGAGCGTCGTCTGAGCGCAAGACAACGGGACGCACTTGACACTGCACGCGCGTATACAGAGCGCACCTTGATCAGATGGGAGACTTGACCTTCCACGGACAACGGCAGTCCCTTCTTCTTGTTGATCGTCCCATTCATTCTCGCTTCAATATCCCCAACGCGCTCGGAAGCCTGCACAGATGAGGACACAGAAAACCAGTGTGCAACTGACGAACGACGTGAGGCACAAAAGTGATGACTGACCCGTCAAACAACAGCCCTACACTCACCGCCTTGTTCTTCGCAACCCCGACAGTTTGGCTCGATTTGCCTTTGGCTGGCTTGCTCCACTCCACCAGAGGGTCGTACACGAACGTGTTGAGAACACTAGCAGAGGAAAGAATGACATGAGCAGACTGACAGAAGTGAGAAAGAAAACTCCCAAGTTCACGCGCGTTGTTTTGGCTCACCTCATCAGAGGGCCCATCTGATTCCGCATCACTCTGAGGGTCACTTCACACGATTTCCGGAAAACGCCTTCACATTTGAGAGGGCCCTGCAAGATTCGATACATTTTGTCGTGCGTAGATCTATGTCAAACTGTTTTTAGTGTAAAATTCTGCCGTTAACTTTGCAACAAACGGTCCACACAGCTGAGTGGGTCCTGCCTCACCATGGCCTTCTCGAGATTGTGCGTCATGCGGAAGGGAACGACCTCAGGGTAATCGAACTCGAGACCCTTGTTGAACAAACAGTTGAAATCCACGTGGACTGTGTCTCCGTTGGTGGAATCGAACAAAATGTTCTCGCCATGTCGATCTCCCAAGCCGAGAATGTACCCCACCATGCACATGACTGCAGACGTTCTGCAGTAGTTGAGGCGAGCGTTGTACCTGCGACATAAAAACAAAAACGTGCGTTCTTCCTGAAACATTCACTCCACGACCAGTGCAAATGCACAATCTGTTCTGAATTCTTTTCGACCAAAACTGCTACAAACCACGACGTTGGATCTGGAAATGTGTTGAGCAGCCATTCGCCAAACAGCGCAGGATGCCTTGGCAGCAACTTTCTGTACACGGCGAGCTTCTTACTGAAATGACAAGAACACAAACTGCACAAAGTGCGGCCAAGCATCGAAGCTCGAAAAGACACAAACATGCACGTCTAAGAAAGAACACTTAAAAAAGAACAACACTTGACTGAGTTGACACGCGTTAAACCGGTGAGCCGGTGACCAATTTCTCACCGATACGTGATGCAAGAATGCTGCTCAAACCGGTGGGTGGTTGGTCCTTTTCTCTTGAACGGGATCATAGCCCTACTGACAGCATCCTTTTGCGCCTGGAGGCTGTGCGCTCAACTGAATGTCCACCCCTCCATTGTTTTTTCCACGAAAACATTCCTGTACCTCGTGCACACACGTACACACACACGCACACGAAGAATTGCCAAAACAAAGACATCTTACTCGTGTGACTCGTTGGGTGGGAGATTCAAAGCCCGCAGTTCGTTGGCAGTGACCGTCAAGTGACGCTCGCGATACATCTTCAAAAGAATGACTCTCAATCCGTTCGTGTGATTCACCCATTCCAACAGTCCACACTCTTCGTTCAGGGGAGTCACCGTCTACAACAAACAATGCTGGTCACACAACAAGAAAGCATGCGAACCGCATGACCCAGACCACCATGTTAGGAGGACAGTGTGTCATCCAAATTTTCTGAGACAGTAATGAGCAGAAAGAAAGTGAGACCAGCACAAGTGACAAGAGATTTCTGTCCGAGTCGATTTTCAACAGGAGGTGAACCAGAAAAGGCGTGCTCACGTAGGTTCTGATGCGCAGGTCTCGGCGCCTCGCCTCCGGGTGTTTTCTCAAACACTTGTTGACGATCGAGTTGAACTCCATGAGGCGCGCGTCCTTCCGCAAATCGTCCTTCGGTTTGCACATCATCACGTACAAGCGACCGTCACTTCCGAGCAGCGTGATTTTTTTCGGTTTCGCCAACGAAGACAAAACTTCCACCTGCAATACGTTTGTACGGGTCTCATCACGCCGAACAAAAATTCTACCACTCTGCGATCACAAAAACAGTCGTGTGTACTCGCATTGTGGTAGAAATGGGTTCTCACCTGCAAAAACGGTTCTGTTCCAAAGGTCTTGAAAAGTCATTGTGTGATTTCACAGGAACCATTTTTGTACAGTGTGAGAACCCTGTCTTCTACAATTCAAAACTCATTCGCGATTTGAAGCGTCCAAAACAGTTCAGACCGTGTCTTCAATTTTGGTGATGTAGATGTTTTCGAAAGGGAACGGGTCGTGAGCGCTGGGCCTCCCCTCTCCCGTCGGCAGAGTCACGGTCATCATCGACTCCAGAGGCAACACAATTTTGCTGAAGTTCCTGCAAATGCAGAATTGGCACAATGAACAAATTCACTCACAGAAAGCAGGAAGAATCTTTATGAATGCAGTCTGCACGATGGAAAGGTGACACTCACCTGTTTCTCAAAAGCTGCTGCAATTTAGAGAAGGTTTTGGAGACGGACGCCGTTGTGCCTTCGATCTTTCTGTTGCACACATCCAACAGCTGGTCAGTCAACTTCGTGGCGTCCTGTACCAATAAAATCAGTCCCCGAGAAACTTGAATTGACTTGTTACGACACGACAACCAAGAGCAGACCCTACAAGCCCGAGATTTGTGGCGCCATCATTACAGCACGTGAGGAAACACGGTGAGATCGAGGTACACGTTCGTTGTGTTGCAAAATGTTGTTGTTGCCGTTTGAAACGTAGACAATCGTGAGGAGTGAACGAACCTGCAAGAACTGTCTCAATTTGTTGCCGTCCACCCAGTCTCTGCAAAATCGTACAGCAAGCAGTGAAGCGTTTTGCACGGAATCTGCAATTGCTCCTGCACTGAGGATGCACAGGAAGAAGAGTTCTTGTGAACCGAAAATGAAACAATCGCAACTCGACTCACACTGGCGCGTTTAGAAAGATCGCTCGGCATCGGTCAGCGCGCATGGACATGGTAGACTTGGAGACCGCCATCATCTGCCACATCGCCTGCTGCGGAAAGTCCCTCAATACGCGCACAATAATTCCCTGCAAAGCGGAGAATGGAGTGTGTATGCGCCTTTTTTCTTGTGCAAACTGGCATTCTCGGCGAAGATAGTGCCATAAACTGACCGACATCACAGCGAAGGTCCCGCTATGAGTCATACAGATGCGCGAGATGAGCTGCGGAAAGGCGGTGAGGAACTGGTAGGACGCCAGGCTCTTGCTGCACTCATTCATGCACTGTGCAAGAAGAAATTCATCCATAGTAGCTCCCAGATCCTCGTTAAAAAGGAACGTTCTGAGCGAAAATTTGACTGATTCTGTCACCTTGTTCAACTTCTCAATGTCACTCCTGATGGTGGGCATGGAAAAGTTGAGGATTTGCTTCCTCTCCCGTCGCGCGTATTCCTTCTCCAGCTCCGAGACTCGTGCTCCATAATCCAACCACAGCGTCAACATGCGAGGCATTGACTGATAGATGTACTGGTTTCCATACTTGAGCGACCGGCCGAAACAAGTGACAACGTTCTGAATGAAAGCGCTGAAACAAGCAAAACTGACTGTTGACCAAACACAAGAACACGGTGGACTTCCCTCCCTGACTGAAACCTGTGCGTGTGGCAGCACCTTCTCTGCTCCGGCTGGTTCTCTCCTTCCTTCCCCGTCTTCATCATCACTTTGTCGTAGTACTGTGCAAGATTGAACCAGCCGTCCTCCCACTCGCTGTGCAGCGCCGTCACTCCTTTGTACTGTTTGATCATCTCGTTGCTCTCCAAGCTTGAAGTTTCTTCTCGATACATCGCAAGGAGGAGCCACATCTGAAATTCGTCTTCACATAAAAGAACAGAATCGTTCAGACACAGAAAAAATTGTCGCGAAAAAACGTCTTAGTATGGTGAATTACCTGCGCACACACAATTCGCTTTTCCTCCGGCAAATGCACATTTTGATCCGGTGTCAAAAATCTCGATTTGGCCGGAAAATCGGCAGCCAAAGCTTTCTCCAGGGTCAATACGGCCGATTCTTTGTTTCCCTGCGACCACAAACACAAGGATTTGGTGTAAACAAATTGAGTAAATTTTTTCACGAAGAAAAGTGCAACACAATACTCACACGCTCCCACAACCACTTGGCATATTCAAAGTCGTATTCGGGTAACCGATAGAGTCCGGCACTTATCAGCGAACTGTGCGCTGTTTGGACGAGTCCAGATCTGCAAGCGAAAACAACTGCCGAGAGTTCATCCACCTTCCAACCAAAGAAGCCAACCAGAAAACTTGTGTGCATTCACAGCACCCGACGCCCTTTAGATCAACAAGGTGACATCTGACAGGAGGGACATTCATTTGATGTATCTGAACCAAAATATATCAACAGCAACGCAGAACATCAAAGTCAATGTCGAGTGTCCCTACTCCAGCGCCAATCTGGCACTCTCCAGCCAGCACCGCCCGATGTCCCTCCTCAGGTCGAAGTTTTGCGTTTCTTCCATCATGTGCATCAGAATGGTTCTCCTCAGACTCAGGATTGGCTCTCGTGTTTTGTACGACACCTGCAAGCAGAAGCACGTTGGAGCTGACGAAAACCGCCAATGAACTTCGCAAAGCTCAGCCAAGCTGAGTGCACTTCAGGGTTGGGCAGTGAGTGGGAGGAAAGTTCAAAATTTATAATGAACACCAATTTGAGTTGACTTTTCTGAGCCAATTTCTTTTGGGTTCTGCCCAGGATTAAAACCCAACTTGTGCAGCCAATTGGGACGTTTTGGTGCACTCTGTGGAGAGCCACCCACGGCACAGATGAACAGGGCCTTCCGATTCGCTACACGCAACGGTTGTGAGTGCAAAAAGTTCGAAACAGAAATTGAGTTGGGACAACAACGTACCTGAACAGAGTTGAGTCGCGCTTGCCACTGGTTTCTCAAGTCATTCAAATCGTCGCAAGGCAAAGAGTGAGACTCTGAGTTGGACAGGTTGAAGAGAATGTTCGCACCCCGCTCCAATTCGTTCAACAGGTGCAGCCTGCAACACATCGAATGGAGTGAGTGATATGTCTCTTTGTCCTTCTTGGGTCTTTTGTTTTGCTGTGGCTTCTTTGACACGTTGCTGACCTGATGATGTGGTCGTATCCTCTGTAGTAAGATCCAGTCTCCATGCTTGCGGCGGACAGAGGTGTCATCTGTGAGTCTCTGAGCAGATTTGTTTGCACTGCAAAAGCATCTTCCTCCTCTCGTTTCACAGCCAACAAAGCCTTGCCGACGCCGATGTTCCAGTTCCACGAGAAATCCTCCTGTGGCACAAATACAAGGTTATTGGTCTGCAAACAACTCCACGCGGATCAAAACGACAGTTCTTGGGGTGTAAAAAGCCTTTCAACTCAACGCATTTTCGAAATGTACCTGTACCAAGTAGCCCTCAAGATTGTTCCACTCCCCCAGTTTCCACGCAGCCTCCACTCTGTATTGATTCAGTGCACGTGCCCACTCGTGTCTGTTCAAAACAGCAACATCAATGTTATCATCTTCGTGGTTGGTTTCAGTTTCAGACGAAAGAAACGGCTACGCACCCCTTGTCTGAAATGATTCCGTTGCAGAGCTGCATGGCTGTGTCCAGCTCGCCCATGCTCAGTCTACAGGCTAACATGCTCTGTCTGTGCTGCAACTCGTCTGGCTGCTGGACGATGATTTTGTCGTAACAGGCTGATGCATCAGACAACTGCCCTGAACAATGGAAACGAACCACTCAAAGCTGACATTCTTGGAAAATTATACCGAAAGCATTCCTGGAAGCGCAAGGACAAACTGAAACGATAATTGATGATTTTGTACCTGTGCTTTCGTACGCGAGTATCTGCTGCTGAAGACTTGGTTGATCTTCACTCACAGCACACACTCCCGCCACACCGTCCGGTTCGTCCAGATGCACGTACAGTTTCTGGTGAAGCAGAGACAATCTTTCTTTCTTTCTGGGGTTCTCTCCTCAATAGTTGTGGTGTTTTTCCTTCGCTCCATCACAATGAGACAAGTTTGTCTCACCTGCAAAGCATCTAACTGGTCTTGCAAGCTGGTCTTGCTGATGTAACGTTCCAGATGTCTCAGCGCTCTTGTGTACGCGCCGCAGTTGAGCGACGCGGCAGCCAGTAAATCCTGGGGGATGTCATCCATGAAGCGCTTCACCAGATTGTAGCTCTTGTCATCGTCTAATCTGTGCTCTGAAGAAAGTCACAATGTTTCTTTTGTCAAAAGAAGATCCCTGAAATTGGCCGTGATCGTGTGCATCGTGTAAGTGACAGCAGAGTGAGCTCATAGAAATGCCTTTGCAAGCAAAACATGACAACACACTCACGGTCCAAGTGAGGTCGGGTTTTAACTCGGCTCGACATGGACGACAGCACTCTGACTCTGTGTCGGGTGAACTTGGTCAGGTGATCGAGGAGTGAGAAAACAGTCTGTGCGCACATGTGTCGCAGGTCGGACGTGTCACCGTGTCGACCGTCAGCTTCCTTGACGTGGTTCAGAACGGCCAACATCTCTCTTTTGATCTAAAAGGCAAAATTTCGCGTCACAATGTGGTCCTGATATGAACTGTTCCAAGTGAGCTTGTCGGCAATTCATTCTTATCTGAAGAACAGTGAAAGAACCTCATTCCTGTCCTCATCACTTCCATCCAGAACAATTTGCGTCACCACGTACGGCAGCAGAAACAAGGCAATGTTGTGTTCGTGCTTCACAGTCCCAGTGCAGGCCTTCAAAATGTTCTGGGTTTCTTCGTTCCTCACCTGAGACAAAGAATATGGCATTCTGGAAACGAAATTGCCAGCAAGTGATCGAAACGAAAAATCAGGGCACACGTACTTTGGACATCAGAAAGCCAGTGAAAGCTTTGATCCAATCCCTGAAAGTTCTTCCCTTCCTGCTCTGATAAATGGGTCTCTCTATGGAGGACCAATCAAAGTTCCTCAGGGTTATTGTGTATCTGAAATACAAAGACAACTCCAGTCTGGTTTGCCCCACTTTTGCCTAAAACACTTGATGGTGACTGTTCTTGTTTTCACATCACCTTGAAGTCATCAGAGGTTTCAAAATGTCTTGGACTTCAAATGTGAATTTTCCAAACAACTTCGCGCCAGCGGTGTCTGACACAGATGAATCCACAATCTCGTAGTGCTTGATCAACGTTTGCAAAGTGTACGAAACACAGGTCTGAAACAATCAAAAACCATGAGTTCCGGTCTGTTCCCCAGTGGCGAGAAACACATCACTGTGCAGACGTGCGAGTTATTGTTCTTGTTTGTTTTTCTTAGCACAAATTTCTTTCGGAAGCAGTGGATCGTTCCCTATGAGAAACTTACAACGGTGTCCCGGTCACTCGCGCGAAGAAAAGCGTTCGCAAGTTCGTTGATGAGGTTGACACAAGCAATCTCAGTTGTGATCACAGGAGAGAAGGTGGCCAAATCGTCTATCCTGCCCTTGCCCTTGAGACTCTGCAGGCTGAACAAACCAATTTTATTTCTGAATGAAAGGTCTCCGAAGATATTCTGGGTTCATGAAATCATAACGACTTTATACTTACCGGCCTGGATCAATGGCTCCAAGTTCGCCGAGGCATTCACCACACAAGCCTCTCACTTCGGGGCTCGAGATGTTGCAACCATCCAACAGCTGCAACCCAACACTTACATGTCAGCCAGACAAGACACGAACAGTTTAAGTGTTCAGTTCAAATTGGTAATGTCCACGTTCGTCTGACCGTGTGGATGAGGTCGGCCACGACGGGGCTGACTCGCTCCTCCTTTACAACGAGGCTGTGCAGCTCCTTCTGGTTGTCGTGCAGCAAAGACCGCAACTTGGACAGCGCCACGTGACGCACGTCCATGCTTTCGTGGGTGATGCCGCTCGTCAAGAGAGCGATCTTCCTTTCCAGGCTTTGAATTCTGATCGATACAGCAAAGTACAAGGTGAGTCACTGACTGAAGAGCCCAATGAGCACCACAGATTTTTGAAAATCAATTGGAGCTCCACATCTGCTTGAGATGCTGGTGTGCAATGTTCAATTTAAGGGACGATTTCAACTCTGTTCTCACTCCTGAATTCCATCGCTGATGACTCTGTTGATGTCGGCGAGCAACGGGATGTCCGGCAAAAAGTACAGTTCCGGGAAATACGAATCCAGTTTTTTCCTGAACAACACAACGTTGCATGTTTTGAACAGAACTGAACGTGTTTCATTCTGCTCGAAAATTCGTCGTGTTCACGTTTTCCCAACTGACCTGTTGTCCACGATCAAAAATTGGAATATCTGAAGGACTTGGTCAGGGTGAACTGTGAGCAGTGGCTGCAAACAAACTGCGATCTGGGACAACATGGAACCCAAACATGTTATGTCCACACTGAAAGAAGACAACGGCCAGGTGTCAAAGCAAAAATGTTTGAAATAACGTTGAACCACATTCTTCGCCAGTTCAAAACAAACGTCAGCAGTGTTCATCGAAGACAGACCTCTCCACGAAAACTTTCCAGGCCCGAATGCACAGATCAGGGTAGAACCTCACGGATTCACTCTGGCAGGTTCTGTGCGAAGAACAAATCTTTGTTGGTGATGTCTTCATTTGTCACAACACGAAACCTCAGATTTTTCGAAACAGAAAAGATTACTTGAGGATGTGGATGATCCTCATTCTGACCATGGTGACGCTCTTTTTGCCCATCAGTTCCATGATTGCGATGAAACTGTTGTACGTCTGAAAGTGACAAGGCAGTGTCTGATGAATGAAGAACTGGTGAAACAGAGTTCAAGAAGCACTTTGCCTTTTTGTCAACCTTACAAAGGAGACAAACGAACTGTACCTTCCGCTTTTCCGAAATGGGCAAATCCCGTTTGGCGGTCAAACGTTGGTCGACATTCAGCAAGATTCCCAGCAGTTTCTCTTGCAAGCTTTCCACCTGATAGGGCACAAGGGTTGGCTGGAAGAATTCTTCGAAGTAAACTTGAACTTGGGAGCGAATATCCACGCATTAGAGTTGCAAACTCACCAGCTTCGACTTGTCTACGTCTGTGGGTTTCAACGAACAGTCTTGGTACAGCAACAGACACTTCAGTCCACTCACCACCTGGCAATACAACCACGCGCAAACAAACATAAATCTACCTGCACAGCCGAACCAGTTCATGAGGAAAAAGAAACAGGCACAACCAGAAGTGAGGTGTTCCTCACCTGACGTGAAGCAAGAGGACCCAAGCCTCGCCAGTGGCCATTGGGGAGTGCGGTTTGAAATTTGTGAGCAGAGTGTCCCAAGTTTGGGGATGGGGGAAGTGCGCTTACCTGTGCCCCAGGGTGTGGGATGGCATTGTGCGTTTACACACAAACAATAAAGAATCCGGGTCCCTCGGAAGACCAAGTGCCAGTCGCGATTCACTTTGTGACACACTTTGCTCACTTGATGGTAGTTTTGGCCAAGGTGCATGACGAGGTGAACGTCCATGTCGGACCCGGCCTTGATGAACTGGTTGAGAGGCAGCTGCACGTCGTCTGCGATGTGGCTGAGGATGCTGTGAACTTTGCTGGTCTTGTGGTGGAGTGTCAAGTGGCAGTAGATGTACTTCAAGTGGTCCACGATTATCATCTTGTGAGTCTACAAAAAAATCACGTCTTTGCAGGTCAGGAATTTGGAATTCATGCACGCTTTCAGTGATTCTATTTCCATAACAATTGTGCAATGCAAAAACGAATGTCGACATGAGGTGGTCTCAAATTTCTAACCTTTGGACGGTAGAAGCCATCAGCGATCGCTCTCACAATTCTGCCCGCAGTTTCTTTTGGCTCTTCCACAATGTAGGGGAGCAACGTGCGCATCACTTCCTGCAATTGACACTCCATAATGAAGAAAAACGGAGAACAACGTGCTGCTTGTTTTTGTTGCAAATGAACCAAGGCGGCCCAAAACAATTTTGAACGCATCGGAGCGTATCAGCGTTGGCTTGAACACGACCGAACTCACGTCCAGGAAGACTCTCGTGCTTTCGTAACCAAACAACTCTGAAATGTCCTCCAGCATTTCTGTCGTTGCTTTGGGGCTCTTAGTTTGGCTTTGTTTGGTTCGAAGATGCTTGCTGATCATCTGAAATAACGGTCAATGTGAATGAACACCCTTGCACGTTCACATGGCAGTCACAACACAAAATAATTTTCACTTTTCATACCAAACAGAGGTTGTCGCAGTATTTCTGAAACATCTCTTTCATGGGCATTTCCATTGCATTTGCTGCTTCAATCAGCTGAAAAGACAAGACAAAACTTGTGTACTCATCCTCGGCAGCCACCAACAAACTTTGGCAAAACGTCAGGACAAACACCAACAGGGCAGGTTGGGCCACACCTCCACCTCGATGTTACGAAGAAAGCCACTGCCTATCTACCTGAGTTTGAGCCACCGCTTTCACGAAGTCGTTCCCGACGCAGATACAGTTAACCAACACCACACAAATCACCGACTCTTGAAAGCTGTCCGTGGTAACTCTGCAAGTGCAAAAGAACAAAACAAAAGGTGTGCGAACGTTCTTGTGGCAAGTTAAAACACGCAAAAATGAGACGCGCATGTGGCTGAGGACGTCACGGTGTCGTGGCATCACTGACCCCACGAGGGCGCCGGCAGTGTGCAGCACCGTCTCGCTCACGTCCTCAGCGCGCATGTCCCCCGCGTCGCGCAGAATCTGCACCATCCGAGACACGATCTCCTCGCCGACATCCACGTCCCCGCCGTACCGCTGCACGATCTCGGGAAACCTTTCGCTGCAAAAGTCGATTTTCAGGTTGTTGGTTTGTGGCACTGTCAACAGCGGCCATAAACAGAACAGTGTCGACAAAAGAAAAAGGCCATCAACTTGCCTGAATTCAGCCCTCAAGTTGTAGCTTTGATCCGCAAGCAATTTCATGCATTCAACCAAAACAGTGAACGACTTCTGGTTGTTCTTGCGAATGTTGATGTGACCAAAAATCCGCTCAAAGCTGTAGATAAATTCTGAAATAGCACTGCTTCCATTGAGCATCGGCACACACACAAATACACACTAGGAAACCAGAGCTCGTTCCACGGAGAATCACCGTGAGGTCATGGACAGATCTCATTTCCGTTGCAAGTTTCTGTCTGGTTGAACACCAACCAAGCTGTTGTGTGACCCAAGTTTTCATCTGGTCGCATGTGCACCGAAGACGAGTCACTTTCACTCACTGAATCTGACGTGTTCATCGAGGCAGTTCACCAGCTTCAGGAAGGGAACGAACATGTTGGGATCGACCAGCGATGGTCTGTTCCTGTGTTCTGCAGCGGTCTCCTCGTCTTCTGCCAGACACACAAAGATACATACAACACACGTGACGTTTGCAAGGTTGATTGGGTTTCCACGAATCCTGAAGGTTCCAAAGTTGTCGCTCTACCTTCTCCGTCCTCTGTTGGCGTGCACACTGTACAGCAAACCTCGACGCACTCCCAAGGCTGGTGGTTTTCGACGAAGAAGTACGGCGTCTTGAGCACAGCCTTCCGCGACACGACGCACGCCAGAAGCCCCAGAATTTCGGCCAAAGCGCCCAACACCCCAACATCGTCATCTTTCATCACGTTGCTGAAACCGTGTGCAACGCAATACTTCACAGACACGCACACCGACTTCTGTGTTTTGCTTGAAAGCTTTCGTCCAAACACAAAAACTGGAAATGAAAGACCCAAACTGGACTGACCTCAAGGCTTGGTGCACGAGAGGGTTCGAGTTTGGACCCATGTGATGAAGGAAGATGGGAAAGTTCTTCACCGCTCCTTCCCGCACACGCGCACGGGTGTCCCCCTGGCGAACAATCATTCACATTAATTTTCCAGTCACTGTAACAGAAAACCTTACACACTTTGCAGCAATCGCAAGAAAAATTTGCACCAAAGCTGCTCGGAGAACTCGCGTTCGCCATTCTCCAGCACTGTTTTTCGGGATCAGCGACAAGACCGACACGCACTCGCCCAGCACGACATCGTCTGAAAAAAGAGGATTTGCCTCACATTTTGGTGTCCATTTGCTTTTTTTTAGTGAATCCCAGAATTGGTTTGCACAAAACAACACGTGTGTACCGGCAAGTTCAGGCAATGACCACTATTTTTGGAAACAAGACCATTCTGCCCCGCGGGAGTACCGGCGAAAATCACCACGTACCAATTCTTTCCCCGAGACGACCGGCAATGGTCATCAAACTTTTGTGGTTTTGAGGCTTGAAATCACTCCATGTCATGTCGTTCTGCAAGCAGATACAATTTATCCAGTAAATTAGTTTGACAGCTGAAAAGTTGCACAATGCTTCTTTGCGTCCAGTGGAAAGATAAACATGCTGAATCAAGAATCCCCTGACTTCACTCACCGGAATCCAGTGCATGGACAATATGCCCACCATGTCAGAAAACATGTCCGTTTCGTATCTTGCCAAACCTGTGAAGCAAATTCTTTTTTCGTTTCGCAGAGCAAGCACATGTATCCACTGAGAACGGATTTGTTATCACTCGCTTTTCTTTTTCAAACAAAGCAATTGGTGTGCAAACAAAGAGTAGACTATTCATACCTGGGACAAAAAGCAGTCCTCCGAAGACACAGGCGATTCGATGAACAACTGCGGAGACAGTCTCGTCGTCCAGTTCATCTTGCTTCAGACCGGCGAGACGGAGAAGCAGCGAGTGAAATCCGGCCATGAGCTTCTTCAGCGTCACCTCGTTGATCCACTCGCAGATCTCGGACTCGTCTGAACAGCACGACCAAACTATAACTTCCACCAAGACACGGATTCCCTCCATGGCGTTACACACACCCTGAAACGTGAACGTCGTGACTTGAAGTTTGGCTAACAGTAGAATTACTGAAAAGGAATCTAATGTACAGAATGCGCGATGTCAGTTGCAAGCACAACTCACCCGCTGGTTCAAAGTCTGCGAAGCCAGAGATTCCAACAGTTGTTCCATTCTGTCGAGCAGACGAGTCAAGGTCTTGGATTTCTCTTCATAGTCAACAGGTGAAAGCGGTGTTTCTTCCTCCAGTTCCTCTTCGTCATCGGTTTCCCAGTCACAGTCACTGGTGGACGCGCTAAATTCAGTGTCGCACATAGAGTCTTGCGATTCTTGACTGGGACAGGAGGGTGGGGACATGGCCCTGGTGTGAACAAGGAACACAACATCTAACAGTAAAGCAAGCCTACAAAAGTAGGAAAGTGCACAACAAAAATCGAGCCAGTCAGTGCAAGTGAGACCCGTAAAAGCCAAGTACTGTTTTGCTAAAAAGAGCCAGAAAAAATCGTTTGAGGTGTTTGGTTGTGGGCAGATGTGCAAATCTATCCCGCAACCGAATAGCTTGTGAGAACCATCCAAAGCACGACAGCTTTTTTCCGAAAAGCAGGTGTACATTTACAGCCGCCCACTGGACCAAGCCTTGACATTCAAGCTGTCAGTTGTGTGTGTACCACAAGTTCGACAAAGACGCACAAACAGGTTCTACAGGTTCTACTTGGCCATCCATTTTCCAACATTCAACTCACCACACTTGAAACTGAGACGGTGGGAAAATGAAAATTGGAAGGCCTCGAAACACAAACGGCAACAGAACATTCACTGATGTCAGAACCACAAAAAAAACCCGAAGACAGAGACAATTCCACGCGTTACATCATACTTTCCTTTCCCGAACGGACCTTCACAATACACGAGGCAAACTTTGAGTCGCTGACAAAACGGGAATTCAATCTGTCCCGTTCTTCCTTGCCTGTCAACTTCAAAATGGGAACAACACGTTTCTTGCTATTCTGCTGAGAAAAAAGGTCACAAGTGTGCTTACACGAGGTGGAGGTTCAGCTCCACTTGATCACCCAATAGTTTTGAAACTTCGTCCTCGAAGTCACACGTGCGCTGGTGCATGATGTCATCTTTCACACACAGCCACAGAAGCTGGACGCAGTACTGCAACACAGGAATGAAAAACTCATGCCATAAATCGTGTGACATTTTGAATCAGTTGTCATCACACCAAACCATTCTCATCCGCCTGAAATGAACACTTCACTTCAAGTGACACGCTGCCAAGTCTCAGCAGCCGCTGGCAGTTCACATTGAACGCTTGCTATTTTTGATTGAATGGAAAGAAACCTGCCAGATTTATCAGTGATGTGTTGCACGACCTTCAGACCAATGACACAGGACAACAGCACTGGGTCTCCATACCCACTGGTTACCGCAGTCCAACTTTGCGAGCAGGGGAGTCGAATACCTGTGAACTGATCTCATCTCCAAGTTCGTCAATGATTCTAGCCGCCATCGCGTCTCTAGACCCTGCTAGCAGCAGCAGTTGGGCCCCTTCATATGCAGACACCTCAGTGAGTTCCACGATGGTCTCACAGATGCAACTCTGCAAGAAAATGTTCCCCTTCTGTGAACACACTCACCTGGAGCACAACAGAGGTACCTTCTCATTGGCAGCGCTTCGCTCAAATGGATTTACCTTCAGCTCAATGGTTTTCAAAGCGCTGAGTCCGTGGGGACTCAAACGATCAACCAGTTCCTTCAGGAATGCGTCCAATACCTCCTGACTCTCATCGTCTGCATCATCTCTGTGTTCTCGAAAGACTTCAAAGAACGTTTGCAAGCACTGAGCCAGCGCTCTCTCCAAAGCCTTGTAGTCGCTGTCAAAAGTGAGCAACACACAATGTTCCCACGCCAAGTTGCCTCGCGCTCTTTGTCATTTCTGTTCATGTCTTCCGGGAACGACTCATTGTGCAAAAGCAAAGGAACCGAAGAATGATGGGAAGTTGAGACACTTACCCTTTGCACTGATTGTGACCAGAAGCCAAAATTTCAACCAAAGCAGCAAGGCAACTTGCGAAGAACTCTTTGACCTTCAATTCCGGCAAATCTATGGAATGCACCATCAGCCTGTCAGCCAGTTGTATGCTGATCTGAAGAAAGACAACAGACCAGACTGTCTCGCTTACACTGGCAGGAACTTTGTAGTGTGTTGAAACTTTCGTCTCAATGATGACAACAGCTCAAGTGAACAAACCGTTTTCAGCAGCACTTCACCATCTCGAAGCTGCGACACCACAGTGAACCACAAGTGCCTCACAGCACCATCATCAACATCCAGAGGTGACACCTCACACAACTCGGAAACATCCACGACGTGCTGCAGCAGTATTTGCCTGAAAAAGGACAATAGTGAAGGGTACGTGAGCCACAGAAAGAAAGTGCCACTCGCACTTGTCAAAAGACGATCATGTTCTTGCTCTTGTACTCACGAGATGCCCACTTGCAACCGTTCGCAGGACTCTGGATGTCTCAAAATGGTGGGACGATGCACGTACTCCTCGCTTGCCTGAAAACAAAACAAAATTAGAACACTCAGCTGTGTAGACGCGCGCTGAGCCGGCAAGCTGACTCTTTGAATCAAATCGGTAAGTGACAACAAACAAACGCTGTTTCTTGAGGATGAATTCGAACACACAATTGTTTTTGACTAGATTTTGAAACTTTCCTTGGGGATGGAGGCACTCTGACCAGATACTCTGAATTCTAATACAAAAACTTTTGACCAGCTTTGAAATGTTCATATTCAGGGGGAGGGTTTGGTGCGTGTGACCAACAGCTTCTCCCGTTTTTGTGTCTTCAAATAGAATTTTTCTCGTCAAGCCAGCAAAATTTGTTTCTTTTGTTCATCTGTGAAAATGCTTGATAACAACTTCGTTCACACAAGCGCTGAAACAAACCGACTACTGTCTGGGTGTTGTCCAAACATTTCTGTCGTTACCTGTCGTGACTGGGAAAGATCTGTGCACACGAATTTCGTCAATTCCATGAAATCGAGCGGTTTCTCCTCAAAGAACAACGGGAATGCGTTCGCTAATTCTGTAACAATCAGCACAAGACTTCAATGAAACCTTACACAGCGAAAATTCGTCCTGACCTCTGAACTTTTGGAATTGACGGAATACATGCGTCTGTTGCCGAATTCGTCGCCTTTTATCTTGAATATTTGACGAATATTTCCACTTTATGATTACCTCCGGCGGCACTGATAAATTCACAGAGTAGTCTGGTGAACCGGTAAGAGCTCTTCTGTTTCACTGACTCAAGAATTTTGGATATGGTGACGATGACATACGATCGAACACTTTCCTCGGTCTTGTGCGGCAACAACCGCAGCAGGTGTGACAGAACCCAAACTGTGAAAGCTGAAAGCAATCAGACTCGTCAAAAGTGACAGTGGTGAAACGCACTGAACGAATTCAACCTGCATGTTGAGGTCGCGCGCGCAAAATTTGAAATCAAGAACTCAACCACAAAAATACATCGAAAACTGCTGCTTTGGATCTCACCGAGACTGTCATCTTCTTGCGTAATTTCTCCATCTTCGTCCTCGCACAATGTATCGTCTGACGAGTCCACGTCAACAAACAAAGCATCTTCGATTTCTGTTGCATGCTGCAGCAATTCCAAAGTGACGGAGATCTTTTCTCGAGTCGACTTGGACACTGTCAAAGTAAAATGCGAAACATATCGGTACAATCTGCACGAAGCATGCAAAATACCGAAAATCTGAAACTCACAGCGCTGCGCTTTCATTGACTTACGCATCTGTTTCTGATTAATTTCTACCAATGACGAATTGACAGCGTGGACCACAGTCTTGTGAAGTTCTTTCTTGCCAATGGACCTGAACACAGAACACGAAACATTTTTGCGAGTTTTTTTAATACAAACCATGTGTACATCAAGAAGTTTAAGTCAGCGCACAACAATGTACAACAACTAACCCATCTTTCATCTTTTCCTGAACCTCTTTTGGAAGCCCCATCGCGCAAAACCGTCAAAAAGCCTGTTCCCTGACGGCTTTTCTCAGAAACACCAAGGCTGCAGGGACAAAGATCAAAATTATGCGGACAAGCAGAGATGCAAATCCTCGTACAATTCCTGACATTCGGTGCAGCATTCCTTTCAACAGACAAGGAAACCGTGAAGAGCAAAGCTGAAACAAAAAGAGTTCGGAGGTTGTGGTGTGACACACCAGCTGTGAATTTGAACCACCGAGGTACAGGTGGCAGCACTGTTCATTCAATAAATACAGAGATTCGCGCCACCGTGGCCAGTCTCACCTGAGATACCCAACTGATCGTTTGTGATATCACTACATTGGTTCC
>JAAUXT010038697.1_pt1 | contig 39373 bp, 37 predicted proteins | sample 7278171 | NCBI WGS metagenome assembly JAAUXT01 (sample SAMN14350112, study PRJNA611818) | marine sediment metagenome | isolation source: surface marine sediment (1.8m) | place: French Polynesia: Moorea | collected 2018-08
TGTCAAACATCAACATGTCAGGGGACCCAATAAATTTGAGCTGTGCAGAATGTTCTCACAAATCGAGAAGGTTCCATTGAAGGCAATCACGCACATACACACACACCCACACACCACACACACACACACACACACACACACACACACACACACACACACACACACACACGAGGACATCGCTCGCCAGTTTCTGTGTTTGAGTCTCACACAAAGACATCTCACCGACGCCATGGTCAAACTGTAATCTGCCATTCCATAAGAAGATAAATTTAGGCCACTCAGCCGCACATCAGTAGTCAGTGGGACCACAGCCGCAGGAGTAGCCGAGGTTCCGCTTCCGGCTCCTGCGGGCGTCTTTCCGCAGTCAGCGCGGGGGAAATCTACGAGCTGTAGAACGAAGAGCAAGCCGCCATTCATCCTACTCCATGGTGTTGGATTCATACTCCTCACACGACGGCCAAGAAGTGCCGCCAAACTTTCAAAAAAATATCATTCAGCAGAGGAACACAAAATCCTGCTTCCTCTTGGCCGCGGGACAGAAACGACGTCGTGATCTCAGCGGTTGGTTACGTCGTGGTTCACAGTGGAGCGTCCCTGACGACACTCCTTGGCGACAGGAAAGATGAATTTGCTGTTGAGGAAATCCCTCGGGTTTGTGTTACCATCTCGTCTCGCAGTAACAACACCTCAGACTGCGTACATCATGGTCATCCTTCCTGCTCCACTGAGAACGAAGTGTCTGTTCAGTGATACATCATTTCGACGTCACTTTGTCTTTTCGTACAGTTTTTTTCAAGAAAATAGTGACACAGTTGAATTTCACGCTCCGAATGACTCGGAGTGCTGAGAATTTTTCTTTTTTTTGCCCTCCTTTGTTTGAATAAAAATGTTCTTGGTGTCTTCTCCTCTCAGAATTTTTCATTGAACCCAATGGAAAACGATGCTGTGTGATGAATCCGGAACGCCCAAGGCAAGGGCAACTTTCTTTCTTCCGCGAGTTGAGTGAAGGCTTTGGGGACTCAACAGGTCTTTCACCCGGAGTACCGGAGCGATCTAACTCAGCTGCGGAGAGGACGACCTGTCAGTGGAGAAAGAGGCAGAGGCGACAACGTCGGTTCCAGAACATCAAATCGGAGCGTCTGAACTGAAGACAGCGTCGTTGTGAAAAATCTGGGACCGATGTGTCGGGCAGTTGCGGCAAAAAATTCAGAAGCAAACATAAAGTTTTTCACAATGAAAGAAAAACATTTTTTCAAAATTTTGTGAGGTAGCCTCGTATTGTTGTTGACGAGACGTGAACATGTAATTGACTTTATTCTCTGAGTCACTAGAATTGACAAACGCAAGACCCTAAAATGGACTATCAAACAAAATACACCAGAGACTTCCTTGTTCCAGGTTTTCTCACATATCTGAAGTCATATCTTGAGTTTGAGGAAAGCACTGTCTAGCGCAGGACATTTCCGTAGTCACAACGTATTGAGCAGAATTTATGGACCCGGCATCTCCACATCTCACAGTGAAGCCCGGCGGTGCTGCTACTGGGCAGATGCGACGCGGAAGGTTCAATTGAATCTGACGGAAGATCTGCCCCAGGGGGCCCGGAAACCACTGATCACTGCGCATCGCGGTGCGCAGAGAAACTCATCCAGAAAATTGCATCTGCTTCTCGCTTGAACAGATGCATTGTCAGGAACCGCTCTGAGCCTACCGTATCCACCCGTGTGTTTGACGCACCTTTCATGTCCCAAAATCGAGTACCGAAAACAGTGGTGCGTCTTATACAAGGGTATGGGATTACTGTAATTTTATTGTGCCAGAAACTAGAAAATCTACGCAAACGCTGGGGTGCGTCTTGTACTTGGGAGTGACTTATACCTGGGTGAATACGGTACTCAAATAAACAGGCACAATAGTGGGTGGTTGACGCAATGGAAAGGTTTCTCCATGCATGCTAGAGTCTGCTTTGGCTTGCTGGGGTCCCAACGTTAATTCCTCTCATAAATTTTGCGGGAGAAGACCACACGGGAGTATTTTGGGGACGGTGCAAACATCCTTCTGCTGTGTTTCTATTCATGAGGCGTCCTCACCTTGGCAGCGTGAAATCCGATTCCGACCGAGATTGCACGAACAATGCCGAATGCATAATCACTAGATCTACGCCTGAAGCGGACCAAGGATTCGGGTGGTGAAGCGGAGGGCGACGCTGGCGATCGACCCTCAACCCCAATCCACACCAAGGTCACAGCGCACCAAAATGGGTATCAAGCATGCGAAAGGCAAAGAAAATGAGTGGTGGGTAGTTGTGTTCACTCCTGCAGATCCATATGTCACTGTGATTGCAAATGGGTTTCAACCCTATTCACATGCGAAATGTCATGAAAGCGGGTGCATTATATGCTGGTTCATGCAGTGTGAATTGGGGGTCAGAAGCTCAAAATTGGAGGGGGCTGTTTGTGGGGCTGGAGGTCCGAACCCTCGACCCCTCCCCGCCCCCGTGGAGCTGTGCAAGAGCACGCACTCCGTTCCCCTGCAGTCGTCACGTGTTCAGAAGCACCAGTGCGAGGCCGGGGAACATTGACGGAGGATTTTGACAAGTCCGGTTGACAGGCGGGGATACCGTGGGATGAGAGGATGTCATGTCAGCATTGACCTTGTCATGTGCTGCTGCTCAGTGAGGGTTTGCGATTGTCTCAATGGTTTCTGGTGTGTCACTTTGCTTTGCATGTACTGTAGGAACAGTGCAGTGTTTTCTTTCTCGCACAGCCAGCGTTCTGAGATCTCTTACTGACAAACATGTTTGAAATTGTGCCACATCATACTGCAGGAGAAGTGGGTTCTGGAACATGCTGACAGCTTGTGTGAGATCCCAGAACATTTCCTTGATTTTCCAGATCACAAAACTTGGCAGGGCTCAGACCTCAGGGCTCAGACCCCCCCGACTCTACCTTTTGTATCCTCCCCTGCACTACTGAGCTGCTCCGTACCTCCTGGTCCTGAGTTATTGCCTCCCAGTTGACATCCCGTGTCAACAAGAGAGAGACGACTGACTTCGCCAGTCCAGGGCGACATGTCAACCGCAAACAGCATTCTCTATGGCTGGCACGTTTGCTCTGTGCAAGGCCGTCTATGGGACATCTGTAGCCACGGCAGTCAGACTGTCACCTCCAATAACACATCCCGCGCACCGTGCTCTTGTTGTTCTATCTGGTCTGCACCTCACAACCCGCAGCAGCCCAATCCATTACTCGCCTCACGGCGTCCCATTCAGGACTCCGGCCACAGAAACATCAGACTTGGGGCTCACGCCGCACCGTCTAGACAACATGCAAATTGAACTTCCGACAATGTGTTGCAAAGGACATTGTGAACATTGCAGAGGGGGAGGGGCGGTTTGGACCCCCAACCTGGGAGCCCTTGATATCAAACTCCGACTGAGCCCTCGAGGCGAGAGCCCACCAGCATTGGGTTTGGTTCTTTCTTGCACAATGTGTTGCTCTGCATGGGGGTGTACAGGTTTTGGACCCCACCCCAGGGGTCCCTTGTTTCCAAACTCTGTGTGAGCCCCAGACCCAACAGCCAGTCCCTGTCCCTGGGTTTGGTTTTCTTTCTTGCGCAATGTAGTGATGTTCTTAAGTGCCAATGCACGGAAGAAGAAAAGACAGAGGAAAGTCTGTTCACTGTTGTGATTTGGTTGATGCAGGACCTGGACTATCCTGAGCGACTGACCAAGTTGTGCTCATATGGCTTCTTCAATCCCAACCCTCCGTTCCGTTGACTTCATTGACTGTCTCTCAGCAACTTCATGAGCACCGCAGGCGAACACACCGGCGGCGCCGGCGGCGGCGGCGGCGGCGGAGTCGGCCTCGCGGTAGTTAGTTACACCGCTGTCGCTCTTAAATCCAGTCAAGTGCTCCGAGATTGTGTCAGAGGTAATTAAATCTGGAGCGGAAATAATGCGGCGACGTGCGCAGCACTTCGGGTCTAATTAAGCTCCGAGTGGCGGCGCTGACGAGACTTGTCACCATCGCCATTTGCGCTGCTTTATCGCTCGGCTCAAACCGAAACGCTTGTTGACTGTCTGTTTGGACTCCATGCATCCCACTTGGGCTGTGCTTTTGTCAATTGCTGGACCCTGATGGAATCCTTGTTGAACCACCGCTGAACCGTTGCTGAACGATTGCAAAACAGTTGCTGAACTATTCTTGAACGAAGGTTAAACCGCCCTGGAACCATTGTAGAACCACAGTAGAACCATCACTGAACCATTGTTGAACCCCAATGGAACCATTGTAGAACCTTGGTAGAACCTTTACTGAACCACTGTTGAACCACCCTGGAACTATCACTGAACCACCACTGGACCATTGTTGGACCACCCTGGAACCATTGTAAAACCATTGTAGAACCATCTCTGAACCACTGTTGAACCATTGTATTGGTGCAGCAGCTGAATAATCGTGACAAACGTGAGGCCCCGCAGCAGAAGCGTCTGTCTCCTCTGTTCCTGACAACCTGTCCGACTTCCAGCTGCTGCCGGTGGTGACGGACCGACTGCGTTTTGCTTCGGGCCAAAGTCTCAAGCCTTTTGTTGTGAAGCTTGTTGCGCGCTGAAATATTCATTCAGAGAGTTGATGACGAAGCGTGGCACTTGAACGAGTTTGAGCGAATGTGGTGGTGTGAGTGGACCATGGACCCTGGACCACGTGGCAGGATTTGCTGAAGTCAGCCTCCCCCATGGATTCACTGGATCCGACCCCCACCCTGGATCTGCTGTCGCCAACCCCCACCCTGGACCCACTGGTTCTGACCCCACCCTGGATCCACTGAATTTAACCCCCACCCTTGATTCGCTGGAGCTGACCCCACCCTGTACCCACTGGAGCCACCCTGAACCCACTGGAGCGAACCCCAACCTTGGATCCAGAGTTGCTGACCCCACCCTGGACCCTCTCACTCCCTGCCCTGGACCCACTGCAGCTGACCCCACCCTGGACCCACTGGAGCCCCCACCCTGGATCCGCAATCCGGACTCGGGCTCCAGTTTGATTTCCACGGGATCGCTGAGAACCGCGGGTGCAGATTTCTTCCCGTGATTGTCAGGGTCTTGGGAAAATGAAGTCACAGTTGAATAGGACCGCTTCACACCGGCGGGAAACAACATCGATTTTCCATTAGACGTCAGTTACTCAGCCCTCACCATGCAAATTGCTTCTCTCAGAGCTTTTCACTTCAAAGCGGAGGCAGATTTTTTCTCTCTTTCAATGCCATACGTACGGAGCCGTCACACTGGATGGGATTAGATTGAGAAATCGCTGTGACGCCACTGCATGAGGTGGAGATTGCCACCTCAGGCAACGAGCTTGTCTGTCGGAGGCACGAGAAACCAATTTCACTCGTGTCTTCTTCTGCCGAGGCTCTTCTAACTTTGATGTACGTTTGACACGAGCTGCTCCCACTGGGGAATAATCAACCTGTGTCAGCAGTGCAGAGAATAGGCTTTTGGGGCAGTGACTACCGTGAAGATAGGGGACAGTGGGGACTTTTAGCAGATCCGTCCGCTCTCCTTTCCGACGTGCCCAAGTGCCAGATTGGTAATGCCACAGATACCGTTTGGTCACTTGTTACTGGCTGTTGGTGCAAATTCAGGGTCAGTTGGTTGTCCGTGTCACTGGTGTGGCAATTGTGGCACCGCACGCAATGAAAATTGGTGGTTGCTAAAACTCGTCAGTCTCGCCCAACACCAGTCCACGATTCCGTTCTTGTAAACGAGGTCCATGGACAAATGGACCAAAATTCAACGTGTTTCGCTTTCAGCTTCACAATTTAAGCAAAGCAGCTGAAACTTCCAACCGAGGCAGAAAGACATGACTTGGGAAACAGGAGAAAGGCTTGACCTGCCACTCCAAAATTTATTACTTTTGTCGCGAAGACAGCATCGAGATTGTCAGCGTAAAACCTTGAGGGAGTCGGGCGGGAGAATCTGTGCGGACACGTGTTGCAGATCGGCCGAGGTCGGACGATGATCCTTCTTCACTGGACGCAGTCCCGGCCCCGCACGAATTTCATTGAAAGCCCAACGAAGGCCCTCAGGTCATTCGCTGCACACACACGCACGCACACACGCACACACGAACCCATACACTCATGGCCTCGCAGCCGAGATCTGGGCGTCGGCGGCGGTAACGTGCGGACTCCGTGATTAGATAATTAGCCCCTGATCACGCCCGCCCTGCCTCTTTGATGTCGGAAGTAATTGAATGATTAGTTCCGTCATTAGCAACACTTACCATGGCAACCACTGTTTGCAAAAGTTGCAGCCGCAAATGCCATCTGTCTTCAAAGGGACTCACACACACGTGGGGAGCGTGCGGAAACGGAACACCACTCCAAACGTCCTTTGGCCAATTTACACGACTCAACGTGGAATAACACGTGTTTCTCTTTTCAGTGCACGAGACTCTGCCCGGTGCTGTACAGAGGAATCTGAAGTTGTCTTCAGGCACGAAGAGGAACCACCTGCAGGAAGAACAAAAACCTCCACACGCGAATTTTTCCGACAACCTGACGAGCAAGGCAAAAATGAACTGAAGCTTCCACAGCAAATCTTGTAATTTACCTGCACAAGTCTCATCATTTGACAGGACTGACATGAGTGCGAAAAGCTCAGCTTCATTCACGGCGACAGCGACTGCCAAAGGTGTCAGCGCAGACAGAAGGCTTGATCACAACACCTGATTACAAAAGTGGTTTCTTCGCATCCAAGGCAAAAACTGCACCCTGACTTTCAATTGTCGTTTTGACACCACATCCCAAGCAAGAAGCGGTCAAGTCACGTCCACGCAAACGAAACGCACACCTTCCTTGAAACGTGCGTTTCACACTGGGTGACGACGGCACGTGCGCCTGACGACTGGAGTTGTGGTGCGTGCGATGATGGGTTGAACCCACCAACGAGAAGGTCAGCTGCGATTGCGTGACTTATTTGTTGCCACCGTATCAAGACCGCGATTGGTGCGTGAGTGACCCGCAGAGTGTTGTTGGGTGTGAGCTGACAGGATGTGATGGGTGTGAGCCAATCTGGTGTCAGGGCCGACAGGGTGTGATGCCTGTTATTCACTCCAGGGTGTAAGGGCCGACAGGTCTATCTTGTCGCGTCGCAGCTTGATTTGTCACCCCAGGATCGGGACGGAAATGAGCTGCGCTATCGAGACGGCGCTGAGACGACGCTGCTGACAGGTTCACTCTGTTTACACAGCCAGATACAACGCGTTCATCAACACACTGCTTCTCATTATCAGCTCATCCTCATCCTCTCAGAGACATGCAGCGAACCTGCGCCAGTTGAACGGGATGTGTTCACACTGAACGTGGACAGTTGCGGTGAGTTTGTGCAAACAGCCCGCAACCTGGAAACGCAAACGTAACTTTTGACTACCACAGCCTACCAAATGTTACGTTTGCGTTTGCGGTTCCACGGTTGCGGGCTGTTTGCACAAACTCCCAGCTGTTTTTGCGCTCCACCCACGCTCTGTGTGCTCCCAGCCTCACGGTCTTGGGGAAGTCGCCTGTGAGTTTATGGCTCGAGGGAAGTTTGCTCAGGAGATAACTTTCAGTTTGAATGAACAATGCTAAGTTCCCTTGCCCAGATATTTTGCGCACAATGACAAAGGACATAAGGTTCGTTGAGTTGTGAACAGGGCCTCACACTCAGAACCTGAAAGGCAAATGGTGATGGGCAAAGGGACGACGCCCCTGACCTGTGGGCGCAATAGATTTGAGATCTGGCGCTGGGAGAATGGTGACCGCAGTGTCCAATCAGAAGAAGTTGGTGGATCTGGATCCGCTCTTCATCAGTTCATTAATTGTCATCGATTTCTTGTGAAAAAAATCGATTGGGTTCCAATTTTCCAGTGGTTCTTCGCTCGATACCTGAAGCCTCACGCGCTTGAATCCAATTTGTTTGGGTCGCGCATACATCCATAAGAGATGATTATCTGGACAGGTATTCAATCACACGTGGTTAGAAGCGGCTTCGTTCACGCTGAGTCCATATTTGGTTCTGTGCGTTGCAGCTGCTCGGCTAATTGCGTTGGGTTCCGATGACTCGACGTCTGCGGGAATCCCCATCTCTGTGAACGCCCTTGATGAAGCAGCTATTTGTACTGCATGTTAAAATGTATTTCTTGATGAATGTTCTCTGCATTAAATGCTTGTTGCGTGGTACAGAATTTGACAGTGATGAAGCAGCTCAAAAATCGGTGAAATTTGCATCCAGCCTCCCGGTGTACCGTGCCCGACTGGCACGTGTCAATTTGTCATGGGTGGTGGACCCATGCCCCATTGACACGTGTCAATGGGGCACGCCTGTCAACCGGGCACGTTACACCGAGAGCTTTGCCCTGCACTGCGCACTTGAAGATTGTGTGGCAAGTTTCTGAGAAACACAGACAAAATCCATTTGTGTATTTGCGAAGCGGAATATTATTTTCCATTGAACGAGCGAGGCACATGAGTAGCCCGATTGTCTCCACAACACGACAGCTGTTTCAGCAGAAGACAAAGAACCGCAAATTGGAAACTCGTTTGTTCTTTGTTGTCAAAAACATTTGAAATCTCGCAGAATTACGCGAGATTTGCGACGCGCTGTTGCAGATGCAGGGTCACTGCCTCTGCGTTGCTGGTTCGCAGCCAATTGGCATCATTTGGTTGCACACGTCCGTGCAGCTGCATGGATCTGTCCCTCTCTTGTCACCCCAGCCTTATGCAGACACGTTTGCTCTGGCGGATCCAGGATCAGGCCTGGGGGCAACTGATCCCAGGAGGGGTAAAGTTGTTTTAGGGTCAAGATGATCAAGATCAGAGCCAAGAGGGTCAAGATTAGGGGCATCTTCAGGTTGAAAATTTCAGTGCAAAAAGCAAAACAGCAAAATTGCAAATGCACCACAAAACGGGGACCTCCTGTTGGGAGGGTTGGAGGGGGTCAGGTACCCGAGCCCCTGAACCTGTTCCAATGATGGCGTGTGAATTGTCCATGGTTTGAGTTTTCCCCCACAGGTCCCTCGCCCAACGTTTCTCTCACTGCCTCAATCCTGGATCCCTCGGAGACACTCAAGTTTCTCTGCGTTTCAAGTTTATTTTGGCTCCTCCTGGCCGATGTTCTTCTTTCTGTTTTCTTCTTCTTCTCCTCGTTCTGTTTCTTCGCATCATGCACTGAGTTGGCAGGTTGGAGCCTCGCTTGGCATCCCAGTCATCTCCATAATCCCGTGGTCCGACACTTTCTCTATCACTTCCGGTTTTTTAACGTCATGGCCAAGCGAAGGTTTCTTTTGCAGTTTTTCCTTTGAACTCCTTGCATTTTTCTGCGGTTTTGCGTCTCCGTTGGAAGTTGACGACGACTTTGCAGCGGTTTCCTTGGAGACGTCAGCTGACTTCCGGTGTGAGGCTCCTCGGGTCCCCTTGCCTTTCTGGGACGCGGACTTCCTGGGAGGAACCACATACCCGTTCACATGGGACGGGAAGTACTTCGTCGTGGCTGGAGCTGAGCTGTCCAATGATTTAGCCTTCCTCATCAAGTGATCTTTGGCTCGTCCCTCGTAGGTCAGATTCGGCACACACTTTAGGGAATGGTAGTCCTCGCTGTGGTACTCAAACGCAGAAACCTCGTGGTTCTGGTCCAGACCAACCTGAGTGACAAGGAGTTGTCCCAGGGAGGCGGAGTGAGCCAGACACTTCGGGGAGTGCAGGTCACCATCCTCGGAGGGTATCACAACTTCCCACATCCTCCCGTTCTGAGCACAAATGTAGATGCTGGAGTTTCCTATCACCAGGACGTGGTTTTCACTGTCCACAGTGATGCCCTGGAGGAGAACGAAGACTTCGTCCATCAACCGGAAGTCGGCCATGTTGAAGTACTGTAGTAACTTCCCATCCAAGTCAAAAGATTTGATGCACATGTTGCCGCTGTCAGAGACAAACACAGTGTCCGACTCACTGGTCGCCACGAAGTAAGGATGGTCAAACTGACGAGCCTTGTCTCCATAGCAACCAAACTTGTTTCTCAGGGTGCCGTCGTCATGGAGCACGGTGACGCAGTGTTGGCTGAGGTCCGTCACCACGATGTTGTGTTCACTGGTGGTGGCGACACCGCACGGGAAGTCAAAGATTCCGTCCTGAGCAAATTCAGTCACAAAGGTCCCGTCTTGCTGCCATATCTGCAGAAGAGAAAAGTGCTGCAATATACAAGCAATTACGTGCAATTTACTAAGCTGCTCTGCTGCATTGAAAATCCGTGTGATGCATGGGAGAGGCATCCGGAGAGAGCCATGAATCAGACCTGGAGCTCATTTGTGTGAACTCGGGGGTGACTGCAGACAGTAAAATTAATTCACGCGGTAAGCCCCTGGATTTTGATGGCTCAGTGCGGACTTGTTACCACGTGCATAAAATGTGTTCTGGAATGTCTCGACGGCTGCTTTCTCTGAAGGCAGTTTGAGCAGCAGCGACGGTGGCTGGTAGAATTGCGCAGCTAAACCTCGCTGTTGTGTCTTGATGAGGCAAAGGGCAGCGAGGAGTCTGTCTTCCTCAGCCTGATCAGTTGGTCTGTGGACAACTTCCGAGTGACACCTGCCCCTAACGACATTACATTGCTGCAGGAAGGTCTCAGAGAAGGAAGACTCATTTAAAGAAGGAAGCTCCACAGATCCGCTGCTCCTCACAGACCAGCCACGTGGAAAAGAGGAGGAAGCAGATTGAAGTCAAGCTGCAGGGCTTCCAGGATCTATTTTCATCAAATCTACAGATCTCGTTTTCAGCGAGATTTCCGCGAGGAGCCATGGCGGAGCGCGTCTCTCTTCCTTCCGTAGTGATGTCGAGAACCATTATCACGATTGGATTCAACGAGACTGAAATCGGCGTCGACTGAAGCTCAATCACATTAAGCTCTCGCAATCCCAGCCTCGCATTGTTGTTCACGAGGTGAAGAGCGGAAATTATTTTACTTCTCCTGCCGCACGCACAAGTAGAGATTCTTTTGTGAAGTTCTGAAAGCGCTCAGATCTTGACACAGAACCTGGACAAAAGACAGGAAGCGGCTGTTGAATTCAGCCGCGGAAACCAACTCCGATTTCAGAGCTTGAGGTTCCGTGTGTGGGGGAGAAACAAGGAACACACGGAGTTCGCCACAGGTCCAGACCAAAAACTGTGAACAAAGAGAGACAGAGAGATGGAGAGAGAAAGAGAGAGTGAGAGAGAGACAGAGAGAGAGAGGGGGAGATTCATGGTGCCTTCGCAGCGTCCAGAACAAAGACGCACTCTTTATGTTTCTCTCTCGCTATCAGACACCACACACACACACACACAAACACACACAACAGCGAGCCTCTCTCTCTCTCTCTCTCTCTCTCTCTCTCTCTCTCTCTCTCTCTCTCTCCACTCTATCTCACTCAGCTCTCTGTCTCTGTCTGTGTCTGTCTTCGTGCATCTGTCCCCTTCTCTCTTTCTTTCTCTATCCCCTTCTCTCTCCATCTCTCCTGCTTGTCTTTCTTCCCTCTTTTTCACTCCTCTCTCTCTCTCTCTCTTTCTCTCTCGTTCTCTCCCTCTCCCTCTCACTTACTCTCTCATACACTCTCTTCTCCTTCTTTTGTCTGTCTCTCGCCCTCTTACTCCTCCATCTCTGTTCTAGCTCTCTCTCCTCCTTTGGAGCTCCAATGAATCCCGTGCAGCTGTCCCCAGCCGCAGCCCTCACCTTGACGGACGCGTTGGCGCTGTCGGTGATGACGAGGTTCTCCGCTGGGTCTCGGGTCAGACTGACGCACATGGGCTGGTTGAACTGGTGCGGGAGGGAACCACGTGACCCGAGTACCACGCGCAGCCGCAGATCGCTCCCGAACACCTGCACCCGCGAGTTGTCGCTGTCCACGACGATCACGTCTCCTGCAGTGGAGAAAGACGCGTGAGGCGGATATAGGATCGAGGTCAAGAGGTCCATACCGTCACATGACACAGGACTGAGGAAAAAGGCACCACAGCTCTCGCATACCAGAGGGTGCATAGAGATCGAGAAGCCGGAACCCAACCTTAGTTGGCAATCCTCCAACGTTGAAAAATGGCGTCAGCGCGTTTTTTTTTGGGTGATTCTCAGAAAATCCTTTATTGTTTCGGGGGCGGGGGGGTTCAAGGTGGACCTGGGCCCCTGGATCAGCTGAAGAATTCGGACGGGTTTTCTCATGAACGAAATGTGCAACTGCATAAAGGCACACAGGTAGGAGTGTCATTTTGCATCCTCTGACATTTGGTGGTCGACATCGTGATATGGGAGATGTAGAGACCTGTATTGCTCAAAGCTTCAATTGGGTTTCGTGCAGTTTGAGCAGTTTGGCGTTCAAGGAACAAACGTGTGCGTGCGTGTTGTTACTTTGTGGTTCAGGCCGAACGGACCTTCAAACATAAAACTTGAGCGAATCACCATGCAGCCAATGCAGAAGGCGCTTGTGGCAAAAATTGCAAATATATTGGCTCTCAGTCTCACCAGTGACGTTTGATGCAAGTTTTATGAGGTAATATCGCCCAAGTGTCATGTCAGGCTTGGCATTAACAAAGGAGTTTAAAGGCCAATTGTGGCTCGGAGTTCTTTGTGGATTCTGTAGCCGTGTGCAGTTAGCTCCTGAAATGTTCAAGGGGGCAGCTCCAAAGGAGGGGCCCCTGACTTGGAGCCGCCCCCTGACCCTCGAAAAAATGCATCCCCCAGACCACAAGTGCCCCATTTTCATATTTTCCTGCTTTTCCTTTTCAAAGTTGAAGTCGGCCACCAAGGGGTCCCCCTTGACCTGGTTCTGCCCATGAAGTCTGTCGCTACTCCCAAAAGAATGCGGGAATTTCATGACCACAGGCTATCGTGCAACTGTCCAGCCTAATGAGTAACGATGCAATAACTGCCACGAAGCGATGAGACTGAACTGTCCATATCCGCAATGAACACGACCAACGGACGCCGAGGTGGAACCTCGAGAATGTGGTGTAATGCATATCAAACACAGTTTTGAGCGAATTCAACGGAAATCTGGAATTCGTCCCTGTAAGAGCTGTTGTCGCGGTGGAGCGTGAGTCTGCAAACACAATTCGTCTCGCATTGTCCACGGGTGATTGCGAGGGTGATGGGTCGTACTGCAGGGGTCCGGACCCTCACCGCCCCGGAAATTGAAGGCCTTTGCTCACGCTGTGGTTTGAGTGGGAATGATCCGTCGTACTTGTGCCCTGCTCACGAGCAGAATCACACGAAGGTCTGTGTCGCTGATGTGACAAGTGGTCTGATTTGAATTGCGTTTGAAACAGAGCTGATCTGCAGCATTATCACGACGTGCACTAAGTGAGAGAAAAGACGTGTGTCGTATTCACCGGTGTGCAAATGCCACGTGACAACAAACAGCAGTTCGATTCACACATTGACTTCACGCCTGGATTAGAGATTGGGCGAAGTCATCCACAAGTCAGCCTCACGCACAAATCGAACACGCCAAAGGCAAACTGAATCAAACACGCCACTGCCAAACTCACACAGGAACCCCTGTGCAAGACGCACCCCTTTTTATGGTGCCAATATTTTCGGGGGAAAAGATGCGTTATGACACGGGTGAATACGGTACGGTATTCATGGCTCCCTCACCGTATCTGGTGACAGCGATGCCCGTCGGGGTGCTGAACTGCCCTGCTTTGTGCCCCTTCCTGCCGACACTCCGGATGAGTTTGGAGGGCTCCCCGGAGCTGAGGCGGTGGCGCCGCTTGGCGGCGGCGGCGGCGTGACCGTGAGGGGGCGCCTCCCGCAGCCCCCTGGTGGTAGGGTGTGTCCGCTGCTGCTGTTGTTGCAGGGGTGTGATGGAGTCACACAGGGGTGTCGAGAAATCCTCACTGAAGGCACTGCGGAACAGCTTTCGCCTCCAGTTCAACATGACTCCAATATCGCTCACGAGCGGGTATTCAGGAGCAAGCAGCTGTCGTGGAACCGGTGTTTTTGAATCAGAATCCTTGAAAATCCGCAGGTCCTGGAGCTCCGTGGGGTGTCTGTCAGGCGTGGATTATCGCGTCGCCTTTTCCCTGTGCTTGTCAGTGCAGATGGATTATCCCGGACGGGGACGCAGGGTCCGATTGTCCGTCCAGAATCTCCCAAGGCGAGGAGAGTCACCGTGTTGTGGAGTGATGCAACACGTGAACACGATCGCTGATATCATGCAGTCAACCTGCCGCGGTGAGTAACTCCCTGCAGGCTGCGTGAAAAACTCCACATCTGCTCCATCTACAGATGCAGTCTATATACGGATGCTGTGTCTCAGTTTGGACCTGGTGCAGCTGCGATTCCTTGTTCTTGAGACTCCGGAGTGCTGACAAGAAGTTGGAGCAGGTGTCTTCTGAATAGGCGGATCCTGCTGAACTGATGAATGCTGTCGGGCAGTCCAGGCTCGATACTTTGTCTGCAAAAATAGACTCACACGTGTTACCTGCGCCTCAGATTGTAGAAATTCGTGTGCAACAAGTCTCACTCAACAAAGTTTTTTTCCATTTGAAAAGGGATGAGTGGATCCTCAGTGGTGAGTTTGGAAACTTTATCAGCATAGCACGAAGTTCCCCACAGATTCACAGCAGAGGGTCAGGAGGAGACGACAGAAATCCTCGCTCGGTGAGAACCTCGTGCAGCTGCGGTGAGTTGTTCCTGAGACTCTCCGGTTGCGAAGAATGAGAATTTCAGAGCCGCTGGAGGAAGCTGCGGCGACTGAGACAAGGTGAATTTTGTTGCAGGGGGGGGGGGCTGGTTGGCAGGAATGGCTACATCGAATCCAGGGCCTGAACCTGGCTCCAAACCAGAAAATATCAACCCTAAATCAGGTACCTTTGGTACAATGTCGTTTGCTCTTTGCTCGTCAAAATTTTCAAAATGTTCTCCCCCCGGGACATTATGAATCTTTTTTGCCCTATCACCCCCAAATTTTCAGTGACAAAGGATTGATTGTTGGCTGAGACCGAGGTCGCCCCCACCCGCCCCTCGTGGATCCACCCGAAGAGAATGGATTCTGATGTTTGCTTAATTCCATCTCCCTTCCGTCTCGATGCACATCTTGATTGCAGCTTTTTGCTCAGGTTTGTTTTGCATTGAGAGAAAAGCCTGATGCGTTTTGGTGTTCATGGAGTCGAACATATCAAACAACCTGCGCAACCGACGCCCATCTAATGATTTTCCCCACAGAACATCACGAAGCGTTTGGAAACGTCGCAACAAATGTACAAAATACTGTCTTCGTGAGGTCTGCTTCAATTTTACCTGGTTCTGTCCTTGTCAAACGTTCCGTGTCTCACTAGATCTGACGCTGCGCGCCGGACATGTTCCCACGGTGCCCAGGCACTTTTTCATTGCCGTGTTCATCCGTGCAAAGGACGCACAGAATGTGTGTGTGAGTGTGTGTATGTAGTGTCTTTTCTCTGTCTCTCTCTCTCTCTCTCACTCTCTCACTCTCTCACTCACTCACTCTATCACTCATTCATTCATTCTCTCTCTCTTTCTCTCTCTTACTCTCTCACTCACTCTATCACTCATTTATTCTCTCTCTCACTCTTTCTCTCACTCACTCTATCACTCATTCATTCTCTTTCTCTCTCTCTCACTCTCTCACTCACTCACTCTGTCACTCAGTCATTCTCCCTCTCTGTCTCTCTCTTTCTCTCTCTCTCTCTCTCTCTCAATTCAACAGCCAAAGGAAGCGGTGCATCTCAAGCACGGTACGACTTCGTTTCAATGGGACCTCAGTTCCAGTGCGACTTACACACGGGTGGATACGGTACCATCTAGACCCACACAATGGAAACACATGACCCCCATTAACCTGGTTTTGCATGCGACCAATATCCAGCGAGGGAAGCCGCCTGTCTCAGCAATGAAGTCTCAGAAAACACTCACCGTTTGAGAAGACAAGCCTTCACTCACAACGGTGGAAAAAGTTTCGCTCGCGGCGGCATTCCTTCGAGGGCGGCATTGTCACACGCACCGCAGAATGCACCGTGGTTGGTTTCAGGGCAATCTTGGTGCACCCCTTTGAACCCGTGCATCTCTTCCAGAAAACACTGCTTCTTTACTGAGGAGATACATCTTGATGGAGAAGAGTAACTTCGCACCTGGTAAACGCCGTGGGTGGGTGAGAACTAATGCGGCAAATTTCCTCCTGCCGCACGGGGCGAAGCTGGCCTGAGCTCGGACGGACGTCCGGTGCGACGGGTGAACACAGATTGATGGCCGATAAGTGTTTGCGCTCTCCACTGCAGAGTCCTCAGAGCTGAAGGGCACTGGCGACAAGAGGTAGAGAGACTTGAACTTTGCCTTCTCGTCTTTGTGTGTGTGTGTGTGTGTGTCTGTCTGTCTGTCTGTCTGTCTATGTGTGTGTGCTGACTGCTCGTGTGTGTGTGTGTGTCTGTGTGCGTGTGTGTGGCATGCATTTCTCTGTGTGTGTATGTGTGTGAGTGCGTGTACATGTTTGAAGCCTTGGTCATCATCGCTTTCGTCAGGTGTTGCAGAACCAGTCTTCGGAACGAACCCAGAAAATCATTTCGCCAGCTTCTTCAGCAAGATGCTGCACACCTGCTCGTTCCTTGTTTCGTATTCTGTTCCATGAATAATGTTCTTTGCTCAATCATCAAACAGACTTGAGTTGGTGCACCGTCCTGATACATTTCGATTTCCAAAGTTCGAGTACCGCGCCAACAGATGTCAAGAACAAACACTCGTCAGAGCCTAATGGCTGCAGAACCCAGAATTTCTTCAAACAAAACAAAGTCGGATTCGTGCGCAACAGTGTCGGGGCCCAAGCAATCGAAATTCTCTACTGAAAATTTCTTGATAGGACCAGGGGTGATTGCCCCAAAAAGGTCAATGGTGACCCCCCCCCCCCGGTTGTCTTGTGGTCACCCGTGTGAAAAAAATAAAGCAAAAGAACAAAACGTTTTGCAGTGTTTTCCTGTTTGTAGTGACAAGAGGTCCTGAAGGGTGTGCAAGAGTGTTGGAACAGCAGTTTCCTTCGAGAAAATCCGAGACAAATGCCTGAGAATATGGTTGGATAAGGTTTTGGATGCTCGGGTCCAGAATCCCAGATCCCGAGGAATTTACGGACGCAAATGGAACAGCCCCATGAATTGTCGTGGATCGATACGAGTTCGTCTATCGCTGTATCGTTCTCCGTAAACCACGCGTCTGTTGACTTTCAGTCCGACACGAGCACAATAGCTCTATTGATCCACATCATGTTGCTCTGCCCTCCCCCGCCACACCGAGTCACGCAATTCTCTTGTTGTAAAATTGCCATTTTTCAAATGTCGAGACTGTAAACGTGTTGCCATTGAAGATTGATGTGACGATGGGAAATAATACATTTTTCACTCTCGGAGCTGGTTTCCTCTGGTTATTGTTCAACAACCACCCCTTTTGTAGCGTTCTTACGCGATCTGCCGATCCGGAAAATAAAATCGAACATGACATGTGTTACATTTTTAGTCTCGCGAATCGCAACTATTATCGTCACTTGGGGGAAATTTCATGGAAGATGCAGATCAGGCCTGTAAAAATGTTCAAAATGTTTGACCTCAGTTGTGGACTCAGAAAGTTTTTGGGCCAGACACACCCCTTCCAAAATGAAGGTTCAGGGCTCAGTTGGAGTCTGGCAGCCGAGGAGGCGACACTTCAGGGACGGACACGCGACAAATGCCCTGCAAGGCGTACTCGTTTTTAGTAGATCTGAATTGTTACGCCGTGCCACACAGTCTATTCTGTTGACCTCCAGATCTGCCCTCTGGATCCAACAAAACCTCGCCCACCACGTCAATGGAACTTCCAGCGAACACGTGGTTTGCGTGAGAAGCGTCTTCCCGACGGACAGCGTTGTAGTGAGGCGCGCAGGTTCCCTCCGTCCGGCTGGACTCGTGAAGAGAAGCAGCTGCGAGCACCGCACATGGCTAATTCTCCCCTCAACATGAGGATTCACAACACAGGAATACGAGTTCGTTCTGTCTGTCAAAATTAACCACTCCATATGAGGATTCAGAATACATGAACAAGAGTGTTGAACCTGCCTGTCAGAATTGACGTAGAAGGCGCGCAGAACCACCTGTGTTGCGCAGAAGGCGACGAAGGCCCGATTGTGAGTTTGTCAGTCATGTTCACGGAAATTGGAACGAGCAGAGACAGAGGACAAACCTGTTGGTGCATTCATGGCGATGAAGAAACGAACATGTACCGCGTGCTGAGACGGTTCCCAAATCTGTCAGAACACCAGATCACGTCCGCACACACACACACAAACACACACACACACACACACACACACACACACACACACACTCCACAGCGACCTGCACGACCTTCACAATCTCCAATCAAGACCTCTGACACGCAGAACCACTTGACGCGTTTTAATTGGTTTTGGAGACGCCACGTGGCATCACGTGGCCCTCGTTACCACGGAGTCGAGGCCGGAGTCCCGCAGCCCTGATCACGTGATCCGTCACCGCGGATTCATACACTCCACTCCTCCCACCTGATGGGCCCGTCTCATCATGAATGGTAACGAGGTCCGGAGAGTCTCTGCAGCGTAGGACGAGATTCCGCTGATGAGAGCTGCACTCAACACAGAGACTTTGTTGCTGACATCTGAGGCCAAGGCTTTGATAATTGAGGACCCATGGATTCTGCAGATCTCAGAAACCCATCGTTTGGCCTCGTACTCGCGTGTCAAGACGTTTCTCTGGGTGAAACAAGCATTGACACACGCGTTTGCTTCAATTTTGAGACGCAACAAATCTCATTGACTTGGCCACTTGCACGGATTGAACTTTTCACAGCCCGCGACGGTGGAGGCCTGAAATGCTCTCACGCGACGCTGCCGTTCGGTTCGTTCAGAGACCAACTTGTCAAAGATTTCTGCGCAACAGAAAGAGAAGTGTCAAGTCTGAGACAAACATCAGATTGCTCGAGCTTTTCGTGGTCGTAATTGGCAGAGAAAGGCTATTCGTTTTTGTGACAGCTCGAGGTCGTTCCCGGGACTGAAAAGTGAAAACGGCAATAAATTCAGCGAAGTTGCCACTGATGTTGCGGAAGGCTGTTGCAGAACTGCAGGTTGCAGAAGGGACAAAGATAAAATATGTTTTCCTGGTTGCTCCTTGGAGACTGCGCTTGTCTACTTTTGCGATGAGCGAGAGCAAACCTCCATCTGTGCCGACAGAACCTGCTTCTCTCGGAGACAAATGCGTCACCAAAGCAACCAAGCACGTGAATATTCTCGGTCCTTCTCTTCTGAATGAGTCATCGGTCTCTTGAGGTCCACGCGAAAAGAGTTCGAGACTCGCCAGAAGTGGCCCTGCAGCACACCCGGCGTCAGGATGGGGGGGCGCCACAACTCAGCGCTGCGCAGCAACGCGATGTTTTGAAGCGAAACTACGTTCCATGACAAGAATTATGAGTCTCTGAGCACCGCAGGAATTCGAGGTTGATTTGTATGCGCAGCGGGATGGGTCTTCAGCCAAACTGCGAGAACAGATTTCATATAGGATGCTTCCGTGCAACGACAAGTATTGCTTCCATGAAAACAGAAACGCAATCAAGCCACTCCAGTCACACTTTACATCTGCGCTGACAGACGGAGTTCAGCAAATTTGCCAGATCGAGTTCTCTAATTGGCTGCTCCATAGTGAGTGAGTAAAAGTGTGCTGACACTGGAGCTGCTCAAGCTTTGCAAACCTGGTGCAATTTGTTCTTCCTTGTTTTCATCATCGTCGTCGCATGTTGGCAGACAACGAATGCTCTGGGGTGCGCTCTTTGTTCTTTTTATGAGACATTCCAAGTAGAGTCAAAGAGCACTCCGGGACAAACACAGGGGCCCAGGTAGCGAGTGCACTGTTTCAACCAAAATACGCACAGAGCAGGAGGTTTATCTTTTACCAAAACACAAAGGAGCAATCGTTTGATCTGTGCATGAGCGGCCCCAGCCATGAAGAAGCAACTCCATACTGACCAACACTGGAAACGTGTTCAGTGAGGCTGGTAGATCTAAGCTCCAACGTCAAAGATTGGGCTCAGTCTCTCAGCCGTCAACTAATCTTGGCAAGTCTGTGGGGCATTGCGAGCATCACACTCAAGGGGTTCAACTGTTTTCCAGAGTGAGTAGACTGGGTCCCCGCCCAACAGATCCATCAGCCACCGTGTCCGAAGCAGCAGCCTGTTACGCATGATGTAGTGCTTGTTTGACTCATGTCCAAATGTGGACGTACAGGGTCCCGGGAGAGTCATGAACGGCGCGGGGTGAGATTACTCCCGACACGCAGCATACTAACGACAGGATTCCTGAGGGGAGATCTCCGCTGATGTGGAGGGGAGATACACACGCCACGCCACGCCATGTTGGCTGCAGTGGGGGAGGGCAGGGTCATTCTCATCCCGGGTAATGCTCAAGAGGGATTTACAATCTTGATGTTTTGACATCTGGACAGGACAGGACATCCTCTTTTTATTATTCGTGAATCAAACCAGGAACCTGACAGCTGAACAGTTGAACCGGTTCTGAACAGGGGAAACGATTCCGTGTTGTCGTCCAGTATTGTGTGTGTGACAAAGAGAGAGAGAGAGAGAGAGAGAGAGAGAGAGGTCGACAGACAGACAGACAGACAGACAGACAGACACAGACAGACAGACAGACAGACAGACAAACAGGCAGACACACAGACAGAGACAGACAGACAGACAGACAGACAGACAGGGACAGACAGAGAGTGGGAGAGAGAGACCCCAGAGTGAGAGAGAGACACAGAGAGAGAGAGAGGGGGGGAAGACAGAGAGCGAGAGAGAGAGAGAGAGAGAGAGAGAGAGCAGCATCCCCTCGGGCCACTCCGGCCCTGTGTCGGAATCCTTGTCGCGTGTTGACTCGCACTGTCCTCTCTTCCGTCTTTCCAATTTCCTGTCGCGCTTCACACTTCGGAAGTGCAGATCAATGGAGTTTGTCGGGCCCCGCACACCTTCGGGCCCAGGATCTGAGAGCGGGTTGACTCTGCACTGACACTGCACATTGCTGCAGGGGGAACATCCAACAACAAAACCGAAGGCAGTGGGCACAGGCAGATTCAGCCAGGGGGCATGGGCTCGCCTTCTGTTTTTGCCCTGCTCTTTTTTGACAAAAGTCACAGAGTCATTCCAAGTTGAAGTTGCACCCACATACCCCAACAAACAAATTTGGAAAAACACACACACACACATTTCGACCCTCTGATGATTGTGTTGATTGGGGGTGACTGAGACCGAGGTCATGCCCCCAAGCCCGATTCTGAATCTACCAGAGAAATGTTCAAAAGAAAGGAAGCTCACTCAGGTGGAGAAGAAACTGAACCTCGTGAAATCAGCTCTCCTGGTGACACTTCTGGTGTCGGATTGGTGTCTGCTTCCTATCGACCGTGGGAGGTGGGACGAAAATTGATGTTTTCCCGGTGTGTTTGCACCGGTGACGAGCCTCGGGCACAGAGCAGCCCGAAACCCAACTCAATCTCCAACAAAAAAACAATTCTGCATTCCACGTCGAACAATTCTACACTTGAGTTTTGTCAGTAGTTTCTAAATTCTGAATGGTGTGCTTGTGTGTGGAAAAGCATTTGACAAACACTGTTTGCAGCCTGGAGTGAAAACATCCCTTGGGGTCCCAGAGTGAAACAATTTCTCTTCGGATGGCCCTGTCAGGCAACGAAAGCTTTTTCAATTTTGAAGCTTTGATGTTTTTTCCCCTTTTACGCAAAAAAAAACATCTCTGTGCCTCGGTCTCTGTGCGATTGCCAATGTTCCATGTAATGTGTAATTTTCCAGGCGGTGATCGAAGGGGGAATTGTTTCTCCATGCAGCAATCTCCATCCGAATTATGAGTTTGAGACGGAAGGAAAATAACGTGCCGTGATCACTGAAGTACAAGCAGTTCAAACTCGTGGCGACCTGCGCCTCAGGCCCACCCATATCTCTTGGCAAAACTCTTCTCTGATAGATCTTTCAACAGCAAATTTCAGACCATCACAAAAAGCCTTGGGAAAGATAATGGTTTCTTGATAAGATATTGGTCTGCGGCCATGTTTGGTGAAACAACATTGGGGACACATTTTGAGAAACTGTTTGCTGCGTGCTACGAAGTACAATACGAAGAGTGTTCAATTCTTTTGAGCAGTTCATTCCCTGAATAAAGCATTAATTTTTGCTGTTTGTGTCGGTGGAAGGACATGGGAGACATCCCTATTTTGACATGGGGTGTCAACTCAATTCAACTCACACATGATATCAGTTGATACAGGACACTCAGAGCCTTTTCGGGTGAGTGTCTGGCAACTTCAGGTGAGAATTGAAACGAGGCAGTGCCAGGAAAGAGGGCCAAGGACCTGTCTGACCTTCGGCAGAGGCTTGGGATACTCACCCCGTGCCTCCTGATTTGGGGTGTCTGGCCAATCCGTTACACCGGCATCAAACGGCAATGTGTATGATAACTTTTCGGGGCGAAAGGATGTGTTCAAACCCCCTGAATGCAGGCCTGGGACTGCTGCAGCTGACGCTGAGTTCGGCAACAGGTGCGGGTTCTGACTTCAGTGTGAAAAAGCTCATCTACATCCATCGGAAAAACCTCAACACAATCAGACAATCTCACAGCGCTGCGAATCCCCCTTCCAGAAAAATCCTTTGAGAAAAAGGAGGACTCGCGCTCAACACCATCAACACCATCTTGAAGCTGACAACCTGATGGAGACAAAGCGAGACTTGCGATGCGCTCCGTCTCTCAGAGCGGAATCTTGACTCGAGGGGAACACGGATACTCTCCTTCAGATGTGAAGATAGCGTCTTCTCTTGATTCATGTCAGTTTGAAAAACGAGAACCTATTCGTCTGGTAAAAGATGCACTTGAAATAGGAAACAAAGGAAAGACGTCATTAAAATTGTCGGTTTTTGAAAGAAGAGCCAATTTGGGTAGACAAAATGGAATGTTTCCTGAAGCCGACTTTTCATGGCCCGAGATGGATTTCCCTGTCGCTCACAAAGTGCGTCGGCATTGCGCGGGGACCATCCACACTGTTTTTGGAAACCATCAAAGGAATCAAATCGATGTGTTTCTACAACTGTAGCTTACGGTCGCTGCTTTGGCGATGTTTTCGGTGAGTTGTGCGAGTGACGCTTCTCACACTGAGAACAGAGATGGTCTTTGCACTGAAATGAACTCAACTTTATTTAGAGACATCATCAACATGATCAGTCACAAAATTTGACAGACAGGCGCACTGACTTGACCTTTCTTTTCGCAGAAGTTTTCTCATCGACCACCTTCAAAAAGTCGCACATGCCGCCACATTTGTCACCTTTTAGACATGGAGATTTGTGTGCCAAGGCTCTACCATGTGGATTGACATGCACTTCATGTGGTTTCTCAAGCTTGTACTCATCGATGTCAAAGTCTGGTTTCAAGACTTTTGCCTCACTTGGCCCAGCCATCACTGTTGTGCTTGCTGCTTCCAAAAGATTTTCACAAGGTCTTTTGTAGAAGCGCACAGAGTCGGATTTGTGTCCAGTGTACAACTTGATTGTCTGCTCGTCATGACCACACTGATAGAGCCTTGTTGCAGCACTAACTCTCAAACTGTGGTTAGTGTACCATCCGGTCAAACCTACTTTTGCACACATATTTTTGATAATATTTCTCAGACCATTTATCCCTATCGGTTTGTCGACATACCACTGTTTTGGACTTTGTCTCCTTTCACAAATTTCCTTTTTGTAAAAGGCGTTGGTTTTGCTGTTCTGAGGAAGAAGACTGACATACTTTTCGAACAATCTAACCGCACACCTGTCACAGTTGTCACTTTCAAAAATCTTTGCTGTGTGCCCTGCAAACTTTCATCCACGAATTCTGCCCTGGTTTGTTTTTGACCTTGTGTCTTCCTTGTACAAGATGTACCTCTTCCCTGTCAAAGGTTGTGTCTCGACACTCAACTGTGAATCAAACCCTGGCGCTCTCAATCTTCGATGTTCCTCACCGCTGCGCAACGCGCACCCCAAACCAATCAGATACAAAACAGTCTCTCTCAGTTGTACAGGCCTCTCTTCTCCCAAAACACCTGCATTCCAAAGACTCTCCTCATCTTGGAATGAAATTGGATCAGCCGATTTTCGATCACAATTGCCACTTTCAGCCCTCTTTTTCATGACATTGTCAAGTGTGAACCTGACTCTCGTGAAATCTACACCGTCGACCAATTTCCACATCAAGCCCCTTTTCTCCAGCTTAAACTGAATCAGAAGCACAATCTCATAGAGACTCTTTGGGGGAAATTCACCTCCATCCTTCCTCCGGATCTCATTTATGAATGAGCAAAGACAGAAAGATAAGTCAGCTTCCTTCAAATTTGGATTCTGCAAAGCACCCCACGAAATTTCATGTCGATCTTTTTCGTCGGTCTGAAGTCTGTGCTGCCTCCATTCTTCATACAAACTCGCAGCCCATGCAATCTTTCTGTCTGTACTCGGTGCAAAACTTTTGTGAGACAAATCTTCAAGAGTTTCAGTGTCCGTGGCCTTCTTAAACCAGAAATTTCACTGCTTTTCAACAGGCTCACTCACTGCGATGCCCACGTCTTCTTCCTCGTCAGTCGTCATGTAGTCCACCAAAGACCGCTGAGCAGGGTTATCCTCATTGTGGGTACCACCTTGATAGATTCTTCTGAGGAGTCATGGAGTCCAAGGATACGGTCCCTCGCATCTTTGTCGATCACCACGTTCTGCGTCAACACGGCATTCGCACTGAAATTTAGATTTTTTCCATTGTCAAAACCATGAATCACACACCATGTCAGCCATGACAGAAAGTACGGGGAATCCCCCTGAAAAAACAACCGAAACCACAAATACAGTATCAATTCAGCACTCAAACATAACAAAACATCGTCAAATAATTCAAGACAACTTTTCTCAACACTTTAAACTCTGAAGAAGACACAAAAATTCGAAAATTATGTTTTTGCAAAGGGGAATTCCATTTCTACGTCATTTTGTCTCTAATGGCGTCGACAACAACAAAAAAGATGAAAATTCAATATACCAATGACTTGCATCGAAATCGATGTGGCACAACGTCTCATCATGTTCATTCAGCGATTCCAAGTCGATTCCAAGAGAGTAGTTGGCAGAACTTTCATCTTCACTATCAGAACTCAAATAAATATCAACCAGTCAAGGCACAGCAGGCAAGTCAGACATTTCCATCTTCAAACATGAACTCGAACAAACACTTGCCAACAAAAAAAAAATCAAAAATTTGACGTGCAAACTCTTTCGCATCTCAGACCCAACTGACAACAGTCAGAGAATTCCCGGTGCGTGCGACTCATGACCTGAAAAAAATGACCCACATTTGCACCCGTCTGCTGACATAGTAGAAAAGAGATCGCTCACTCGACGAGAGTGAGAAGTGCCTTCGCAACCCTACCACTTGATTGACACTCGAAGGAGGTCAGCATGGCTTGACCATGATCTCGATAGCTTCGCCATCTCGACCATGGTCTCGACAAACTGACCATCCTTCTCATGTAAATCGCGTAAGCGTGTTGCGAAATGCGCTTCTCACACTCGACGAGTGTGCGATCCTAGTCTTCGCTTCAAGCTGAACAACAAGACAATTGTTCCACGGCAACAAGAAACAATTGGTTTTTCCAAGGATAATCCCAGATTGAGACGCAAAAGACGGTCAAGTTGTGGTGGCACCCATTGAAGGTTCCTCATAGACCGTCTCAGTGTTACACAGATGACAATCTTGGTCATATTGCTCTTGTGTTCCTCAGGTTTCTCCCCAGAGACAACAGATTTCTGCCCAGATGGTTCCCTCTTCCCTCTCCAAAGAGCACTGGATAGGAAAGGATAAGAATCTTTCCCGTCAGGGAATCACTTACAAAAGTTGCTTGGAACAACCCACCCTTCCACTCAAATCTCAAATGGATCCGAAAGCACACTCCCACACTGCACACTTGAAGTACCAGGTGCAATAAAAATTCCACAATCCAAGCTCAAAGTCCACGACGTTGATGCAGTCACGGTCAGCACCTTGCTGGAAACACGCAATTGGTGTCGGGTATGGAGAACTAACGGAGCCAGCTCGGGCCCACCCATGGCTGACCCAGACTGCTGTGCTCTCTGCCATGCTCTTCATTCCCATCCACCTCCATCACTTTCCACGATTCATTGCCTTTTCTTTCTGCATCCACCTTCCAGCACTTAGACTCCAGCTTTGTGATTGAAATACCAAACCTTCACATTTCCACTCGAAAAGATTTGCCTGCTTTTGCAACACCTTTCAGCCTTTTCATCTTCTATTTTTGGAGATCTTAAATTCTGCGACAAGCAGCTCAAACACAGGAAACCTCGGAGACAAAGAAGAAAAAGAATGCTCCATTCACCTCGCACCTTGTTTTGACTCGAGTTTCGATGGGCGCAAAGCTATCCATTCCCGCCTCTGGCATGACGTCTCTGCATCATTAGGCACTGGCGTCTTCTGTTTCTCCCCTCAAACACGCAGCAACGATTTCCTTTGGAAACTCTTGGCACCGTTTGCAGATGTCTTTGGACACCGAGCCGGGATCCATTGTGTTGGGATCAATGGGGCCCGGGGCGCCTCCCACACCTGCGCGCCGCAATCCGGTCTAATCCCAGAACACGACCCACAGTCAATAGAATTCCCCGGACAACGACGCTTCTGTCAACCCACAGAAGCTGTTTTCCAGTGTCCTTCTGGTCAAATAGTTCAAACTCATCTTTTTCAAGCGCCTTTGCGATGAAGAATGTGTGTGGAAAGAACCACTTCACGATTTTTGGAACATGGGTCCCCTTTCATGCTCGACAAACCAAAGCAGTGGCCGACCAGCTCCAGTGTCCGACCACCTTCTTTTTGCTGCCATTGTCTTGAAACCAGTGGAATTCCCTTCAGAGCGAATGGCACATGACACTTTCCACGCAGCTTCTTTCAGGGTACAGAAGACACTGAGATCCCCAGCCCTGAAGAATCTTCTTGTGCACCCCTAATTTGTCACGGTGGCACAAAATTATTTGGTCAAAGTTTTCAATTTACGTTTGGGCTCCTGAGTCCCAAAAATGTCTTCATGCGTGCAAAGAGGTTCAAAGGGTTGATCGTCGTCAGATCTTCGAACACACACACACGCACACACATGCACACACACGCACTCATCAGAGCCAATCCTACGTGAGAGAACTTGTTTTTGGCATGACCGCAAGGCTTGTGCCAAGAGCTCAGCCGAAACGAGCGCATCTCTTCAGCTTCTGTCCAGCCAGAAATTCCTCACAAATTGCTGTGGGCAACTTACGGGATGGGATGCTTTATGGATTCCCAGATATGCAGTGCGCTTGTAGTGACATGGCGGGTCCGCGGAGGTGAGTCCGTGACTGGGAACCCAAGTGCACCCAATCCATTAGACGTTCGAGTAAACACTCCTGAAGAGTTCTCAACTTTCCCTCAGGCAAGGAAACACCCGACGAATATCTCAAGAGTTTTTCCCCTCTGAAAAATTGGCTTTGTTTGACTTCTTTAGAACCACGGAAGTCTGAAGCTGTTTCCTGTGCAGACGCAATGTGGATTCGTGTTTGTTTTCTCTGAGTTCCTTCGCACATGGAAAACAGCCAATTCCTTGTTGGACGTTTCATCTTCGCGCAAACGGACTTGATTAAATTTCGTGCCACCCTTGAGGTGTTGGCGTCAGGCAGGAAGGCCAACCTTTGATTAATTTTTGAACAAATCCTCTTTCCTCGCGTCACCATTTGCCAGAGACCATGAAATATTCTCCTTTGCTCAAGGTTTTCCTTGAAAATTTCCACAGTTGATGCATTTATCAACGCGAAAGCAAATTCTCTCTTCTATGTTTTGAGAGAATTTATTTCCTCGTTTGTAATTGCTTTACTCAAACAATTTATGGATGGAAATTGTCTGCACTTGAAATTCAAGCGGAAAGCAGATAAATTTTGCTGTGTGTGCTCAGGACGGGTGGGTGTGGGTTTCAAGCGCGTCCTTGCTTCGTCTCACGTCTGTGTGTAATTCCTTCCCTCGCTCAGTTTTGCACCACGGCACAACTCGTCAGATCTAGGAGATAGGGTTTTCACACTTCACAAAATGATTGCACGAAAAATCCACAATTTTTTGAGACCTTCTGATCGAGAAGAGATTTGTATGATTGGAAATGAACCCTTTTTGGAAGGTTGAGAATCAACTTCTACAGCGCTGAGAGCAAATAGGACAGGCTTTGTGACTGCGGAGTTGAGGGACTTAAGCACCACCCAGCAAAGAATCTTCACTGTACTCACCGATTCTCAAGGGTCCTCCAGCCGCGCTGCACCGTTGTCAACCCAGGCGGAGTGAGACTATTATTCCTCCTTCCTGAAGCTTATGTCAGTCCTGACTGGCATCCGAGGAAGAAGCACTCGAGACTCTGGATAGACTGAAGCTGGTGTCCCATACACGAGTAATCTCTCTCCAATCCGTCCGTCCGCAGGCCTGGCCGTGCAGTGAGTGCGCCGCGTCTCGCCGTGAACGCGGGGGAGGGAGAGGGAGGGACGCCGGGCGCGCCGCCGCCACCGCCGCTGCGTCTGTTGCGGTGAAGCTGTTGGGAACAATAAATCAAATCAATAGCCACGGAGCTCGTTCCGTTGAATGAACTGCCCACTGAAACAGTCTGACGTTGAGCACCAAAGTTGAAATACCCTGTGGACACGTGGATTTCTCCGGGTTTTCCCGATGTCTAAATTTTGGTCAGTTGTGCATGACACACAGATTCATCACCGGAAGTACCTGCTCTACATTCGTATTTGCGCAGGAAATAAACAAGAACTGCAGCGGAGAACTAAGTCATTAGAAAATGTCCTCAGGCAGCATCAAAAGTCGGGTCTGTCTGGAAATTTCTCTGAAAGTGATCTGTGAAGCTCTGTGTGGAAGACGCGGAAGGTTCTTCTGTTCCCAGTGGGTCTGTGCGAGCCCTGGCCCTGCCTAAGCCCTGGCCCTGGCCCTGGCCCTGGCCCTGGCCCCAGCCCTGGCCCTGGCCCTGGCCCTGGCCCTGGCCCTGGCCCTGGCCCTGGCCCTGGCCCTGGCCCTGGCCCTGGCCCTGGCCCCAGCCCTGGCCCCAGCCCTGGCCCCAGCCCTGGCCCCAGCCCTGGCCCCAGCCCTGGCCCCAGCCCTGGTCCTGGCCCTGCCTGAGCCCAAGCCCTGTCTAAGCCCTGTCTAAGCCCTGGCCCTGGCCCTGCCCAAGCTCTAGCCCTGGCCCTGGCTCTGCTCAAGCCCTTCGTGAGCCCTGGCCCTGCCTGAGCCCTGGCCCTCACTAAGCTCTGGCCCTGTCCAAGCTTGACCCGGAGCCCTGGCCCTGGCCCTGGCTCTGCCCAAGCTCTTCTTGAGTCCTGTCCTTGCCCAAGCCCTGGCCCTGCGTGAGCCCTGACCCTACTGAAGTCTTGACCCTGCCCAATCCCTAGGCCTGGCCCTGGCCCTACCCGTGCCCTGCCTCTGTCCGAGCCCTGGCTTTGCTTTGTCCGTAAACAACTGACCGCGAACAACATGACAGTGCAATCAAACAAATCCAAAACATTTGTGCAAAAAGTTTTTCTCTCATTTTGGTCGTGTCGAAAGCCACGACATCTGAGTGCATCGGGGTGGCTTTGCATTAACTGAAACCCGAAATCCCTGTGGATGGGGAATTACTGGGGAGTGAAGCTTCTTCTCGCAAATGACCGTCTCACCGGGAGACGGCTGGGCAATTATTTACCTGACACGCGAAAAACACGCTCCCCCCAAGAGAATTGAGATTTCATTTCAAATAACAGTGTTTCACTTGTAAATGATCAAAAGCAGGAGAAACTGGAGAGGAAGCCTGATTCCCTGGGACATGAAAGTTTCTCTTTTTGGAGAAAGTTGAAAAGTGAAACATCATTTGCTGGCAGAAAAAGCAGTCATTGACTGCAGACCAAAGAGACTCTGTGTTTGTTCCCGCGGCAGCCAAACAACTGCGGAACTGCGCTGCATTCACGTGCAACATGAGAACGTAAAAGGACATGTGCGGCTTCGCTGGTGTCCAGAACGACACATGAAAACATGTAAAGTCCTGCAAGGTCTTGGACCATCTTCTGCCAGGTTCGTTGCGACTCTTGCCGGTGTAACAGGACCACATTCCTCTGCCGAAATGCAGTCCAAAAATTTCAGGACCAGGTTCTGCCCTGCTGGCACAGGTGGGATATAGTTCCAAACAAAAAAAGACCAGACTACGTGGTCCAAAAGTTTCAGGACCACATCAAACCGGCGGAATGTGGTCCTGAGACACCGGGGAACAGAATCAGGATTCTGAGCACGACTACACACACAGAGTGAGAGGCCGAGCAGATTCATTCAGACCCAAATTAATGTCCATTTGAAGATGTCCAGGGGAAACAGAACGCTTTCCATTTCCAACGAAACTGTTTGAAATGACCGCACACAGAGATAGACTGGGACTAAGCCTCACGCACTGTACCGATAATGAACCTTCTGGGAGAGCAGTCTTATGCAGCAACTGCAGTCAAAACATGAACATTGTCTCAGCCAGGTCAGGGCAATCTAGGGGGCTCAAGGACCGGGCCCCCCTAAACCCATGAAAATCCTGCCATTTTTGCCTCTGCGGCTCCAATTGTTTTTTATTCTTCATGAAGTTTTGTTCCTCACTGACGCTGGGTCTGTTGACCAGATCCTGGGACTTTCCTTGCAGACCATGGTAATTACTTTGGCTTGGGCGTGTTACATCTGCGCGCAACCGTCGACAGAACGGCGTCCCGACCATCTGCAGAAAACGTGTGAGGAATCCAGCAGAAAGGAACCTGACATCCAGAGGAAAAGCCCTCCAGGTATGGGCCTTTCTTGACAAATTTTTCTGCATGATGATGGTTGTTTGCGACATTCTTTTCAACAACAGGTGTTCGAGCTTGATTCTCCTTGCAGCCAAATTTTTCCAGACATCCGCAATGCCCGCAGGATCCGCGAGAAGGAAAACGTGAAAATGAGAACATGAAAACAGGAATGAAAATATCACACAATGGGCGACTGCAGACAAAGTGCACAAAAAAGTACCAGCTTTTTCTCTTCCAGTTCATGACAATTTATGACAAAAGAATACCTGTGTCACACGAGACCACGCACACCCACGCGTGAGCGCGTCTGCTGCGGAAAAACACGAGAATATCCGCCATTCTCCGTGTTTTTCCGTGTGTGACTTCCGTCCGTCGTCTCCATGTGGAAACAGGTTCAGGAAGACCACACGAACACTGCAGAAATGACGGCTTTTCAATCCGGACAACAACTCCTGACCTTTCGGCACAGAAACTAAGTTAATGGACTGTTGACTTGTCTCCATGTTCGTCCATCAGGTGAAACGAGCCTCCCTGACTCTATCCGACGTCTCTAATTGCAGGTGAATGTTTTGCGTTGCAATCGTGTTCTCTGGACTTCTGGACATCACACACACACGCCTGACACACACACACACACACACACACACACACACACACACAAACTCATATTCACGCACACACACACACACAACTCATATGCACGCACACACACATACATACACAAACAAACACACACACACACACGCCTGACACACACACACACACACACACACACACACACACACACACACACAAGCATGATCGACCCCACTTCCTTCTTTGGTCCAACCCCGTTTTTGCTCAGATGGAAAACCATCCGTATGTTGCGTTGCACAAATCAAATCGAGCGTGTATAAGTTTTGACGAATTCCACCGATTGTAAATGCCGGTCGGAACCGACAAACGAACTTTGCAGGCACGGAGCACAACCGACAACGCCTCGGACCCTCGTGTCTGTGGGCAGCGCATAACCAATTTACGAGTATGTGGTCGTTCTGAATAGGGCCAAACGATGGGCAATGGAAAGGTCATGTAGAATTACATTTGTGCCCAGAGGAGCCTGTCAACCACACCGCTTCGCTGTTCATTTCTCTGTCTGCCTCGTCTGCCTGTAGCTGTACTCGTACATACGAGCTGCAGGCAGCGCATTCAAACTCGACTGGCCATGACGGAGCTCTGGGAGATACAGGCGAGCATTTCAGAAATCAAATCGTTGCCTGGTTCCTGTGGTGGTGAGGGCGCAAACTCCACTGTTTGTGGCGGATCCAGGATTTCGGGTTGAGGGCCGAATGAGGTCTGATTTTCTGTGACATTTGTTTCAACTTGTGAAATTTACACATGTTTCTCGTGTGAAAAGGGACACAAGATGAACCAGGATTTGAAGACGATTAATATTTGACGATTCTCATGTTCACCATTGTACATCAACTTCAGTTTGTGCGCCGACCGAAGGGGTTTTTATGTTGGGTGACGTGCGGTCGTTTTTCGGGTCGACGTCAAAAATGTTGACACCGACGTCAAAAAGACGACCGCGCGTCACCAATTTGAAAACCGCTTGACCACGGTCAAGGCGCCTTCCAATTGTGCCACGGGTCCAGGGCTCAGACGCACCTGGGGTCCGCTCGTCCGATTCTTACCTTTTCCTTCAGTTCGGTGCACGGAACATGCCACGTACATCAGGACTTCTTGCCTTGCATGACTCTCACCACACCTCCCGGGCTCCCAGACCTCAGAGGGCCTGCGTCCCTCAACATCTCCGGGGTTCCCATGCACGGAAGCCGGGCAGGTGCAGCTCGACGGGACGTCCCAACCGAGGACGTTCGTTTCACACAGAGCCGCCTGAGTGAGAAGCTGTTCTCCTCAACACCACACTCCAGGCTTCGTTTTCACCAGTCAAAAAACAAGACGGCGGACTTTTCTCTGTGTAGCATGGAGAGAGGATCTGGTCCACAAAGACAAACAGTTTTCCTGTCGTCCACATAGTCGATGAACAAAAACTGTTGTAGTCCTCACCCTCAGTACCAGGAAAAACGATGTCCAACATGCAGAAGACTTGACAGCAGTCACGGCCAAAGTCACGGCCAGGGAACCATGCAGAGAGTCCCGAGGGACCCAGGCCCCAGACCCAAGAAATACAAAGGAACCACCCACACTTCCTCCACAGGATCGGCCAGAGGATCTGTCCACACGAAGTGCCAGCAGAGAGAGAATTCTGGTGCAATGGTGGTACAGTGAGAACTTTAACCAAGAGGGGTTCAAGAGGCAAACATCAGCTGTCATACATGTTTGAGATCAGCCCACGAATTTCCCTTTGCAAATGTCTCAAGCCGACATAACAGTTGGTGGGGATTTGGTCTGACCCGTTAGTGGGTCTGACCCTGCCAGTTTGTGGGTGGATATTGGCCCACCTGTTGGTGTGTGGAGGGTCTGGCCCCACCAGTTGACGTGGTGAATCCAGCAACTTGTGTTGCTTCAACACATTTCTGTGGAGTGTATTGTGTGAGAACAATTTTTCATAAACTGCAGAAGCGGCGAGAAATTTGTGGACGAACCTTGAGGCGTCTACCTTGCGACTGCATTCGTTTGGCCGTGGTCTTTCTCACTGTTGCCTCCAGGATCCTTGAGCTCTGACGACAGAATGTGTGAAAGGGCTGCAAGTTTTGGTTTCTGCTTTGTGACGATCTCCCCTCATATTCGGCAGACAGCAGCGTGAAAGCACTCAACATCACAATACTGTCTCCACCGCGCCTTGCATGCAGACTCCACCGCAGACGATAAAAAGGAACAGGGACCTTTTGAAGTGAGCAGGAGACGATAGCTAATTGGCAAAACTTCAAAGCGGCGCTGCGCTAACTGCGTGCTGATACACTTGCGGAGGTTAATCCCTTTATCATTGAGACGTGCAGCAGAATCAGGGCCACCTGTCTGGTTTGAGGAAGAGTTCCCGTGTGCAGGGAGAGTTGACAAGAGTCTGCGAATTTGCCTGCTCCTCTTGTTCGTGTTGATCGGGTGAGTCTTTTCAGGATGAGGCGAGCTGAGAATCTTGAACATTGTGGCAGGTTCGAGCAGACGCAGGACCAAGGGTCTATACCCCCTTGCCATCAAAACGTAGTGTGCCACGCCAATTCTGAGTCTGCCTTTGGAGAATACAAGTGCGAAGTTTACAAGAAGACCAGGCCCTCCAACACGGTGAAGAGCAGTTTTCAAGTATTTCTTGGTCCTGTCGTCTTTAATTCGCAGAACGAGGTTCTCGGCTCCAGGCTCTGCAGAAGGCTTCACCAGGTCTTTTCTTCACAAACATTGAGCACTGCAGATCTGTGCAGAATTAGACTGAAGACCAGATTGTCACTTGTCATTCTCTTGTCTGGTGGTTACCTGCACGAGGTCAAGCACTCTTGGTCCTCCGTTTGAACCTTGGGAGATCAAACTGGCTTTGAACTCAAAGCTGCTTGTGAAGATCAATGAATGCTGTTCACCGCGTCAGCACACAGAAAGGAGGCTCCACCGGTGACTCCTGCTGTGGTGGGTCCGGGAGAGGACTTTGGCTTCTGGACAACCCAACTCCTCTCATCGTGCCTGTGTTGTGCCCTGCATGCTGGGCCTCCTTGCACCAAGGAGAAGCTTACAGCGCATCGTCCCTCCGGTTCATCTTCACTCAGGCGACAAAGCGAGCGTTGACGTCCTGTTTCACAACCGTGCACCATGGCACTCCTTTCATCGTTCTCTGCCTTTTGACATTGCAAGCGGTTTCAGACGTTTTCCAACCAAAGTGACAGAAAATTGCAAGCGAGCAAATCTTTTGGCGGGATGTCGACATCGCCACGCACGCGACGTCAAGACTCCCTGTTGCGTGCAAAGTGTTTGTTGTGAAGGGTCGTCTTCAAGTTTGGAGTCCCACTGTTGTTTTCAGCGCAAAATGTCAGTGGACCTTCTCTCGTGTTTCGTCTGCAGCTTTGAGCAGGAGGAAAGATGAGCCGTCCTTTTCTATCTGTGCTGCTTGGATTATGGTGGCATGTGACACCAGTCGGTGCACAGTGCATTCACCAACTGCACGCACGCAAGGTTCCTGCCGGCTGCAGCACACATCATGCAGAACAAAGGAGAAAATGTGCAAACCAAAACTTGAAGCTCACAAAGCGAGAAATGGCCTTAAAATATTTTGTTGTTTTTCTCCCAAAAAAACACCATGGTTTTTGGTGCACCAAAGGACAGAGACCTCAAACAGAATGATCTCAAGGTCTTTGTTGGTCCGCTCTCTGAATTGACCAGTGATGCATGGTTCTTCAAATTTACCAGGTCCTGGTAGTTATTTCGAAGCTTGGGGGCACAAATTGGGAACCACACGCACGAAGTCACCAAAAAGCCACCCAGTAAAGTGACCATGTTCTTCCCCTCTCTTCTGACCCACCAAGTCCATGCGCACCCCTGTCACACCAACAATGTGAAAAAGAACTTGGATATTTCCCCTTCCCTGCCCCAAACAAGCAGAGCAAATATTTTTTCAACACCTTGGACATCATTCACAACCAAGTCCCTTCACAGCCCACACAATTTCTTCTCTTCCACAGCAAATATAATTGTGGATGATCAGGCTGGCACCCTTCTTCTTTCCAAAAACCCAAAAACAACAACCTCAAAACCAACAAAAATTTCATTGTTTCATCACTGAGAAAAAGCACCCAGCTTTACCTGAAAACCTCTCAAATGTGATGAAATCATAAAAATATATCCCTTGATCAAAACATGTCAAAATTTTAAATCTTGGCTCTGAAAGTTTGAAAATGTTCCATATTGTTCTTTCCACACCTCAGGCATAATTTGAGATCCAAAACAAAACAAATAGATTTTGAACCACAAATCTTTGCCAAAACTTGCCACAGAACTTGTGCCAAAAATTTGCCTGCTTTATGGCCTTCAAAATGGTCCATTCCAGTTGTTCTGAATAGTAACCTCAAATCACCTGGAATAAAAGCAGGGACTTTTTCACAGAGGCCCTAGAAACTTCCTCATTCTTCCTTTCGGGTTCAGCCAAAATTGACCATTCGCTATCTCCGCTTTGCAGATGCTGCGCACTTGTGCCGCTTTGCGCGAGTTGCGAAAATATTGACAATGCGCAGTGAAACCCTCGCAGTTGCAGGGCGATACTGTGCCCTGTAGTTGACGCAACAACGTGAAAACAGATTTTCGAGTTTTGTGACACTCAGAAGCTGAATTGTGACAGTATTGTTTGATGTGAACCCTCATCACGAGCCTCTTTCGCACGTTGCTTCGTAGTTTTGCTTGTCTCCGCCGTAGTACAGGGACCGTTCTCAAAATGTCGGGCGATAATAAGATGACCATTGAAACGGATTCCAACGGAAATTCAGCGCAAGAAGGGAAAGCGACAGTGTTTCTTCCCGGCACTGTCTTCTACAATCCAGTACAAGAGTTCAACCGGGATCTCACCATATCCGTGATCAGAGAACACGCCAGGGATCACTTCAGAAACCTGAAGGAAAATAAGGGCAAAAGGAAGAAGGGGGAAGACCCTGCTGTTCAGGTCGAAATTCCTGACGCAGATCAGCTTGAAGTGGGAAAGAAACAGGAGATGGGACTGAGGGTTCTCGAGGGACTGGCTGCCTCGGGCCTCAGATCCGTCAGGTTTGCACTGGAGATTCCTGGACTGAAGGAAGTCGTGGCGAACGACTTCAGTCGCCAAGCGGTAGAGTTCATCAAGAAGAACGTGGAGCACAACCAGGTGCACGAATTGGTGACGCCCAGTCATGATGACGCGTGTTTGGTGATGTACAAGAGCAGAGGGGGCCCTGGGCGCTTCGACGTGATTGACCTTGATCCCTACGGGTCAGCGGCGCAGTTCCTGGACGGCGCTGTGCAGGCCGTGAGCGACGGCGGTCTCCTCTGCGTCACGTGCACAGACATGGCCGTGCTGTGTGGCAACGCCGTCGAGAAATGCCACGCCGCGTACGGCGCCGTCCCGCTGAAGGCCAACTTCTGCCATGAGATGGCGCTACGCATTTTGCTGCGGAGCATTGAGTCGCACGCCAACCAATATTCCAGGTGAGAAACAGTGCGAAATTTGTTTGTGTGGAAAAGAAGTCCTTGTTGAATGAACTTTAGTTGTGAACAACTCGACGCCCATGTGTTTCAGGTACATTGAGCCGCTCCTGTCAATCAGCGTTGACTTCTACATCCGGGTCTTTGTGCGGGTCCACAGCGGAGCGAGGGAGGTGAAGAACTCGTGCACCAAGCTGGCGACCGTGTACCACTGCACAGGGTGCGGTGCCTTCCACCTGCAGCCAGCCGTACACAAGGTTCACACCACAGGTACACATCGTCACCGTCAAGCTGCTGCATTTTCCGGTGCAACGCAATGGTCAGACACCCCAAATGAGGAGGCACGGGTGTTTGGCCATTTCAGTTTGGGGGTCAAATGGCCAGGCACTGTGCCTCCTCATTTCAGTTGACTTGAAATATCAATCTGTGAGTTGAAATGAGGAGGCATTGTGTCAAAAATGTTTGGTGTCTCCCCATTTCCACCGGGCTCAAGTTCATAGTGGGACAAAGATGAATATTTGTTCCCCAGGTGATAACTACAAGTACGTGCCGGCGGTGGGTCCGCCGGTCGGAGCATCCTGCGCCGAGTGCGGCTTCCGGTTCCACGTGGCGGGGCCCGTGTGGAGCGACCGGCTGCACGACGCCGACTTCGTGCAGAGAGTCATCGACGGCGTCGAGAAGAACAGAGACACGAACCTGCACGTGCAGACTGCTGACAGGTGGGGGCGCCACTGCATCGTGACGCGCGCGCACACACACACACACACATACACACACACACACCGGAACGCTGTCGTACAGCTCACAATTTTTTACGCGTAATCTGTGAACTAACGATGGATGATTGAGTTCTCCACTGCGGGAAAAGCTGAGGTGCGGGATATAGAAAGCAAACTTTACGATATTCAACACGAGTGGCGCCAACCCCGACATCTTGGGAAAAACAAAGCAAGTCCATAATACGTTGCGTCTCAAATTCCAAGGCTGGAGGGAGAGACCTGCCCCGCGAAATGAGTGGCTGCGTTCACCAGGGCCATGTGTCTCGGCGTGTGTCTGCGCTGCGTTGTGTTCTTGTTGTGTGATGCAGCGTTTCTTGTCCCTGTGTGCAGGATTGTGGGAGTGCTGAACGTGGTCAGTGAAGAGCTGCAGGATCAACTTTTCTATTACGTCACAGACCCGCTGTGTAAAGTGCTCCACTGCCAGCCGCCCAAGTTCCTCCAGATCAGGTGAGAAGCCTGTAGCTGATGCTCGTGTTCACCAGAAAACTGGGGAACCTTTTCCTTTCTGAGCATAGCGATGAAAGCGAGCCGGGTCCACACGTGTAGCAGGTTGTACCAGAAGTTCAAACTTTTGCAGCATTGCTTTGGTCCAATGTGCGACCTGGTGGACCAAGGACGCTAAGGACTTGTTTCCTTGTTGCAGATCAGCCATACTGAACGCTGGGTATCGGGTCTCGATGTCGCACGCAGCGAAGAACTCCCTGAAAACGGATGCCCCAGCCAGTGTTGTTTGGGTGAGTGTCTACCATTTCTGTCGCAGGCAATCACTGTCAAATCCACTTTCGACAACGCGTTTGTCTTGGGTTTTAGGGGGCCCACTTCAACTAACTTCAGAACTTTTGTATTCAGGACATTATGCGATGTTGGGTGAAGGCGAACCCCGTGGACGTGAATAAGATGAAGCTTGGCGCTCCTGGATACGCACTTCTGAAGAAAGAACCCACTCTGACCGCAGACTTCTCCATTCGGGAGGACGCGAACCCGAAGTCGCGTCAGAAAGGCATGGTCAGGTGCGCTGCCAACTTGAAAAATGTCACGAAAAAGAAGATGTTTGCACAGAAACGACGGTGCGCCAATTTGTCAACACGGACGATCATCCTGATACTTGCATGTAAAAGGACGACAGCATTGAGATCACCTTCGTAAACTTGTCGTTCAATGGAGAGGTCTGACAAAAAAGAAAAAAGGTACTACAAACAGGAAAAACGAGGAGCGTTTCACTTCTGGTTTTCCTGTCCGATGATCACCATGATCATGTGACAGAAGTTTTCTGTGTCAAGCATTTTTGTCTTGAGCAGCGACCAGAGAAACCAGGAGCGAAACGATTCTCGTTGAAGCCACAAAAAAAAATAACGTCCAAAAATTTGGACGTTGCGGTGATTCGAACTATATAAACATTTTAACGCAAAATTAGCCGCACATGCATGACACTCATAATCTCTGAGACCATATCTCAAAGATTGCATTTTTCATACCCACCAAGAATCAGTGACGAAAGTTAAAATTTTTCAAGAAACAAAAGAGTCAAAAATGCACTTTTTGTGATTCTGAA
>JAAUXT010065741.1_pt1 | contig 39334 bp, 43 predicted proteins | sample 7278171 | NCBI WGS metagenome assembly JAAUXT01 (sample SAMN14350112, study PRJNA611818) | marine sediment metagenome | isolation source: surface marine sediment (1.8m) | place: French Polynesia: Moorea | collected 2018-08
ACCATGTTTCTGTACTTGTCTCAGGTTGGAGGTGGTCCGGTCGTGGTCCGGTTGCGGTCCGGTATTGGGTGATTTGGGAAAAGTGGTCTGCTTGGGTGGTCCGCTTGGGTAGTCCACCAATTTCAGTCAAAGCCAAATTCCCTCACAGCTTTGCTACTTGTGTCAAAATAAAGTTCAAGCATTATACAAAAATGTCTGAAAGTATTTTTGGAATCAAATAAAAAGAAGAATTTTTTTCATTTGGTTGAAACTTGTCAAAAAAAGTGGGGTGGTCCAGTGATTGTCTCTACAGATAGAAACACGTGGAATGGCATGAATCAGGTTATTGTTCCGTCTCAGTGTTCTCAGCTTGGCCTGCCCATTGAATCCAGCAGGATACAACTGGTGGATCTGGGTGTGACTCAGATCCAGCACAGTGAGGGTGTGAACATTGGATATTCCATTGAAGGGGATGTAGGGCAGCTGGTTGTATGCCAGGTTCAGGATCTGCAGATTCTCTAGCCCACTGAAAGTGTAGTGGTTCAGGAATGAGATACAGTTCCAGGTGAGGTCCACCCTGGTGCAGTTGGGAAGGGGAGGAAAGGCTGCGGCATGGAGCCTGGACAGCTGGTTGTTGTGGAGAACCAGGTCAGTGACGTCATCAGGGATGTCCTGGGGAACCTGGGTCAGACCCGAGGATCCTCGGTCAAAAGCGTGCCTTGGACTGGAGACCCGCCACCGGCCAGCATGGGAGCTGAAATGATGAACACCTTGTGAACTTGTGTTTGTGGTGCAATTTGAGATAACTTGGTATCTGGGAAACCAAACCCTATCAATTACATCAATTGGGCAAACACAATTTGCAAGCTGTCATTATTTTTGATAAATTTAATCACAAATAGAATTTACCCCTCAAGCATAAAAATCTATCTATTTTCAAAAAAATGGGCCTCTGCTCACCCAACCTCTTGTTTTATCACAAAGGGTTAGACACGGCCCGAGTCTAAGTTGGCCCGCTGCCGGATTCTGACTCGCAGTGCTCCTCAACAAATTTGAATTCGGTATGTTCAATTTTCCGACTCATTCAAACAATATTTGTGTGACGGAGTCAGAGGAAGATCCAGTTCAGATCAATCACTGAAATTTCAGTAGTGAAATCGGACGGTGCCTGAGCAAAACATTCCACCAGTGATTTCCTGTCCAACCAATTCGTACCTGTTTGATTTGCTCACAAGCATTTCACCAGGCCCACTGCCATCGAAGGGCATTGCATGCACACAGTTTACGCAGATTCTATTTCATCTTTCAGAACGACAATGCTGGGCCGAAAATCTCGTTTGTTCTGGGTTCTGTTGCAATGCAACTGTTGGCTTACTTACCCAACAGAATGAACCAGAAGGCTTGCATTCCCGAGGTGACAGGTCTGTACTCCAGTTACAAAAAAGACTCACAAAGACATCTGGACTGAAAAAAGGCTGTGCTTTGCACGTTGAGAAACTCTCAGATCAGCAAAGAGTAACCAGGATGGACTCTGTTCTGCAGCATTTCTCCGATATTGTGGTCATTGAGCACATTCTGGTGGAAATGGTCCTGGTTTTCTGAATTGCATTGCAAACAAAATTCTGAAGTTGAGTAATCAGTAGAACACGATTGGGCAATTCATCAGCTTGGAAGTCGACACTGAGTGCCTTTTGCGCTTTATGACTGAAACTGGAATCCACAGCAACTTTCAATTGTCTAGCCCCAACACTCAGGCCTCTGCAGAATTTGATGTTTAGCTCATGTGCTTTATCCAGTCTCGTTGATTGTGAATCGTGTTTCAAAAGCTGTCACTGATCTTCTCTTTGTTGCTTAGAAATTAGATGCCGCAGCAATCACTAAGTACTATTTGAACAGCAGCTAAAGGTTGGGAGCCCATGAGGGGCGTAGTTTTTCGGGGGGGGGGACAAAGAACAAACATCCGGGTTGATGTGCTCAAAAACTCGCAAAAATTTATTCAGAGGAGACAACTCAAAGACGTTGTGTTGGGTGTTTCTACTTCAGCATCTTCCTGATGGTAGTGACAATGAACACCACAGGATTAACTATTGAATTGAAAGGGTAAATTATGGCTGCTGTCCAAAATATAAGCTGCATTGGATACTTCTCCAAAAGGAGGGATGTAAGACAATTTACACTTCCAGGAATCCAGCAAAGCAAATTTGTACTGGTGATGGTGATGAGTTGAGCAGCCAGTGCAGTGTTTGAATGCTGCGTTTTTGAAACTGATGCAGCAATTCTTGCTTGTGAAGCTTTCAGGGAGATGATCAATTTGATGTGGACTACAATTATGAATACAAGTGCTGCCACCTGGCAACTCACTGCCAACAATGTGTTGATCCAAACCAAAATCATCTTGTGACTTGGGTCAACAAAAGGGAAACAAATGACTGTTGAAATTTCAGAACTTAAAAGTTTGCAATCAACAAGCCAGGTCAGCATTGTCAGTAACAGTGCCAAACTGACAGACAGACAAACAAATGGAAGGCAGCATTTCAAAACAAAGTTGGTCTCCTTGAATTGAGTGTCAATTGGACAAGCAACAATTTGCAATCTGGACAAGGAGAAAATGCTTAGCACACATGGAGACAACAGGCTGAATGCTAGAAAGAGGCAAAATATGGAGTAGCAGCCTCCACTTGATTTCCACTTGTTTGCCACCAAGACAAAGATTCCTTCATGTGCCTGACTGAATGCCCACAGAAGAAAAAGTGGGACAGCACAGAGGAAGTCCGAGAAATTGACCAAACCAACTGTCACTCCAAATGCTCCAGTTTTTTCAACACCCTTTTGATAATTTATAAGGAAGGATTCTCTTTGGAAAACTACTGATATTGTATTTGAAAAAAATATGAAGAAACTGATTGTGGGCATCACAACATTCAGGCCTGTACTGCCCAAGAGATCTGTGCAAGAAAAATGCCAGGGTACTGAAGATGAACATTTTGCTCCTGGTGATGCCAAGCAGCACATCAGATAGTTATCTGTCTCCAGGAATTTCAATGAAAGTTTGGCAAAAACTTGATGCTGAGCAGCTGAAACATTCATTCTGAGAAAAGACAGAATGGAAAGTTCAGGAAGATTTGAAAACACATTTGGTTGTATTTCATGAATAAAATTTGATGAAAGATTCACAAATGTTAGGAACAATAAATTGCTGAACAAGGCTGGTGGGACCTGAGACAACAGATTTCTGCTGATGTCTATGATTTTGATGTGATGACATTTGGTGAAGCAGCCTGAAGTCAGAAAAGAAATGTTTGTGGAAACACTGCTCAATATTTGAAGAGTGTTACAGGTACTCAACAGAATGCAAAAGTACTTCAAGGTACAATCAGAGAGGTAAACATATTTACAGTTTGAGAAATTCAGTGAAGCTTTGACCTCTGACTTCAGAATGAACACCACTGTGAAAGGGAAGAACTCTCTTTCCTGGCCATTGAGCACAGTTCTATTCATGCACAAAACAGCAAAGGTCAGGCAAGAGCATGAAAATGGGCAATGAGCAAACTTCAATGTACATAAGAACTCATCATCATTTGTGGGGCAATCCCCAACCCCATCACAAACATCTCCCAAATGGATGCAGATCTGGCTCTTTCTACATTTGAATAATCCACTGCAACTTCTGTTGTGACCACACAACATGTTAATAGATTCATCCAATCCTGATGGGCAATCCCATTCTCTATCACACACATAGCTCCAAGGTATGCAGTAAAATCCAGGACATTTGAACATCATGTTACACTGAAAGTTTTCACACTCCCTCATGTGCTCACCATGTCTGCATTTTGCCAGGACTTTTGTGGAGTCAGCACTGTGCTTGTTGTACCTGCAAATGTGGGATATGTGGAAACATTGTAGAAGATCATTGTGTTTGCAGGGAAACTTTAAATCTTCCACTTTGCAGAAAGAAAATGTTTCATTGGTCTGTGGACTTTTCGATTTTTCATTGGCCCAACTTTCTGTGAAAACTTGACACGTTCCTTTCGATGTCTGGTTGTAAAGTGGACCACAGACAGGATGCTTACTGTCAATTTCAAATGACTTGCACATCTTTGGCAAAGTTTTCTCTGTGGGTTTGCACACACATTGTATGTCATCACCTGGGCAATCCCTGGTTCCATCACAAACAAAGACAGCTGAAATGTACACCCACTGTTTGCAAGGAAATATGTTTCCATGTGCTCTAAATTTCTGTGCACTGCTCTGTTTGATGCACAGCCCTTGTGAAAGGTATTGTTGTTTCACAGTCGTGATATATATTTTGTTGAAGTATCTTTCAACTATCAGGGACGTATTACCTGCGTTCAACAGTGGAAGTGTTTGATTCACAGTTATGGCATGGAAAATGAAAATATTTTTCTTCACTGCTGGATGACAGTGCTGTTTTGCAAACATGTGACTTTTTATCCAATAAAAAGAAAGACATGATCTGTCTTTTCTCACATGTTGATGACTTGGACAAAACAGTTTCATGACTTGTCTGTTACGCTCACTGCTCTTTGGTGCAAAATGTTTGCTGCAAACAACAGTGGAGAAGAGTTTCTGATCACACTTCATGGTGTACCATGTGGGCATAGCGAGGTCAATCAGTGAGAGTGCAGTACATTTGTGTCGCCTCGAGGGATGGAAAGTTTCATTTTGAACTTGATTATTTGATGCCATTATTTGAAGATTTTCCCCATCTGTTTCTCTTTGACTCATGACATCAAAACTGTAAGCAAGTTTTCTGGAAGGTCGCCACAACTGATAAGCAGTAGGACTCCCATCTTGCCACTTGTTTGCATCCTGAACAAAACAAAGCAGATTTTTGTTACATGTTGTCAACATTGTCTGAATGGACCCGGAAACATGGGGTAGAATACAGCTTACCTTCAGATCCACACCAATAAACACAGACTCAGTCACATAGTCCAGGAACAGGTACTTCCTCAGAATCTCAATCAGATCATGCAGCTCACGTCTGCTACAGATTCTGGGCAGCAATGCCCCTGCTGCCTCACACAACTGTGAAGCTTCTGACCAAGATTTGGTCATCACTTCACCGGTCCGATTGAACTTTTTGAAATTCTGTGCTGACTGAAATGTGATAAAAAGAGGTGTCCTTGTTATTTTTACTGGTAGTCCTGACAAGTTAGTGCATACCTGGTAATTAATTGGTGTTGACAAATTGCACGGGCCAGTTTTTGTGAAAGGAAATTTGTTGAAAAGATCATGCATCCAAATTATATCAAGTGTGTGTGAAGAAGTCACTTCAGGCTTTCCGGTCATGGTGATGGCCAGATCATCCACAACTCCCCAGGTAGGCCCAACCAGCACATCTGGCTCCAGTGTAGACAAAGTGAGGGAGTAGGATTCCCTCAGTGCCAATCTGGTCTTGCCATCTCGACCGCCTGGCAAACTCCTGGCCCAGTCCTGAAGTATTTCCTGCCATGACCTCTCGATGTGGTAGCCTGGTCGTTTGATTGACTGCAGCATCACGTGTAGCTGAACCTGAAATGAAACTGCTGAGCTCAGCAATGGGCCTCTTGCATTTGCCCTGCCCAAACGCAATGTTGTGTGGTAGATAGATTCCGCTGGTCCAGCATTAATGCCAACTTCAGCTGGATCGGCCTCACCTGAACTGGCATCATTAGAAAGGATCAATGGCTTCCACACTCGTGAGATACAGCTGCATAAATGCTCGTTCATTTCTGAATCTGTTGACGGGGAAGTCAGAACAGCACTGGACTCTCAATGAAGCAGAAGCCTCCTGTTTGAAGGCCATCTTACAATGAGCGTTGACAAGCAAAAATTATGAGTTTGTGTGTGATTGGAGCAGAGGACTGTGCAGTTGATTGTCAGAAACGCAACACCAAATCAGAGTAATCCGCGACAACTTCAGTGCCACCTTCGGTTTTCAGACTTGTGAAGGTGGCTCTCACAGACGCAATCCGGTTTGTTGTGCAGATCACCCTGCTGGAAGCAAAAGCCACAAGGTTGTGCAGCCAGTCTCTACCCATACTCACAAGCTGGCAGAAAGGGAGCTGTTCCAACCACAAAAGCTCAAACCCTTCAAACGTACGAAAGCTGTGTCCACATCAGGTCGGGATGCCAAAAGCAACCTGGAAAGCAACTTTGAACTCACAAAAGTAACTACGACAGAATCTATACCTTTGCCTCCTGTACAGGCCTGAGGAAATTCTGTGCAGCTCCCACAAGGTGAACACACGCCTGTTGTGGGGATAGGTGGAACAGTAGCAGGGGGTCCCCCTCTCTCTTCACAAAGGCTTTCTGTCGTTTTGAGGTTGACAGGCTGACCCCACTGACAGTTTGGTGAAAGTAAGTTTGCTTCAGGTGCAGCAACTGTTCCACAGAACATTTGGTAATTTTGATTTGGATGGTCACCCATGAGCTGGCCTTTTCGAAGAAAGAAAGTTTTGCGTAGAGGTTCCAGTCCCATTTGTTGGTGTCTCGTGACCTGAAAGAAGAAACAATCGAGGCCATTATGCCTGTTGTGAGGCAGGTACCCTTTTTGGATCAATGAGTGAGAAAGTAAAGTTCAATGTTCATTCAAGGACGGTATCCTTTGTCCCTCTTTCTTGGTTCAAGTGCAGATGTGAGGCTAACATACTGGTTTGCTACAAAATGGGCAAGTGGTGATTTTCTCTGAAAAGGTGTGGGATAGACTATTAAGCAACGTACCTGTGTCTGTCTTTGCTGATTGGACTCACAATGCTGTGTTCTGTGCTGAAGGTACACCGCTCGGAATCAATGTTACTCCAATGAAGGATCTCCTGGGAGACACAAGCACACAAAGGCCAGTTAGATCTGTTGGCCACAGCAGTTTCATTGCACAAATTGTCTCGATCTCCATGTAACAGAAAATCTCTGTGTATTTCAACAGCACTAGGATCTGTAAGCACTCCTGTGCTGATAACAGACATCCTTCTGCCCAACAATGATGTCTGTTCCAAATTTACTGTCAGTGTGCAGCCTGCAAAATCATCAAAGCTCCTGGACAGACTACAAAAGAAATTAGTTTCACAATTTCCAGACCTGAAAAGGAAGATCATATAACATGACTTGTGCCATTTCAGTTCCAAAGTGTTCATAGAGCCTTCAAAACTATCACTACTTCTGAGCTCCACAAAATCTATCATGGAGTCTCCAGACAGGGATGTGAATACCTCACATGTGTCTATAGTTACACCAGCACACTGGGTTGAAAATGCAAACATTGTCAGGTTCAGATCACCATAGCCTTTGTAATGATAGAAAACAGCCAGCAGTGTGTTTCTCATGGAAACAAAAGCCTTGTTGTCACTCAACTGTGGGTATGTGTGTTCAAATTTAGAGAAGTTTTCCACAAGAAAAACTTCTTGTGATGTTTTCCAAAGTTTTCTGAAGCAATGCCCATGGTGTATGAGGCCTGTGTGGTATTTTATACATTCTGTGTAGGACAGAGAGAATGAGTGTGTGTTTGTTTCATCATAGAAGGCCAGACCTGCATGACTACAGTTCTCAGTGAGTACATCCCCTGAAAAACTAAAGTCAGTCATTGTTATGTTTACAGCAGTCTTTTTGGTGGTCTTCAGCTGCAAAATACAAAAGGAAGATTGTTTGCAGAAAACAGTGCTTGGGAAGGAAATTCTTCTCAGACTGTCAACACTTAGATTGTTATAGATCTGGAAATTAACCATGGCAACAAAATGTATCTGATGCTTCCTGGTTGAAGTGACCATGACAACAACTTGAAATGTAGAGGAGATGAATTCTTGTGTCATTCTTGAATTGCTATGGTAAATCACCAGCCCATACTTCTCCCCTGGTCCATCACACACATGATACAGCCCAGGAAAAGCTTTTGGAAACACAAGCCTGATTTGCTTGAAATGCTCCACTCTCAACTTGTACTGCTGAAAGCATATGGACTTGTATGTGCATATTTGGATGACTGGGACTTTGTGAGAGAGCCTTGTTCGCCATGTTTGGACTTTTTCAGAGTGAATTGTGTTGCTGTCTATGACACTGTATGCCAGACTGACTGACACATAACTTCTGGGTTTCTGGATGTAGATGCTGATGGTGAACCTGGGGTGTGCTTTGGGGAAAACAGTGATCTTTGAATGGATACCACAGAATGTCAAGTCTTGTGATCTTCTCCTATTTGTTCTTTTTCCTTTGACTATTTTGCCATATTTTCCAAAAATTGAAACTCCACCATAGTCACACATCCTGTCATTTTCCAGAGATGTGTAAAGTTTGTCCAGAGAAAGGTTGCTATTGAATGAAAAGTGAAGAGTAAATTGAAATTGAAATTTCCTGTAGAACCTCTCATAAAATCTGCATCCTTTTGTGGAGGAGTAGTAGAATGGTGTGTGAAAGAGCTTGTATGGCAGAAGACCAAGGGGTTTCCTGACTGAGCTGCTCATTTCCTTGATCCCCACCAGGATGGCTTCTGATGACAGCCTGCAAATGAGAGATCCACTTTCTTTGGAAACATATACTTGTTTCCAAAACCACAGTGAACTTGCTACTTCTCTGCAAAACACTGGACATCAAAAGACCAGCTGTTTTGTCAGAAGCGCAACACTGCACACACAATTCACACTAATGCGGAGTTCGTATGAGAGATACATCTTGGTCTCCCTCCTCGTGAGATTGGCAGCATTGCGAAACAAGACAAGTGACACAATTGGCAACTGTGGCCTCAGCCATCGGCTGAAACAGTAGCAACAATAGCAACATTGAACAACAAATCTTTACTCACAGAACTTGGATGGGTCTCAAACCTTGTTCCTCCATTCTCCTGGCCGTTTCTGCACTTCTGAAAAGACGTAAGGCACCACGTGGTCCTTTGTGTCAGCAGATCGTTTCTGCTGCGTGCAGCCACGAAAGGTAAAAACTGATTGTAGAACAACCCAGAGAATGTGTGACAACCTCGTGGTCAGAACTTACACAAGATGTTCTGATGACTCCCTGATTCTCATAGATGCAGCATCCCAGGTGGGTGCAGAGATAAAGACCCTTGCCTTGCCTTTAAAGTGCTTAATGTTTTGCACAAGCACATCTCCTTTGTGCAGAGATATGGAAGGGAAGTATGCCCTGACAAGTGTGGAATGACAAAATGCTCTGATGTAGGAAAACCAATGCTTTGTGGCATTTGGAAACACGCATGTCTGGAGCATGTCATGAAACAAGTTGCTTCCTGCAGGGGGAACAACTGTGATGAACACAAGAACAAGTTGTTTCATGTTTGTTGCCCACATGCTGATCAAACCAAAAACCAAAACAAATTTGATAAATTTTGAAGACTTGTTGGATGACTAGGAAAGCTCAGCCTGCAGAAGCACTTCCCAGCCCTGTTACTGTTTGACTGACTTCTTTCAGTAGCTGTTGGTGTCAAAACAAATGTTTTGATCCATTCTTCCAATGCAAAACAAACACCAGCTTTGCCTTTTCCCTTTCATTCTTATGATGTGAAAAGAAAACAGTTGAGTTGAGGGATACAAAAGGTCTAAAAACAATGGAATGTTGAGTTTGCACAAAATCAAGTTTCCTGTTCTTGTTACAAGCAATGGAATCAAGGTTTAGAATTTGTGTACATGTTTTGCTGACAAGGCAAACACCTGACTTCACCACAGTTTCCTTCCAGACCACAGATTCTAGTGGTTGCCTGGTGCAGGGTTTGGTCTCAGACCCTGTCACGCAAAAATTGTGCTGGGGGTCGGCTATAGTGGCTCAGTCCTGGGGCCATGTTCCCATTGGACGAGAGTTCCAAGATTGTCTGGTTTCAAACTGAGATGGGCTTGCGTGGTTTGGTGAGAACAACAAGGCTGCCAAAGGTGAAAGGCTGTGCCCTGCAAAATTGCCAACCATTTTGAGGATGAAGGAACAAGACATGCATTTGCTTGTCCAAAAGTGGATTTGACTTTCAATCACAACATCTGAGCAAAGCGAATGCAAAAACAAAACATATAACTCCTTTCCATGAAGCAGTTCAAAACCAAAGCAGAATGAAACTTTCAAGACAAACAGGAAACCAGAATTGAAACTTGTAGAAAACATTGCAAATACCAAAAATTTGTTTTGCTGTAGTGTTGTGCAAAATCATAATTTTGCTGCCAGTGTCATTTGCACCAAAATTCTCGGTTGCTTTTTGTTTGCAACATGGATTGGATTGAAATAGAGCCAATATATCTGTGTTGTTCCTTCTCACATGTACACCACTGGGACAAAGTGGCCTTCTCGCGGATTGGATGAAATCTCATGTCAATGTATTTTACAATGTTTACGATGCTCCCAAGACTTGGCACGGATACATGAGGACCTTTTTGACTGAGTCCTTTATATTTACCATACCAGTTCAGGACACACCACAAACTAGGTTTTTGTCCAAGCAATTGGCTGATCTGAAAAAATTACAGAAGTCCCTCTTACTCTTCACAAGACTTGTGTCTCTCTTGAAAACAAAGCTGAACTGAGATGTGTGTTGGTTTCTTTGACCCATCAGGGCAGGTAGTTCTGGCGCAGTGCCTTGTTTGGACTTCCTTTGGTGTCCATGTTATTCTGTGTGTTGCTGTTGTCTGTATGCACACAACTCTTGGAATAGAAATATTCAAATCAAAGACAGCTGCAGCAGCCACACAACAGGGTCAAAGTTTCCAGTGATGCCTTGTTTTGAGCCTGTGGGTGCGGGTACACACACGCGCACACACACAGGCACACACGCACACATTCACGTGATGCCGTTGTACTCCAAGTGCGGAGGGCTGGTGCACAGACACACACCAAACGCACACGCACACACAGCAAAACACAAAAACCAACACACACCGACACGCACACACACACACACCGACACACACACACACACACACACACACACACACACACACACACATCACACCAGTCCCACTCCATTCAAACTCGCCAGGGTCTCGAAGTCTCGGACACTTGAAGGGTTGTTTCAATCGTCTCACCCAACCTGTACGACAGATCGGCGCCTGCCCCAAAACTTCTCCTCTGACGCCACAAACCACAGACAAGTGACGCTGTACGTGCGGTTTTGTTTGAAACAATTTTATTTGTATCTATTTTGCGTACAAAAGTGATTCTGAAAGATCTGGCAGTGGCAAAGAAAAGTCTTCAATTTCTAACAACAGACAAGTAAGATCAAGTGGACGCGAGAGTCAACACCAACATTCTATTCACAATGCCCAAGTATAGCAAATCACTATGGTATCTGGCCAACAACGTATATGTACAGACAATGAATGCGCTCTGCGCTAAAGAAAACAGATTCGAAACACAAACAGAAAACATTGAGACGTTTGTCTTGCAATCAGATCAACCTGCTCACAGTTCGGGAGGGGGGTGTTCCCTGTATGGGGAATCCAGGGTCCACATCTGACTACTCACAAGCACAATCCAAGCAAAAGCGTTGCTCTTCCCGACCTGTAGTTTGGGAACTCCAAACGACAACACGCTGAGAGCTCCAGTTTTGCCACTGGGGTCAGGGTAGAGTTCCAAAGTGGAGGTTCCGGCTTCACCTTCAAGGAAGCGATGTGCAAATAATGGGGTGAGATGTTATGGGGCTGATTCCCCCGGGTAACCTTGTGAATCTGGACCCGCCAAGGCACACACACGCACGCATACGTACACTTGGAAGCAAAACCACAAACTTGAATAAAACGAACACAAACGTAAGCGATGAAAAACCTTCTGCTGAAGGCCAGGCATCTGTGAAGCACGATCCAAAAACAATACCCAAGGGTTGAGACAGAACCGGACCCTCGTGGCGGTGAAGGAAGTGATCAGGAACAGGTTTCCCATCATGGTGTGCATGTCAAGACGTGCAAGTGTACCTGTGAACATACGTGTGTGCGTGTGTGCGCGTGTGTGGCTGTGTCTGCAAAAAGTATGTCTGTGAAATATGTGTGTGTGGACCTCTGTGTGTGCTTGTGTGTCTGTGTGCTTGTGTGTGTCCTTGCCCACACTACAACAGTGGCCAATGTGCGTGCGTGTGTGTCCGTGTGTACATGCACATGTGGTTTCTCCCCGCATTACGGCAGAGTGGCGGGAGGGAGACGAGCAGCGGCTTCTCTTGTTGTTGTTGTTGTTGTTGTTGTTGTGTGTGTGTGTGTGTGTGTGTGTGTGTGTGTGCGTGCGTGTGTGTGTTTGTGCATTTGTGTGTTTCTATGTGTGTGTGCGTGTATGTATGCGTGCGTGGCTGCGCGATCCGGCTCTACGGCAGCGTGGAGGCCGGGACGGGCAGCGGCTTCTCCTCCTCGAGCGGCTCGAGCTCGGCCGCCGCCCGGAACTTGTCCCACTGGAGCCGGGCGAGCGTCGCCGCCGTCGCTGCGTCCGTCACGTAATGCACCAGCCGCACAGTCAGCACTCCGTCCACCCGCAGGAACTTCTGAAGGAAGCACACAGACCTCTCACACACACGCACACTTGATCTGCGCGGGTACTTCTGTGAATGACGGCTGTCGTGTGCACTTGTACGTGTGTGTGCGTTTATTCCATGTGCGTGGAGTTGTGAACCAGCCGCACTGCATGTGCAACCACACATGTACCCGTGAACACACTTGCCGTACATTCGACACACACACACACACACACACACACACACAAACACACCTACGCGCCACATGCACCAAACGCACACGCACACGCACACACACACGCTTGCCTCACCTCGACGAACTTGACGCAGAGCTTGGCGTCGATGTGCGTCTCCACGTTGTCTATGACGGAAAGCAGACGCCGCATGTACCTGTCGGAGGGAAACAAAACCTTTACACGAGGCTCAGTTCAAAGCAAAGAACGTCTGGACGGCACAGATCGAGCCTTGCTTTCCAAACTCACACTCACCTCACTCAGCTAAAGTACTCACCTCACACACCTCGCAGATCTCACACCTCACACACGTCACACATATCACTCACCCTTCAGAACTTTGGCCTCCAGTCTTGGCAGAGCGAAAACAAGAACACGACCAAGAACACGCATACCCAACACCCACGCACACTTTGAAAGCTACACACGTGCACACTGACCTGTATCTCTTGGAAAGAAAGCCCAGTATCTACAGCAGCAAACACAGATACAGTGACAAGCAGTCTCCACACACGTACTCCTCGCACACACCTGTATCTCGCGCTCTTGGGGAAGAATCTCAGGATTCACACCTGCACGTGACGCACACATTCTTTACACACGCACACATCGCACGCATACCTCTTTCCCACACACGCACCCACCTGTATCTGGCGCCCTTGGGGAAGAACCTCAGGATCCAGAGCAGCAGGCTGCAGAGATACACGATGAGCAGGACCAGCAGCCACGCGAACAGGAGACGCACCAACACGTGACTCAGCTGGTTGCTAGGGAACGCGCACATAGCAACCGTGTCGCCCAGGTGACGCAGGCGACACCACGCCAACGTGGGGACCTGGAAACAGGAATTTGATGTGCAATGCAGATTCAAAATAAGTCCCATCCAAAACTAGCGTGAACGAAGCATTGTTCAAAAGTTTGGATGTGGTGACGGATACGACAGGCCTGTCGGTTGAACAGGTTTGATGGCGCATTTGCTCATTCAACTACACAACACACACGCACACACCCCAACGGGATAATTCCGTGCCCCACACACGACGGGCGCCCACACAGTGCAATCACAAGCTCACACACCTCTCTCATACACATAGCCTTCTCTCAGCTGTTACAAAGGCCGTCGCACCTCCACGTTCCGCCAGCACGCATACCTCTCCCACACACACGTCTTACACATACACACATCTCTCTCTCTCTCTCTCTCTCTCTCTCTCTCTCTCTCTCTCTCTCTCTTTTTTTTTTCTCTCTCTCTCACACTCTGTGTGTGTGTGTGTGTGTGTGTGTGTGTCTGTCTGTCTGTCTGTCTGTCTGTCTCTGTCTGTCTGTCTGTCTCTCTCTCTCTCTCTCTCAGAGCTACAGCCATCTTCCACACCTGTCTCTTTCTCTCTCTCACACACACACACCTCACACATGCATGCATACCTCACTCACACGCACGCACACCTTACCGCTGTCCCTAGTGCCGTCGCGCCCCCGTGCTCCGCCAGGACGCTGATCTGGATGATGAGGATCAGGAGGTACAGCGCCTTGGTCACGAAAAACCTGCAAACAACACAACACATCCTGAGTTTGTGGAAACCCCCATTTTCCCGTTCAAATCCTGCCACCCTCAGGGTCAGTGCTCTGATCCAATCCACCTGACATTAAGAGTCGCACCCAGGCTGCTCAAACTCACCCACCTGTCCCTGTGACGCAGCTCTGGTTTCATCTCTGTGACGGTGGGTCAGTGCACAGGGCTGTGCGCCTGGATCCCAGAAGCCCTCCACCCTCCAACCTTCTCCCACGTGACAGGGCACGCTACACGCCGCGCTCCCCTGCCCTTCTCTCTCCTGCACTGCCTGCCCCACCCAGCCCCGTCCAACCCCACCCCTGCCCTTCCCCGCAACGCCCACACCCGCCCTGCCCGCTACACCTCGACCACCTGACAGTGAGTCGATCCACCGTCTGCATGGCCTTCCCGCTCCACCCCACCCAACTCCTGCTCCCGCCCTGCCCCTCGCCCTGCCCCATCCCACCCTACCACGTCCTGCCCAGCCCAGGCTTCCCCACACCGCCCGCCCTACAGCCCACCCACCTGACGGTAAGTCGGTCCACCCTCTGCATGGCCTTCCCGAACGGCCCCTTGAGGCTCCCGTCCCTGGACGGCGGTCCCCGGAGCAGCGAGGGGAAGCGCGCCGTGAAGTAGTGGTGCAGGTCCCGGTCCGCCGCCTCCACGTCCCCGCCCTCAGCCTGCAGCTGCCGGGCCTCCTTCACAAACCTGCAGGGACACAGCGGATGGAGTAGTACACCCTCACCACACACCAGCAGATCACGCTGAACACACCCTGGCCCTCCCGTCGTTTTCCATCTGCCCAATGCCTTTCAACTGCATCTGCGGACATGCAGCGGAAGGAGTGATACACCCACAAACAACGCCCCGCCCCGCCAGCCCCGCCCAACCACCTGGCAAACACCCGCCCACTCCCTGGGGCTGCAGCCCTCTGGCCCATTTCACGAACGCCAGGAGACACACTTCATGCCCACACACGCACACACTCTCTTACTCTGCACTCACCTCACACGCACACTCTCACATTGCACACACACGCACTTCTTCTCATTAAATCCAGCGAGGCTCGTCAGCATGACCCAGAAGCCTCTCGGGATGCAGCCCACGATGGCGAGGCCGAGGAAGAGCAGCCCGACCCACTGGAACCGCGCCGCGTCCGTGTCAACCCTGGAGCCCAGGGTCGCGTTGCCCGTGACGTCTGACGTCTGCAGAGAGAGATGCAAACTGTGAGACAAAGCAATGCACGCATACCAAACACACACGCATGCACGCAAACACACTCGGATCCTGGAGTCCAGGGTCGCGGAGTTCCCGGTCACTTTTAAGGTCTGCAGAGAGAGGGCAGTCAGAGCACTGTACGCATACCTCACACACGCACACACATGCACACACACACTGGAATCGCGACGCATCCGTGTCGACCCTGCAGCCCAGGGTCGCGTTGCCCGTGACGTCTGACGTCTGCAGAGAGAGATGCAAACTGTGAGACAAAGCAATGCACGCATACCAAACACACACGCATGCACGCACACACACTCGGATCCTGGAGTCCAGGGTCGCGGAGTTCCCGGTCACTTTCAAGGTCTGCAGAGAGAGGGCAGTCAGAGCACTGTACGCACACCTCACACACGCACACACATGGACACACACACTGGAATCGCGACGCATCCGTGTCGACCCTGCGCCCACGGTCGTGTGACGTCCCGTGACGTCCGACGTCTGAGGAGAGTGATGCAAACTGTGAGACAGAGCACTGCACGCGTACATGACACACACGCACAATCGGATCGTGCTGCGTCCATGTCGACCCTGGAGCCCAGGGTTGCGTTTCCCGTGACGTCCGACGGTTGTGAAGAGAGGGAGAGAGAGGGAAGACAGTCAGGGCTCTGCACGCACACCTCACATACATACACGCACACACGCACACACACACACACACACACACACACACACACACACACTGGAACCCGGTCACATCAGAGGTCTGCAGACAGATGCGGAGAGGGAGACAGCGTGCACCGCTTGCACAAAACCTCACAGGCAGATCAACGGAAAATTTCTGGGGCGCACTCGGGCGCCACCAGTATCGTACGCCAGTGGTACCTCTGGGAAGTAGAACTCGTCCTGGACCCAGCAGGCGCTGTTGAGGAAGTTCCGGTCGCACGGCCCTGTGCTTCCGGCTCCGGACGGACATGCGCACTGCACGAGTTCCGGGTTCGCTGCGTAGTGGTCGACGAGAGAGACGACGCCGAAGAGAACGAGCAGAGACACCGAGAACTGCGGAGCAGAGAGAGACAAAAGTGGTGTTTATATTGAGTGGATTCAGGCCTGAAAGAGTTTGGGGCCTGGCTTGCGTGTGTGTGTGTTCACGTGTGTATGCGTGTGTGTGAGTGAGTATTCATGAGAGCACCTTTGTGTATGTGTGAGTGTGTGTGTGTGTATGTGTGCGCGCCCATGCAGTCTCCTGACATTGTGTGTGTGTGTGTGTGTGTGTGTGTGTGTGTGTGTGAAGATGTGTGGCGATGTCATCCACTGTCCGCCTTGGCACTGAGCAGTGGCCATGCCACGCACACCGTATTGCTCCAAATGCCAAATGCCAATGGAGTTAAACCTGCCGATTTCACGCACCACGCACCACATCACCCAGGAACTGGACGTCTCTGTTTCACGCACCTGACTGTCAAGCCATGCGCCACATCACCTCTGTCTGTCTCTGGAGCTAAACCTCCCCACTTGAGCTCCACACACATGAAGCCGAAGATGTCTCCTCACAGACCTGGCTGACGAGTTTGTCGGAGACGGTGAGTCCTCCGCCGAGGATGACGCGCGGCGTCACCGCCATCACGTGCTCGTACAGGCTGAACATGTTGTCTGCGCAGGCGCGGGCTGAGCCAATGACGAGCCAGGAAAATACTTGGGGTGAAATGTGAAGAAATTGTGAGGAATTTGTTCAACGAACATTTGCAACATTTTCTTTTTTGGAATCCAGGGAGATGGAAGGGACCCCAACAGCCAGAGTATGACCTGTGATGAACATGCTCGTGCCACCTATTCATGTGGGCCCCACCCCTGATCCAAGTCAACCTGTCAAGGAAACGAACGTTGACAGCTGATGGAACATTGCCCGATCTTGAAAAACAGACTGTCAAGCCTTCCGTAGATACGTGGGGTGCCATTCTTACACCCTCACAACCGAAAAAACACTTCATATTTTTCAAGTTATTTTTTAACCAATTTTGAAAATTGGGCTTGCTGAGTCCCGCCTTCACAAGGTCATGTCAGGCTCCCTTCCCCGTCAGTCCTGACCCTGCATCCCTCAGGCTATCCCACCATGCAGGATCAGACCTCCATTGAGACGGACACACAAATACAGAGACACACACACGTACGCGTCCGTACACACACCAATCACTGGATCAGACACCTGACCAAAACAAACCCTTCATTCTCTTGCAAAACGACGAGCATTTTGGAGAATAAGTATTTTCCCAGCCCTGCAGACTCCACGCACTGCTGATCGGGTCGGGCAGGTCTTTACTCAATCCGAAATCCAAAATCGTCTGATGGGTCCGAGAGTTCTGTTGGGACTGCAACATGGAGACACCCTCCCCCGCTGACCCTGACAGTGGATCAGCCCATTCCCAATAAAACACACACCCAGCCAACCAACTGCCAAGCAACACAGACGTTTCAATAAAAAATGCAATGTCAAACACCCGTCTATTGTCTAACTTTTTCACATCAGCCTCTTCACATGACAACACGTCTTCCCCAGCGCGCACATTCCCATAAACCAACCGTGTTGACTCTGTGCAGCCCAAAACAAACCCAGATGTTTGATGTCTGCTGCGTGGACACCAAAATAGAACCACGACTCGAGAATGCAGCAAGTTCCACAATGTTACATGCTAAAAACCTATGTATGCGCGTTCTTCTTTTGAAACTGTTACACTTGTCAAGGTAAAAATTGAGTTTGGGTACTTACCATACACAGGGTTTGGCTGCGTTGTGTTGTTAAAGCGACGAGTGTTGCAGACAATTACATGTATTCAGGGCAAAACACTCTTGCAATACTTCACTTAGGGTTGGTTCACGGTGGTTGGAGAGGAGTCAGTGCGTTTGGCCCTGTGAGTCAGTCAACTCAGTGACACAGCACCAGTGCATTTGTTTTGCAATGAAGCGCGTGCAGTGTGAATAAGGCTCTATTTTGCATAGAAATTCCATTGTGTTTGAATTCAGTGGGCAGACACTCCGCACCTGCTGACTCGCACACAAGACGTGACGCATGACGCAAACACTGTGAACCAGCCCTCAGACTCTCTCTGCAGTACCCAAGCATTTAGCTTATGTTGAAACCCATTGTAATGTTGGCGCCATGCGTTGTCTGTTGAGTTACACACAACATGCAACGCATCACACACGCACTGTGAACCAGGTTTGACGTCGATCAAACAAACCAACGACGGCCCAAGCATATCGGCGCAACGCGTATGGCATCCAGCTTGATCTGGATCTCATGTTGATTCACACAGAGCCTGATGACTTGCATGTGCAGACAAAGCGCAATGCGTGGCGCATCCAGCGTGAACCCAGCCTTACAGTCACTCTTTGCAACAGACAGACAGACAGACAGACACACACACACACACACACACACACACACACACACACACACACACACACACTTGCACACATTGTGCAATGCAGTGTCTGAACCGGTTTCCACACAAAACGCACCACGCATGAACACGGCTTCATTCGCAGCCCACGCTGAGTTATGTTGACGAAGGCAGCGAGCAGAGACACAGCGCACGGTAACCAGGACAGCAGCAACGTGCAGTCTCCCATGGCAACAGGTCAGGTGTGACTGGAGAGACGCTCACTGGCGTCTCGCATAGCAACCGCATATGGCAACCGTTCCCTGGATGTGTGAGGAATACGGGATCTGGGGCGTCTCAGCACGCAAGGGCAGCATCTGTGCCTCCAGTGCATGGGTGAAGAATTGTTGGGGGCATGCGGGACTTGACCAGGTCCCTGTGTGTGTGTGTGTGTGTGTGTGTGTGTGTGTGTGTGTGTGTGTGTGCGTGCGTGTGCGTGTGTACACGTGTGTGTGTTGGGGGTGCCCTCATTCACAGACATGCGTTCTGCGCTCAATGATGTTGCACGCTGGACCTGTCCTTGACGCACCCAATGTGGAGAAGATCACATAAACTTGACTCGGCTATGCCCCAGTGGTTGCAAGACAAAGAGCCTCAGTGAAAAGGATTCGATCCCCATGTGCTGTGTATGGTATTGTGTGTGATGGTGTTCGACGCAACCCTTGTGCAGGTGGGCACTCGTGTGTGTCGGTGAGTAGCAGCAGACATGCACATGATTGTGTGCGGGTCCACACACGCGGCAAGTTTGAACTCACGTTCAGAGCACACAGGTCTGTGGAGGTTGACACGTGGAGAACGTAATTCGTCAGAACAAAGGTGCTTTTGTGAATACCCCTATGTCTTTCATCAAAGGAGGAATTTGCACGCACACAGGCACATGGCGACACAAACGCTCGTGTCGGCACCTGAGCACACACTCACACACTCGCGTACATGTACGCGCACTCACACCTTGCACAAAGGTGCACACACGCACACACACGCACAGTCACACACGCACACACACACACACACACACACACACACACACACACACGGAAATTTTTACGCGAGATCGGTTGCAAGTTCGGCGGGTTGCTCATTTGTGCTTCTCTGAAAACAAACAAGACAAAATGCAGGCAGATTGACTGAAAAATGTGTTTTTTTCTTGTTGACTGTCACGAAACAACAAACAATGAAAGATCCCTGTCACACATCTCTCTTGAGCAGCGATATTCCTTCCCCGGTTTCTGGATGACCAGGGATGTTTGGTTCACATGCATTTCGGTGAGTGCAAACCACATATGGGTGAAAGTTTGAATTGGCAGGCTTGATTGTGTTTTTCCAGCACGTGATACAGTGTTTGTGCAACTATCTCTCCATCACTCGTTCCCTGCTACTTTCCTTTCTCTCTCTGCACCTCTCGCTCTTTCCCTGGATTACGTTTCTCTGTCTCCCAAGTCACTTCCTCTTGCTCACTCACAGGTCTGTCTGTGCTATTCAAAGCTCTTGTTCCAACACAGCGGAGCTTCTCAAACAGTCAGAGCCCAGAGTCCAAGGCATTCCAAACTGACCTACTATGAACCTTCCTCCTCCTCATCCAGGGTATCATGGCTCTCGCCCTGAATCTTCATGTTCTGCGCATGCACCTGGCACGTACAGGAGCACGTGGGGACCACGTGGTTCCGGTGGGTCTCTTGCGCATGCGCGAGGCGGTCCTTCCGCTTCTCCTTCTTGAGCTTGTGGACGGAGGCCTGCAGCAGGGTGTAAGCCTTGTGCAGGGTGAGGAAGACTCCACATAACCCTGCTCCTGCAATGGAGAAGGAAGAAGGGTGAGGGTTACAGTCGAGGAACAGGCAGGGTGATGGTGATGGTGATGGCCTCAAGCACAGAAGAATAGTGCCGAGAGTGCAGTGTGAAGAAGAATCCACTCAAAACATTTCTACCCACGAAAGTAAGCTTCCTGGCGGCCGCGTGACTTCTCGGTCTGCTATTATTCTTCAACAGCACTTGGTCAGTCCCCATGGCGCATTTGCTTGGCACAACTCTGCTTGGTATCATGCCCCTGGTTTGACTCACAACGAGGCGGGAGATGGATTCCAATCACAACGCACCTGGATGTGGATGGTGAATCGCTGGGTGTGGTTGGGTGAGGCTTGGTTCGCAAGTGTTACAAGCAAAGGCATTGTCCTTTCTGAGGGAGGACATCACAGACAGTCATCTCCAGGTGATTTCGTCAGTCACAGAACAAACACGCACAAAAGTATACATGTTGGGTGGCATTCCACATGTGCTTTTTCTCTCATGGTCAGATTTTGAATGCCCCCATTCTGGCGTCAATCACAAGGCCCCAACCCTGGAGACAAAAAAAATAGATTTCAACCCTCTGTTGCTTATCATTTGGAATTCTGCTCAGTCAGCAAAACAAACTTCCTGTTACTGAATATAAAGGCAGTAATTCTGAATCCAACATACAATTTTGTCAATCTTAAACTATCTGCTGTGGACCAACAACAAAAAGTCCATTTGTGTGGTGTGTAATCCTGTTTGTCAGGGTCTGGGCAGGTGAAACCTGCTCACAAATGGTACTTGGGGCCGGAAGCCTGGACCCTGCAGGGGCTAGTACTCACCAATGCTCCAGGGGCTGGTAGTGTTGAGACGGTGAAGAGACGACTCACCTATGCTCCAGGGGCTGGTGGTGTAGAGGAGGTACGACTGCTCCACGATGTTGTTCTTCCACTCGAAGAAGATGAAGAAGAGGTGGGCTCGGCTCCGCTCCGCCGGGGGTCGTCGGTCCCAGTGTCGTATCACGCTGTACTGAAACCAATCATCAGTAACCAATAATCAATCATCAAGTCATGAAGTGATCATCAATTTTCTGCAATTACTTCCTTCCATTGCAAGAGCCTCAGGGATGGGGGTTCAACCCGCCGACATCGAGTCGTCAACAAAGAAACAAAAGCGATTTGCGAATGGCGCGATCGCGTGGATCTAGATGCACGCCTTTTGCGCCAGATTTCTTGTGAAGGTCAGCCAGAACAAACCGACTCACAGTTGGGCAGATGCAACACGCCCAGCAAGTCTTGCCTCTGCCAGTTCACAACACAGGGTAGCTCCGAAGTGAGTGAGTGAGTGTGTGTGTGTGTGTGTGTGTGTGTGTGTGTGTGTGTGTGTGTGAAACGCAGTCAAACCCATGAACATCAAGATGATCTCTGAAAGGGGCTGGGGCTGCTGCTCTCCAAGCCGAATCTCTGAGTCCGCGGACAAACATTGGTTGATCAGACCCAGCGACCGCCACCGCTGATTCCCCTGAACCCTCCACTGAGACGCACCTCCGTTTTGAAGTCGATGTGGGAGGACTGGTCGAGGAAGAAGGTTTCCTTGACGGAGATCTTGGTCCAGAAGCGGAAGCCGGCCCCGAGCGCGAAGGTCGGGACGAACTCGTGCCACCGGGAGAGCTCCGCGATCTGCTCCTCACGGGACCTGCGCAGAGGGGGAGTGCTGAAGGAAGGAAACAGACAGACAGACAGACAGACAGACAAGGCAGACAGACAGACAGACAGACAGACAGACAGACAGACAGAGACGGGTGGAGACAAAGACAAACAGTGAATGAGCAGAGAGCGAGAGAGAAACAGGAAGAAAGAGCAAATGCAAGAGTGGGTGTGTTCCACGTACGCCTGTGATCAGCCGCCCGTTGAAGTTTGTGACTTCACACCTGGGTTCGAGATTGGGTGAAGTGGGCGAAGTCAGCCATGCATTTTTGGCCAACTTGGCCACAATGGAACACACGGGATGTGAGAGACTTCGGAGCAAATGCGCGAAGATCAAAGACAAAAATTGTCATTCGCAAAAGAACTAGATTTTCCCCTTGTCCGTACAAAATCAGGCCATGATTCTTAGCCAAACAACCTCACACAAGAGGCTGGATGCCACACTCCCCTCGAAAGGAACCAGGATATCAGACTCACTGTCGGCTGAAGCGGTCCCAGCCCGGAAACAGGAAGTAGCTGACGGTGAAGAAGTCACGTGATGCGTCCTCCAGCCGGAAGTGCAGGAAGGTCGCCTCTCGCTGCAGGACCTGGAGGTGGAAGAGAAGAGTCACTTCCGGTGAGGAACGAGCTGTGCAAACTGGTCACATTTGTCTGGCTCCGTCCCTCTGTGGCTCCTTCACTCCTTTCTTCTGTTGATCCTTTCCTTCCTTCTTCCCTCCTTCACTCCAGCTCTACCTTGCATCCAAGCTCCTTCCCCTCCCTCTCTTAGTCTTTCCATCCTTCTCTCCTCCATTCTTCTACGCCTGCACGCCCTCGCCCTCGACTGCCCTCGCATTCCTCTCTCCCCCAGCCCGAATCTCCTGTCACCACGACAACCTGAAACGCCCCGTTGCTGTTGCAACTGCCTGAGCCGGTGACTTCTCTTCACCGGATTTGTTCCAGTCACCACGTGATGTGGTTCAGTTGCCAAGGAGACGACTGACCTGGGACGGGCCTCGGATGACAAGCGCGTTCCGCGTCACGTTCGGGTAGTGTGGGTCGCTGTAGGTCAGGTTCACGTAGCGACACGTCCTGTTCTCCAGGTCCAGCTGGCTCAGGCGAACTGAAGAGACACAGATAGGTCCGATCAACCTGACATTATTGGTAAGTCTGTTTGACACGAGTTCACAAGTAGGTCCAACTGGCTCAGGCGAACTGAAGAGATACAGGTGGGTCCGGTCAATACCAGAACCCAGTCAACACGAGTACAGGCAGGTCTGCTTGACGTGTGTTCACATTGCATTCCCAGCGGGCTCAGCCGAACTGGCGCGATACAGACAGGTGCGTCCGGTGAATACGAGCACACAGGCAGGTCTGCTTGACATCGGCATGCAGGCAGGTCTGATTTAGCTGGGCACACAGGCAGGTCTGATCAACACCAGCGTACAGGTAGGGATCATGCAGGCAGGCCTGGCTAACACAAGAAAAACTGGCAGGTCCGCTTGACAGGAGTTCAAGTGGAGGTCTGATCCCCGAGTGAAATTCTGTTTTCACTTCCCGGGTGTTGCGGAACCACATCAAGCAATGGTCAGGAAACCACCGCCAAACAACAACACAACAGCACGGGAAAAAAACAGATTTCAGTGGCTGCAGGCAGATGCTCTTTTGAAATACTTTTGGAGTTGTCTTTGACAAAGCGTTGTTGGACCGCTGCCAGAAGCAAACAACCCTTGCAATTTGACACCATCAACTTCGAGGTATCCAGACAGGGATTGTGTTTGTTTCTGTCATGCCTGAAGTGTTGTGTTTCTCACCTTTTTGCATGTGAGAGAGAATGTGCTGTTGCAGCTGAAAAAGCGGTTCCTATATATATTCAGAAGAAGGACGTGGAATGTACGGTTCAGCAGTTTGTGTGAGTGCGATGGTGAACAATTTCAGTTGCTCAGATATGGCTTCGGAGGATGAACAATTTCTGATCACAGCTGACAAGCAGACCTGATGCTATTGCCGTTGGTGGTGTTGTTCTTGACAGGCAAGTATGTACGAGGCCCATCAATTAAGAAATCGTTTTTCATCCGGTATGACAACAGGATTGCTCACATGATCACCAAAACTGCACAGGCACAAGACCAATCACCTATCAGCTTGCAAGCAAATTATCAAATGTTTTAGAAATTATTTTCATAGTTCATTTTAAGTCCAAAATTGATTGGTTTTCCTTGTGTGGCTATCAACTGTTAATAGTTAACAGGCTAAATTCAGTACAACTCAGTGCACAATCAATAGCCACAAGCAAAATGATACTATTTTTTGCTAAATTATTGAGTCCATAGGGAAAACCAAATTTGACTGAAAGCTGTTCCAAAATGAAGTTATGCAAGTTAAGATTGTACACAAAGGGCAATCCATGAAGGTTTTGGGGTTCTACCGGATGAAAAACGGTTTCATAATTGACGGGCCTCGTACGTCTGAATTCTCATCAAAAACCACACAACAGGAGAAGGTGCAGCTGCTTTTGTGGCAGAGATTTCTGCTGAACTCCCTGTTTGTTTTTGTCACCAGCTGTTGTCAGTATGTCACTCACATTCTCTGAACAAAACATTCTGCAAAATGAAAGGTCTCTCTGCACTTGTCCCATTTGCAGTTTCTCCTGGGTCTGGTCTCCAGTGTGGGCCACAAGAAATTGATTGCAACCACGTGGATGATGGATGTGTGAACAAGAGGAACGTTGGTGATGGGTTGGCTCACTGCTTGAGGGATGGCTTTGATGAAACAAATGAAGCAAAATTCCTCTTTATGGAAAATGCTCAACCTGATGGTATATATGACAAATAATAATTTGGTGGATGTGTTCTGTTTGTTGTTGTGTTTGTTGTTGTTTGTTTGTTTTTTTGATAGAATTTTTCATGTGGTGACAGGTAATTGGGTTTGTGATGGTGGTCAGACAACATTTTCCCTGACTGAGATCTGTACAGGAAACATGACACACTGTAAAGATGAGTCAGATGACACATTTTGCAATTGCTGGCCATATGGATTCTTTTGTAAAGGAAGTGGAGAATGTTTGAGATATGGAAAGAAAGTGTGTGATGGAGTTGATGATTGTGGAGACAACTCTGATGAAGAAGAAGAATTGTGTTTGAAATGGTGGAACTGTCCCAAGGACAGAGAAAAGCTTCAAGGTGATCTGAAGTTGATTTTCCAAAAATGTTTCACTGATTTTGAGCAAAAAACCCCAATTTTTGCAGATTCATTCGTCTGATGAAAAAAATGGTTGCAGGTCTGTGTGTTCGTCACAGAGACAGGTGTGACGGTCGCGACGGTGTGGGGTTGGGAGGGATAGACGAAATGAATTGTGAGAATTACACTTGTCCGGTTGGATACACAAAGTGTCTTGACAACAGACAATGTATCAAGAGAGAATTTTTGTGCGATGGTATTGCAACTTGTGCGGACCAGTCTGACGAAACAGGTTTGACACTTTCCAACAAGAATTAATGTTTGATTCAAAATGATAAGCGGCGAAGTTGGCCTGCTGGGTGTTGTGACCCTTGGGCAAGAACACTCTTCTCTCTCTGAATGGCTGTTGGTGATGTTATGGTGAGAAGAGAAGGGTGTGAAGGGCAACATGGGCATTTCTCCCATTTAACCCCTGAGTGCTTTGAAGAACAGTGTTTTGTACACACTGTGACCACAGAACGATGCTGTAATATGTCAGGGTCATGAGTCCTTTTGGAAAAAAATACAATGATTATTTTCCAGATTGTCAACACAAACCTTGCGATGAAGGCTTCTGGAAATGCTCCAAACATCACAAATGCATCGCACTTGAGAAAGTTTGTGATGGGGGCCACACGGACTGCTCTATAAATTTTCCTACTTATCTCCATGAAGCCAGTGATGAAGAGCCTGAAATGTGCGGAAACTTCACATGTCCTGCAGGGAAAATAAAATGCTTGGATGGGAAAAAATGCATTTTGGTTACAAATGTGTGTGATTACCACAGGGATTGCCCTGATGGTGATGATGAGGCAGGATGTGAATATTCATGCAGTGCTGATGAATGGACCTGCATAGATAGGTGCATTCCTTTGGTACAAGTGTGTGATGGAGAGCCTGATTGTGCTGCTGGTGAGGATAAGGAAGAAGAAATGTGCAAAAATCACACTTGCGCACAGACCATGTGGAAGTGTTTGGATGGATCTAAATGCATCTGGCATCATACAGTTTGCAAGGGCAAATATCCTCACTGTCATGACGGATCAGATGAATCACCAACTTTCTGTAAAAGCCATCAGTGTGAAGCTGATTCTGTGAAGTGCCCAGATGGTGTGACATGCATTCGAGTAGGTTTGCTCTGTCAGTGACATGTTGCTTTGAAAGAATATTTTATGCAAAATTCAGAAATGTCTTCTTTGCTCAGAAACAGAGAATTTGTGATGGGAGGCAAGATTGTCCACTGGGAACAGATGAAATGTGCGATGCCACCTGCGCTCCCAACAACTTTTCAGGAAGACACGTGATGCAAGTGCGAACAATTTCCATTGTCAAACCACAGATTAACGGCTTTTGCATCATTTGACACTCGCAATTGTTTGTTTGGCAGATATGTCCTGAGGACACAACAAAATGTGTTCCATATTTCTGGTTCTGTGATGGCAAAGTTGATTGTCCAAAAGGGTCAGACGAATTGGATTGTCCTTGTGAAAGCTATGATATGGTGGAATGTTTGACCAAATGGAATGCTTCAATTTGTGTTCCTGAAAGCTGGGCCTGTGAAGGTCATTCATATTGTGATCAATATGACACAAGTATTTGTGATCAAGATTCTGACATTGACAACAAAAGCAGTGAAAAAGATTTCTGGTGTCATTTGAATCAAACTGGCCTTCATTATAGTGAAGTCTGTGATGGAAAAGTTGATTGCCTGGGAGGAGAAGATGAGGCGTTTTGCTCAGGTCTATGACATTGATTTGTTCAAAGGTTGGAATGTTGTTGACTGCAGTTGCAATTTCAACAATATCACGGAACAAACAGGTGTTGTTCCATTTCAGATGGAAAATATTCAAAAGAACTGAAAAGGAAATTTGTGTTTTTGTCAACTGACCAAGAAGAGCAACCGTCTGACAGGCAAAGTTGTTTGTTCTTCCCTGAAGCCACGACATGTCACTCCCTATCGCTGGTAATTCAGGCTATTTTCACAAAACGAATCCTGTGGATTGACACAATCCTTGTGATGCAACATCACTCCTCATCAACCAAGGAGCAGACTGTTCTGAACAATACAAATCACACATTCAACAAGAAAAGGGACATCAGTGTTGTTTGCTCAACAAGATGTGTCTTTATCAACCATTACACATTTTCATCAAGCCTGTTTGACAGAAATTTTGTCATCAGATTTGAAAATATAACATTCATTGACTCATCAATTGCTGTGCAAAATTTTCAATTGCATTTCATAAATGTGGAATTCATAAATTCAACTTTGTCTGACATTCCTGCAAGAACAGGTGTGCTTGGGGAAATCTGTCTCAATTTTGACAGTGTCCTTGTCATCAGCGTGTTGACAACCCATTTCCTACTGCTGCACAATGCTTTTGTTACAAAAATAAGTTTTGACAGATCAAATTTGACTGATTCGTCCCTGAATATTAAAGTTTCTCATTTGTGGTTTGTTCTGCAAAATTCGTATTTTATCAACGGTCACGTGCACTGTGATGTTGATTTCTTGTTTTCATCTCAGTTGACAAATGTGTTTTTGTCTGGTTGGAATTCATTGGAGCAAACACAGTTTGTTTTTCAAGCAATTGCAATGAAGTTCGATGTCAATGTTTACAATTCAAGTGTTGAAAACAACACTGGAGGATTTCAATTTGTGCAAAAATATTCAGGAGTTCTTCCATCCTGGATACGGCTCACAATTTCCAACTGCTCTTTCACAAACAACACTGTTTGTGATTCAGGAGGAGCTCTTCATGTGCAGTTTTATGTGCCTCAAAAAGACAGATTTGTTGATAGTTTTGTTCATGTTGCTGACTCATCATTCAGTGGAAACACAGGAAAGAGAAAAGGCATTGCTGGTGCATATGGTGGTGCAATACATATTGACTGCTTGCTTCCTGTCATTGAAAAAGACTTCAGTACTTTGGTCATTCTGTTAGAAAAATCTTCATTCACAAACAACAATGCTCAAGATGGTGGAGGAGCAATACACAGTTCCGCAAGTTTTGCAAGACTGAATTTAGTGGGTTGCACATTCAAATCAAGCAATACAAATGGCAGTTCATCAAAAGGGATGTTTCTTCTGACCCACTCAGAGATAACCATTCACCAGTCAGTGTTTGTTGTTCAAGGAAAGAATGTTGACTCATCACTCATTGAATTGTCATCAGTTTCAAAATTAGGAAATCTTGAATTTACAATTCATTGCTTACCTTGGCATAAAATAATTTCTCCAAAAGAAATTGGAATATCTCCAGATTCAGGTTTGTCGGTTGTTCAAAAACTAAGTGTGTTCTGTTCTGCATGTTCTCCATCATACTATGTACCAACGGACGGAATCTACAATTTATTTTGTGCAGAAAATGAAACTAACATTCACATAAAAAGTTACAGCAATGAACCAGAATTACTGCAATGTTCGAGTTGTCCTGAAGGGGCAACTTGTCCTGGCAATGTGGTGATGTCAAAGCCCAATTTCTGGGGATACAGATGGAAATCAGAGATTCTTTTCCAACAATGTCCTGTGGGTTACTGTTGCACTGGGTATGACACACACATTTGCAGTGGCAGTTACAATGCCTGTTCAGGAAACAGGGAGGGAGGGATATGTGGGTCATGCATAAAAGGTTATTCTCTCTCCATGTTATCCAACAATTGCATGCCAGACAAATGGTGCAGCACACACTGGTTTTGGGCTCTAGTCATATTTGCAGCAATCTTGTACATGGTCTGGTACACAATGAAAGACATATTCGTGACAAAAGTGATGGAACTTGCTGCTTTTGTGTGTTTATTTTCGGAAGGAAAACTTGTTGTTTCTAAAAACATTGACAAGGGCTATTTTGGAATTTTAACATATTATGTTCAGACAGCTGCTTCACTCAAGATTTCAATGAATGAAAATAATTCTGCTCATGGCATTGGTTCCATATTTCTGAAAATTGAATCTTTTGTGGGTTTGTTTCTCAGTGTTGAACTCAGCAACATATCAACTGATCTATGTCCAGTCAAGGGGATGACCACAACACAAAAAGTTCAATTAGAACTCCTGTTTTTATTTTCAATTTATCTGTGTTGGGCAACAATGTTTTTGGTTTGGATTTTCTTGAAGATTATTTTGAAATTATTTCTCTCCAAGTATCCCACATTGAGCAATGTAGAATTCCAGTTGATCAATGGCCTTGTTGAAATTATGAAATACACTTACAGTGGAATTACATCAATTGTGTTCTACTCCGTGGCATGTGTTACCATTGCAGGCACAAGTGTGTGGTTTTATGATGGGTCAGTTCAGTGTTTCAGTCACTGGCAAATTGCTATGATAATATTTTCCATGGTGTATGTCATTCCCTTTCCTGTTATGCTCTTGATGGGAATGAAACTCTTGGAAGGGAGAAACATATCTGGTTTTGCTTTCTTGCTTGGAACAATTTTACCACTTCCTGCTTTGGTTTTGTGGGCTGGGAAAAAAGAATCATCTGTCAACAAAGTTGAATCAATTTCATCAAAAAAAGTCAGTGAACAAAGCCAGCAAGAAATGTTTGACAGGTTCAGAGGGGGTTACAAAACCACAGGAAAATGGGCTCCATATTGGGAGTGTGTGGTAATTTTCAGGAGATTACTCATTGGAGCAACAGCACTTGTTCACTATTCTCTTTATCAGCGATCAACTTGTTTGTGTATTTGTGTTTTGTTCCTCATGCATCACATCTATGTGCAACCCTTTGAGCAAAGAATATCCAACCAAGTGGAAACTATGTCCCTTTTCTTTTTGTGTGTTGTGTCAGGAATTAATCTGATCAAATCAGTTTATCTTCAATCAGGGATCATCCCCTTCGGATCTGATGCAGATTTCAACCACTATCTGGGTTGGGCAGAAAGTATGTTTGTCTTGTGTTTGATTTTGTTCATTCTAGTTTCTGAAACAATTCCCAGACTGCACAGAAAAACATAAAACTCTCTACAGGTTCTGTCAATGCTCTGAATATATTCGAAAGTCGTCACGCGTTGTTGCTTCTTGTGCGATTCATCGTGCGCAATCTTTCTCGTGTGGTCACGATGGGGTCTGGTTGGGGCACCTTGGTCAGCATGGTCCTCCGGGTCCACCAAATCCAGGATCTGGCGCATCAATGGTCTAAATCACCCCGACTCGAGAACTGCAGGTTTACACAGCTGTCGGCTCATCAGGCTCATTCAGCGAATCTCGTGACATGTGCTGAGGAACATCTGTGATGCAAATTTCTCCACAAACGTCCGCTGATGAGTGGTCAGTCAAGGTGTGGGGTCTCGAGGGTGGGATCCAGGCCCAAGAGACATGGATTCACGACTCCCAAGGTTTGCCCCGCCTCAAATGCTAAAACTTGACATGCACTTTTAAGTCTGTGCCACGTCTTGTGACACTTCCTCTATAATCTCCAAACTGGGATCTTCCGCATGCACCTCAGGGACTCTTCAGCCGGATCAGCTCACGCGTATAGACCCAGGAGCCTGATCAGAAATGCACATCAGGCCCGGAAACGTTCTCTGATGCGCGAAGCAACGTCTTTGAGATCAAGGTGCAGCGGATGCGATAAAGCTCACGTTTCACTGCAGGAGATTGCAGGGAGATACGCAGAAGGGACTAGCTGCAGGGAGAAAGTGCGGAGGTTGCAGAGGAAGGAGAGAAGGGGCGGAGGTTGCAGGGGAGGGAGAGAAGGGGTGGGAGCTGCAAGGGGAGGGAGGGAATGGGTGGGGACTTCAGGGGGAGGGAGAGAAGGGGTGGGGACTGCAGGGGAGGGAGAGGAGGAGTGAGGGCTGCAGGGGAAGGAGAGAAGGAGTGAGAGCTGCAGGGGAAGGAGAGAAGGGGTCGGGGCTGCAATGGGAGGGAGAGAAGCAGGCAGGCAGCACCACGGAGACAAAGGCTGATCCAGAATCTCATCCTTGAGACCCCAGTTCCTCTGGGAACGACTTTGTCTTGCAAGTGTCTCTGGCGCCAAATTGTAGCCAAGTATCTTGTTTTTTCCACGTCTCGAGAGTCATGAGCCCCCACTGGATCTGCAACTCAGGGGCACAAGATAAAGAATGTACACCGTTCACTGGAAGAGTCATCAGAAGGTAGATCATCCCGCACAGAGATCAAGCAGCGTCAGCAGATACAAGACTCTGGTGCCCCTGCTCTGAGGAAATGAGGGGACACGGGCAGCCACCCTTCCCTGACCTCAATCCTGGGTTCGGTACAATGACCACAAGTTGAACTTGAACGGGCCATTCACCCAGGCAAAAAGCCACTCAGCCTTCTCAAGTGTTTGTCCAACCTCATAAAAAACTCTGCATGCCCCTTTCATCATTCTTCCTCGGCGTGATCTAATTAAGAGCGCAGACATATGAGATCCCTTGACGGACGTCGCAGTCTTAACACTGAGTCACGTGACGAAAGAGGAGCGCTCTAACCCAATCAGAGGCGACAGGTTTGTGCGCCTGGGGGGCTGGGGAGACAAACTGTGCTGTTCACACAAATTAAGCGGGAACTCTATCCTGAACACGAAAATCAAGGAGCCTGGCCTCTGTGATGCAGGCGCATTGACTTGAAGGAAGCAGGGTAGGGTACAGGGGTCCCAGGGACTCATGTCTCACACCCAAACCTCTACAATTCAGGGTGTTGTTGTGCGGCGTCAGGTTCAACTTGAGACTTCTCCAACCACAGATTCATCCCTCTTCTATATACTGAAAGTGACCCAAGCACACTTCAGGCAGAACAATCCTAACGCTATTGTGAAAAGGAAGGCCACGATGTGTGTGTGTGTGTGTGTGTGTGTGTGTGTGAGAGAGAGAGAGAGAGAGAGAGAGAGAGAGAGAGAGAGAGAGAGAGAGAGAGAGAGAGTGAGTGAGTCGCAGTCATGCTGCAAAATCAGGTCGTATTTGAGGCCACAACTCTTTGGGAACAAGACAACCAAACGCCAGATCATTGATCCACTACCGGTTCGGGATCAGTCTGGGGTACAGGGTACATGGTTTCGGCTCGGGTACCCGGGTACCCGGGCCCCGAGGTCTCGGTCCCGCAGATCAGCCCACGTGGGACACGGCGCGTCACGCCCCCGGTGTGAAGCCGGCCGCACGCTGTCGGAAGACAGATTGCGACGCTCCACCACATGAAGTGGGACATCGCTCCTGTCTCCCTGGAGACGCCATAGCGACGGGATTCACTGCACTACTGAGCGATAAATCGGGTCACCACAGTTTCGTAAAAGCGAGGTTTGGCAAACTCCCCACATGGCTCGTGAAAAATTACGGCGGAGTGACAACACACTGCTCCACTTTTTTGACTGACGTCGTGAAGTTTGACGTATTGACATTTTTGACAGCCACATCTGAGGTCAATGTCAAATTGCTCTCAGCGTTGACATTTTGACGTCGACGTCAACATGTGAAAACTGCCTCACGCACCAGTGGACAACCCATTGCCTGGGTTGAGTCGGCGGCAACTCCACAGGTGAATCTCAGGCAAGCTAGCTCCTTCTTCCCAAAAATCTCCCCCCTCTCCCACACACACCTTTTGCCAGTCTGCAGCAGGCGACCCTAGGGGTGGAATTAATGTACCCTGGGTCCGGGTCCCAGGTGGGGATTTCCTGACATGGGAATTCCCGGAGTCCCCAGGTTGGAGTTTGCCCTTCGGCGGGGGCACTGGTGGCGGTTTTGTATTCATGAGATACAGTTGAATCTCACCATCAAGCCTCTCCTCATTCATCTCTTGTGACACCTGTGCGGATTCGTGCATCTTCCGCAACACACCACCCCACCCAACCCACATGAGACGGATCCACCAAGGCAGGAATTCTTCAGATGCGCTCCTGTGACATTCTCACCCACCACGCTGACCCTCCGCACATTGTTGGAGGTCTTCCGCGTCACCAGTGGAGCATGACCCCAAAGTCACGCTCTGGGTCAGTCATAAAACACGAGGCACAAGACTATTTTAAAAATGCATTACATTGCTGTCCCATCGCATTCCCTGGTACATACCACCCTGTGATGTTTGGGCCTGACCCAGCAGGTCCACCCAGTCTACTCTGTCTTTGGTGTCGTGGCTTGGTTGGACCGATCTGCCCGGACTTGCGTCTGGCTTGACCATACCCACGATGGAGTGCCTTGTTCCTGGAACCAGGGTGCGTCCCCGGAACATGCAAGCCGAGCACTGGTGCACCACGTTGCCCTGTACATCAGCTGCCCAAAGCGAGACCGACCACGCATTGACGCATCTACTGTGAAAACCCTACTTCAACTGCACAAACTGAAAGATATTTCACTCAATGTGGACAATGAAATGTCATGTTTTCGCCCCCCAACCCTGCCAGAAGAAATGCGTCACAACTAAGCAGAGCTGAGCTCAGAGAACGGAACGTGCGTCATTTGCACAACGTAGTTTGTGCTCAGTGATGAACAAAACACTCAGGCCCAAACAACAGTCGATTCAGCAATGCAGCTTTTACATCTCCTCATTAAGACTGGTGGCGCACGAATACATCATTCCCTGGGGTGAAGGGCGCACATCCGTTTAGTTGTCTGGAGCCGGATGATCCAGGAGTTCTTGGGCCACAGGAACATCCAGGGGTTTCCTGATCTTTGGCAAGTGGATCGTTTGTTGTGAGGGGACATGGCGGTACATATGCAATCCGTCCAGGGTGGAACCAGGGGATATGGGCGGGCTCCTTCTTGACCTGTCTCCTCAACAAGAATGCGACATCCAGAAAGCGCGGGGTTCCACGCCAGCCCAGGGTGAGACCCAACCTGTTGCTACAGCTGAATCCCTCCCGCGACAGTGGTGCACATATACGCACGCACACACACACACACACACACACACACACACACACACACACACACACACACACCGATAGCGATTGTACGAGTACCAAGCTCGCGTGAAGCAAAACTACGCGCTTGAAATTCCACTGACACCGTCGCAGACCAACAGCCCTGCCCACAGACTTCACACCTGATTCTGCTTGAATTGCAAATCTCGAGCCTGCAGGACCAACAGCGAGATTGATGGGGTGCGGGACACAGGAGGGTCAGACAGAGTCATCCGTGTGAGCTCTTCGTCATCCATCAGTACCAGGGTCCACTCTACTCGCTTTTGTGCGTATACATAGATTCCGGGTCCACTGCAGGAATTCTCAGGTTGAACAGAACGTGACTCCTTTTGAGGTAACAGCTTGGTTTCTCAGTGACCCCCAAGTGGAGCCCCCACCAGTTCAAATTTGACAGAATTCACTTTCCCTGACCTCCGCTGGAACACTGATTCCTGTCTGGCTGAGCCCTGGGGTACGTATCCTGTGGGACCCTGGTGCTGTCCTGCATGGTGAACCTCGCAGGTTCGAAAATGGAGCCCTGATTCCGACCTGTTAGACCCCTCTGGTACCCCGGTGGAACCCCTGATTCTTATCTAGTGAACCTCTCTGGTTCCCGGTAGACCTCATGACTCCGACCCAGCAGCTCCCCATTGACAGATCTCAGACGCCGTGACCCTGTCGCCTCGCACCTCATCGCACACCGTCTCCCTCCAATCTCCGCGGATTCCACACGGATTCCACGAGCGAGGTTTTGCGGCATCACAGCACTGAAGCTGTCACCGCCTCCGCTGCATCACTCGCTGCTGTCCTTTCAGTGGATCCAGGACCGGTTCAGGCGAGGGCGACCTCTCTCTCGACCAGAGCCACAAGGCGGGGGGACCCATCTTTGACCTCAGGGGTTGCACCGGGTACCAGAGGGGTCTACCAGCTGAGAATCAGGGCTCCATTTTGGCGGGTTTGGAGGATGAAGGGCCGAAGATCCCTGGCCCACCTTGGATCCGCTAGACTGCTCAAACAGCTAAACAAGGATTCAACGTATTTCGCTGTTCCCAAACAAATGCCTACATCAGACGACCCCACCCACTCCGCAGCACCACCTTCTCGTGTCCTGGGAAGAACGGCTTTTCACAGAGAACAAGCCTGAGTGTCCAGACAGCCCAGCGTAGAGCTCAAGCACAGCTCAGCTGATGGTCCACTGTGGTCCGTGCAGCAACACAGAATCCAGCGTTTTTGTGTGTGAGAAGCCTGGCGACCTTTCAACATGTTGCCTGGTGGGGTGCCTTACCTCTGATAACTATTCGAACACATAAACAGTTATCAGTGGCATTTTTGCTGATCTGGGGTTGAAACGCCACTCCAGGCATGTGGATTCTTTCTCTCTTTGACTGGTACCAGGTAACTGTTATTCTTGTCAAAACGTACTTCCTGTTCCGGGGTCAGTCAACAGGAGCAAATCTTGATCCGTCCCTGCAACTGAACCTAAATTCACGAGAACTGACCAGGCTACAAACACTTTTACGAGCAGTCCCTACAAGGCCCCAGAGTGCTGGCCGCTCACAACTCGAGTGGTGTAAAGAAGCTGGGAACAGCCACCTCAGAGCCCTGAACCAGCCAAATTGATGATGTGTGATCAGACCCCCGAGGGCTCTTTCCAGTACATCTCCTCCAACTCAGGGTGAATTCACATGGCCCGTTCTCGCTGAAGTTACAGCCCTGAGCCTCCTGAATGGATTGGGTGTGAGCAGGCCCTGAGGGCCTTCAGCTCACACACCCTCCATGCGCTCCAGCGGAACTGTTGGCATCAGGCCCTGGGGCCTCCTTCTACATGCAACCAGTACCTCAGCGGAAGAATTGTTGTCAACAAGACACACGCAACGGCCTTCGCCCAAGTTCGTGTTTCGTCTGTGATTATCACGGTACACATCATATTCCCTCTGTGTTTTGCAGAAAGCTTTCTGAAGGGATTGGAACTTGACAAATCTGGATCCACCTTTGACAACGTCACGTCATATACAATCGCCTTTTCTTCGGCAAGCAGAACAACTACGAATCTTAGAGCTGTGTGCTTTGGAGATCCCTGCCCCATTTCCCAAAACAAAATCTGGTTGGGGGTCTTCAGTCCCTGCCCCTCCTTGTCAAGGGAAAATCAAACGCATTCCTGCAACTTTTTTCTCTGCAGCAACAGGAATCACAACCCCCACTGGATCCCCTCATGACACTTTGCTGCTCGCATAAATCTGACTGACACCACAAAGCTGGAGGCGTCGCTCTGCAGCTGCTCCAACGCTCTGTACACCGCACCACAGAGAGACGTATTAGGCGCTCTTCGCTCTCTGATTGCTCGTTTATGGTAGTTTTATGGGCTGCGAGGTGTGAAAGCAAAGCAGCGGAAAAGCAGTGGATTCAGCGTGGGGTGGGGGTGGGGTGGTGTGGGGTGGAGTGGGGCAGGGGGGAGGCGCGGGGCAGGGGGAAGGGCAAGGGATGGTGAGGGACAGGGCAGGGGCAGGCAGCGGGGCAACGGGTGAGTTGGGGAGAGGTCTGGGTTGGGGAGAGGGCAGGGCAGGGGGCAGGGCAGGGGTTGGGCCATGGGACATGGGAGGGACTCGGAGTGAAGGAGGGGAGGGGGCAGGAAGGAGTAGGTGGGGTGGAACGCGGACAGGACAGAGGTGGGTCAAGTCAGGCGGTAGGCGGGGTAAACCAACTGGATGGGACGGGCTTGGGTCGGGTGGAGACAGGTAGGACGGGGTGGGGTGAGGCAGGGTATGGGTGGGGCAGGGTTGTGGCGGAGTGGAAGATGGTGTGTACAGCACAGGTCTGCTTGAAAACCCAAGAGCAGAATGCAGAATGCAGAGCGAAGTGTGAAGGTTTAGCAGTCGAATCAAGGGGAGACAAATTGACCATTGCACTGCACCGCTGATACCAGAATAGCTTGTCTGCTGAAGCTGACGAAGTCTGTGCAGTTTTCTCGGCATGGTGGGTTTGGAACCCACAGTTAGAATGAGCTGCTTATTGTTTGCTCTGGAGCTGGATCCACCGAGAGCGTGTGTTTCCCTGCTCACGTTTGCTGAGTGCGTTTTGCATTGTTCTTCGCTTTCAGAGGATGCGATGTCTCGTCACCCCCAAACTGAATTTGTTGTGAAATGGGTGAGAGATCTTCTCACGGTGTACATGCATGTGTGCGGATGTGTGTGCGTGTGTTCGTGTGTGCATGTGCGTGTGCGTGTGTGCGCCCGCGTGTGTGTGTGCGTTCGAGTGTGTGCGTGCATGTGTGTGTACGTGTGAGGGGCCTGGATACAGCAGCCCAGATGAGGTGAACACTCACCCTTGGAGGTGACGACGTTCTGGAAGTAGCGGTTACATGCGGGAAACGTGGCTCCGCCCGGGTAGATCGCGATCCCTGGAATACACGATGTGAACATATATTGGTGCTGGGGATGGGTTGGGAAGGAACACGGTGGACAACAGGGCAGCCGTCAGTGCTATGCTGGGCGCGATTGCAGTGACCGAAGGAGGAGCGGAGCGGGACAAGCAGCGGGACATGGGTTCTCTGCTGAGTTGGGTGTGGTTTGGTGGTGTGTTTTGGGGTGAGGCTCTCAGGGAAGGCAGGGTCAAAGGTCCCTGCCCTGTCCTGTCTCACCCCGCCCCACTCTGCCCTGCCCCTGCCCTGCCCTGCCCTGCCCTGCCCTGCCCTGCCCTGCCCTGCCCTGCCCTGCCCTGCCCTGCCCTGCCCTGCCCTGCCCCCGCCTCACCTGGAGCATCATACTCTTCCACCCTCCTGTAATTCGCCGACCTCACTGGATGCTGCAGGGAGAACCGCATCGTCTCCACCAGCTCATACGTCACCACCACCGCCACCGCCGCCAGCACCAGGTAGCAGCACGCGACACCCACCTCCCGCCACGTGACCTGAGGGCACTTCCGGTCTGAAGCACTTGGACACCGGAAGTTGGGTTTCATGGCTTTGAGAGAGGCGGCCGTGCGGTGGAGACACTGAGGCATTCTGAGGTCAGCACCAGTGGACACTCATATGTGTTTGTCTCACTTTGACACTGGAAGGTCACGCTGCTGTGTCAAGTGATGCGCACCAAAACAAAATTATTGACCACCGCAACATCTGGCGGTTGGTTTCTTTGGGAGACAGACGCACGTGCCGAGAGTCGTGCTTGATTCGTCTTTCGTATCCTCACGTGATTGTAGCCTCACACACACTGCAGAAAACCTGCCGTGATCACATGTGCGCGTGTCCCAGGCCCAGGAGCCGGAAACCAGTGCAAGTCTTATCCACGTTGTAACAACAATCCACAGGTGTTTACAACTTTGCGTCCTATCAATCTGCCATCCACCTGCGAGTACACGCCGCGAGCTGTGTGATCAACTCCCAACAACAACAGCATTGCAAAAACGTGCACATGTGCAGATTCTCTGTGGAGCAGCGACCTCACAAACAAACAGTGGGCGCCGGGCCGCCGCTCCGATAGTCTATGGTAATGAAGGCTAATTGTTCATTGTGCAGCAGTGTACATGTATTGGACTGTGGCGGATCTGTGAAGCGGAGGGGTGCACGGGTCCAGAAGGGGTCCGCACCGTCTCATGAAAAAAATTATCCACTGCAGATTGTGACTCTCTCTTGCTTTTTGCACCTCAGACCTTTTCAGTTGAAGAGGGGAAATACTCACCCTCCAACTGGTCGCCTCCCAAACGGTGGAGCCTCTGAGGGATACCAACGTCAGTCCCTGGACAAGAAGAACCCCGGTTCTGGATCCACGTGGGCATGAATTTTAATGACCCTGAGGCCCCAGACAAAAATAGCTCCATGGAGCTCGCGGTGATTTGAGGAAAGTTGCTCTGATTTGGCTTGCTCTGATTTGCCTTGCTCTGATTTAGCTCACTCTGATTTGGCTCACTCTGATTTGGCTCGCTTTTTTGTCAAAATTCTTACTTTTTTTCACTCAATATTCACAACTTGGGAACTCATTTAGCATACACCAAAAT
>JAAUXT010142264.1_pt1 | contig 39320 bp, 36 predicted proteins | sample 7278171 | NCBI WGS metagenome assembly JAAUXT01 (sample SAMN14350112, study PRJNA611818) | marine sediment metagenome | isolation source: surface marine sediment (1.8m) | place: French Polynesia: Moorea | collected 2018-08
ACGCACGCACGCACGCACGCACGCACGCACGCACGCACGCACGCACGCACGCACGCACGCACGCACGCACGCACGCACGCACGCACGCACGCACGCACGCACGCACACACCAGGCGATCCTTGGGAAAATTTTACACCTTACGCAGAGCTGCAATTTGTGTGCTTCTCCTGATCACGACAGCGTGACAAAAACGGTAGTGAGTCAACTGCGACACACCTGACTGGGCGGCGGGTTGTTGACCTCCCGCCGCAGGCTGCTGCTGCTGCTGCTGTTGTCCCTGCCCCGCAGTCGGAGCTGCAGGTGCCGCGGGGGGAGCAGCTGGCGCCACGTCCTCGGGGATTCCCTGCAAGTTGCAAAATTGAGGAGCAAATGTGAACCACGGCAGATTTCCAGAACAGCGCCCAAACGCAGCGTGACCTCGTCACAAAAACTGGATTATGCAAATGATTTTTCTCATCTTTTCACACTGAAAAATCCTGCCAATACAGGTTATTTGAATGGAAATTTGCAGCGAGGTTAAAACGTCACGAAATTGAACGAGGTGAGTCAGAAACCGAAGTGTTCACATTCAACGAAACTGCACAACACAAGGCGCCACTCACGCTGAGCAGGTACTCGACGGCGCGGTCGGGGTTGTTGAAGCTCGCCCGCAGCGCGCGCACCACCTGGTCGCGCTCGAAACCCATCGCCATCATTTCGGTGACAGTGCGCTCGTACGCTTCACCCACGACCAGGGTACTCTCAGCACTTGCGTCGCTGCTCGCCGCTGAGAAATATGCTACGTGCAGTCAAAGTTCACAGTTGTAACACACTGATCTTTCAAAGAAACATCAGAGTCGCTGGGTCCCCAAATCGAAAAGCCACTTTATTTTCTGGCGCTTTTTGTTCTTATCTGGTGCTTCTCATCAGCTTACGCTGAAATCGCACCTTGCTTTCATCGACAGACACACGCTGTTCACTTTTGCGTTGCTTTCCGCCCGAAAACATGACTTGTCTGACAATCATTTGGAGAGCAAATGGTGTTCAATGGGACAGCACAGCAGATAAGAAACAACCCAACGCGAAGCAAACTGTTCTGAAAAACTGCAACACTGAAAGGCGTGTGGTGTTGCAGGCTCGATTCTCACTTTCAGTGGAGGCGGTGGTTCCGGAGCTGGTCGTGCTGACGCTCCCTGTGGCCGGCGTGCTCCCTGTCGCTGCTGTTTCCGCCGCTGTCGACGTGTCCATCTTCTCTTCCGCCTTCTCCTCTTTTTTCTCCGCTGCAGGTGCTGGTTCTGACTTCTCTTCCTTCTTCTCTTCAGACTTGCTCTCAGCTGACGTGGATGCACCACCGGACGCCTCTGCTGGTTTGTTTTCGGCAGGTTTTGCCTCTGGCGTTTCTGCTGGCTTCGGCTTCGGCTGAAAAGTTACGATGAAGCTTGTTTTCAGTCGTCTACAAAGTCCAGTTTCAACTTTCACTTCGGCCACAAGCAGTTCTGCAGACCAAAAATGCCTTACCTTGGTCACCATGATGACAACAAAGTTCTTCTCTTCGATCTTGTAGGACTCGACCGTCTTGTCATCTTCGAGAATTTTCCCTGCAAAAACACACGAGCCAAAAGAATGATTGATGAAGTTGTCACCTTATCTCAGATTTCTCTGCTGTGTAGAAGGGTGGCCGAAGTTGAACTGCTCTACGTCCCTGCGGTTTCTGGACAGGTGAAACTTTATCGACGATCCGGTGGAACGAAATGACGAGACACGGGTGTGTAGCCATTGCATGCACACATTGAGATCAGTTGACACAGGCCATTCGGACGCTTGAATGTGTCTGGCCCTGATGGTTATATATGTGAGAATTGAAATATGAGGTACGCGTGTCTCCTGGTTCGGAGTGTCTGCCATTTCGTTACATCTTACTCAACACAAGTTAAACAAGGAGTGCCCAAGTGCACGTGCTCTCCCACCGAGACCAGTGCTCAACCACAGAGGCTTCTTTTTCTGTTGTGAACTCTTCCCGACTGTCAAGCTGCCCTGGAAAGAAGCTCTGTGATTGGTTTGATTGATCTCGGTCTGACTTCTAAGCCAATCACAGGCCTCAGATGCCCTATCTCATGAATATAGGCAGGCTTCCAAGTCCAAATTTCTCACACAATGTGGTACACTCACAGGTGGGAGAACAAACGCGCACGGTGTTGTTTCCGAGATCTTCGGAGAGGTTGCGTTAAGTATTCACAAGAACAAAAGATCAAAGATCAACGAGCCCGTGACCAAAACCAGGCAGCGAAAATTTTTCAACATTAAATTCCACTTAAGGTGGGGGTGGGGCAAAGCAACCAACTTGGTTGGTTTGCTCTTTTGGTATTTTGAACCAACTCAAGTTGGTTGGCTCCCCCCACCCAACCTCAAACCAACTCAAGTTGCTTTTTGGGTGAAAGAACTGAGTTGGTTTGCTCCTGGTATTTCTGGGCAAGGGCAAAACAACTTGGTTTCAAACAAGTTGCTTCCCCCCGCCCCCAAAACCAAGTTGGTTTGCCGGTCTACAGACACACATACAGGGGAGCCAGCACAAAGCCCTCGCCAATGGTTGGCCGCAGGCTTGATTTGAAATTGATCATACGAACCTGCATAGATTAATTTCTGGTTGTCGCTTGGATAGTCCTTTCCTTTTTCAGCTTCTATCTTTTTCTTCAACTCTTTCACCTGTTTGAGATAGAGACAGAAAAGTGAAAAACAACACGAATTTTCAGGGAAAACTTCCTTGTAAATCACTTCTGCTTTTCTGGTGTGTGTGTGTGTGTGTGTGAGTGACTTGTTCTCGGGATCAACAATATGCAATCGTGGCAGGAATCACAGGAGAGGGGAATTCTGCGAGGAAGTAGACCTGATGCGTGCAACATGACTTGAGTGACAAGAGGAAAATGATAAAGGAAACTTATTTCGAAACAGATCACACAACATGGTGATGTCATGCAGATGGAGACGTGGTGAGTGATACGAGGTGGTATCAGGAAATTCGTATCGTCGTCATGTCGATGGCTTCAGTACACAATACCAGGCATAGACATGACGACGATACGAATTTCCTGATACCACCTCGTAGTGTTGGGTGGCAGTGAAAATCGGCCTTTCCACAGTGCGTACGAGGCGTATCCACCTGACAACTGTCAATTGGCATGAGAATCAAAGGTCAAGCCATTTCCTTTGTGTACCTGCATACGTGCATACCCCTCGTAGACTACGTTTCTCGCCATGTCACGCGCGGCATTCACCAGAAATTTTAGTTAATGATGGAAAGATGCTGATTTCACCGATGTCACGCCGACACCTTTCCACAGGAACTACTCGTGTTGCCGTACTCTCTCACAAAACAGCTTCAAAATTGCACACATCAGGTGAACGGATGTTGAACAGCCAATCATCCTTTTCAAATAATAATTTTCCACTTTCTATCAGCACAGGACACAACTGTCCACACGTACATTCACCTTCAGTCTGACATTTCAATTGTCAAATTCTCACAAACCGCAGTGAAACAGACATCCACCCGCCCTCACCCCCTGGAAGCAACAACTCAAAAGTGAAAGAAAAGTGTCTCCCCCTCTCTTTTTTGGAAATGCAAAAACCGTCTCCAAATGACCAGGTAGACCAGACAAGGGGGAGATCAGTGACAAATCACACTTCCTTCTGTCAGCAAAGTCGTGTGGACAACAGAAGGGGCAGATTCTAAGCTATCTGGCAAGCGACATCCAAAGTTCAATCTGTCAGAAAACGATGTCAACTGTGTTGAAACTTTGTGATTTTTTTACCCACTTGAAAGGTGTTATTCATACACCAAATCAAAAGTTTAATTTCCTTTCAAAGAAGTGGGAGTGCAAGCCGCCGAAACAATCTTCTCAAGATGAATCGACAACATTGAATTTTGGCAACATGAAAAGTCTGATGCGGTGCGCACGTTTTACGAACCGTCCTGTTTTTCACAAAATGCTCACCAATTCTGTCGGTTCAACAGCTATTTTGAACGTCTGCTGTTGTAGAGTTTTTATTGTGATCTGCATCTTCGGTCTTTCAAAAGAATAAAGTCGTTACAGCTTCAAATTCCAAGGAAATTACAAACAAACACCCCGGCTGCAAGAGACCACCATTTGTATGACGTCACTGAAAGTGGGATCGACTGGCTGCGGCGAACCAGTCCTGTGTATTTTTGCAGATAAAAATAATTTATTTCTTGCGAAGCAACTTGAACTCATGTTTTGTTGTTGCACGGACTCCAAAATTAATTTTTGCTTCTAATTTTACCTCTGACATTTCAGAGACCAGTGTCACACTCCAACCTGTAGATCTATCTCCCAAAGAATGACCATATTTTGAAATAAATTCATCTGGAATCCAGTCAATAAATCACACGAAAACGCACATTTCAGATTCTCATGACCTTACGCAATACACTTGTTGATGTGGTAATTTAGGCACGGGATATTTTGGCGAAAAAAATTGCACTATCAATTTTGACATAATTCGAAAGAATGAAATGCACCTGCGGCAAGCGTCATGTCAAGAGTGAGCGAGACAAGGAGGGAACCTGGGGAAGCTGGCAGATGGGCATTGGTGTCAGTAAAGTGTCCAGCGTTGAATATCAACAAACATGCAGACAGAATGAGAGAATAAGGTACTTTTGCTTTTCATGCTGATTAATATTAGATCCAGTTGTGCAGTTGCTCACGGTCTTCGCTTTCACGTGAGGTCGGTTCTGCTTTGCAGCTGCCCTCGAGCCAGACGACTGTCCAGACAAACGGTCTGCGATTTTGGGTCAATCAACTGCAAACGTTGATGCTGACAGACTCCACATTTCAGCTGAAAGTTGTGCTCTACAATTGTTGTGTAGATCTATTCCTCAGACTGATTTGGAACATTTGAAGCAGCTGCCTGGACAAACAGATCGAATTCAGGGAGTGAGTCATTGTCCACAACAGGAACAGGTGGCTGCTGTGAGACACCACTTGATTGATGTTTGTGACAGCACAGACTTCTCTTTACAGATCTTTGTGGAGTAGAAAATGTCTGGACGACCTGCTTGTGTCAACTTCAGCCAGCATGCCTGGAAGAAAGACGTGTGTGTCAACTGCAACAGACTTCGTTCAGCACACACTGATCTTCCGAAGCCAGCAAAAAGAGTGTCGAAAGGTGAGATGGTGTGCCTCTTCCATCTGAACTTAACTAAACTTCCATCTGAGGATGACATCTGTATTCGACCCCAGCTTTTACATCAAACTGGCTGGGTAGTAACAGGCTAAGGTCGTGTTACTTGAGTTCGAGTGTTGCTGTGTCGAAACCGAAATTTGGGTTCTTGTAGCTGTGAGTGGCAAAGATGCTCCAGTCGACGGGAAGGAAACTATCAAGCTGCAAGAAGCACATGTGGAGGGAAATGTCAAAGCAGACGGGAAGGAAAAAGGTGCCGTTTTGTTACAGAGCAGCCAGGCTTTTCAATTTGCAAAAAATTCACTGACAACTCTTCTGTTTCACACCTTGTGAACACTTTCGCTTGCACTCTTGTAAAATTTGCTTGATGCTACCATTTTATTCCGTCTTATATCCTGCATCTACCTGGCCTTTGCTTCAGGAGTTGCAGGGAACAAAACTGGAAACAGTGGAAGTCATTACTATCACAAATATGACGTCACACAGAGATCTGTGTCCAACAAACCAGAGAAACCTGAGAAACCCGATATTGTGAAGAAAAACAAAGAGAAGGAATCAGCAATAACGGCTGCGTTTGTGCACACGTTTGTTCCTGTAGAAGACTTCACGATGGGCAGGGAACAGAAATACAAAGAGTCCGTGGAGGAGTCGAGGAAAAAGATGTTGCAACACCAGCGTGTGGTGGCTGTTGCTGCTGCTGAACAACATGTGGCGCTTCCGTACACCATCGTGGATGTCTCTACAATACCACATGATGTGGACCCAAACAGCCTGGAGAGCAAACCGCAGGCACCTGACAACCCACCCGCACTTCCTGCCACGGTACCTCGGCGAAGTAAGATGAACTCTACACAACCAGGCCACAACACAGCACCCACACCTGCAAGGAGGCAGGCGAGTAGTGACGACAAAGAAGCGACGCCCATGCCGACAATTCTTCACGACGATGAACAGCACAACAAAGACAAAGTGATGTCGCCAAACGCACAAAGGAAAGTGGCCATTCTTATTCCGACTGCCCCGTTCCCCGTGTCGCATGTTTACGAAGATATAGACATTGACGACAACAAGTCCGGAACACCGCCAAAACGCGTCAGTGAAGAAAAAGACACGGCCTCAACAGTCGTTGTTGATTCGGACAAATTCAATTCCAGTAAAGAGGCCATTGGAAAGAGTTTAGACTTCAAGAAGGAAACACTGTCAGGTGCCAGTTCGCCTGGTGTTACAGTTCGTGAGGAAACAGCATCGGACCAGAGTGAGAAACAGGACAAAGCCAGAAAGATTTCGTCTGGCAGTGGGAGTGGTGGCAAGGGCTTTCTCTCTCGATTTTTCAGCAAGGGAAGCAAAAGTGACGATGGACAAATGCACGAGACCAAAACAGATGGAAAGCCGACGGGTAAACAGGCGGCCTCTGTTTCCAATGAAGTTGGGTATTTGAAATCGAAAAGTGTTGACTCAGAAAGTAAACATGGACCTGACTGCGAAACAGGATCACCGAACAACCGGGTTCGTAAATCAGTTGAAAGAGTCGATTCAACCAAGGGACAGTCTGCCCTGCAGTCTGAGTTGAAGGACATTTTGAACTCAGCGGCAGCTCGAGTACTCAGCGATGACTACGAAAATGCTTCCGTTGCTGCCGAGCAAAACAGGTCGAGAGAATCCACTCCACCAGCAAACATGAAACGATCATCGCAGATATCTGACGAAAAACAATCGAAGAAGCCAGAAAAATCGAAGAAACCTGACATCGCAAAGAAACCAGGGAGCCCTCCGTGTGACAAGAAACTTAGTGTTGTTATCGATAAGCGCTCGGCAAGGGACAAACCACTGATTTCTCCACCGAAGCCTGTCGAGCGCCCGACTGTTCCGCCTCCGAAGTCTCCGGTGAAGACGGTCACAACGCGGAGGAGCAACAGCTCCGTGGACGAGACTCACCGCCTGTCCTGTGACACAGGTCTCAAGGCCAATTCCCAACCAGAGTCCCCTGTGTCTCCAGGTGAGCATAATATTCAACAAAAACAATATTCGCTTGTCGTGACGCCGTTCTCACAGTGGGATGTGTAAGCGTTGCAGAATCCTTACATCGTGGCTCAATCCTTGTGACAGGAAAACTGGAAATATCAATGCCGAAGTTGGAGCAGTCGACCGTCAACGTGGAGATGATCACGTCAGTCTACGACAACACCCCCTGCAGCCCCAAAGAACCGCGCAGTCCGAGAGCACAAACGTAAGACCACAGAACACGCGTTGCTCAGAAAAGATTGAACCTTTCGGCACTTCCATCGAAGAGCTCAGTTTGGTTTGAACGTTTGTTCAAGATTTTGTTATGGTCAGCGACAGTAGAATGCGAGAAGTCAAAGAGTCAAGAAGTGACTGGTGTGTTTCTTTGGAATTTCAGCAATAAGTCGTCTCCAGAAGTTGTAAGTCGTGACAAAACATATGGAGCTTCAGGTGTTAAAATTCGACCCAAGTCCGAATTTATCAAAGGTAAAGAGCCGTCATTGTTGCTTTTGGTTGGTTGCTTGTTCGGACTTTTTTTTGTGGGAAGGTGGGCAGTGTCGGGGATGGGAGGACCAGGGATAAAGCGAATGCAGAGTCCATAGTTTTGTTCTTGTATTGACAAAAACATGTTGGAGTTTTGGACGATTTGGCGCCCCACTTGCAGGTCGCACAGTGAAGCGGATGTCGGCGGCACCGCCGCCTCCCCCCGCGGACGACGCTCCGGCCTCGCCGCCAGTCTCCGCGCGCCCCACGTCCGGGTCGTTCGACGCCGCCGCCGGCGACGTCATGACCAAGTCGTTTGACAGATCTTTTACACACAGCACCCTGCCTGTCAGACTCAAGGAAAGGGTAGGTAGTGAAGTGCACACCTGACGAATGTAGCGAACGCAATTGGTGACGTTGCATGATGACACTTCACTGGCGCGTCGGCACAAGCGAGTGCTAAAAGAAACCCAAGCGGTCGTTCTTGGGGGGTTATGACCACCAACTAGTGGCCCCAGGGTGCGGGAAGGGGGTTAATGTGTGTGTGTGTGTGGTGGGGGGCTGGTACGTTTCAGTGGGTGTCACCCCTTGGGTCGGTCGCACGCCCACATGGCTATCCGGTTGAGACAGTGTTTATGACGCGCCTGCAGTCAAAGTTGTGCTTTCATGTGTCGTCGTCCTTGCACTCCGAGATCAGGGTCAGTCGCCTGTTCAAGAAATGAGTCAGCGGCCAAAACAGTCGCGGTGCTCTTGCGACGGTCAGTCACTCTTCCCCCAATTTGAATAATGCACTGTCCATTGAACACGCACGGACTGCAAGAACATGTCGAAGGTTTCTGACAATCTTCGTGTTCGAGGGGAGGCTCACCAGGATGTTGGTTTTCGAGGTGAATCGTTTGGTCCGTCCGAAATTTCCAGATTTAGATTTGTTTTTCACGTTCAAGTTTCACCGTCCAAATTTTCCTGTCGAGATTCGGAAGCTGTTTGTTGCACAGGGATGATTGAAAAAGAGGATTCATTCAGTCAAGGTGCGTATCCATCTTGCTTTATTTCGGTTTCAGCCGAAAATGCCGGACGCGCTTCCACCGGAGAAGTTGGCTCGGTACCGACGTCAGGCGAAGGCGGAGTCGACGCCGCCGGGGCGCAGCAGGACGCTGACCGAGGGCGTCGCCGTGGAGCCGAGCACCGCGCGCGCCTTCAACCCGAGTACGTACCACACCAGAAACGTACAGTTGACAAAGCTTGTCAGTTCGGACATTGGTGAATGCAGCACCGTTTTGAAGAGACTGAACGTGTTTCTTGGTTTTGCAGAAGACTCGACGGAGTCGGAGGCGTCCGGCAGCGGCTCGAGGCTTCAGAGCCGCGCGCTCCCGTCACCACCGTCGCACCGCCGCGACAACGTCTACGAAGCGATCGACGCCGACGACGACGGTTACTATGACGACATCGTGGAGCTGAGCAAGTCCATTTCGTTCGACAGCAGCACGATGGAGGGTGACGACGTGGACGTGGGGGAGGAGCCGGGCACGGTGGTCGGGGACCTTGTCACCGACGTGCTGTCTGTCACCGGAAACGTGATGACGACCAGCGCCGAGTACCTCGAGCCGATCAGTCGGTCTGACTCGGGATCAGATGGCGTTTTGTCCGTCAACACAACGTTGAACAAGGAGAAGATGCCGACGCCAACACCATCTCCCAGAACGTCGACAGAGGAGAAAACAACGACCCCGCCCACTCCCACCAATTACATTGATGTCATGAAGTGCAACCCTGACGGCAAGGTGAAAGCGGACAACTTCGCAACCGCTTTTTTGGAGATGGATGCAATTCACACAAAGACTCTGCAGTCCATCGTCACAGACGTTTGTTGGGAGCCGCAGGTGATGCACGATCGCAGTCAGGGCAGGCTGAAAATGACTGACTTCAAGATGGAAGACAAAAAACCCGTTCTGTCACATTCCAGTTGCATGTTCTACAAGGTGTCGACAACAAAGCTGGAGGAAATGAACAAGTGCATTCTGATGGTGAGAAAGTTCTTTTCTGTACGCTCGTTCAGATACTTGCCAGGAACAGTAGATTTGAGAGAAGAACAGCTTTTAACGACTCAAACCCTTGCCCTGTTGGGATTCTGTTGTGAAAACACACATTCAATGACATGGGAACACTATTTTTCGGACGATTTCAGATTTCGCAGAAGAAGCCGCCTGGCGTGTTGTCGGGGTGTAACAACATGAACATTCTGAAGCCCGTGGCCGTGTTCAGCGAAAACGCCCCGATGGAGACCGACGCTTCGTCCAAAGCAGCTTCAAACTACTCGTCAGCCACGGTGGGCGTGTTCAACTTCTCTAACATCGCCAGTCTGCAGGATTATTTGAGCAAGAAGTTTCGCAGTAGCCAGCCGAGTGTGCCGCAGGTGAAGCAGAACACCATCATGTACCTGCTGATCCAGGTGCTCAACGGCCTCACTTGGATGGCAGAGAACGGGATTACGCCGCGAAGCCTTGCGTCAAGCGACGTGCTGGTGGTCACGTCCAACAAAACGTCTGACCAGCGGCTACTGCTGAACCCATTTCGCACGAAGGAAACGGACAAGAAGCTGAGTGGCCAGGAAGCTGCGCACCGCTTCTACCACGACTTTGTGAAGCTGGCGCTGAGTGTCATCAACGTTGAGATGATCGATCGAATGGATTTGGCCAAAGGACTGAGATCAGCCGGATACGCAGATCATTCAGTGGCCCTGAGCCACGCACTGTGTCTCACAGACGACAAAATGATGGAAAACTTGCAGGAAAACAATCTCTTGGTCGCTGCGAAGCAGATTATGGAAGTGTGTCTGTGGGGTCCGAGTCCCGACCAGGGCAGCGCCATGCTCACCGGAAGCGACCCCCTCGTGGCGTGTCACGTGTGGCTCGCGCTGCAGCGCTGCACCATCCTGTCGTCGCACGCCGTGCAAGGCTGCAGCGCCGCCGCGTCCTGGGAAAACACCGCCTATCTGCACTTCCTGTCCAACTGCACTCCGGAAGCGCTGCTGCGCATCGTGCGAATGATTTCTTCGTGAACTTTGCGGAACCAAAGGGGCAAAATTGTCAGATGTTCAACGCACGTGCCTTCCAAATCATCTCTGGTGCATTCGTTCGCAATATTTCGATTGAGCACGTGCTATGATGCTTCGCATTTTTCCAGCAAGCGGAAAACGACGGACACCTCGCAGGGTAACAAAGAACACCGGCACATTGAACACAGGCGCCCTGAGATGATGGTCAGTCGATTCTCAAGAGTGACGGTGACCTCGCGACAATAGCGCTCGTGGCCACCCGCTTGTGTTCAGTGTGCGGTGTTCTTTCAAACTTGGCATGGTCCCCCTCCCTATTTACGAGCCGCGTCGGCTTGTATTGTTTCTACTGTGACTGACTGACTGAGGTGACAGCAGGGGTTAAAGGGAAATTTCCCTCCAATCCCCCTCCCCGCGTACAAGAGAGGTTGACAGTGATGACAACGGCATGCGGCTCGTTTTCTACTTGAAAGTCTCGTTTCCACTTGTGGGAAAGTCTAGTTTCCACTTGTGGCTGTCGGCGGTTATGTTTATACAAATGTGTATAAGTTGTTGATATTATCCTGTCACCCCTTGTTGCCAAAAATTCCACTTGCACCTGTGAGGAGAAATGGGAGACAGCCCCACTTTTGGGAGAAAATTTGTGGAGTGAAACCTGTTTTGCAAACGTGATTATACCTCCCCTCGTCACACTGTCCACTGTCCTCTTGTGGATGTCGGGTGATGGCTGCAGCCTGGTCTGCTGACACCAATGCCGGATCATTTTCCCAGGCTTGCCAGCAAGCGCCCGCGCCTGTGTTGTGTTGACATGATTTTCGTTCGCACGTTTCAGCTTTTGGGTAAGTTATGATTTTTCTAACCACTGAATGCAAACAACAGTTTGTTGCTCTCAGAATTTTGTGAGGTAGGCTGATCAGGGATATGATATTCATCGAAACATAACACTAAGAAGAAAAACACTGCCTGTGCTCAACGGAACCGAAATATGTGCACGCTCTTTTGAGTACCGTGTGTATCTTTTATTGTCTATTTTTATTGATTCTCTTTTTTCGGCAAAAGCACCAGCGAAACTTCTCGAGAGGACGATTTCTCAGGTGATGAGCACATCTTGTATCTAGTCACGAACCCAGGAACCAAAATATCCAAAGTGGAGGGAACCAAATCACGACCACGCAGTAACTGTTTACGTCTCACTAAGTCCTGTTGACAGTGTTTTGTTTTTGTGACATTTTGTGCACTTTTACAATTTGAAGAATCTGCTGCATTTGCGAGTGTTCTGAGTCCTGAACGCAGAATGAAGATTTCGTCTTGTGCAAAAAGTGTGGAAACTTGTTGCCGTACTATGCACATTGGTGAAACCGACTTTATTGCCCACGTTTGCTGCCCCAGGTCACGAAAGAGTCGCTTTTCTTGTGCTGCGCAAAATGAAAACTCGAATTGGTGCTACGGAAATGTTTGTATCGTGTGTGGTGCTGTTCTGTTTCAGCAGAAAAGCTGGACTGACGAGCGCAGTCCAGTTCTGTTGCGTTGCTCCACCATTGAAGTTGAAACAGAACAGAGCCGTGTAGTGAATCTGTTGTGAAAACTAAACGTGAGGTTGGGCTGTGCCATTTTGCAACAAAGACGAGACAGTCTAACTGCCTTATGGGGCAGTTTTTGGTGAAAACTCTTGGTGCTGACCGTCGCATTTGATGGACCACTTGTTTCTGAGTCCGTTATGCAAGTTGTTCTTCCGTCTCTCTAGTTGACCTCCGTCAATGAATTGTTGGCACAAACTGCCGTTCGACGGAGAAGTTATTTGTGTAACATGTCAGATGGTCCTCGTCGCAAACATTTGATTGACTAGCAGTGGTTTTGAACTGCAGTCTTCAGATAACTCTGCGATCACAAAATCAGTTGCATGTGCTCGCATTGTGGTGGAAATGGGTTCTCACCTTACGAAAAGGTTTCCGGTTCAATCACACAACTCCTTTCTTGACCAAAGGTTTCGAAAGTCATTGTGTGATTTCGTAGGAACAATTTTTTGGGTGTGAGGACCCTATTTTCTTAATTGACAGTGTGGTAGATGAAACCCTCGATGTGATATTGATCCAAGTGCGATCTTGACGCCTTCCGCGCTACGATATTTGGTGTTTAGCTGTACAAATCCCCAGTGTTGACTGTTCTGCGCAAATAGATCTGATAAGTCTCTTAAACTGCTCAGAGTTCCTTGAACTATTTTAACATTCCTGTCAGCTTGATTTTCCCATTTGCAAGTTCAGGGAACAGCGTGCGATATCTTTCAGTGTTGTGTGTGGACTTGCCGTTTCAATTAATGAAAATCATCCACGACATTTATTTCACTGAAATTCAACGTTCAGCCGCTTCACCTCGTTTGGGTGTCTCCGTCTCACTGAATACTGAACTTGAATGTCAAAAACATTTCTAATCAACTTTGTTGAAGGTTTGGCTCACCCCTCAATCTGAGTTCGGTCGCAGTTGTTCGGACATTTCAATCGCAATACCAGAACAATTGTTCATTTTTACAAAGATATTCAATGTTTATTCATCGTTTCCGACATTGATCTTCTTCGTGTTGATATAACAAGGTTTCAATAGTAAAACAAGCGTCAGTATTTGCATTGTGATTACTCAAACTACCCGACTGTTTGATTCTCGTTCACATTTATAAATATATCGATATTAAAAGTGCAATGCGTGAAATAACTCAATGTCCCTTATTTACACCAGGTATGTGCAAAAATCTCAAAGCAAGTCTCTGTACAGGAAGGTGCAAAGAAAATTGTCTTTACATAAGCCACGTTTTATTTTTTGCAAATCGTGATTTTTCTCATGCCGTTGGGAAGACAATGGTACTCGTAGACGGTGTGAAACACCTTGATGGCGTTTGTCAGTACTTTACGAATCAGTGTCATTGGTAGAAACAAACACTCGGTAAGTTCGCTTGTGGTTGTATTCAATGTTTCGTGTGGCAAAAACCGAACTTCCAGCGCTGAAAGTGTTCGATCCTTGGCCGATGAAGGCCCGTGTTGCGCTCTATTTTCGGAACTCTAGTGCCTCTAGCTGCTACGAAAATAAAAAGTCCAACAGAAAACTATTCACGCCTTACACTTTGCAGGTGTGCAACAAACAGAACGCAGTTTTTCAACAAGATTTGGGTTGCAGATGGTACTATTCCCATTCAAAAACGCTGGAACTCATGTCAGATATCACAGGTGATTTAACATGCCATCGGAAGGGATGCACACGTGAAAAACGGAAGGGATCTGTGTGGAATTAACTGCGATGCTAAACATGTATCCACACATACATTCTGCCAGTTCAAGTCATCGGAGTAACAACTGGTAACTCACAGCTCATTCAAATGCAACATTTTCAATGTTGGCGAACAACCACATGAACCTGTCAAACGCAATGCACCCAAATTGCCAGAACGCGAGGTCGGGAAACAGGTCAACGGCACAGTGAAACTGACAGGAATGAAGTACCCTTGCATAGCAAATATACAAAATCAACAACGAGATACAACGAGGCGCCCACAGGCAACAAAGCGGGAGACACCTTCAACATGACAAGAATCAAAATCCTTCACTTTGTGACGATGAGACAGTTGTTTTTCTTGACGAAACCAAATGTGACAATTGAACGCCGTCTTGCCCTTCTCCATCCAACACGTGTCAGTCTGCGCACACAAGTCTCGCACATGATTTGTTCTCAAGAACTGAATGAACGACGACGATTTGAATTAAAGCCATGGCAATGAAAACTTGTCAAGGATGTACCGGTACTCTCGTGCTGGATGAAGAAGCATTTCCACCTTTCTCCCACAAATGATATGGCAATAAATGCGTGCGGTGCTCGGCAAATTGTGCTTCCGACTGAGTTTGTTCACTTATTGACTGTGAACTCCGTGATTTCAGGAAATAACGGTCAGTTCGATGACGCCCTTGCAGCTTTTGAGGATCGCGACAGCCTCCTCGTGCGTCACGTCATCGAGCGACAGCCCGTTGACCGCGAGAATCTGGTCGCCGCGCTTGAGCCGCCCATCGGCCGCCGCCGCGCCCTTGTCGAAGACGGTCTTCACGTAGATAGGGAGGTCTCCGTGCGGCGAGCCGCGGCCGCCGACGATGGAGAAGCCGAGACCCTCGGAACCGCGCTCAAGCCGGATGATACTCATCTCTCCCTCGGTCCTGTCACACACACAGCACAAGAATAGTCAGTCACTTTGGGCAAAGGATCCAAAAAGTTTGCATTGTTGAGAAAATGGTTGGAATCAGCAGACAGCAAGTGTCAAAATGTCGAGGTGGCAAACATGACAAATCCTGGTGCCGTACATTGACTGTTGTTTATGCCAGCAAGACACACCGTGAGCTTTCTCCGGGGCTGTCGATGGACGACTGCTGGTTGTGATGGGGAGACAGGGACGGGGACGACGGGTTACTCCCGATCGAGTCGTCACGTGACTCCAGTGTCGTCATCACGTGATCGTTGTTGTCACTGAACGGCGTCACTTCTATCGAGCTGCTGCGCTTGTGTGACAGCGGCACGTCTTCACCTGCAGAGATGTTCACGTTTCAAGAATGGTTGCGAACGCAAGAACTCGCCTGCAGCAGCAAGTCTGCCATAAACCTTCACACAAGTTTGGAGGTCTTGTGTTTGAGCGACGCGTGAAGAAACGCACCGTGAACGACGTGGAGGCAGACGGTTCCTTCGGACGTCTTGAGCTGCGTCACCGCCTCTGAGTGCGACACGCCGCGCGTCGAGATGCCGTTGATGCCAACGATCTGGTCTCCAATCTGCAACCCAACTGACCTTCATCGTGTTTCTGTGGAACACTTGTCCGTTTCAGCCGCGTCAGAGTCTATCCAAACTATTTTGTGATTGCAAGCTGAATGCCACACAAAATCGACGTTGTGGTCTGCCTTTGAGAGAACTTACCGTGAGTTTTCCTGTTCGCGCGGCGGGTCCGTCGAACTGCATGGAGGCGATGATGATGGGGACGTCCCCGAGCGGCGAGCCGAGCCCGCCGGCGATGCTGAGCCCGAGCGACCCCGCCGTGTCCCGGTCAATGAGCACCTCCCGCACGATCTCGGTGCCCCCGCCGCCGCTCACCCCGCTCAGCGCTGTGAACGGAGGATGCGCAAGTGAGCCACAATGATCAGAACCATTCAAAAAACTTTGTTTTGCACTTTCGTGCATGAAACAGGGACTTTTGCTTCAGCGGTTTCATGGTGCATTATTTGCTGTGATATATCGAACCCGTTTGTATTTTCCTATCCTTGTGTTTTGCATAGTGGTCTGTTCGAGATGTGACAACACAAAACATCCGGACAAACACAACATTCAACAACACGAAAGTGCTTTTTGTGAACTCAAAGAAAACGCGTGCGGGCAAATGTCACATCTGTTTGTGCAACAACAAAACAAGAACACAATCTCATGAAGATGCGCCGTCCCTTTCCACTGAAGTTCCAAGAACACTTGAATATCACGCGTCTAAATCTAGCACATAAATGAAACCAAACCACGAACCATGCCCGTAATAATCAAAACATAGCTGGAAATCCGCTCAGAGGAAAATGTTCAATTCTTGCACAACACCTAAACGAACCAGAAGTTATATCCGTGAAAATCGCAAACGTGTCTCCAACAAAAACAAAAACAACACTGACAGTGACAAAAAGGGGTGCACTAAGTCCAGGAAACAATATCACAACACAGCAACGTTTTGTGTTTTGCTGACCTCTTCCGCCACTGTCTTGGTCGCCGCTACAGGTACTTGGTTGAAACAGGTTTGTGGCAATGGGGTCAAGCTACATCTTTTTTGGCGGGCGTTAAACCACTTGAAAGACCAGATTCAGATTTTGTTGTGACATGAGGAGCAGCTTGTTGTTTTGCTTTTTCACAGCTTCAAATAGGTCATGGATGTGCATGAAAAGCCATTTGTGACGAGAAACACAGACAATGTGTTGTTGTACAAGACCGACAAAAACGTGATGACTGAACGGAAAAACGTCAAACAGTGGCGTTTGTTTGGGCACTGCCTTTCACCCACCATCTCAGTGGCGCCGCACACGCAAAATCGGAATCACACGTTTTGAATCACAACGCTCATGATCAGTGTAAAATTGCTTCTGTTTGGATGATGTTGGCTGAAGCTTCACAAAAATGTGCAAAAGTTATTGCGCGACTGATGATAAAGCATTCGATTATCTGAAACAACACCAACAGGAATAGTAGTGACAGGAATTGAGCCTGAATGAGGGCCGTTTCAACCAAGTGTTAGTAGCTTTTTGACGATGGTAGACCTGCAACACAATCAAAAGATGAAACGTCAGTCGTTAGCAGCAACCACAGATCTCGTCAAGAGATTTGATTCTCAACCTTTTTTGCCTCCACACAGACTGTTCCTCGTTTCAATTCATTCAAAGATCCACGTGTGCAAACTTGCCATTCATTCACTTTTCGTATAGAAAAGGTCGCAAACGACGAAATAGCAAAAGTGATACAAGAAATGGTGAACAGTTCACGGTGCTCAAAGAGTAATGTGGTGAGAGTGAACATCCTGAGGCAAGAGAAGAAAAGACAACTCAGAAACCCTGACACACCACGGCAGCAATTTATGGCGTTCGATTTACAGTTCGTCAGGAACTTTTTTGTCACAACCCGCGTAAAAACGAACGTGGCACATTTTAGGGTCGTGAAGCGTTCTGTAAATCTGTTGCCCCCCGCTGTGTTCTCGTCATCCAAAGGTAACGAGTTTTGAAGCGGTCACATCTTCTCCCTCGCTTTCTGTGACCTCCCAGGTTCCTCGAAGTCCCTCTGTGCGAGCTATCATGTTTTTTCTCAAACAAGAACACCTGTTGCTACAGATAGCGCCGTGCCAAACGCTTTGAAATTCGGCGCGTGCAATATCTAAAAGATTTAGTGAGTTTGCTTTTGCGCTTTTCTTGTGAAAATATCGTCTCAAGGCAGTGTCTACTTGTCGATGAATCAACACTTCATTTTGAAAGTGATTGCAGCTGGAGTCAGCTTGAAGCTCCTCTGATATAAGACGCATCTTCTTGGTGAATCGGGAAGCGAATCAGAAAATTCTCACATCAGCAAACCATTGCAGAGACAGGCTGGGAGAAAAAGAAATCGTGAAGTGAAGGTCACTGCAGAACCTGTTCTGGCTGTTACACTCTTGTCTTGACAGGGCGCAAGGCAACGGTGTGCTTCCAGAAAGTTCAATTTCTAATTATTGGATTCTTTTTTTCAGAAATTCATGAGGACGACACAATTTGGACAACGAAAGAAAGCGAACAATGTTTCCACCAGGAGTGACCACGTGTTGAGCCATCAAAGGTTCGACAATGATGATTTCTGTGCCAGGAAAAACGTTCACGGAGAGAAACAGAACATCGATGTGCTGAAAAATGGTCAGGACAAAGTTTTACCATCGTCTTCATCGTCTGTTGCAAAGGTTAATTGGAACAAAGTGTCAACGAAATGGCAATAAAAAGCCGTCTTGAACAGGGCCAGGAACTTGTGGGAGGAAAAACTCCACAAACGATGTGCACACAGAAACTCCCGCGGCTCTGAGCAGGGTCCGTCTGACCAATGGACAAGGGGTAACGAGCCAAAGAAATTTTGATCTTTACCTGGTCAAGTATTTACTCTGCAAGTGAAATATAAGGGGCAATGACAGTTGAATCACATCTGTTCACAGGATCTCCACAACTGGTGACCTTTCGAGCCGCATTTTAGTCAACTTCCAAACAGCTGACCGCCAAAAATGCTTGTCGCAACACCTTCATGAACACACGGCTTGTCGTCTGCAACAGTGAGCGAATTGCGAATGAAGGGTTCGTGCTTGTGTAACTCACTTTTGGAGTGTTTTGCTTTTCCTTTGGACGAGGCGCCGGAGTCGGACTTCTTGAGGCCGCCGGCGCTCTGGCTCGAGCTTCTGCGCGAGGAGCCGCGGGAGCCTTTCAAGCGCTGCACCGTCAGCTGAATCTTGCCCATCACAGTCTGAAAACGAAGCCCAGCCATTTTAAACTCGAGATAAAAACTTGCTTTGCTTTTCTCTTCTTCTTTCGGAGAGAGATTTCGCACGCACCTTGAGGACAGCGGCTGCTTGTTCTTGTGTCGAGTTGCGCATGTCCTCGGTGTTCACCTGCAGGATCTGGTCCCCGGGCATGAGGCGCCCGTCCGACTCGGCCACGCCCCCTTTCACCTGCACAACCAACATCAATATCAAGCGAATCCACACAGCACCTATTTCAACGCAATTGTACAAAGGTGTTGTCAATGTGGGATAACGTTCAGATGTCATGTCGAATGCTCTATTTTTTCCACAGAACCCGTTCTGACCAAATCATTGCGAAATACGTGCAACACCATTGTTCTGACACATGAATGTCAACACGAAAGAAAATACTCTTGTGTTGTGTGCCATTCTCACTGCAGATGAACAATGAAAGATCGTAGCACATCAAAGGACAAGCATCGATGAGAGAGAACACGAGTCGAACTCACGATGTCCGATATGTAGACGCCGACATCATTTCTGCGGCCGACGATGCTGAGTCCGAGGCCCTTGCCGGGTTTCTTCATCAGATCCACCGTGAAAACGTCGTACATCTCGTCGTCCTTCACCTGCACGAAAACCACTCGTGCAGCTTTCTTTTTTCGGGAAGCCGACCACGCATCTTCCAGTCATTTTACACAACATGCAAAAGCTTTCGTGTGGCCAAGTTGACAGACTCACTTGGACGAATATCCTGTCAGAATGTCACACCGCGCCTCTCCCACATTAGAAACAAACACCCCTTGGCCCGTTGTCACTCTCGAGCCGCGCGGGGAACGCACCTGCGAGTCGTCTCTGAAGACGAGCATGGTGACGGTGGCGGGCGTCTGGCGCAGCACCTGGATGGCGCGGTCGTGCGTCGCCTCGCGCAGATCCTCCCCGCTCACCTGCAACACAGCTCCGTAGTCAAGGGAACTGACCCACTGTTGACCTCTTGTGAGCAGCAGCGTGCAATACTGCTGCCACATGACGAGATTCACTTTTTAGGTTGCCCAGGTGTTGAATACAGGACGAAATAAAGCCGCAACGGAAGGTGTTTTTTTTCCAGGAGTTTTCGTTTCAATTAAAATCACAGCGCACTGACCTCGAGGATCTGGTCTCCGGCCCACAGCCGCCCGTCGCGCGCCGCAGCGCCGTCCTCGTACACTTCGTGAATGATGATAGCACCCTGCAAACAATCACAGTCGCCTCGTTTCGTTTTTCAGTGTGTTTCGGACGTTACCTCAAACGAGCGCATGCAGACCAAATGAAAACAAAGCACAAGAAAATTGGTCTTGTGGTTATGTTTTGATCGCAATGATCATATTTTGGTGCACAAAAACAACAATCACCGTGTGACCTTGCATCCACTCTGAACGAAACGAACTGAAGCCGGATGTCATTGCTGTTTGCGCTGGAAGCTGCAGGCGCTTCCGTTTCAGCTTGTAATTGAAAAGCCTCCTCAAGTAAAAGCCACCTGACTGCGGCGATGTGGCTGCTACACCATCGATGAACGTCTTTTTGAGATTCAAAACTGCGTCGCCGAACCATGTTCCGTTCGGTTGGAAGAGCGCGAGGGCTGGTTGGGTCACTCACCAGTAGCGTGTCGGCGCCTCCGACGATGCTGAGCCCGAGGCCCGATTTTCCCTTCTGGATCTCGATGCGCGTCTCGCGACCCGGCGCGATCTGACACGTGGCCGGGTCGCCCGGCGCCACCGGCTCCTTGATGACGGGCGGCGCCGCGCTGTTTCCACCTGCAAGAGAGAGAGCTGAAGGTGACGCACCTCCCCACAGAAACAAAAACTTCTTCTCCACAGGAGTTGACATTGCTGTGCGATTGCTGAAAAAAATCTTGTCACCCCAAGTGTGTGTGTGTGTGTGTGTGTGTGTGTGTGTGTGTGTGTGTGTGTGTGGTGATGTCTAGAGAACAGCTTGAATGAAACCAAACGTCAATGCTGTTGCAACACTCCGACACAAAGACTGTCTATTCTGAGGACAGTCACAATCCAACCGAACACCCACCATCGTATCATTTGCATGTGTTTTAGTCACGCGCCGACACACCTCTTGGAAAAACACCAGTTGAAAGTCAACAAACATCTCAGCAGGAAAGATGTCAAAGAACCTGTGCAAAGCGTCAGTGATTTTTGAGACAATTTCATCTGCAACTATACCAACTGGCAGACACGCAGCAAACGCGCTACAATTGAGTATTCCTTTTCACACATTACCCAAATTGGAAATTCAATGCGGCGCATCCGCATGCACAGGACTGCACAGCAGCTGCCTCCGTGCAGGTTCCCACCTGCCTCACCTGAACCGGCAGACTCTTTGATCTTTCCACCGGATTCAGCTTTGACGGCGGCGGCCGCGTCTTCCTGATCACCTGTCCCTCCGGCCACCTCCCCCGCAGCGGATTCTCCGTCTTTGACAACCATTGCGTCCTTTGCTTTGTTCACTTCTTCCTAATCCATCTGCAACCTGCAGTGCGATTCCAATGAGCACAGAGCCGAAGGTGTAGATCGTCTTTCACAAAGATGGAACAGGCAATTCTGTACAAAAACTGCTTCCTCAATGTACCAAGAGGTACTCAAAATCCACTTTGTACCCCAGCGCAATGACAAATAACACGACGCGCCCAATATCGAGCGAGATACAGGCGGTGTTGGTCAGCTCGTCTTCTCCGAACTGAAAGTAGCAAGACTGGAGAGGAACACCGTCCTTCTGCGCAGACTCGCGAAAGCACCGGACCAGGCCGCAACATGTGTCACAATGTCACCGAAACCGGAAAGCTCAAGCTGCATTTCCGAAACGATTGAAGCCCGATTGAAACGTCAAGGGAGGAAGCAGACTGCCGTTCAACAGCTGCATCATCCCAGGTGACATGTGAGCTCCTGGAAGTCCGCTGAACACGCGATCACAACCTCGCATCACACACCACGGTTTTCGTTCTGAAATCCCTCACTCAATACTGAAGGCACACAACAGGTAGAACTAATGGATCCGTTCTGCTCGAGAGTGGAAGCGTTTGAAAGGCAACCTGGTTTCCATTGACAGGTGAGCTCTTCTGCAGGCGCAACGTTCTGTGGATATTTACAATGCGAAATGCCAATCGATCTCTGTCACCGCTTTCCGGCGCATTGCATTCGGGGTCTACCTCCTGGGTTGCAATGTGATGCCTTGACATTGCTGGCTGCTTGATTCAGACTCGCGCAGACAACAATAGTTGCAGAAGACTCCTTACATTTCCATGTTGTGGCGACCTGTTGCGCAGCTTGCCAAGGTCGATACCCAGAGCGAAAACCAGAGACGCCAACATTCAGTGTTGGACACGCGCATCGGGATGCGGCTGGTGTGTGCACGCATATGGCGTCACACAGACCCACCCCCCGAACGATAAAATCAGCTGGCCAAATAAATTTTCCATTCAGGAGGCGGAAGTCATGGGGGGGGGGCGGGGGTGGAGTGCACCCGAGACATTTATCAGACAATCGAGTTATTCTGCTGAACATGCCATCACGTGACAAACCTTCGCAAAGAGACATTTTTGTCAGAGGTGAGACAGGAGCAAAACATTTTCAAGTGAAAGCTATCTCTCAGACAGACTTCTCCGTCACAGAGTTTGTTTTGGTTTGTGTGAGGGCTTCTGCGGCTTCCCCCAGCAGATAGATTTTGACAGAAGAATGAATGTTTAGACAGTGCAAATTATCACCAAAAATTCTTGATGGTAATCACAATCCCCTGAAATCACCACCAAGAAACCATAAGTGATCGGGAGGGGGGCACTGCTGAAAACTGGTGGTCACCCCCACGCGATCACTTCCAGGTTGTGAACAATGATCACCACTGAAACAGTTTTGGTGTAGTGATTACCCCACACCAGCAACTGAGTCGCGAGTAGCGACCACACAGTGGTGGTTGCGCACTTTGAGATGTGACGTGCCTGCGTTCAAACCTACGCTGTTTTGTTGTCTTCAACCGAAAGACGCAGCCTGACTTCGGCTGCAGAGCCAGGTGATGGTTGAGAAACCATTCTCAATAGCCGTGTATTGGCTTCAACACTCCAGCCGAGGGTTTTTTCAAGGTAAAGAAGTGTGAGTCGGTGAATGTGCCACTGAACATTTGGCTGTTTTGCATCGTAGATGCTCCTCAGCACTTCGAGGAGATTGACACGATGCTGAAGGCTCCATCGACATTCCCGAGAAATCTCCACCAGATTACGGCACGGCTCACAGGGTGTGGTCTGAGTGAAGTGACAGCGACACAAGCGTCACGTAAAGGGAAGAACATGCCGTGCAACTCCGTGCTAAAATTAGATCTACCTGCACTATTCTTGCAGAAAAACATGGTAAGGGATTGAGCTGAGTGATCGCCATTGTCCGTACGGGTTGCACACTTCCAAGGATTTCTTGTTTCAGCACCAATGAAATTTACCCCCAGAACGCATGACAAAAAGGCGGGAAGTAGATCTACAAATGCATGTGGTTGCGAAAGGCTGTGCGGACTGCCAGAACAAAGTCATGACGAACATGCGAGTCACATTCTTCAGTTCCACGCATTTCTCGTGACCAAGAACATCAAGCTTTACGACCATGAGGAAGAGGAGAGCGCCGAGATGGAGGAATTAAACTTCTCCCGCCGCCAACCGCGAGCTTCTTCCAGAGCGATCGTGGTGCCGTGTAATCGACGGGAAGTAATAAAGCTGCTTCGGCTTATTGTTCCGCACTGAGACAGAGATGCACTGAAGTCAAGCGATCATTGACTCTGGAGCTCTTAAGCGCTGATTCGCTCCACCATGGCTCTTCCTTTAATGCCGTAATGGTCCCACATGATGCGTAAGCCGAAGCAAGTGCAACATTCAAAGACACCAAAAGGCTTTCGACATCTTCCTGTAAACCTCACACAACGACCCAGTCGTTCTCAGAATTGTACACCACTCCCACCATTTTCCAGCTGAACACCAGTTCGCTATGAAGGACCGGAGTCGGCAGCGCAACGTACGTTTCTGCTGTCTATTGGCGTGCACTTTTTTGCACTGAATCTTACCTTTGTGTTTATCACCGGATTTGTCGCTGCTGCTGGATTTGCCCGACGTGTGACTCGCGTCTGTGGACTTTGGCTCGGCTGTTTTTGTGGAATGGTTCTGCATAGCGCTCGACTGGAGGGTGGGAATGGTGGTCATGCTGACGCTGCCTTGTGTCCTGCGCAGCACTTCGATGGCCTGGAGCACAAAGATGTGGGTTAGATGACCATGGAACGGAGGAAAAGTTCTCTTCACATCTGCACTCAAATGCGTTTGCACAAGTTGTCATGTCGTAGCCATGGGACACACGGGCAAAATAAGAACAACGATAATTCACGCAATTTCAAAAATCAAGGACACAAAAAGGCAAAATCACGGACGCCAAAAATTCCCCATTGTTTGTAGCATCGATGTTTTCAATTTTTTCACCAGACTCCTGTTCGTGCAAGTTGACAAAAGGAATGTGGACGCGTTGATGCTGCATCTTTTACAGTTTGCCGACTCACTTCGTTGTACGAGACGTCTTGCAAGGATTCGCCGCCCACAGAAATCAGCTGATCGCCAACATGAACGCACCCACTCTGCAAGGAAAAAAGCACATCATGAATCGCGAGGAAAAAGTCTTCGACAAAGGACACAAGCATGAACACGAACCTTTGGTTCTCTCCACCCTGTTAATTCAAGTTGCGAAACGCACCAGTCCAGCTCAGATGCAACGAATGACGAAATTCCTCACCAATGTTGGCTTGTCAACTTTCAATCGTATTTTCTGCTGAACTAACCTGCATAGCTGGTCCACCGGGTGTGACGGTTTTGATGAAGATTCCCTCTCGCCCATCACTACTGCCTTCTTGTATTGCAAACCCTAAACCTAAGTGGCTCTGGATGAAAGCAAGAACATGAAGAATTAGTCACATGCATGATCTCACTGTGTGTGTGTGCGTGTGTGTCCTTGTGCGCGTGTGTCCTTGTGCGTGTGTGTGTGTGTGCGAGTGTAAGAGCGTCTCTGAGATCGGGCCACACGAAGTCTGCAACCATTCAAGTTGGGATTCCCGACCAAGAATTCTTCTTTCTGGGCCACGCAGTATCAAAGCCAAGTTGTGACCGAGAATAGCGCATGTTTTTGTCGAAAAAGTTTTCATTGAAAGCAAAAAACTGAGACAAACAAGAAAGTAGAGCTCTGAACACAGGCGCGTCGCAATCGTCGCGTGACATTTTCGGCAGTTGTCACCCCCAAGAACCAAAGAAAAACGAGGGGTAATCAGTATTGTTGTCAGCAGTGGTCACCCTGGACCACCACTGAGAATCTTTTAGCAATGATTCAACTCCCACTCCCCCCACTAACTGGCTTGCAGTGCCAGCGAGTGACCACGACTGAAAACGCTACTGCTCAACGAGCGCGCCTGTGTGAGGAAAAACCCATGACCACTTCGCAAAAAGCGCTTTATGCAACAACGGCAGACTCATACTCATCAATCCGATAGATTCAAGCTGAAAATCCTGTTTTGACCGAAAGATCCAAACCGTGCGGCAAAACAATGTGCATTGTCTTCGAGGTTCATGGGCAAAACAAGAAACTCCTTCAAAAAGACTAAACTGAACTGCCGACGTCAAATCTACCATTTCTGCCCTTGCACCCACCTTTTCCAGAGAGAACGTTTTGGCACGTGGGTGTTGTGAAAGCTCATTGTGATTGGTAGACTGCTCGTTGGAGGATGAGTGGTAGTGGTTGTGGTTCCCTTGGTTGGTCGTCGCCGCCGGCGGCGCGGAGGTGGTGGTGGTGGTGGCGGCGGCGGGCGCGATGGCGTCGCCGTCCTGCGCCGTCGAGTCGGTGCTCATCTCCGTCGTCATCTGGCGCTTCCGGTTGATCAGCGTGCTCGGGTCGTCCTGTAAACAAACGTGCAACTTTGTGACTGTGACATGTCCATGGTCTGACCCACTGAGGGATCCACTCAACTGGAGGGACACGGGTCGAACTCCAAAAAGAGGCACCCACACCACCCTCCCGATCCATTTGGACACCAAAGACAAAAACACCTGGCTGTTGGCGACTCGCGCCGAGCAAGCAACGTGGCGGTCTTGCTGAACTGAGCCGACAACTCTCGCATTCAGGCCAGATCTTTTCTTGCTGTTTCACTTCGTTGGGGTGACAAGACTGCAACCCTTCCCTGAAGGCTGTCAACTTGGTATGGGCAGCGATTGTGCCGAAGAGCTGAGGCAGATCATTTTGGAACTCCAGGTCGCGTCAATGATGTTGAGCCTTTCATCCTAAAAGTACTGATGTGGGTCATGGATGGTGAGAACCTGATTCCAGTCAGTGGCTGTTGGCCTTGAATCAAGAGACTTGAGCCCAGCAAAGGAAACGTTCATCGGTTTCTGTAGGGGTACGAGCTACAGACCTGGTCTTGGGCGGGCACCAGTTGGACTCCACCCCGAGTTGTCAGTGGGACTCACCCTGTGTTGAATGGGCGGCAGTTTGAGCGGCTTGACGGCCATCTCGGTGAGCGACTCTCCCTGCGGCCGCCGCAGCAACACGATCTTCACCTTGTTGGTCGAGATGGACTTGATCATGGCGGACGCATTCAGGTGGCTGCGCCCGTGAAGAACCTGCTCGTTGATCTGGAAAACACGAGAATCGGCGTGAACACTGAGATTCTTCCCCACACAAACCTGTGTGGTTATATGCATTCTGACAATTTCAGTGACACACAGACACGAGGACATCAAGGGAACAGGTGCTTTGAAAACAAAGAGAGAACGTATGTGTGAGAACAGACCCACTCAGGAACCTGTGGAAAGCTGAAACCCGCAGCTTTCCACAGAGACCAAGACACAGACAAGAAACGGGGCACTGGTTCGTGGAGAATTGCCAAGAGTTTTCAATGACTGTTGTGTCGGTGTGAACCAATTAGGAAGGAACAATAGCTAAACTTTTGAGAACATAGACACAAGGTGGTCTTTTTGCTCACTCGACTGATGTTGACGAACCTTGTGTCTGTGATCATTGGAAACTCTACCACCACAAATGGTGATCTCACACCAGTACTGTTTGGTGCAGTTGTGTATCAACGTTACTCGCAGTCTACTTTGATTTCACTTTGATGGAAAGCTGACACCTGACAATTCCACCTCGATGCTCCGATCAAGGTTCCAGAGGCACAAAGACAAGGCTGAAACTCGGTTCAACGCAGTTTACATCGTCACCAGTCAGCAGGTGTGCCACAAAAGATTTCACTCACAATCATTGCCGCCAATGCCGCGTTTTTGTGGCACACCAACCGCGCTTTGTGTGACGTGCGTGGCCTGTTGCGCAGCCCAACATTCACCACATCAATCCGCTCGCACCCACCCCTCACACCTGACTCGGACTCATCTCGGCATTATCTCTCGTCTGTTCTCGTCTGGGAGAAAGTGCTTGTTCATCTTCATCAGGCGGCACACCCTCACCTCCAGCAGCTCGTCACCAACACGCATCCGGCCGTCCTTGGCCGTCGGGCTGTCCGGCTTGATGCCGACGACGAACACGCTCATCGTGTCCAGGTTGCGGTTCCCGGCCAAAGAGACGCCGAGCCCATTGCTGCCCTTGTTGAACTCGATCAGATGCAGATCGCCCTTCAGCTCCCCGTACTTCTGGATGATGTTCTCTGCAAGCACAGAAACACAAAAACATATTTACAGTTGCTACAGCACAAACCCGCGTCCATTGTGGCTGACGAGTGAACCAAGTAATGCTCCCAATCGGACTTCGGGATGGCCCTTCATGCCTGTCACGGAATTGAGAACAAAGTAGACCTGCTGCCCACCAACCTCAAAAGGAGGTACCTGAAGATGGGAAACCTGCCTGAAGTCACTGCATATCTCAAATCAAACGTGCTTCCATGCAGTGGAATCCAGTTTTTCAACGTCAATTGCAGTGTCTACGAGTGGTGGAGCGTTGAGTGTGTGCGTACCCTGTTGACCAGCCATATCTAGAGACCATGCAGATTCCGACCACCGCAATTTCATCACAACTTCCTGTTCAGTCGCGCCTCAGATGCTCCAGCAGCGAGGTGAACAAACAAGAATTTCTTCCACATCTACCATCTTCAGGCGAGTTTTTGTACCCTGTCTCTGAGTGCACAGGTTTCACTGAGAATGAGGCCTCTACGTTTTGTCTGTGCACAGAGTGTCTGGCCAAAAAGTGACTGAGTAACTCTGAGCAGGGAGGTGCCCCCTCACTCGTACTTGTGCATACCCAGCACATGGTCACGTGATCAAGCGTGGTCACAACCAGATGCTGTTTTGGAGGCTCGTTTCAGGCAATTTTTGAGCCATATTTGTTTCCTCTAACTTTTGCCCCAAACTGAGCCTTGAGAATTCGAGCTGAGGTATGTTCGCGCATTTTTCCACAAGAAGGTGCAAACCCACCTTTTCCCACCAGGAAAGCTGAAAACTTATCATTCTCAGTTCTGAGTGAGGAACGATTGGGCTTCTGGTTGGTTTTGTGACACTTGACGACTGTGTGGCGTGCGCACACACGCAGCCTCACATCACGCACATACACACCCACAAACACGCACACACACGCGCGCCGTGTGTGTGTGTATGTGTGTGTGTATGTGTGTGTGTGTGTGTATGCTTGCCCTGCGAGCGGACACTTCTTATCCAGAGAATTACGGACGCTAAAGTGTGATTTGAAAACACTCGCCGATGCTTTTGAAAGCGACGGAAAATCAATATCGAGCCTTCCTAACGATCATCTGCAGTGTCTTGGTCAAGTTATCTTCACAGTGGCATATGCAGAATCTTTTTACCCTTCTTTTGCCCATAATTTCCTTCACACCGTTGTGATTCTCTTGAGAGGAAAGCAGTTGATGCCTCCACAATTACATCAGAGTGTGCCGTCATTGGAAAGAAGAAACGCCAAAAGGCCATTGCAAACAAAGCTCGAACTGCACTCCAGTAATCTGTATCAACAAGGTTTTCGCGTGTTTTTCAATTTCTTTGACTCCCGAAAAATTCATCCAGCGGTCTAAATTTGAGGGTGGTGTCTCTGTCAATGTTCACTCAACGATGGTGAAACTGCACACACGCGAATGAGGAACCTGTGGAATGAGCAAGTCAAAGCAGAACCACTCCGAGTGGCCAAGCGGTGCGTCCGCAGTTCACAAATCTTCATCTCGCATGTGATCCAGATGCGCTTTATGACCACTGACACCACAATCGATTCCTGCTCCAGACATTCACGTTTCTTACGACCCCACAGATCAACACAACAACCAATTAATCCCGGGGGACGCGGCGAAAAGCTGCTCCTCTTGTGCTCCCGACAAAGTCGACGGGAAGTTGCAAGCGTGTCCGGAGACTCTTCGCAATGCGACATGACGGAGCATCATCACCGACTGGTCAGCACCACCGCCTCGGGTGACTTCACTTCATCCCGACCTTGATCGTCTGATGAGGTGAATCCAGGGACAACACGAGTTCGTGTTTGAGCGCAAGACAACAACCAATCCTACGCCTTTCGTGGTTTCCACTTTCAATTTCCAATTCTCCGCCATATGCACTTTTCGCGACCACTCGAGTGAACTCCCCTTGCTCAGCTTTGTCCGAAACATCAAGAACAGAACACACAACAGACGCTGCGGGAGAAAAGCTCAGTGTCTAGCTCGACGGTGTTGACAGTGAAGCTTTCAAAAGATAAATCCAACGATCAATCCACTGCGGGCGAAGGCTGCTTCTTGGGCCTTTTCATTCGAGTCGGTTTTCTCAATGCGTTCTGCTGCTTGAGCGGCGCAGTGCTATCGGCGCGCCCACCGTCGGCGCAGATCCTGCTGCTCGGGCCATCATGGCGTGTCAACATCCAACAATCAAAATGACCTACCACGCTATTCACGTAATGGACTGAAAGAGGCTGGCACAAAAAAGCCCTGTTGGGCTTTTCATTTCTCAAAAGAACAGCAACAGCCCCAAGTTATGAAAAGCTGCTTTTACGAGAGGCCCAACGACGCAAGGTTCACTGGCGACGCAGCACAAGCTGGCATGAACAGTACTCCGAGTGATGTGGCCTCAGACCTGGGCATGTACCCAACTATCACAACCGCTGTTCGCTGTACTACGAGCTGCGTGTCGCTGTTTGCCCTTTCGGTGAAGATGCGCGGCCCGACCACACTGTTTGGAAAGCGAAATCGGCCAGCCCTTGAAATTCTGTGACGCGTCAGGCAGATGAAATGCATAAAAGACCTCAATGTCTCCGTCTGGAGTCAGCGATTTTCTCCACGAAAACACGAACGGTGATGATGAAGTCTCGAGGCTGCTTGTGGCCTTGCCTTTCGCTCTCGCTGTCTTTGAAGTGTGAGAACCACAAGAACCATCCATATTTTGCGTTGATTGACCACTGGCCTGAGAGCTGTTTCGCGATGCAGGATCGCATATCAAAGTTGTACTGCTTCCACAGGTCCATCGAAAAAAAAGCCGTTCTACATACTGAGTGAAAACGGTGTCTCGCAAGTTCGCAGAACCCTCTACTCTTCGTCCAATCCCAGGAAAGCAGACATCACAATGGACCCGAATGAACAGAGACGCAACTGGAAAGCATCGTTCAAAATAATCTCTCTCTCTCTCTCTCTCTCTCTCTCTCAAAACTCTCTCTCTCTCTCTCAAAACTCTCTCTCTCTCTCAAAACTCTCTCTCTCTCTCACACACAAAACACACACACACACACTCTCTCTCTCTCTTGAAACTCTCTCTCTAAACTCTCTCTCTCTAAACTCTCTCTCTCTCAAAACTCTCTCTCTCAAAACTCTCGAAACACTCTCTCTCTCTCTATCTCTCTCTCTCTCTCTCAAAACTCTTGAAACACACACACTCTCTCTCAAAACTCTCTCTCTCTCTTTCTTTCTCAGAACTCTCTCTCGATCGAAATTCTCTCCCTCGAAATCTGTTGTCATTCTGTAACCTTGTCAATTCCTCCCAGAAAATGACGCGAAAACGTGAAATTCAATAAAGCCTACCTTTCTCGCTTCATTCGCACACTGGCGAGGAACCAATGCTGTCATCTCTGGATGGGCTCTCTGGTCCCAAGTCGATAATGCAATTTGCCACCGGCGAGTTATGTTTCAGCGACGAAAGAATAAAACGAAAAACACCGAAAAGCACGGTTTCCAAATCAAAGCGTTGGCGGACAGATTGCGTGGATTGTGACAAAGTAAAATCGCTCTCATTCTGCGACAACACTGTGAGCTTCTTAAGGCTCCAGCTCGTGAGAACAACAGACGTGCGCAACAAAGCTGCATGACAATGAAACGACCCTTTGTCACCCCACGATGAGCTGCTGTTGTCCAAGGTGCTGAGCGCATCTGAAGAATGAGCCCTTTTTTGCGGCAGATTCACTTGATTCGCTGAAGCTCTCAAAACACCTGAACACAAAGACTTGTGATGTTTCGGTGGCCACAAATGGAAGAGCGAAAAGACCGAGTGTGTTCTTGTGCAGAAATAAGCGGCCTCTTCAACACACGAACAACTGCAGCTGCACCCCAACAGCAAGCCGCAGCCAAAACTACAATTTCCAATTTCTTCCGTATGTTTTGTTTCCACTTGTACGAGCTCAAGAGATGCGTCCATTTGAAGCTGTTCCAAGACAGAACTCGCCGGAAAAGTCCAAATCCACCTTACAGCTTGAAAGACAGTCCCAGCACAGGAAGTACAGCCGAGGCCTGTGCTATCTATTTCTATTTTTTCCCAGGGGAGCCTCAATGCAACATTGAATTACCTTCTCCATCAACAGAAAAATCACCAGCATGGGGCTGAAGACATGAGGAAGAACAACCAACTCGCGCAACGACCGTTCATGATGAACGAAATCCCGGAAACTCTCACTCACTGACACACTTGACGATAAGGACATGCGAGCATTTGATCCGGATTTTTGCTTTGCGCTTGTCACAAACTGACAATCTGTCCTTAGCAGCCGACAGCTGGACCAGCCAATGGTCAATTCGTAGCCAACAGACATACACGCCAGAGCGCCTTGATGACCCAAAATGACTGTCCAGCCTCTTGGAACAAGGAGCCTCGTCTTCCGTTCTTTCTTTCTTTTTTTGGCTCCCTGCCTTGAACTGCTTTGATGTTCAGGACAAGCGCTGCTATTGACGTTGACCTGCCTCTTTTGAGTGACAAGAAACCAAGGACGTGGTTGTGAACCAGTTGCATCGTCTTCAACATTCTTCGGCCAGACGCCTCAAGCTTGAAAGCAGATGGAGCTTCCCCCAAGACATTTCTTCTTCTCATTGAAGGGGTCTCCTGCACACCAGGAAGACCACTGCCGTGCCAGAGCGCATTTGTCCAAGCTGTCAGGTCCAAACGGACAACAGAACAACAGAGCGTGATTGGGGTTGCGTGACGCAGGTACTGAGTGATGAACACACGATTGACAGAGATCGATGACTTGCTACTATATTCACACTGAACACATCCAGCCTGCCTGTGAGGAAGATATGTTGGCTCGCAGCTAGTGTTTAGCCACACAAAAATGATGGGAAGCATAGCGCTGCAGGTAAATATTGGCAAATCTGTTTCTGAGATACAAGGGAGTGAAGACAAATTACCTGAACAAATAGGAACAGGCTTTTCTTTTTTTGGATTGGTGAGAGAACAAACGAAAACTATTCATTTGCGATTCTCTTCTTCAGTGAAATTAATTCTCTGCACAGCTGATTTTTGAAACATCTTTTCACCAAAGCCAGACTTTGCCAATGTTGAAGTACGTCTGTCTGAGAGAATGGGGCTACTTATGGTCAGTTCTTAGCCACAGTGAAATATCATTACAGAGAGCACTCCATCTCATGAATTAATCACGCAGCACTACGCACACTGAGCTGGAGATGGGGATGTTGTTGACGGTTATGGATGACGGCGTTAAGTTGGTGCTTGGTCAAGCTGAGTGGGATATGAACTGCAACTGCAGCGAGCAAGTTGGTATCTGCGTCACTGGCAGAATGAGATTTCCTTCATGTTTCTTCCTCTTCTCTCGCTGTTCTTCGCTCAAAACAACCGGAGAAGAGAATGAAAACGTCTTCTGAATGAAAAGCTGTAATTTCCTGTTCACCTGAGAGCTTCTTTCCTTCTGAAGTGACTCTACAGAGGGTCCCTGCGCTTACCCAACGCGTGGGATTGTTCTCTCTTGTGCGTGAACTTCTGTTTCTCAAATCTGCTCAAAGCAACGATACAACTGTGACATGAAAGGACGAAACAAGTAATTCTTGTCGGCTGACGACACACGTGTCAAGTGAAGCGACACGGACAGTACGATTCACTCCAGACTGGTTGCGTATTCCACGTTGCGGCAACAGAGCGAGAATCCAGGTGCTCGGGTGCTCAGAATCAACGTCCGGATATCAATTCGGCTGCCCTTCCTGACGTCAGCTTATCTCTTCCATCAAACATTTCCAGCATTTCCAATTCTTGTCTGAAGGAACGCACAAAGTACTTTGAAGTCGGAGGATCTATTGCACTGTTCTGTGAATTTACAGCAGGCGAACTGATCGTATCTCATGCCAATTCATATTCCATGGCCAAGCAAACAGCGCTGCCGCCTGTGCTACACAAGGACGGCAGAGAGAAGTCGCCATACAGGACAAACCAGGTGCAAGTCGGAAGTCGCTGAACTGGAGTCAATGTCTCTGCTGAACGAAAGGAGCAAATCTCCTTTTTTTTTGCCTTCAGTCGAGCCAGCAGTTTGCACACAACCAGGTGTCAAAAGGCAACGGACCAAGCAAAGGGAATTTATTCACTTGCACTGCGATGCATCAGGGCCACAAGTTCAACCAAACAAAGGACAACTTTGTGGAATTGATCCGAACTCGGTTGGCATCCATCATCTGCAGGTTCAGGACACGTCAATCGAGCGAAGTCGCGACACGGAAACCTGCTACAAACGAGAGGGTTGAGCAAAAAACAGCCTCTGTTTCAAACAACGAGATCTGAGACACATTCAGTCATAAAACAGGAGTCGTTCAATTTTTCGACCATCTTTCTTGAAGAACTCTGGCAAAATCAAATAATGAGTGTTTCCATTTGCCTCAGGCAGATTACCAAGCAAAACGCGAGAATCTGCAACTTCTAATGTCCTTTTGTCCTCTGCAATTATCTTTGTCTTCAGAGGAAGGACAGCAACGACGTCGAGACAACCACGGGGCGTGGCTCTTGTCGCAGAAAGAAACAGCAACCGAGGACTGTCGTGGGCAGTTTCATTCCAGTCTGGCTCCGGAAATTCTGCTACTGAAACACACAAGTCTGGCCAAACCAAAGAGTGTGTCACACAGCGAGCAGCATTGCTGGTTACTCCCGCGACAGTCCACACGAACGAGGGAAACGTCACGAAGCAATCAACTGGATGGACTGTTTGCCACAAAATCAATCCATTCCAGAGCACAAGCAACGCTCGAAGTCACCACATCAGACACTGACACGAGAACCTGCCGGTGAAACCCTTTGTGAAGCACCCTCTCCCAACGCGTGCACACACGTACACAAACACACACACACACACACACACACGTGCACACACACTCTCTGTCTGTCTGTCTCTGTCTCTCTCTCTCTCTCTCTCTCTCTCTCTCTCTCTCTCACACACACACACACACACACACACACACAATGATCCTTCACCAGGGCCCCTGGTCTCGCCGACATCGTAACTCTTCACTTGATGCAACAGCCCAAGTCGTACAATGAACGAAACCTCGGGTTCATTGTTGTGGATTCCTGAGACAGGATGTTCCCCCCACTGTGTCAACCTGACCATAACCGCGTCAGGCGACAGACAGGCTCTTCTGATCCCATCACTGTCAACTTCTCGCAGATCTCACAAATAAGCGCGATGACCATGGGATAATCTTGAACAGCTGCTTCCTCATCACAAAGAGGAAACGCCAACATTCTGCCCTCTCTAAATGAAGGCAATTTGGAATCGGATTCTTTGCCAGCTTCGAAACACAAGAAAAACTGCAACCAGCCCAAGGTTTTGCAAAACTTGAAAGTCTTCTCTCGGCACTTCCCAAGACCCTTTTCCACAACCAACGTTTGTTATGAACGTGCCAAAGTTGACAAGAGAAAATGTCCACACCAGAAGCAATGCACAAACGGTTGGAAGCAAGAACCAACCACTAAAATCGTCTGGAGATAAATTACCAATCAAACCCACCATCGTTGCTTCAACAAATTGTTTCACACGAGGACTTCTTCAGATCTACATGGGTCGAGCACATGCCACGATAATACAGGCAATTCGAGCACACCTCAGCACAGCGTTGTCACTGAAAGCCATGACACCCACCACAGCACAAAGCTCCGGCCTAGAGAAAGTGCACGACGGTGATGGCGGGATTCACCTTGAGCACGATACACTGCCACGCCCAAAGCAAGCGCGCATGTGCAACGAGAAACACAGTCCTGCTGACTAATTTGTCACCGCAATCTCCGTCAATCACCAAAGAAGACTTGTGACGCCAGGCCAACCTCAAGTTTTGAGAAAGCCACAAGTCAGAGCAGCTTCATCAGAGTCCAGTCCTCACGGTTCAGCGCCGCCCTGCAGGACAAGTCTCCAGGACTCGTGCTGACGTTCTCTCAACACACCTCATCCCGGCGTCTCCGGCTCATTGATTTCTGTGGGGCCACAAACTAATCAACGTAATGCCAGGTCGACAGGTGGATTGACAAGAGGCTAATGCGGAAAAAGGCAACAGACCGACTTCTTTGTACTTCTTCCGTGCCACGGCACAAAGCAGAGCCAGCGCTCTGATTTATTGCTTCTGAAGTCAAATGTTTCTGTCGGGTAACGAGACACAGAACACAATGTGAGGGTTTTTGCGCTGCTACCTACTCCTCTACGATTTCGGATCACGGACAGGACATATCAATGACAACCTGCAAGTTACTCAGCAAATAATCACTTTGAACAGCTTATTTCAAGTTTGACTGCAGTGTTTGTTGCAAGTGGAGGATGGAACGAGACGCACTCTGACGAACGTGAAGACATCAGATGAGCCTCTCGTCACACATCACATCCACATGAGCCTCGACTGAGCAGCTTACTCGTCACATGAAGTGGAGGCCGCGCGAGACATGTTCTCCTCGAGACTTCTCCGACTCACCTCGCACCACGAGCCGCACAGTGAAAGTTGCCACCTTCCGCACAAACATTGGTTCCGCAGGACAAAATGTTGCTTTAATCTCAGCTGTCCTCGGGCGAAAAATCATCAAAGCGTCCCTAGGGATTGACCTTTCATCGCAAAAATATGAAAGATCAACACACTGCGCCCACGAGCACAACCAGCACATCCACTTCAAGGAGACGTGGCCAAGGGTCTTGTGAAACATTTGTTCAGGTGTGCTTTGCTCCACAACACAAAACATGATCCGAATTCTGTCTCGCTTTTTGCCACATAGAGCAATCATCTCATCGCTGTCCTGTGACACAACCTCGACAGATTTTCAAGAGACTTGACGACCACTGACCACATCAACCCACCGAAGTTAGCCAGAGGGACAGGGAGAGAGAGTGAGGGTCAAAGCTGACGAAAGCAGCGCCAGGTTGAGCTGTTAAGTGCACAGAGTCACCAGATCCTAATTCGGTTAATGCTTCTGCAACCAGCGTTGAACTGGCGACGACATCATCTTCTCAGTCACCGCCGAGGCGAAGATCAGGCTTTCAATCTCGTTGCCAAAAGGTGACTCCTCATCACTACGAAAACAGCCAACTCCCACAAGACAGAGGATTAAGCGCGCGACTGATCTGCCCAACCCCTTAGAACTGAGTTGCCAACAAGGACACCAACTTGTGTCGACACGGTCTTGGCAAGAAATTCCAAGATGACATCCAGTTTTCTGTCATTCTGCCTGAGATGTGTTGTTGGCGCAATCTGCTTGGAAACTTGTCCAAGAAACAGAATTTTGTGAGGAAGAGTCTGTGTACATGTGCAGGGAAGACTCAACATGTGACAGCTTCAAACACGAAGACCACGAGAACAAGACTCGTACCTCCAATGACAATGTTTCGTGAAGACCGCAATTTTGCCTGACATTGTGATGGGCTTTCTAGAAATAGCTTCGTAACATGCCACTGAGAAGGGTGATCCACAACACAAAACCAGGACGGTGGGCTGAATGAACACGGCTTGCAGTGTTGAAGTTGAAAACCGAAACCTCTGTGGAGGTGACATCACCACAACGAAAAGCATCAAGTTTGTCTGACCAAAATCCTGCCGTGTGGAGTGGGTGTTGCACAGAAGTGAAAAATAACCCACCCAAAAACAACCCCGAACACAGCAAAAAGGCTTTTGCTTTGATGTGGGCCAGGTCGCGGACAGGGTCGTGTCAGTTCAGGTCTACGGGTGTGACTGAGTGGGCGATAGAATACAAAGGCACAGACGGATTCAACCCAAATAAAGTGAGCTCAAGTACCAAGCTCAATGCCTTGGACAACTTTGTCTTCAAAAGCAGCCACAAGAAGCTGGCAACCTGGACCTGGTCGTCACCACGTTGACGTTTTTACAGTTGTTTTGAACATCAAACGTTTTGGATCCGGGGGGGGGGGGACTTCCATTGCGAGTGAACGGATGGGCGGACATGAGATTGTTCCAGTGACGTTCTGCGCCACGTGAAGATCCCGTGCACCTGTCTGTGAGGCCAATTTGTTCTTTCTACCTGAAGCTCCAGGTCCTCAGAGAAGCGCGTGTATCGTTCACTCACACAAACCTGACACCACTCTTCATGCAATATGCATGTGCGGAGCGGGCTCACACAAGGCTGTGATACGATAAACTTCAGACGTTCCGTGTGTAAATTTCATGTTTCGATAGCTTTGCCTGAAAGCCAAACGTAGCAAACGTTGCCGTGAATATTACGACACAAACAAACACTTCTCAAATTCGCTGCCATCATTTCTTTTCTGACGCAAGTCTTGCTTCCGACTGCACCGAGCTGTTCTTTTTTCACTTCGTCCCAGCAGATGTCTTTCCTGTTTTGTTGCGCCTTCTTCCCACTCGTACACCCACTGATCCTTTTCCGCGGAGCTCGTACGCTGCAACATGTCGTTTATGTCCACACACGTGATTTGATTACTTGGACAGGGACAGCCGGTCCACGAACACAAGAGCCAGGACCCTTTTGTGCAGAAGACGAGACGCATTGAGCAAGGCCGCGGGGTCATCGCGTCCACCTACGACCAGCGGGCGCGACATCCAGTCAGAGAAGAATGGGGCTGCCTTCATTACCAAATCCGCGCGAGTCAACTTCCGTGCCCTGCGATCCTTCACAAGACCCGCGATGTCGCAGGCTCAGGTCTCAACCAAAATTCGTCTTCACTGCACGCGTGCTCACGAAATTTCTTGCTCAAATTTCAAAAGCAACAGCAGCTTCAACCCAGTCCTGCCAGCCAATACTGGTCTCAACCAGATCCACTGTCGCTCCAGTAGCTTCAGTGACAACAGGCACAAAAGTCCAATTTTGCTCCAGAAAATAAGGTGTCTCTCTCTCCCTCTACAGATCCGAAGCATTGTCCATGAGCGTAGACTCTGAGCTGATGCTGGAGCTGGAAAGCAACAACTGAACGAGAATCTGACATTCGGAAACAAGAAGGGTGCAAGCAATACTTTTTTCAAGGCGTTTCACATTTTCGCGAAGTTCAATGTGCAACTTCTCACAGACATGACACAAACAAACAAGCAAACAGTGGAATTGTTGTTCGTGAAAACCTTTGCTACAGAACTCGTCAGCCAACAGAGAAACCACAGCTTCATCCACTTCAAAGCTAAAGCCACTTCAGAATCAGTATGAAGAAAATGGAGCATCAATTAGATTTCCATGCCGAGCTCAAAACTGCCATCATGGAGATACTTGTGATGCCGCTTTTGATTTCAACAACAAAATTCAATGTCTCTCGAAGGCAAAAATAGATCTGCGGTGTCTTCCGCGTTTGGAGGAAGGGCGTTGCCTGCCTCGTCGTTGACACAGCTAATTACAAAACAATGTATAGCCGAACCGCACTCCCATTTTTTTCAAAAGATCAAGGCATCAATTCGCGGTTGATGAGCCTCACTTCTTGTGGGCGCACCTATTTCTGTACGCATCAAAGGACTCATCGCTTCTTTACGCTTCTGCGGTGCAGAGACACTTGATGATCAGTTGCAAAATGAACCAGATCACGACAGTTTGTGTCACTTTGTTTTTGCTTCTTCGCTGCTGGCGCTTCTGGGAACCGTTTTTTGGTCACAGTTCAAAGTGAACAGCAAAAACAGATTGTTCGGTGGGCAACCACAAGCAGCATCTTCACGGGTCGTGGTCCAGCCACTCGCACACACAGTGTGATCAAGGGCGGGATTGGTTGGGGATAGCGGTTGGAGTCTACTGCGTTTTGTCAATTCACGTTGCTCCAGTACGTGTTGATACAGCACTAGTGCGATATTTGAGGGGCATTTCTTGTTGATTACTTGAAAACTACTTGACTATCACACTTGTGCTGTATGACAGATATTTAACTCATCCTCACACACTA
>JAAUXT010004006.1_pt1 | contig 39304 bp, 32 predicted proteins | sample 7278171 | NCBI WGS metagenome assembly JAAUXT01 (sample SAMN14350112, study PRJNA611818) | marine sediment metagenome | isolation source: surface marine sediment (1.8m) | place: French Polynesia: Moorea | collected 2018-08
AGCTAGTTTGAAGCTCTGATGCCCTGGGGCACATGTTCAGCTGGCTTGGTCTGAAACCCCAGGGCACGTCTTCAGCTGGTTTCCAGCTCAGCTGCTTTGCAGATCTGAAGAACTTGGGCATCTTCGGCTGCCTTGTAGCCCAGAAGCCCCAGGCGCATCTTCCGTTGGGCGGAAGCTTAGAAGCCCTGGGGCGGAGCCTCAGCTGGGGGCCCCGGGGCGCGTCTTCCGTTGGGCGGAAGCTTAGAAGCCCCAGGGCCCCCAGCTGGAGAATTTAGCCACGCCGGCCACAGGCCGGCGTGTCCTTGGGCGTGGCCGAGTGCGACGAGAAGAACGCGGGAGCCACACAGCGCCTGTTGCCAAGTCCGGACCGCTCCACCTCCTCGAGTCGGTGGGTGAGTTTCGCCTCATTGACAGAGTGGCGGATTCGCAGCTCCTGGCACAGGTTCTCCAGTCCTTTGATCTTGGCGAGCAGTTCCTGTTCCCGGTTCTCCCAAGCCTTTTTGGCGGCTTTAAGCGTATCACGGGCAGCATTGGCACGGCGCGCCGCCGTCTCCAACTGCTTCTTCTCCGCTTTGCAAGGCTCATGCGCCGCCTTTATGCTGGAATCAAAAAAGGAAAGAGGATGAGCTCAAGGCCCGGGTCAGTCACTTCCTGTGCGCTTGATTGCCTCGTCAGTTCAGAGAGGCGAGTCGTGGTTTGCTCACCGCTTCTGGAGCTTCCTGTTCGTGGCGTCCACTTCTTCGCTGTGCAGGACCGCAGCATCGCGCTCCGCCTCAGCCTCGTTCTGAGCCTTGCGAGCAGCGTTGCGGACGCGAGAGGTGTTCTTCCAGGCTCGAGCCGCGTACCGAACCGCCAACCAAGTCGCTGTGATTCAAATCAGAAAGAGAATTATTTCAAACAAAGAAGACACGCGAATAGGCGATCAGTTGAGAACAGCTTGATCAAGGAGACAGTTGTGTGGTTCAGAAGTTCCGCCCTGTCCGTTTGTCACCACAATAATTACTGGTCAGTGTTTTGAGGTCAAAGAGAGGACGGTTTAGTTGTCGCAACGAAAGGCAAATGTGGACGCGCACCTGCGTTCGCCATCTGCAGCCGGGCTGCCGTGTGGACGCGAAAGAAGGTCGCGTAGAAAGCCATCAAGACAGCGACTTGCATGACAAACGTGGCCAAATTCGAAATCGTGTCATAGTCCATGAGCTGCAAGAGAAAACTTCAACATTGCATTCAAGCTTCTCGTGCTGTTGCTTCGCAGTGCAGCGATGTCCGTTGAGACATCCAAAAGACAACCAATCCAAAGGTTTCCTCACTCTGTCCATGTGGTTCCGGATGAACCCCAGGTAGCCGTGCCCCTTCTCCACCTTCACGACCTTCTGCAGAACACAGAACAATCCTCAGTGAAACAAAAGCGCTTCTATCGAGGAAAGCTTTCAAATCGACAGAGAAAGAAAAGGTTCCGCGGTTCTGCTGTCGGACCTACGCACCCATCCCAGGGAACGCCAAAACCACACTCGCCAGGTCCCAAACACCGTCGCGTGCTCCTGCTGTAAAGGGCAAAAATGTGCTTCACTCCTCGCCCAGACTTTGATGAGCAAAATTTGACAGAAAACGGACATTTTCAAAGCGAATGATACCAGCACAAGACCACAGGAGTGAAAAAATGTCAGGTTTGACCTTTGTGCACTTGAAAAAACAAAAACAAAAACAAACCAGCAGCCATCTTGGGAAAGAAATGACGTTGTCTGAGATGCTTTGAACTTTCACACACACGTTGCAGATGTTTGAAACCAAATGGAGTCAGTTGTGCGACTCTATCAATTTTTAAAACATGTAACTTTTTCTATCTTGGGGCATCCAAGCGACTGCTACATGCAGCAAATTTGACGTCACCCAGCAACGGGGACTCAGAAGCAGAAGCCTCCAAACAAGCAAGAATTTGCTTCTCTTGTTTTTCCCCTCGCTGGTGTTCTACTCCGTCGTCGGCGTGTGTAAAAATCCAACTAACTTGGCTCTAAATTTCTCGCAAAAGAGACTCCAACCCCGAACGTTTGCATCGCTGTCACTAAAAGTCTTCGCTTGTGACCGCTCCCAGGCACATAGATCTAGATCTAGACTCTATGAAACCGCAGCACAAAAATAGAGTCCAGATCTGCTGGTGCAAGCGAACACTCTACCCACATGCCTTCCCTCCAAAAGCAAATTACGTACTCACACTCACACACTGGCACACAAACAGCAAACGAACAAACTTGCAACACGTTAGATTCTGCAGTAACAAAGACCGATAGACCAAAGACCGTTTGTCGGTTTCGAACAAGTAGATCTAGATCTACACACACACACGAAATCACCCGAAAAAAAACTCACCCATTGAGCTCAAATGCCCCACTGCGATCAAATAAACATCAAAATCAACCAGTAAAACTTGGTGTTCAGCCTGAGAAATCGCGATTTTGTCTCCTCCGACAGATCCAATCGATGACTAGAATCTACATTTGGTTTGAAAGCTAAGGACCAACATTTGCAGATCTACAAGACGTAGAAGCTTCAAAACTCTCACTTTTCATCATGTTGCTAAGAAAACTTGCACTTTATCCGATACAGAGTTAAAATTTACGACAATAACGGATCAAACGAGCGCGTGTTTTGTCAATTTAAAGACAGCGGAAGGAAAATGTCTTCAACTCACCTCCACCACGGGAGCCTGGATCCACGCGGTGATCCGTCCGATCACGCCGACCTTTTTCTGCAAATTATCAGAGATATTTTAGACTTTCTGTTGTCTCTCGTGGTCAGAAATTCTCTCTCTCGACCCGAGAATGTTGTCGAAAAGGTCAACTTACCGGCGTCGCGTCGCTGGCAGTGCCCCAAGCAGGCAGCCAGGACGGCCACGGAGCGCCCTGAGCAAAGAGAAACCTCGTTATTCGGCTGTGAAAATGTTCAAATCGTTCGAAATCCGAGCCGGAAAGTTCGTCTTGGAACAAGAGGTTCTTGCGTTTCGGCAACCAAGCCTGAGGGCAGTCAAATCAAAACACAACATGGTGGAAACAAGGAGCTGACAAAAGAAGGTGCAACGATCCAAACTTGAACACGAACAATGACCATCAGAAAGAAGTCGCAACGAACCTCTGCTGTCCTCACTTAATGTTGGAAAACGAAAAGATCGCACACGTTTTAGAGAAGAGCAGATTCCAAATTCTCCTTGGAACTCAGGCTGAAACAGTGCGAGGTGGAACGAGGAAGCACAAGAGACTCACCTTCGGCTCCACTTGCTCCTCCTGGTGGATGAACTCCCACAGGGGCATCCAGCTCGACCCCTGCAACAAAGAGTTCCCTCGCAACATCCAACCAAGAGAGACAACATGTACGAGTATCCAAGGACGTTTGGCATCACAATCAAGACGGAATTAAATCCAGATCTGCTACCTGGCTCCTCCTAATGTCTTCGTATTGTCGGAAAAGACGAAAGGTTGGTTCTTGAAAGATCAAAGTTCTTACCTCGGGTTCCGGCTTCCCTCCCCAAGCCGTTCTCCACCACTCCACGCTCTCCTGTCGGAGAGAGAAACAAGTTAAAATGCAGACAAGTGTTGCTGGGGACCTTTTGTCTGAATCTATCTGCTGCAAACGGTTGATTTCGTGCACAAGAGAGCGGTGCAGGAGAGAAAGAAAGTTTTGAACTCACCTCGTACGCGTCGGGCAACTGAAACACCGGGAAAAGTCCCAGGGTCGCCGCGCCGACTCCGCATCTGTGATCAAGCAGACAATCACTGTGTCAATGCACAAGATTCATTGTTTCTTTTTTTCAAATAAAATTCGAAAGATCTTTGCAGCTGCGGCTGATATCGGGTCAAACCCCGACCAGCTGAACCAAAGTGCGCCTGGGTCACTGTTTTCAGTCCATTTCGGCAATGTTTTTTGGCCTGAAATTGATCAAACTGTGCAATTCTCTCCCTCAGAGGACTTGGAAGCATTTGAAGTCTGAAATAAAATTGTAAGAACAAAGAAAGATCTTCATCAGGGCGGTGGATCTGAGTCAAAACTCGACCAGCTGATTCCCAGTGCACCAGGGTCACACCTGTTCAAAGTCCAATTTAGCAGCTTTTTCGGGCTGAAAATTTCTAAAAATGTGAAATTTTCTCCTTGAGAGAACCTGAAAGCAATTCAAGTTACAATTGAAATTGAAAGAACTTCGAAACACCGTCATCATCTCGGTTGATTCCGAGTCAAGGCTCGAACAGCTTGTCCCAAGTGCACCGGGGTCAGCTCGGTAAAAAGTAAATTTCAACAGTTTTTTTCGGTCAAATTTTCTGAAAATGTGCCATTCGCTCCTTCAGAGAATCTGGAAGCAATTGAAATCAAAATTGAAATTGAAATAACAACGAAAGATATTGGTTTCCGCCGTTGATTTCGAATAAAAATTTGAACAGCTGGTTCTGAGTGCACCGGGGTCACCTCGGTAAAAAGCCAATTTCAGCAGTGTTTTTTTGTCCAAATCTGCAAAAAATGTACAACAATGTTCTTCGGAGAACTTAGAAGCAATTGCAAGTGAAATAAAGTTCCATCGGAGCAAATCCCGGCCGAAAAAATTCAAATCGAAAAAAATTCCGCTTGTCTCCATGTCCGTTGCCAAGATGGTGACAGGACCAAACATTCGATACAGTATTTTTAAAATATTAAATATCTCGACTCCCAACCGTTATTTGTTGCCAAAAGAAGGTAAAAAGGTAGACACTTACACGACGAAGACACATGCGATCAACTTGATCAGAGCCATCGTGATCTTGCGGTCTTTTGCCAAGAAAACTCTCGAACAAAAAGAACACAAGTGTGATCTCGATGAGGTAGTCGTAAAGACTGCCTGCCTAACTACCGGCACGTGACCAGCGCGTTGCCATGCAGGCACGTCACATGATGTCATACTTATTGGTGCAGAGCTACCCTTTTCTAAGTTTCCAAATGACAACAGGGAAGTCAACTTCAAAATTTGAGATCACAGAGCTGTTGAAAGGAAACAAAAAAATTATTCACGCCCAAGCAAATTTTTGGTAAGTTTTTCGTGGTCTGCCATGGTCAAACTAGCAAATTTAAATATGCGACTTTCTCGGAACTTTCGGAAAGAAAATGGAGGTAGCACGAGGAATTTGACGGGAACCGTGATTGAAGAGGAATTTTGGGATTTGCCGTCTTGGAAACATTTCCGGTCTACTGATCTGCAACTCAGAAGAATGTCAGGTCCATTCTGAACCAGCAGGTTGGTCAAACACACTTCTTGTTTTTTGACTCGGATCTGTACGACAGATCTGAGCTGAGTAGATCTAGATCTAGACTAAGAGTCCAGATCTTGGTGACTCTAGATCTACGTTAAAATCAGAGTCTACAAGTCTCATCGAATCACAGATGCGCTTTCCTTGCCGAGAAGACTGCTTTGCCATCGCTGCTTGCAATGGGGCTGCATGCATGAATCTGTGGTCTGAAGAGAGATGGAGCCTTCGAGACGGTTCTCTCGGAAAGGTGCAGCTCCAAACGAGATCTAGATTCTGCCTGACATCAGCTTGGAAGCACTGCACTGGATGTGAAAACTGTGTGTCGACCTGTGTTTTGTCTTCGACTTGCTTCAGTGCTTGCGTTCTTGAAACACTGTGTGCATTGCATTGTGAAGGAAACATTTCAATTGGGGGGGGGGCTGAAGAGTGAGGCTGCATGTCCTTGTCCAGACTCTCCGTTGCGCGCGCGCGCGCGCGCGCGCGTGTGTGTGTGTGTGTGTGTGTGTGTCCAAATGTCTTTCAACAGGAACTGGCGGAGCTTGATCTGCCACACCAACAGTCGACTGTGGCAAGGGGTCGTGAGCACATGTACCACACCAACTGGTGGGGTCCAGATCTGCAACACCAAACAACTGGTGGGTTCTACATCAGCTGTCGTGCCTTTTGCGCGAGGGGAAAGTGCATCAGCATGTGCCACACCAAACTGGTCGTCACACCCACTAGTGTTGGCTGCATTCGCTACTCCAGCTGGTTGGGGTGTTGGGGGGGGGGCACCACACCAACTGCAGGGTGTGGGCCAGATTCACCACACCACAGTTCTGGTGGCGCACAGAACACAGCCTACGTCGCGAGATCCTGCACAAAGTGTGACTTTTGAGTTTGTCGTTTGTCTCTTCCAGCAGGACCATTGACACAATCCAAGATGGAGAATGGCTTGTGTTCTGCGTGTGTTTGCAGGAGAACAGTCCTCAAAATGAACTGGTTCTGTCCAGGCAACTCCGACTCGGTTCTCGGGTGAGACAAAACTGAAAAGGCCATGCGTCCCATGGAACAACATTGTCGATTGGCATCCCTGGCAAACAAAAATGATGGAGTCAACTTCTATGAACTGGACCTATCAGAGTTTGATTGATAAAGCAGAAAATGATGAGTTTTCTTGGATGGATGAGGAACAGGAGCCTGCTGGGGCCGCCCGGTGCCGAGATTGTTTGAGAAGTTGGCGTCAGTCCAGCGGGAACAGAAATAACAAGTTCTCCCTTTTCTTCTTGCTTTGTTCCTGCAGCATCAATCCATTTCGTTCATTTCTCTGGCTTATGATGGAAAATTTTGGATGACTCAGTTGTTCCTGTTCCAAAACCGTCTGCGTCACAACAGCTGCACACAGGTGACCATGGTCGTCACTGCAGGATGCAGATTATATATCCACCTGGATGCGTGGATTATGAACTTGATCTGGACACAACTCATCAATAACAGTTACGTTGTGTTCCTGAAAACGGAAACATTAAAAAAGTTGCGCCTGTTGTGGCTTGTGATTGAGTGTGGCAGGCATCTGTTTCGTTTGGTGGGCAATTCATTCTGTGATAGGTATCTGACAGCGGCACCTTTCGTGAAGCTGACGAAAATATGAGCAGTGGAACCCCCAACCACTGACACTCGAATCCCCCTCCTTCCAAAATGAACGTCTCGGCATGTGCAGGTTGTACGTACCTACGTTGCTGTGACAGAGAGACAGCTGGTTCTGGGCGCTAAAGTAATCAATTTGAGAGGATTGGGGATGATCCAGATCTGTTTGACGACTCTGGTTGAATGCCTTGAGGGGACGAATGTCCAGCCGGATCCAGAGAAGGTGGAGCTGCTGGCCTTCCACTGTGGTGATCAAATCACTTGTTGACTCAAGCCGATCTTTCACTCACAGGCCATGAGGAATCCGAAGCTTCCTCCAAAACACGCTGTTTCGTGCTGATCAGGCTGCTTTGCAAAACAAATGTTTGTCGCAACTTTGTGTTTGTTTCAGAAGAAAAGTTGGCGTTCGATCCAGCTTCATTACCTGCAGTTTGTGCGAGCTCGGATGACGAATTGACAAATACTGGTGTCAAATTTCGCCTTTTTGGGTTCTTGGTTCTTGGAAATACCTGACCAGTTTTGTGTGCCAAGAAATGCACTAACTGCATCATAGATTTTGAGTACGATGCTGATGATATTGCTGTGGTTCCCCATTTAGCGTCGTTGTGGAGGAAACTTGAACCCGCCCATTGATGTGTGAAACGGCGCTACGGATGCAGTAAGTTTGGAAGTGTGGCTTCATCAAGGCATGACCATCAATTGTTATGCGTCGGGGCAAATGAGGGAGAATTTGCACTCAAAAGCTCCTGCAAAGGAGGGATTTTGCTCAACACGTTATTGTTCGTGCAGCAAAGAATTCCACAAAAAAAACGCACCTTTTTGCCCCAAAGGTGACCAGGAAAAGAAGGGGCGCGTCCACACATGGGCAGGAGTTTTCATTGTTTCAATGGAGCCTTGGTACCAGACAAAAGGGCCAAATGTTGGGGGGGGGGGGGGTCAAAACATGGGTGCTTGTGTCTTGTACAGTGCATTGTGCGGGATGAGTATTGTTTGATCGCACTACTCCGCTGTATTCAGATACAGCTGCAGTGCAGTGCAGTGATTGGGGTGGTGGGAGGGTCCGTGTTCAAAAATGACTCATACGAACAAATGTGACCGACACAGGCGGTGGAGAATGAGATGTGAGGCAAGTGGAGAAGAAAGAGCCGATGTGAACATCAAAACGACTATTCTTCACTGTGTGTCTCTCGTTCGATGACTGCGAACCCAATACCTGTCGCAGCAGGGGACTTGTTTGGTGAGCCAAGCTTTCGCCTCAAATAATCTGACGCCCAGATTTATTTGTTGCTGGTGTGTAGCGGTTCATGATACTTTTCGTGTAGTTTCTTGAAGCGAACAACACACCTGAGATACAAACGCTCCATTCTCTTCTGCTCAAACGCTTGATCGTTTGAAACAAAGTCGAGTTCTTTCACAAAGCGTCCGTTGTGAAGGAACATGATGTACGCAGCGAGAGATCAGTACATCCCGAAACCACGGGCCGCAGGTGAGTGAGATACACGTCGTGACGTTTGTCTGCTTTTCAAGTTAATTACCAATCAACGGGTTATCTGCCAACATTCATCTCTGCGATGCAGAGCAACAGAAGTTCCGCAACACAAGGAACGATGGTTCTGAGAACTCTGGAATTTGCCATTTTGCGTTTTTCATCGAGCTGCAGTTCCTCCCTCCTCTTGTTTCTGTAATGCCTCCTTCTTCGCTCTCTGTTCTTTGCTCCCTTCGTGCTCCTTGTTTTTGACAAAACTTGCTCGTCATTGGGGTTGGTAAGCCAGGCATCTGGTGCACGCGAAGAAAGCGCGTGTTCTCCAGTCTCAGTTCGTTGACTTCCTCGGGAGTTCCTCCGGAAACACGGATTGGGTATCAGCAGGTTCCCCCGGTGCTCCTACCGCGCGACCACGCGTGTGCGCGCCTTCAGTCAGGAAGAGGATTCACTCACAAGCAATCATTGCAATTGTAATTGCTGGGTCCAATTTGCACCAAAAATAAACCAACCACAGCGCGTTGCCATTCGCCAGAGCAAAACGAAATGTGAAATTCATCTGCATTTGAATTCATTTGAATTCAAGCGTTTTTGCACAAGTTGCTGTTGGAAGGGAAAAGCTATTTCCAGGAACAACTTTCTGTGAGATTGAATGCTTGTGCAGCTGCAACCCGTTGTATGAAGCGAAGCGAACGAGATCAATTGTGTTCGTGTTCGTTTTCGCTTTGTTGGAGTTCAAAATGTGACGAGCGATCTCAATTTGGGTCGAGGTTGTCTTTCTTTTGTTTGACAGCGGTGTTGTCCACAGTTGGCCTTTGGTCTGGATATTTTTTTTTGTGTGGGTGTGTGTTAGCGTGCGTTGTGCATGTCATCTGCACGTGTGTGTGTGTGTGTGTGTGTGTGTCAGTCTGTCTGTCTGTCTGTCTGTCTGTCTGTGTTTCTTGTGTGTGTTTGTTCCCCTTGACAACGGAAACTTCAGTGTTCCGAATGTTCAGTGTGAAGCAAGTCGTCTCATTGGGTGGCACCGAGTTGGGTCCAGAAAAGTGTGAAAATCCACAAGAACGAAGTTCGGTGTGTGACGAACCAGCGATGAAAAACGAGCGCGCACAGTCGCTGGCAGCGAGAAACGAGTTTCTGCAATCGGCAGAGCTGCACAAAGACGTCAAACGAAACAAAAGAGTGTTGCGTAATCATGATTGCGATAATTGCAATCGCAGACTTGCATCGATTGTCACCAAACGTGACTTTCTCTCCGTCACAGACACAGAAGCTGTTGTTTGTGACCGGCAGACGCACAGCTGTTCCCATGGCAATCAATACTGTCATCTCATTGCAAAAAAAAGTTTGTTTCTGAGTGCAATGAACAGGCTTTTTGCCCAAGATGGATCCTTTCTTGTGGCGCAGTCAATTGACGCCTGCTCAATTGCAGTCACCGTGGATGCCATCCTGCGTGGATGAGGCGGACTTCCAAAAGTGCCTAAGATTTTCATTGTCGTGGGATGAAATTCCCACCACACAGAGCCAGCTGTAGCGCACGTTCTGATCTCCATAGAAACGCCTGTCGCAAACTTCCACTGGTCCCGGACGCGGTTTTCAAAAGTTCCGAGCAGTTGAATGGTAATTGAACGAGAGGGTACACTGTCGGGCCTATAGTTTGCAGTGCTGTTTGTGGTACCACTGCGAGTTTTGGCATCTTGTCATGGAATGGGAACAAACGTGATCAAGTGAAGAGCGGAGATGGTGATGGTCTCACACTGAAGGAGGGCAGATCCTCAAGCACCCTGTCTGAAGCATTTGGTCTTGAGCAATCGGACGAGAAAAAGAAATGAGTGGGGACCAGGTGAAGTGTCCAGAAGGCAAAGAAGCGACTTTATTTGTTGTTGTTCCCTGCAGTTTTGAAAGAGGATGGAGTTTAAACAACACTGCAGGTAGCCCGTATGAGAAGCAGACCAGGAAAGTGGACCCCCCCTGAAAATTGGAAAAGAACCCCGATTACACTCTTTGTCATTCTGGATCCGACACAACAACGTGGTGCCAGCAACGTGACAATTTTTAGAATTTGTAAAGCTGATGTCTGAAGCCTGCTTCATCCACCTTCGCTGCTTGGCAAAGCTCTTTTTGGCTGTCTGGATCTGCTGTTCAACCACAGCAAATCCCACTGTTCGGTGGATGGATTGGAGGGATTGACCTGAGAGTCGTCACCCATCTTGCTGCTGCTCCCATTCCGAAGGATCCAGATGATTCCTGGAGATATCACTTCTGGATTTGCTTTTGGGCATAAAGGCACGATCCCAGGGTCAAATGTCGCCTTGATCCACTTGGGTATGAGGATTGTTTGACGATGCGAAACAAAGTCGGGACTGACATGCGGTGCTCAGCTGTGCATTTGTCATGACTCAGGGCGACTCAGATGCGGCTTTCATTGTGCAAATGTCCAGTGGCGCGTGGTGGCCCCTTGGTCTCTCGTGGTTTGGGCTGATCATACTTTTAGTCCAGTTCCATCAGGGAATTCCTTGATTTGGGATTTGCACATTCAATCCTGGCTATCAACACTTTGGAGTTAGCTTTTGTTTTCCCTGCAGAAGCGTCCTAGCAGCACAGCACTCTCCACACTGCTCAGTTCTGCAATCCACAACGCGCGAGTCCGTGTGCAGGCCACTGCCGACACCGGGAACTCGACACAAGAAGCACCAAATCTGATCTCTTCGCATCAAGCCTCACAAGTCACACAGGAAGAGCGCAACGTGTGAGAAACCAAAGCTGGATTGCGAATCGTGGTCATCTGGAGGTCCTATTCAGCGCCCCCCTCCACACATACGCACACACACACACACACACCATACGAGGTCTGTCCACGAAAGAAAAACAGTTCTTTTTTGTTTAAGCCAGCAAAAAAGTTGGTGTGGTGAATCAGACCCCACCCGCTGGTGTGATGAATCTGTCATACCAACAGACGCGTGGCATTTGCAAATCTGGACAGCATCAGGCTCATGGCCAGTCTTATCATTTTGGACAAAACGTCGGCTTCGATACATCTGAGATATCCCTCGTGTAAAAATGGTTTGGATCATGAACGAGTCCGTGAGTTTTGGGTTTGGGACAACCTTCGCACACCTGTCCAAGGGTGCGAATTGCCTCAAGCTCTACGGAGGTTTATCACCTTGTTGAAGACTGACACACCTGTCGCTGCACGATTCCAATGACAATTGCGCTTTCAACGCTCTCGTAAAACTCCGCGATGCGTCTGTTGATCCAAACAGCTGAACACGCAGCCATGTTTCCATTCCACTCTATGGAGTGGACCAACTCTCGAATTTATGCAAACTGAGCTGCTCAAATCTAGGCGGTACCGCTGAACCTCGGCGGACCCCAATTTACAACTGGAAATGGACCCGTCATTCTTGCTCTAAAATGATTTAGCGAGGGCTTGCCCGTTGGTGGCTATCCTTTCTGGGCCACACATCCCGATGGGACTCGAGTGTGGCAGGTTCAGATCGTAAAGCAACTGTTTTTATGGAGAGTGTGTTCGCGAGCGGCGTCGTTTCATCTGGTATGCGCCATTTCCTCCAGTCAGGGTCACGTGATTGTCGCGCCAAACACAGGATCACATTTTTTTTTTTTTTCGTTTGCTATTTTTCCCTTTGCAGGATTTCTGTCTGAAGATGAAGGGAGAGGTTGGTGATTCATCCAGGAAACCCGTTTTCAGACCCATTTGTTACTTCGTCTACGTGATCACGATAATGTTGAGTTGCTTTTTCCTTTGTTGTTGGGAAACCCTTCTCGTTGGTCTGTCTCTCGGGGGGGGGGGGGGGAGCTGGTGCCTCAACAGGTTGCAGGCTGTACATAAACTGCTCTTGGTGCGAATGGAACTCGGCTGCAGAGAGTTCAGTGGCACCAGGCGAACTTTGGGACCGTGTGGGTCAGGTTGTTCGATCTTTGTTCGCGACCGTTGAAACGTGTTTGCTATCCATACCCATCGTGTGAAACACACCAACAAGTCGAATCCATTTTGGCTGTGATTACTGGTGGCACGCCAAAGTAGCATTTTTGATGGTTGCGTCGCCGGCCATCTAGGTGCCGCTGACGGCTTAAAAACCCTTAGCATTCATGTGTGCATCTGTCCACACTTTGGAATGTAACCACCCCCCTCTGCCAGACCCCCCTCCTCCTCTGCCAGACCCCCTCCCCTCTGCCAGACCCCCTCCCCCTCTGCTGGACCCCCCTCCCCCTCTGCCAGACCCCCCTTCCCCTCTGCCAGACCCCCCTCCCCCTCTGCCAGACCCTTCTCCCCTCTGCCAGAGCCCCCTACCCTCTGCCAGACCCTCCTCCCCCTCTGCCAGACTTAACCGAGTGCTTGACCATCCGGGTCCGTTTACCGGACTTACTTGTTTTTTTCATTTGCCCGAGGAATGGTTGCATGGTTGTCATGCAGGTTTCTTCTTCCACAAGGAATTCATCGTTCTGCTTACTCTGTCACGTTCACGCGTTGTTGCCTTGAGAAGAGCGACATGTGACATTCCAAGCAACAAAGCCTTGATGTTTCATCGAGAAATTTTGTGACAATTTCTTCAAGATATTACGTTTCGGCTGCACCGTACCATCGTGAAGCTGTCGAAATGAGGAGAATACAATAAGCGCGACGGATGTAGGCATTCCCCCCTCCCGACACTAACGGCGTGTGGGCGGGTGCCTGTCGATGAGAACAGCGTCTCGAGACAAAGTCTCTGAGCGTCGGGAAGTAATTAATTAGCAGCTACTTTGGTCTCGGCGTGCGGAGAGAAGAGGTTCCTTTGTAAACGACGCTCTGTGGATTTCTCGTGAAGAGTCATCTGCAATGAAGCGGCGCTCATTTGTGGCGTGTGGGGTTTTGCACACTGGACAGTGGAGCACTGGGTGGTTCAGCACCAAAACATACGTCAGGGTTCACACACGCTAGAAAAATAGTTCGTGTAAAATCGCACTTTTCAAGACCTTTGGTCTCGAAAGGAGCTGGGTGATTGAACAGGAAGTGTTTGTGAACTCACTTCAACAATAATGAGGTCATGCACGTACGAAAAGCTTTGTGACTGCAGCGTTGCAGAAGCTTAGTGCATGCGGCTTGATGAAGTTTGATGTACGATTGATCAGTCAAAGTGAGAAATTCTAGAACTGCAATTTGCATCGTGATCTGTGTGTTGTCCTTTCCAATCTGAGCATATCTCGAAGAAGCACGGCCGCTTTCCGGGGGATTCAAATTATTTCAATCTGCGAAGGTTCTCGCTTCTCGTACAGCAAGAACCTTTCGACCAATTCTTTGTTGTAGATTTGCCCATGTGAGGTGTACTCGTACGCACGCTCGTATCCAAAAGGAATCTCGTCCCAACTGGTGTCGAGGAAGAACATCCGGCCTGTACTCGTAGAATTATTTGCACAGTCTCTTCCCGTGGAGTCTTGCTCAATTGGCGTGCCTCCACCGACCTTCACTCAGGAGACAATGCGGACCAAGGTTCAGCCAAACAGGACCAAGGGTCTAGTGAGCCAAAAAAGGCCAGTTACATGTTGGTGTTGGCAGCAACTGGACCGAGTGTCACTGTTGCACTTTGTCACAGGAAAATTTGATGATGTCTGCACGAGTACAGGTGGATGTGTTGTCATTGACACAGCATAGCGATGTGCCATTATTTTTATGCGCATTTGGAAATTTGCACTGAGGCGTGCACAGAGCGAATGCAAATACTTTACGATTCAGTTTGGCGTTGCCATGGATTGACAGATTGTTTATTTGCACAATGATTATTTAATTCATCGCCCGTTACGCAAATTGACGCTCCGCCGAGGCAAATTTGAATGCCAAAGTCGTTGCCACTTTTATGTCAGCTTTGCTGACTCCACTTTTGATTGCTTGAGCAGTGAAGGAAACAGGAACCGTGGAAAAAGTTCAGTCCCTTTACGTTTGTGTCCGGCGAACTTGATTTTTTTCTCGCACTGACCGCTGAAACTTTGAGGCGTGTATTCTTTTCGCGCGTGCAATGGTTGGCCACTGATCTGCAGGCTGGTTACATAGATAGCGAGTCCACCGAATGGTGACAGAATGGTTGACAAATGGAACCCCGCAATTTTGATTGGGGGGGGGGGAGGTCCACCAACTAATGCTGTTTAGATTTTTTTGCCATTGTGGGTACCCATCTCAGACACAAATGATTCCACCACAACTTGCAGCAGAGGAATGGAAGATGACTGCAGCTCAAACTACAGCATCCGAGGCGCGTGTTTTCACTGACAAAGGTTCTTGTTGAGGGACTCAGACGGCGCGCTCCACGGGGTCTTATCAGTGTCTGGCTTCCTTTATGGATCGGGTCCCGAGGGACCAGTGATAAGCCTTTTGTCCCCGCGCCTTTCTGGGGGAGGCTCGTCAAGCCCCGGAATTTCAATTTTCTGCCACGAGAGATCTCGCAAACGTCCATCAGGGCTGGGGAGGGGTCGAGTGCACCGCTGATCAATACTCACGTCTCACTGGGCAGAATCAGCTTGGTGGAGGCCAGCTGTGGTCGACTGTGACACAATATATGGGTGAATCAAGCACCACATAACTCGGGAGGAATTCTTCTGTTGCCTGCAACAAATCTCAGCTCTTTTTTGAAAAAGATTGAGCAAACCAGACAAGACATCCAGAATGAGTTCTAACGCTGTGATTTGAAGTGAATTTGCCTCCTTTCCGTTCTTGAGTTGAAAGACGCTGTTGTTGCTTTTCCGTGAAAACTGTGCAAACGCTTCCTGAGGAGAAGGGGAGGCTCGCAGAAGCAATCGATAGCATCCCATGCTACAGCTGGGGCTTCACCTATCTGCGTGTCCTGTCAAAACTGTGCCGGCCCCACACGCTTCATTCTGAACTACTGTCCCGCAAGATTAAAAAACGTGTGAGAGCACGGAAAGACGAAAGAGACTCACTGCAGCCAACAAACGTCTGTTTTGGTGTGTTGACATCCAAAACAACGAGATAAAACTCGTTGCGCCCAGGGGGAACGGTTGGAGTGTAGCAGACGGCAGCTTCAAGAGGAGCACGCCAGCTGCAGATAAAAACATCTGACAGTCGGACGGTGCCAAGACAATTTGCTCGTGTGTGAACACAACAGCGCCGAACCTGACGGCGACTAAGACCGCTGATGAGCTGACTACATCCCGGTGAACTGACAAAGCTGCTCAAATCACAGAAGCTAGGGACGTATTGAGCGTGTGGGTTGGTTCGGCCGCAGACGCAGTGTGTGATTAGAAGCGCGTTTGCTCGCAGCCGACTCGGGATAGTGCTTCTCCTCGCTGCAGCCCTGATCACACGACATGTCCAATTCGCACTTCAAGTCCGATCCAAACATGGCTGGACCCGGCACTGGATACTTTGGTAAATAGTGGCTTTCTTACATATTTGAATGTTCGTTCGTTGTGAGTGAGTTCTGTGAGGCAGACCACATGAATAAGCTTCGGTGTGGCGTCGTCTTCATCGAGTTATCTCGGTGCCTCATGCATCTTTTCATGTGCCAGCTGCGTGTAGTTTACTGCTCGTGTGTTGGTGGTTTGACTCCATGTTGTGTTTGTGCCACTCTTTGATCAAAATTCATCGCGGTTGAATTCTCTTTGGGGAGCAAGGGCAGTGAACAAACGTGCGGGTTGTGTGTGTGTGTGTGTGTGTGTGTGTGTGTGTGTGTGTGTGTGTGTGTGTGAGTGTGTGTGTGTGTGAATGCACAGAGCGTGCGTGTGTGGACGTTGCGTTCTCTCTATAGAGGATGAATTTTGTTGTGAGATGTTTGTCAGCACGACCGTTGAGGTGAAAACAAGGGGCCTGAGTCTGTGCCTCTCCCCTCATTGTTCTCTTGCTGTCTTGCGAAACTCAAGGAAATCTGTTCTGTTTTCGAGAGGCAGCTTGGTGAAAGCTTTCTGGTGAGGAGAGTTCTTTTCAATGAAAGCATGGGGGAAAGGTTGGGTTGACATCGACAGCACTTCTGGCCCTGCAGCGCTTGTACTGTGGTTCCAATATGCTTTGGGTGAGCATGCTTTGAGCAAACCATGTCTCGAAGGAAGTTCCGTGATTTTGTTGCCAGCTCCGATAGAATGAAGCTGTTCTCAGTGATGAGAAAAAAATGTTTCTGCTCCTTTGTGAACTCTGCGCTGGGGGAATGATGCGAAAAAAGTTTGGAAGTTGCACTGAGTTTGTTCTAGGAGTTAACAACACAGTTGATCCAAGGATAATGGCTGCCTGAAAAAAATACCCCCATGATGCAAAAAACTTCTGGCGCACACGCCCTGATTGTTCAACGTTGATCAACGAGGAAAACAATGGAAATAAAATCTCTTTGTCTGAAGTTGTTTCCATGGTGCTGTCGTGGTTACCAAACGAAGCGTCCGAGCAGTAAACATGTGTGGTCCCATTTGAAATTCCTCGGCGGAAAAGAGACAAGGCCAAAAGTGGCATCGTTAGCTTTGTGAAGTATTGTCCGAAGGGCAAAACATGGGGAAGACCGAGGTCGATGAGTTCAAGTGAGGCAGGGCTGTGGTGGTTCCGGTCTTCCATTCTTTTTGCTGACAATCGACTCTGCTGTCTGTCTCCGTGCAAACGAGGGCGATGCGAGTTCGTTTCAACTGAATTCAATTGGGACTTCTCACCAGCAAATGGGGGAATATTTTTCTACAGCAATTAGCGTTGATTGGAGCTGTGACGCCGCACAATGGAAAATTCCCCACATCAGAGTCATGATTTGTTGGATTGGCGTGTATTGTCATTCCAACCGATGTTGTTACTTTGCTGCCAAACATTAGCCATTCATGGCTGTTTAATTTGTGATTTATCGTGATGCGGTGAGTGGAGTTGCTGCGCCTGTATGCAGCACCAATCTGTGCTCCGAGTGATGGGAGTCAGGTGACCGGGGACATGACGCGCCTGCGTAATGAGAGCTTCAGACGGGGAGCGACGCGCAGAATCACCGCAGCCACAGCCCAGTCAGGCTCGGGACACGAGGACATGCTGACCCCCCCCCCCCATCGTGGTCCCTCCCTGAGGCGCCTCTGATTTCCCACTTGTCCAGTCAAGGTTTCAATACTTGGTCTTTCTCATTGCATCCTGTGAGGCTTTGTTCGTTTCCCACGGCAGATCCTGTCACGAATATCCTCGAATCCTTCCAATTCTTGATATGAAAGTTCGTTCAGGTCCCTAGGAGTAAAAGGATATCAAAAATCCCAATTGCGAACTGAGCCTGCCGTTTCCAATGCACAGTAAGCCCAATGAACTGAAGCAACGAACGTGCGAGTTTGTCTGAACAAAGAACTGAAGTTTGCGACTGCCTTGGGTGAAAAAAGCTTTCATTGGGAGAATGAAACGATTGAAACAGGAGAATCTGTAGACACTTACCGTGAACTATTCTTCTGAAGAGTTTTGTCGCCCAAAAGCACCAACGAAGGGACGATTCAAGCGAAGTTGTTTTCTGCAGCAGCTTGAGACAAACTCTCCGTGACGGCACAATGGTCAGGCAGACATCGTCAGTTGCGCTGTAGAGAGGAAAACCTGTCAAAACTCTCACCCGAGTCAACCCCCCCCCCCGGCCCAAACCTGAGACTTGGAATGGAATTCTCTGTGGATAATTTTGTCGAATTGGTAAACATGTCCAGAATTTATCTGAACCTGGCTGCTGTTCTATTTGCACTCGGGTCTGAAGTAAAAACAACCCGTGTGTATTTTATGGAACATCTTTCATCCAAGATGGGGGTTTGGATTATCAGGTGAATAGTCTGAGTAGTCTGAGAATTCTTGGGCTCTCGTGTGTCAAGAGAACAACAACGTCTGCGGGAGTCCAGAAACACGAAGATCGTATAGGAACAGATCGAGTGCGGACTGCAAACAAACCGAGGGCCGGTTCCGCAGGACCGACTCAAGTCGAGCATTGCTCTGCGTGCGTGTGTGTGTGTGAGTGTGTGTGTGTGAGTGTGTGTGTGTGGGGTCAGTTCTCTTTGTTTCAGGACAGGCGTATGTGGCGATACCCCTGTCTTTGTTGCAGAATCTCGAAACTGTCAGTCCCGTTGTATGTTGGAAATGAGAACGAAGTGAAGCGTTGCACTTTTCACTGAAGTCTACCTTGACACGAGCAGAGTTGTACATTTTGTTGTTATTGAACCCTGACAGCCACAATATTTGGACGCCACATATCTGGCGGAACTGTCGCTTTGGCGAGAGAACAGACACTTCAGACACTCAAACATTTTGCACGTCGATACCACCATCGCCTGTATGGCGACTAAGTCCTGGGATTTATTTGGTCTCACATTAGTCGCACGGCCGGCGCTCCTTTTGTGTGAGCGCTGCCACTTTGAGGGATACTCGCCTCTAATGGAACATCAAAGGGCAGATTGCGCATTATGGGTGCAGGGAAACCTGTAGAACCGTCACGATACTCGGGGAACTTTCTCTGACCCTCATAAATACGTGCAGCCCACAGCTGTGACAATGGAACGTTGGTTGCGTTCGATTTTAAGCGTGCGGCTGGCCGTGGACGAAGTCCCGCGACTTTGCCCCTGAATCAGTCATTCGGCTCACTCGGTCAGCCACACAAGCAAATTGAACGCGCCCATTGAAAGAAAGCATCAGTGAAGCAGGTGTTGTCTTTGTGGTGGTCAGAGCAAGAGGAGGAGAGCCACCCAAGTCAAATAGCATTCATCACATAAGCCTGGTGTCACTTCTCATTGGTGCCCCCCCCCCTGTCACAAGTTTGAGTACCAGAGTCTGAACAACAAGGTGTGACCTGTTGCTGGGTGTGGTCTTGACCTCCGTCTATTTTGGTGTGTTGAAGGCATGTAAGGGTTCACACACGCTGGTCGAGACCTTTGGTTGAGAAAAGATTGAAAGAGTTGTGTGATTGAAAAGGAACTGTCTTTTCCAGTGTGTGAACTCACTTCAACAATGATGGCACGTACGAGAGGCTTTTTGATCACAGCGTTGTAGAATTGAGACTAAGTCATTTAGTGGTTGGCGTGCAACATGCAGAGTGGTCTCACCGGAGGTCCACGGAGTTTTCAAGGTCAGTGTTTTGCACCCAAAGAGGTCACAGCGTGACTGGTGACTCGACAGCTCTGGGATGCTGGGCCAGCCGGATGACCAGGGTTTTTTTTCTGCGCTGGAGAATGTTCGTGTCACTCACCCAAGTAAAACCGTTCCGAAATAAAAGGGAAGCAACTCGTTTTGTTGAATTTCAACGGCCCAGCGAAGAGTGAAGTTGGTTGTTGAGAGTTCAAAGCGAGGCCCGCACTGGAGGCACGTCTCGGTGTAGATACCAAATCTCCCTCCCTGCTGTTCTCAACATTTGCAGTCGTTTCTAAACACTGTGGGTGCGTGTGTTTTGTGGAGACGTCGGTGTGCGTGCCTCCCGCGCCTGGAGGACCCTGGCGTGTCGTGAGGCTCGGTCCTGAGCCGAAGGTGTTCGCGCCATGGCGTGTTCGGAGCGAATCAAACAGCGGCGCCAGTCACCTGCAGCTGCTCCGAAGGACGCTTCGTCATGAAACTTTCACGAGGCGTGCTTACACCTGTAATTTTTGAAATATACGGGTGGCTGTCAGTGCGAAGTCGAACACATATTTATCATGCTCGTGTGTCTTTGCATTTGGCTGCAATTGAGACGTCAAAACAAAACGTGAATCCCAACTTTTCCTGTGTTGCCAAAGTGGAAATGTTTTTTGTCCTTTTGAGAGTATCACTCACAATAGACAATGGGATTGTTGATACGAGGACAAACAATTGGGGGACCACAGAAATGTCTTCGTGCCTTATGCTCCACTTTCTGCATGTGCCTGCATTATCCAAAGTGGGTATCACTGCTACATGCAGCGGGAATCAGACCCAGGGGAGACACGGCCGGAGAGCGCGAGTGGTGGTGGAAAAACGGGTGGTGACGAGTTGGATGGGTTTTGTGCCGTCTTCAATAGGTACGTGACGGGTGTGTCAGAAAGTCAGAGCAGAACTCATTCTCTGTGGAGCACAGGTTCCTGGAGTGAATGCACAACAACAGTCAGAACAGCAGCAGACTTTCCCCAAGTTTTCAAAAGTCAGTTTGAAAAAATTCGATCAAACACAATTGTCAGTGTCAAAAGATGAAGCTTGTTCAGGATCTGGAAGCATGAACACGAAAAATATGTCTTGCTCTCCAGGACGAGGTGCCTTGATGCGTTGTATTGGTGCGCCTGTCAACAGTCAGACTCCAGGGTGTCCACCCTTCACAAAGGTGACAATGACAAAAAACCCTTTCCATGATCAAGGAATCAGGTCGTTTGCGCGACCTCATATTTTTCTCCCCAACCCCGCGAAAGGAGCCAAAGTGTCCGCGTGCGACCTTTCGTGTACTTTGACGTCATCGACGTCCGCGAATCTCTGGACGTGGACCCTCCCTCCCCCCGGCAATGCTGCATGCGGACAACCGTTTCTATAAGGGGCCAAGATTCTTTGGTTTGAGACCAAGTCGATTTTCAGCGGCAGAACAAAGGAGCGAACAACACAAGGTAGACACTCACGATTCTGCCTCGAGAAATACGACCTCTGGGGTCGGTGAAAAATAAGAAAACCCGAGATCTACACATTATTACGAGGGACATTTTTTATGTCTTTGCTCCAAAGCGATTACTTTGTGGATTTTTGGTCGACATGGCACAAATTTGACCTGAGGAGACCTCTGCCATCCGCGCTCATCTGAGCATGGCAGGAATTGGGTGATCGATCGTCTAGACACTAGAAATGATCGGTGAAGGTCACTGCTGTCTGATCAGCCGGCGTGTGAGTTGCCTGTTGACATTCATGGAAGCAACATGGGTGCTTTGAGCTTTGCTTTCTGGATTTTTGCCTTCCTGCCAGTGGCACCAATTGCCAAAACAGCCGACCAGCGTGCAAACATTAAGTTTCTTCTCCATGCTGGGAATACTCCGATCCAGATTTGGCATGCCTTGGAAGCAGTCTATGGGGATGCGGTCATGTCAAAAAGTGCAGTTCATTTCTGGTGCAGATGCCTTCGCAACCAAAATGTCCATGCCAACATCCAGGACAAACCACGAAGCGGTCAGCCCCGGTCTGTGCGGACTCCAGAGACTGCAGCCAAGATCAGAGAGTGCCTACAACAGGATGGAAGGAGAACCCTTTCCGAGGTCGCCGCCCAAGTGAACATCTCCCGCTCCTCTGCTCACACCATCATGAAGAAGGACCTCAAGTTTTCTAAGCTCTGCCCGAAGTTTGTCCCCCAGATTTTAACTCAAGAACAGAAACGTGCGAGGGTTGCCATGTGTGAGGACAACTTGAGGAGGTGTCTGGATGAGGAGGACTTCATGGCAAGAATCGTGACTGGGGATGAGTCATGGGTGAGTGTCTTTGAGATGGAAAGAAAAACAAAGTCCAAAGTTTGGATGAGGGGGGGGCGCAATGTCATCCGCCCACAGAAGGCACTCCGGAATCGCTCTGTGAAGAAAGCAATGTTGACAGTTTTTTTTGACTGCAGAGGAGTGGTGTTGGCACAGTTCAAAGCCCAAAATAAGAATGTCAACTCTGAAAATTATTGTGCTTTGTTGGCATCTTTGCATGACAAAATCCATCGCAAGAGGCCGGATCTGTGGAGGGGTGGGCGTGGCAACTCACGTTTTCTCATTCATCATGACAACGCCTCACCCCACACGGCCATTCCAACTCTCGCATTCCTTGGTGAGCATGACATGGAGATGGTTGCTCATCCCCCTTACTCGCCTGACCTCGCCCCCTGCAATTTTTTTTTATTTCCACGCCTCAAAGACTCTCTCAGAGGCCACAGATTTGAGTCCTTGGATGCGATGAAAGCAGGGGTGGTGGCACAACTGAACAGAATTGACAAAGATGAGTTCCACAAGGCCATAGACCAGATGCCTGTTCGCTGGATCAAATGTGTGGAGTCAGGAGGGGATTATTTCGAGGGGAGGCACATCAACATTGCACCGGAGGACCCTCAGGAAGAGGACAGTGACCAAGACCCAGTGGACATTCAGTTCTCCCAAGATGATGACCATCCAGTCTCTGAATCAGACTCTGATTGACTGTGTTTTTTGCACCGAATTTTTGCGCTGTTGCGCTTTCAGACGACTTTTTTGGCATGTTTCTGTTGACATTTGTTGGCATTTTTATGTTGGTTGGCATGCTTGGATGTTCAGTCAAATATATTTACATTGAAGCCAAGGAGGCGTTCTCGCACTTCCGTACAATCGCACCGGAGCAAAGACATAAAAAATGTCCCTCGTATTTAATTGCAAGTCTGTGAGAACGAAGACAGCAGCAGCTCTGTACGCAGGCGCAGCGCTTATAAGTCTTCATTTTTCCGCCTGAAACGCAGGCGAAGGACGCAGAGACGGAATCGGCCGCCACAGCGCATGAATACTTGATCATTCGCAGTTTGCTGATTACCTCGAATCTGCACAAGCGCAAACAATCGCCTGAAATTGATGTGTGGATTTTACCTTGGAAAAAAAGGTGAATCTGCTTCGGGAAATGCATAGACTTCAGCACGTTCAGCACACTCTGGTTGTGCAAGGAACTCTAACTGAACTGCTGGGTGAATTCAAATGGGTGCGGGTTTTGCTTTTCTCTGAGTTTCTGTGTGCATATGCAAGGAAGGGTGTGCCAACATCCATGGGCATACAGTTTGGATCTACTGTGGGCGTAAAATAGGAACCACGCACTCTGGAAAAGTGATCCAACCGCAAAAAGTAATCTTGGGTCCGAGACCAGAAACGAAACGAAAAATGGTTGACAATGATTCAAAAATCCGCGAATCCCCATCTTTTCTGAACATGAATGAGAATTAACCAGGAAAATGCGCTCTGAAAATCATGTGGTTTGGTCGCTCTCTTCAAAAGGTCATTGTGACTTTGAGTTCGAAATGACCAGAACAACTTTTGGGGTGGGTCAGTCTGGTTGATGCGAGTACCATGAACAAACTTTTCGTGTGTTCGGATGAAAAGTACCGCGCATGTGGTGTTTGACAGCTCAAATGCTTTGCCAGGGCATGGTCAACCCTGTGCTGCCTTGCCAGTTTTCTTCTTGATTACTGAAGGCTGTCTCACAGGTGAAAAATATGCTTTGGAAGTGCCACTGATTTTGTGGTATGTTCACAGAGAAGATCACTGAGAGAAGCTGTCATGTCGTGCAAAGTTTTCTGGCCAGACGAGAAAATCTGGTGTGGAATGAGATGGCAGAATAGCATGCGAAGAAACACGATCAAAGACTGCAGTCACAAACAGCAGTTTCTTCTTTCTCCGACAATCAGCGAACGAGTGCGTCTCTCGTCATTGCATCAGGAAATGTACATTAGAGAAAATGTCTGCGTCTCTTTACGGTGAAAATAAAGTTTGTCCGGTGTCTCGCCCCGCTAACTGTTTGATTGGGCTGACAAGGAAGCTGCTAACTGGATGAAAGTTGCGAATGTGATTGCACAGAGCGACGGAGATCTGGATTATCTGTCCGTTTTATGCGCCAATCAGCTGGAAATGACTTTCCCAACGACTCCCCCTCACGCATACGTAGTTTTGCGCCATTGCTTTCTTTGTCTCTGCACAACAATGCAAAATTTGCAGCCGATCATCAGGAGATCGATCCCTCAACATGAAAGTTTAGTCTGCTTGCCAACCAACTTATGTTTCTGTCAAAATGGGCGATGGGCATTTGTGGCGCATCCAGAGGGCTCAGGTGACCCCTCGGCCACACCGCGTGCGCCAGCGCATCACGCACAGCTTTTACAACATTCCGCATCATGCGCCAGTGCATATTTGGGGTTGGAACCCATCCGTATGGTAGCGCACATGTACTTCAGTGTGAACACAACCATAGACATGTATGAGACCCATTTTAGTGCGCTGTGACCTTGGTATGCGTGTGCGCTGGCCCACGCGGTGTGAATTCGGGGTGAGCGTGGGCCCTGATCAACAGAAAATAGCTCGAACTCGAAGTCGGCGTCATGACAGGGTTCTCACACTGTACAAAACTGGTACACACACACACACACACACACACACACACACACACACACACACAAACTCGATTCCCTGAATGAATCCAATTTCTTGTCAGCTCATCCGATGTGAGTGAATTGAGTCATTCTGGAAGTGAAATTGCGAGGCGGGGTTGATTGGCTGGTGCTTGCGAATGGATGTGGCTCGCCATTGGGTGTGACCCCAGATAAGCAGCCTGAAGCACGCCTCCTGTGGAGTCCGGGAAACCTGGTGTCGGCATGGTGCAGTCCTGCTGCCCCAATGCCCTGATTGTACTTTTGCAGAAAGAGACATGTTTCAGACTCGCTGAACTCTTCGAACCCCAGGGAAAGGTTTGCATTTCATGGTGATTGAAAGAAAACCAGAGACAGTTGTCGTTTGCGCGACTCACAATTTGAAAATTCTGGGGTTTCGTGCACCAGAGGTTGCCACTGTGCAGGAGTGATGTGTTTCGAACTCATCCCCAGCTGTTCTGCACCACAACAACCCAACAGAGGCAGCGCCACACTTGAGGAATGCAGTGACTGATGGTTATCTCGCTCAGACACACAACAGTGCAATTCAGCTGTCCTACGCAGAATCGAGCCTCTTCTGTCCTGTGGCGTTTTCAACAGCTGCCAATTTCATATCTATCTGTTCAAGTTTGTCAGCTTTTAATGGAGGCGTCAGATGCTGGGGATATTGCTGCGTGGAACAGAGAACAGCCCGCTGCGTGCAGCCGGAAAACAAACACAAGCAGAGATCGTAGCAATTTGAGTTCGCTGTGAAGAAACAGTGGATGTTCCATCAGAAGTGGAGAGGAACGCATCACCATGCCGTTTCACCCAGATCTGAACAGATCTGCATCTCGCTCCAGCAACCCAACCACCAACATCGGGTACTTCTGTAAGTTACCGAAACCGCGTCGTCCTTTGTCGCTTTTTGATTGCGCGCATGTGTGAGAATGACAACAGCTGCGTGTGAAACACGCACGCTCAGCTTTTGGATGCAGTTCTGCATGCGCTGGTTGCGTCAAGGACAAGAACCACCGAGAATTCCAGGTCGTCTGCATGGCAACGTTTGTTGCCAACAACAGGCAGCCGAGAAAACCACGCACGATGTTGCAGATTCTAATGATCACGAGTCGCGTGATTGCTCGGCTCGTATTTCTATTGTCTGTTGCATCTTCTGAGAAGGTGAAGTGAATGGGATTGTCTCTGAATGGACAGGTTCGCGGTGAATTTAAAGTGGGAGGCAGAGGCGAGCCACACCTGCACAGGTGCGTGCTCTGGTTCACGAAAACGCGCGCTTTCAGAACATTTCCAGTTCAAGGCTCCTTTTTGTGGCATGCAAGTTCCTCTTGAGAAGGGAGTTCAATTTAACCTCTGAAAACTGCATCGAAAGAGAAGAAAGTCTGACTCCATTGTTGACTGCCCCGCATCCATCAAACACAAAGGCAACGAGGAAAAGCAGACATGACGGAGGCATGAACATTTGAGCCGAGCTTTTCCGCTGTTGAACATCTGCTTCAGAAGAGGAGAGAAGTGAGTTGCCGCCCGCATCAGACTTGACTCTGAAATTGCTGCGTGATGGATCGTTTGTTGTGAGTCGTGTTGCAATTGTTGTTCGGTCACAGAAGATCCAGACTCTGCTTCGGGGGGGGACCTGAGACCCCCTCCCCCGTCTTTGGGTGAGGGTAACTTGAAATGTATTGAAATGTTTGGCGTGGAAATACCAAAACAAATTTGTGCCGCTTGCATGCAGGTGCAAAAATTTTGGAGGTCACAAACTTTGGGGCAAATAGGGGGAGCCAGACCCTCACGGGCCCGACCCCTGGTTCACCCTCTGAGGAGACTTTCATCCAACTTTGAAGGACAAAAGCTGGAAAGAACAAGTTGTGGTTTTGTGTTGTTTTTGGGCTCTTTGCTGAACTGTCAGAGCAGCTGCATGTATCTGTCTTTGGAGAAGTGGCATTCTCCTCAAACGTGCAGTCTTGTTCCATATCAGGACGTGACGTGAACAAGAACTTCATTTGATCCCATTGAGTGATCCGGCCTTTGTATCTTGATGGTGTTCATTTCCGACGCACAACGACGTGCTCAAAGATTCACCAAACGTCGCTTTGCGTTTGATGGATCAAAGGCGAAGTTCTGACGTCAGAGATCCTGGAGAAATGCGATCCATCCCTGGACGTCGTGTCTTTGAGTTGCTTGTGTTGGGGCTTTCACATCCCAGATATTGAGTGGGAGACGCCACTCGATGGCACGTGATCAATTGACCTCTTCACGAGCGACGCAGATTAGACCCTGAGGCATAAAATCCTTGACAGTGGAGCTTTTGGGCGGAATTGATGAAGGAAGCAGCCGCAGAGTTTTCAATTCTCTGGTTCTGCAAAGCTTTCGCTCGCTTGTTGCTGCTCTCTCTGTCTGTCTCTCTTCTCTCGTTCTCTCTCTCTCACACACACACACACACACACACACACACACACACTGCCTGTTACTCTCTCACATCAAGACCGACCAACTGACCGACAGACAGACAGACAGACAGACACACACACACACACACACATCAACAATGTGATCTCTACCAGAGACAAACTTCTTTTTCTGGCTTCACGAGCACTTCAGCGTTGTTCTCCGCTCATAACGCTGCTCTTCGCGGCCCACGTCCAGAGAATCTGTCCACATCTCCCGAACACTGGACGTCGACGTCGCCTTACAACGTCAATCTTTTATCCCCTCACCCATTGTACTCAAGTTCCTCGGATGTTTGTTGCTCTGCCACACGCAACGCTGAACTCGTCGGCTCCAGCCCCCCGGGAAGAGCCGTCGCATGTGATTGCACTGAGGGGAAGGAAACCTGTCGCATCAAAGTGTGATCATGAGTGCTTTTGCTCTCGGAACGCAAATCATGGGTGCTCACAAAAAGTGCTCTTGGAACTCAAAATGTTGGCTGCACTTATGCATGCCTCACCATTTCTTGAGACGCACACCCAAGATAACTGCACACAGGACTTTGAAGAACGTTGGCAGGGAGCATCAACAAAGCGTGACTCGTTCGAGTACGAGAGATGCAGCAGCAATATCACAATCATGACAATTCAACATCCGCAACGATACAACGCAAAACTTCCATTTCCCCTTTTGTGTTTGCAATTAGCTGTCACCTGCTCACGCGTATGCAGATCTACTGTTTGCACAACTGGGGGACAACTGAATGCGACGCTGCTGCGAATACGAAGCTGCAGCATTTGTCAGATGAAAGTTTCGCTCTCGAGTCACTCTGCGCATCATTAGTATCTTCTTCCTGCACAAAGGCAAAAAAAAATCAGTTTTTCTTGGGACCTGAGGCAGAAGAAGTCTGAGTGCACTTTTGCTGAAAGCCCTCCGACGGGAGAGGGAGAATGAAAGAAGCCTGAGCGGAATTTATGCGTGCATCAGAGCACAGAGACATGTCTCGTCAGTTTGATGTCAGGAACTCCAGCGCCAGCTCCGAGCGCAAGGGACCTAGGAACCAGGACACCGGATACTTTGGTAATTATCAAACATTTTATTTTGTCATGCACAAAATGTTCATTGCAGTACATAAGATCTCAACGGAAACACTGAGTTTAGGACACAGACCGACAGAGGAAAAATCGAAGTTGACATGTTGTCCACGCAACATGTGTACTGACTGTAAAACGTCACAGTGGGTTTCGAGGCTGAGTGTTTTCACGACTTTGATCGCTGCCCATAACAGGACGTACGCACGCAGGACTTGCTCGATGTGGATTTGAACATGACTCAGTTTCTGCTTCAGGCCACAAATAAACGAGCAGTGGAGGAATGATCCGAATATTTTATCGATGTTTGTGCGAGGTGTGTTCAGAAAGTCTTTCCCGACATGTTTGGGAGAAGAAAACGATTTGTATCCAACAGACAAAAGGATTGGAGAGTCAGTGTGGGTTTCTTTTGATGTCCACACTAAACCGGCTGAACACGACGGAGAAGACTTTTTGAACGGACCTCTTAGAAGCGAAATTTAAGATGCAGATTTGGGACAAAGCCTGATCATTTGTTTTGCGTGCGACACAAACTCTGACCCGGGAATCCTGTAGATATATCGAAAAAAGCTCTGGGTCTTTCCATGTTCGTGTGACTGAGAAAGGGCAATAGACTCTGGTGATCAGCCGTTGTTTTGAATCCACTTGCAGCCTCACGGTGGACATGTTGAGTCCCAAAATTATTTGACACACCCTCGCGGGCTCTGCATTTTGGAGAACAGAGGTGCTCTCGGTCTGTGAATGCGCAGCACAGCGACCCACCCACCCATGGCGGCTCGGAACACACAGAGATCTACGCGTTTCTTTCAGAGGCGGCGGCCCATCTTTGCTGCGGTCCACCCGCTCCACTCGCCCACCCCCTCCGCGAAATGCCAATAATTAGCTGAACCTCGGTCCTGTAATCACTGCAGCATGAAAGTGCAAACCATGTCGGGCAGCTGAGGCCAATCGCGTGGCTCAAGTCAAGAGTCCTGAAGAAAGCCTCAAAATGCAGCCATGAAGCAATTGTTTTGAACTCGAACAGAGAGACCAGCGCGCAAGCAGAATTCCTGTGCGTTCCAGGGATTTGATAGACGCTCTTTTTCCTTGACATTCACAAAAGGGCAAAGTCGTGAGCCCATCCACAGGAACGCCAGTTTTGAGTTTCCATTCTGACGAAGTTTGCCTCGCTAATTCACTTTGGTTACTGCGGCGAATTCTTGGGGCGAGTGCATCAAGAGCAGACAACAATGTTGACCCGACCACACCAAAACCGAACGACCCACCTGCGGGGCATCGTGTGCTGAAGCTGTGCACGTGTAGCGCTGTTGTGATTTCCCTTTGATGTGCACCGGGCGTCATTGACGGGCCAATTCAGAACAAAGGACGTGGAACACGAAGACAAAGGGTGAACCAGCGCTCTTGGCACGCGAACTTCATCGAAGTCCACGGAGTGCCTCTTCAAGGGATCCTGGGATTTGAAGCGTTTGGCCTGTCCGAGTATTGGACTCTCTGCGGTTTCAAACTTTCGCCTGAAGAGAGAGTTGCGTGTTGTTGGGGACGATGGAATTCCAATTCCATTGTCCGAGCCCTTAACTGTGACCAAAAGCTCTCATCAGGCAGAATATTTTCCCGTTGTGCAGGGGGCGTTGCTGTCGTGGCACCGGAAATGAGCGTTCCGTCCCCGAGGCGCCCCCTGGTCAGTGTGGTTGAGTCAAGAGGGACGACAGGTGCTCGGAGCAGGCAACATCATCCAGGCATTCGTTTCACAAAGGGAAATAGAGACAGGCAGCCTGCTGCGCACAAGGACCCGCTTTTACATACCTGCAACCCGAGTAGCCCGCCTTTCAGCGACGAAGTCACGTCAACAATTTTCGAGTGGATGCAAAGAAAATTACACGATGTTGAACTTGTCAAGGAGAAAAGACACGGACTACGTGAGAGAGACGAACTTGTTTTCCTCTGGCTTCTGCCGATTGCTGTCATGTCTCATTTCCTGTGAGCTCTGCAGGTGGAAGACGCAGCAACGTCTGAGGCGCGCGGCTGCCTCGGCAGGGAGCGTCTTATCCAATCACTGAACGTGCTGTCCGGAGGTTGGGGATGGGGAGGGGGCTCTCCCATCCGAGCAGAGGGACTTTGTAAGTGTGTTCTCTTGCAAACCAAGTGCTGCAGGTGCAACAGGACACCTGGCACTTCGTTGGCAAACATATTTCTGTCTGGGGTGTGTGTTGTACAAGAACGTTTTGAAGCGTTGTTCCCCACACCTTCTATTCAACATGGTAAAAGTTGTACAATTTTATCCCTCCCAGAAGAAAACATGTTGTACCTTTCCCGCTGTTGCGTCATGGTCACTTGCGTTCGCAGCGCCGTCTGAACCGCGCGTCTCAACAGGGTAAAGCGTTCTTGTTTTGGAAGAAAATTCCTGTTGAGTCGCGTCAGAAGTTCGCATCTTGTGAATTTCACAAAGCCAATGCTTCACATTTTCTCAAAAGGTTGTGTGTGTCGGATTTCAAAGGGAGCGCTGCAGTTATTTGCTGCGTTCCTGCAAACCAACAACATCGTCAAACTGCAGCTGACTGGGGTTGTCTGTGCGGAAGAGAATTCCGAAGACTGCGGGCATCATCGGTGCAGTGCTAATTGTTGGGGAAGGATCGGATCGCGTGAGAGCAGAGGAGTCGCTCGGAGAAGTGACCGGGGTCCTTGTCTCTGAACACACAGGAGCAGGACCCGCCGTGCTGCAGCAAACAGACTCTGACGTCCGTCCTCTCCCTGGCTGAGAATATACATTGTGACGAACACTCGTTGTGGCATTGTGAACAATACCACAACATTCCTCTTGAATTGATGAAAGATGCAGGAAGAATGAAACCCGATCGTACGAGGAGATGCGTGGCAGCTTTTTCTGCTTTTCGTTGGTAACAACACGACACCATAATTGATATGCAGAACTCGTTTGCAATATCCTTTTCAATCTGCTGGAGCATGCAGGAGGTCCTTTGCCGTCGTGAAATTGTGAATTTGTGTTTTGCTCGGCATCAACGAGTTTGTGGGACAAACACGAGTGCGCCATATTGTCTCTGGTTTGGGATTCAAAACGTGAATTTCGCGCGCAGAAAAGATTGAACACCAGTCTGTCCGAGCTGTTCTGTGACCAGATCTTCAGACTGGGTCCATGGTGAACGTTGTCACGTCAAGCAGCGTCAGCGACGTTCAGCGATCACGTCAAACGTTCTTGACGGTGGCCCGTGTCCTCGGTCGCTGCGCATGGCGCGTTTGTGGGTTGAGCGTCTCATTCAACTGGCCTCCAGTGTCACAGAGCAAGTAGCCAGGACCCAAGAACAGCAATGTCACCAAGGGGCAAAATTGTACCTCTTATGGTGGAACGAAATAACGAGACACGGCTTTTCTTGTCACTGTACGAGTGTTCACACAAGAAGACGCAGGCCACTCGGAGACTTGAAGTGGGTCTGGTCGTTTCAGGTGAGAATTGAAATGATGAGAGGCAAAGAGCCTGCCACCAGACCTGCCTGACCTTCATGGGGCCCTCACCCCGTGTCTCCCGGCTCTGGCCATTTCAATACACCAGATTGTAGACAACGCAAGATTTTGAGCACTCTTTCAAAAACGGCCTCGTTCCAATCCAATCCACGAGGCTGTCCAGAATCAGGACGAACAGATCTGTGAAGGCCTTGATCACACAAATGTCGCCATACGATCGTCCTTCACCGATGGCTTTCTCGCTTCTCTTTTTGGCACACGGTGATAAGAGACAGTGAGTGAGAGAGAGAGAAGGCGGGCGACTGATGTCTGGGTTTCAGTCGCAGAGAAAATGACCCCCGGCAGACAATAGGTTCTCATATGCATTGTCAGTCGCCCTTTGATACAAGGTACATTAGGAGCAGAAAATGAGAGCTTGTTTTATTCATATGATGGAACAGAAGATACAAAACGCGCACATAATGTCCCAAATAAATGCACTCCCTTTTATCCCGGAAAGCGATTGCGGTCACAACGGGACCTGGATACTGAGCGAGGATTTGACATCGTGATAATTGCGCACAAACGAACGAGCAAGATTTACCGTTGCGTGCATGAGTAGCTACAAGGAAAATCCAGTGCACCTTTGGAGTAAAGCCCAATTTTACCGGTCGATACCTCAAGCTAATCTGATTACAGGTCCCTCGATCCCGGGGGGTTATCTTTGACTCGCTTGAGCGCTGACCCCCTCGCCTTCTTGTGTCCTTTTCAATTTATTTGTGACGCCTGGAGCCTGATGTGATTTGATGACCCTCTGTGCGTGGAAGCAGAGCTTTTTCAGACGCGGTTCGCAGAAGGTGCGAAGTCTCCACAGGCAGCTGTGACTTTTTCCACGGTCGAGAAGAAACATTTTGCTGTTGTGCCTTTTCTCCATTTGCTTTGATAATTTTTACAGGCATATTGTCTTGTGATTTGAGTTTTGCCAGAATGAAGCATCACCCACGCATTAAAGTTTTTGATCCTGTCTTCCTGTATTGTCTTGCGAGCCCCATTGTGGAAGAGAAAATTGAAATAGAACCTTGTCGATCAACCGAATACTCATTAGTCTACTATCGAGTACTCATTGTCATTGAGTACTGTTGAATACTCATTACTATTGACCTTTTGTTCTTTCTATCAACAGCGAACCGCGACCACCGTGAGTATCAAACTACGTAGAATACGACGTAATTTTCTAGGTTTCTTAGCGCCTTCACGTTCAGTTGTGACGTACCGATAAGTGTGTGAAGAGACGTTTGCTTTCCGTAGACAGAACCAAGGAGCCTGCACGACCACACAGGAAAAAAAAAACTAAGACCTCAGGCCCGTTTCACCACCCTGTAAAGACTTCATCCAAGCCCTTCCGCAGGCTGCACTAAAATTCTTGTGAGCCAGAATTGAACAAAATTGCTCCGGCACCCCTCCTCCAGGAACACGCAAGCATGAACTCCCAACTTCCTTCTTCGTGCATGCGTTTCAGATTGCATTTTGTGAAAGCAGTGATTTTGTGAATTTTTGGTGAAAATTTGTGTTGAAATGAACTCACTCGTCTTGCGTATGGTTTTGTCTGACTAACTGGACGGGCTTCACTTTTGGTTGGCGTCCTTGGTGAGCGTGCCAATCAAGATTCAAACTCGTTGCATTTTGTCTGTCCTCAGTTTGATGCGAGAAATCGTTATGATAACTAGTATACGAGGAGGAATTACATTGGCGACAGAACCCAATTCCTTTCTGTTTGTTGTTGAACGAAAAAAGTTGGTGTCTTCAGTCGTGACGCTCAACGTCGGCAAGTTCTAGTCAGTAGATCTAGTTTTGGCAAAACAGCAAAACACAACAACAGCAGCAGCAGCAGCAACAACAACCACCCCAGTTTCAGGGTCTTTGTCCCTGAGACTGCAGAACCTGGAACTGAGCATTTTGCGCCTCGTACAACAACAGCACATCCGGAACAAGAGTTGAACTTTTCGTGATTTCAAAGGATTGCCTTCGCGAGGAGAAGAAAAAAGGCGTCTGTGAAATGACAAACCAACCACCAAAGGGAATTCGAGGGCTTCCCCGTGACTGCACAGCGGGGAAAAAAGAGCCCTGTGTGAGCTATCCGTTTCACTTTATCTGACGCTACAAGGAGGTTCGCTCACAAAGACCCATATCGCCGAGATAGCATCAATCTGCAAGAGTTTCTGACGTCGTCAGAAGTAATCCATTTAAATAATGAAACACCATTATTTTGCTCGGGTAATCAGCGGGCTTCACTGGGAATATTTATCTGCTTACTCGATAAAAGGGCTGACAGAAATGTCAACACGCTGCCAGTGTCTTTCAGTGCAAGTTCAAAGGAGGGAATTATTCAAAATGAAGCAATAAACGTTGCGCAGTTTCTTGACGTCGTTTCCTCAGGGATGTGACGACGTCGACACAGACGCTGCCTCCGTGTGTTCCCTCCAAACCAAACAAGGAACCAGCAGCAAGGTCGCAGATGGCAGGTGTCACTTTCCCTCCTCCACCAAAATTGAGCCAGGAAAGACTGAAGTGTCTTGTGCATAAAGAGTCGTCAGTTGAACCGTGGTCCGCAAAAGGGAGCAAGATGCAAGATCTATTCACACAGCAGAGTTGACTTGCACAAATTTTCTCTGCACAAACAATATTCCAGCTCAAAGATCGCGATCGGAGCTGAAGGCATAAGACTGTCTGGCTGTCAGCATGGCGCCACACCTCGTGGAGTAATGTCTCGCAGTTCCTCGCATTCGGTCTGATACGAGCGAGAGTTATTCATGGGTTGAGGTGAAATTGTCCAGTAATTTGCACGCGGGGGATGACCAGGCTGTCTGGCCTTCTCCAACGTTGTTCGGGGTCTCCAGACAACAGACAGGCTTCTACAGAATAATTCATCTCAGACGACAAGCTCTTGTGCACGCCGAATGCCAAGTGCTGTGGTCGTGTGAATTGCAATCATGCGTCGTGAAATATGCTGCGTCCTCCCCCCGCTGGTTTTACAATTTGGCTTTTCTGGAAAAAGTACAAGTGTCCTGTCAAGCAAAATGGTGGGCGAGATCATGAGATTTAGCCTCACAGGAAACTTGTAAATTGGACAAAATTGGGCAACATCTGCAAGTTTGCTGTCAGACCAACTGTTGACGCACGCCAGTTCGGGTGAATTGTCGATTCGGACCATTGGGCGTGTTTCTACACTGCGAAGTGTTCTTGTCACTCTGTGGTTGCTTTGTATGCAAGGACGTTTTGGCTCGGCAGTGTTGAAGGGAGGGCTTGACCAACCATCAATGTTGCTTTCGAACATGTGGTTTGTGATGTCGATAAAATGTATTGATTATTTGCTTCAATGTAAATTGCGAGTTTTTTTATTGTTGAATTCCATGCTTTCCGAGTGTTTCGCTCTTCAAAAGCTGAGTTTAGTTTTTGCCACAGGATTTTGATTTCTAGACAACAAAGGGCTGCAACTAAATGAGTTACACTTCAGTGGAGGTAAAGCTGACTTCACTCCCTCCTTGAGGCGAGGATTTTCAATGCAAAAATGTCACCTTGAAGTCGCGAGTTTATTGAAACTGTGACACAGGAGAGAGAGAAATCTTGCAGCTTTCTTGGAGCTCGACTTCTCTGCACCTGGAACGAGGCCCGAGGCTCAGGAACCACAGCCGTCCGGAAATCGGAAGGAGATGATAATTGGTTGCGTCATTGGCAGTGTGGAATCCGACCCGAATTGGCATTATGGTGGGAAGTTCCATTCTTCTGCACAAAGAAATTTTGCCTTTCTTGGAACCAAGTGTTCTGGAGTGTATTTTCACAACCAGGGCTGTGTCTGCAGTCAAGACACTGCTGCTTGACGCGTTGCGCATGCCTTACGTTTGGCAAGAACATTTTTGTGTTGCACTTCTACAAAGGCAGGCAAAGCAAGAAAACTCGTTTGAACACAAATGCTCTCCCGTCTCCGCTGACAGAACGACAGCTGTCTTTGCAGACATGTGTCGTGAAGCCATCAAAAGTGGACGAAGTGCTTCAATGCGTGGAGCTTGGCGCTTCAGTACGTAACGTACGTCTCCCGAGTTTTCTGTCGGTGGGTTGCCCCGGCAAAGGAAACAGCGAAAAATATCTTGAAGACGAAATGAAGACGGCTGCGCAGAAGACCACAAAGTGTTTGGTCGCGTTTGAAAACTTGTTTGAGGAGTGAATGCAAGGGTGCATTGTTATGTCGAATCTGAATAGGATCTCACACTCAGTGCAGTGTGGGAAGCAAATTTCGCACCACAAATTTTTTGTGATAGTTGAGTCTTCAGACTGGAAATATAATGTTTGCGTCAGAAGTGGTGAGAAAGTACTTGTCACAACTTTTGCAGGATTGGCACAACACTCACAGCACGAGGTCACGACAAACGGAGTGTGCGAAGTGCAACTCTGAACACTTGTTGCCAAAGGAAAAAGGCGGCACCGAGATCGCACGGCTACAGAAGAAGCTGTTGTGACTGACGCCCGTTTTTTTTCGTTTGTCCCTCACCTTACAAAGAAGTTTTCTGCGCAGGTTGCGGACGACGTGAGAAGTGTCGCACCTGTGGGACGTGAGAATCTGTCCAAACAAACCCGTCACGTGCTCTGAGCGGGATTAGGGGGAAGGCAAATATTGTGCGTTTGTTTGGAGTGCGGCAGGTTTTCTCAGAATACGTAGGCAGGTTATGCAGAACAGTGTGGACCTGGAACACAAACGCAGAACTGAAACAAGCTGCTACGTTTCTGCGTTCGCAACCACTTTGTACGCAAAGATTTTGACAGATTTTGTGCTTTTCCATGTCGGATGTGGTTTGCGTTCCGTGCAACAGCGCTCTTTGCATCACCTGCCTCACACATACACACACACACACACACACACACACACACACACACAGACACACACACACACACACACAAAGCGTCTGTGTGCTGAAGGTGTCCGCATTAGAAATTTGTCCTTTCTCCTCTCGCCACCTCTAAATTGAAACAGACGGCTTCTGTTGCTGAATTCTCACAGCAAGCAAGAAGAGTTCCAACGCAAAACTTGCTGTCTTGTTAATTAAACGTGAAAAGAGAGGAACTCGGCACAGAACGTAAAGCACAATGCGAAGAGGAGTTGGAAATTAATTATCGAGATAGAATTTGGGGTATTTTTGCTGGTTCTGAAAAGGTCTTCTTTTTGAGGAGTTGGAGAAATGCAACAAAAACGCGACGACGCAGATTTTTTTTTTTTGCGTGAGTTTGGAAAACGTGAACGCAAGAGAACTGACACTTACAGAAACAAACCAAGTGAAAAACCTTTTGCTGTATCGTTTTGTCGCTTCAGAACATTATGTTTTGCGCACGAAATCAAACGCAGCTGTGTCCTCTGCTGTGTGTGAATCTGGACAAAGGCTGATAATCGTGGTTCTGGGTTTGTGGTTGGGATTTTGATTCACACTTTGTCCACAGATGAACATTGATGGTCGAGAGTAAAGTACTCTGCGCAAAATAGTTCTCGTTTTTGCTGAGTTGCTTTGATTTCTTGAAGAAAATGGACTTGTTTGTCAAAGACTAATGGCGGATTCTCCGCACACCGCGCGCTATTTGAGAAGACGATTCTCTTCCACCGACGATGCGTCAAACAAAACACATCGAAACGGTGTTTGCTTGCATTAACGTCACAAGTTTGCCCAACTTTTTTTGGAGGCAGCAGCTTGCTTTCGTAACAGAGGCAATCTCGTTTTGGAAACAGCTTCGCCCGGCTGAATCTGTAGATGTCACTCACGGCGCCTTGGCTACGGCTGCCGCAGGACGCACGCGCCGTTCCAGCGCATGAAGCGAGATGTCACTCCCTCCCTCCCTCCCTTCGTCTCAACAGTTTAAAATGGTCCTGAAAAACTTGGCCACAAACGCTTCCATCCATGGGAGGGAGCCCATGTTGTGTACTGGCGTGTGGGATAGGGTGTGTTGCTGGTGCCTCACTCCCCCCGACCAATCTGGGTGGCAGGGCCTACCTGAAAATTCAGGTCGATCCCATGCACCCCTGCCACGCAGATCCCCTTCCACACAGATCCTGCCTTGGAACCTGCCTAAATAAGGGGCAGGTGCCCCATGTCTTCCAGGACGTACTGCTTCCCGACGCTTGTGTTCCAAAGTCACCATTTCGTTTTTGTCAGGCGCGACATCTTTGGCTGAGTTAGGTTCAGAGGTTCGTCACGTGAAAGTCTGTGTGGCCCAAAAGTTTAAATTTGCAAGTTTGAGTGTCATCCTTTCTGAGTGCTAGAGTCTCTCGAGGTCAGTCTCTCTCCATTTCCCAGCAGTTGGGCGCCACTTCCCAAATTTTGTGCTTCAAGAACCTCCAAGATCGCAGTTCGCAGAGCACGGAATGCGAATATTTCCTTTTTTTGTGTCTGGCTTGTGGAATCTGTTTTTGATTCATGTCAGTGTTTGAAATCTCAAAGTTTTACTTCAAGCATATGTTTTTCAAAACGTAGAAGTTTGCCTCCCGTTTCAATCAAAAGACGCGTTTGAAACCCCAATTTTGCTCAGAAGATTTTTTGAGATTTTGACAGGTCGAAAGGACTCTGCAGCTGGAAGTTATTTTGATCATGCGGGGAAAAACAGAACACACCCTGAGAAATTTTGTGCGGAACAAAAGAACGAAGAACAAGAAGGAAAAAAACACTCGGTGCAAAAGAGGCAGAATGATCTTGCGGAACACCGACCCACAGATCACTGACACCACTGCCGAGTCCGAAGAATCTGAGGCAGACTTTAGGCCGGGCGTTCTGGGCGTGCGTAAGGCTGCGCGTGTCTTGCGCATGCTCATCGTGTGTTTTGCGCATGCTCAGCACGTGACTCTGACTTCCGCTGCCACACTCGCGTGGTTCCTCCACTCTCCGCCCAGGAAGGAGCGCGCAACTCGGATTTCGCACATTTTGTCGCGACAAAATTTGTTGTTTGTGCAGAGAAAAGTTGTGTGCTCGTCAAACACCCGACAGCACAAAACACATTTGATACGATTGATTTTCGCCAGAGCTGCAGATTACTGATGTTTTCTCTTTCTGAGCAAACTGTATGCGTGTGTACACACAGTTGCTAGGTGACATACACACATCAGTTTGCTGGAATAGAAAAGTAATGGGATATTTCTTTTCTTTTTCTGCGTATATCGCTTTCTGGTAAAACACAATGAGAAGCGAACCATGAAGTTTAAGCCGTCAGCTGCGTGGAGCGGTACTTTTCGCTTGTCCATCAAGTTTTTGCAGGGGGTTGAGGTGGAGAGTTCCCGCCCCCCACCAATATTCAGTGCGACAGCTTGGGACCTATCTGTCGCAAACTTCCCGCACGAAACACCACTGCAAATCACTGGATCAACAAGTTTTTATTCTGCGCCAGTGCGAAAGTATCGAACTCTTCTTTGTCCAGACCAAATTTGGGCTGTGCTCGGAATCGACGAGAATACACAAGAGCTAATGCGCCTGTGGGTGACATGTGTTTGCTTTGGCTCAACACAAGCACTTTGCCAAGTTCTACAGAGAGATTGTTTGTGTGTTTTCTGTGACAAATTTTGTTGGGCTGTTTGCCTTTTTTGAGCAGAAAGCAGGAAATGATGTTCAGGCTGTTTCCTGTGCAACAGAAGTACGACCAGCATGAAGCTGCCAGGAAAAAATAGCTCCATGGAGCTCACGGTGATTTGAGGAAATTCTGCTTTCGCTCACTCTGATTTCGCTCACTCTGATTTCGCTCCCTCTGATTTTGCTCCCTCTGATTTTGCTCACTCTGATTTTGCTCACTTTGTTTTGTCAAAAATTCTTACTTTTTTACTCAACATTCACAATTTGGGAACTCATTTAGCACACATGCAAATGGAACAAATTTAACCAAACGGAACTTTTACACATTGTTTCAGAACAATATCCACATATAACCAAA
>JAAUXT010039700.1_pt1 | contig 39265 bp, 52 predicted proteins | sample 7278171 | NCBI WGS metagenome assembly JAAUXT01 (sample SAMN14350112, study PRJNA611818) | marine sediment metagenome | isolation source: surface marine sediment (1.8m) | place: French Polynesia: Moorea | collected 2018-08
GTAGTGAGAACTGGTGAGTTGAGTGAGGATTTTTAAATTGTGGAATATATGCAGAAATATATTACATTTTAGCCATAATCAGAGAATAGTACAAATATATTACATTTCAGCCATAATCAAGGAAAAGTCACTGAAACAAGACTTGATTTCAAACTAGAATATATGATAGAAAGCCCCACAAAAAGTGCTTTTTTTTCTTTAAAAAGCACTTTTTTTTCTTCAAAAAGTGCTTTTTTTGCTTTTTTCTTTTTTGGAAAATTGCTGTGCGAGGACTGCAACGTCAGAAATTTCAAAACCCTTGGGTCTTCGTTCGGGACGGTTTGTGTGGGGAATGTCTTGAACAAATAGCCTGAGCTTACTATTCCACGTCTGCTACCTCAAGCTCACCAACGCAAAGATGCTGATATTCTCAGGAAACGTTATGTCCCAACGTTTGCTTCGTTTGGTCGACTCAAGAGAAGCTTGTTCTTCAGCTGAGATCTGCAGAGACAAAAAGCAGCATTCGTTGACTCTCTCAGACTCGACGCATGCCTTGTCTTCTTGTAGTTGAGCGACGTTTTCGCGAAGCTGTGAGGACTCGTTTGTGCGGAACAAACGGGGTCTTGGGTAGGGTTTTGTCCCGAGCTGTGATGAACTGAAAATCTTGTTGTGGTTAGCACCATGCCACTTCAACCAGGTTTGCTCATCGGACTCGGGTCACTTGGACGTTTGGTCTTTATGCCAAACACGAGGCAGGCCCCACTTCTCCCGCTTGGGCCCACTGGGCAGGTTGGTCGTGCGCGTGGGACGCGCCGGTGTTCAAAGCTCCACTTTCTTGCTGACAAACGAAAGTCTGTCTCCAACGACCTGATTCTCCAATTTCCCATCTGTCATTTTTCATCTGTTTTTCAGTCAACGTTGAATGAGCAACATGGTTGAGTTTGTCAGGGAATTGTGTTCCAGAATTTTCTGTTTACTTTTTGCAAGTGGTGCTTTTTCACAATCGCTAAAGGCAATGGAAACACTGAGTTTTGTTCTGCTCCCAGCCAGTTCACAGCACAATGATTGCACCTCGCGTGGACGCTGCAGAACCCTACGCTGGCAAACAGCTCAAAGTGAAAGAGAAGCACCCCGTGGCATAACCATCACTTTCCGCCCAAAAGGAAACGGACACAGCACGATGGCCAGTGGGCACTTGGTCCAGGCTGGCGCCTTGCACGCTGAGGGAGATCGCGGGTCCTTGCGTTGGTGTTCCTGGTACGAATTAGTTTCAGAGTGAGAATTGTTCATGCTGTGGAGTATGCGGTCGTGGACTGTTTCAATTCCATTTGGAATTGGTTCGGAGCAGTTGGGTGGATTCGGACACTCAGCTGGAAAGCCGACTCTGTTCTGACTGTTGAACTGAAGATGCGGGAAGAGCTTTCTGAAAGTCGTGACTTTTCGCCACTTATCAATCTTTGATGTACCTTTGAGTTGTTTCCGTCTTCACGCGAGTAGATCTCTGTGGATGTGGAGAAGGAAACTTGGGTGAATACGCAAAAGAAGGCCGCGGTGGTGGGACAGCGTGGCGGACGATGTTTCCGCAGCGGTGAACATCGCCTCGTCAAAAATTCCTATCACCACAAATTCAATTATAGTACGTCTCCCGGATACAGATATGCCACAAAGATGTTCAGTGGAACGTGAAACAGATTCGCTTCCGACATGGAAATGAATCTCACAGATAATTACTACGGAATTCCGTGTTTGAACAACACAGGCCCAGACCCGATCACTGGAGCACACGAGCGTGCAAGTGGGCTTGTTCCATGGAAAGCTTGGTTCTCTGTCCGGGCGTGGTGCACGAGTCTTTGTTACACAGACGAGAGTACCATAAAACTCCTGAGTAAACTCCGAAAAGAGTGACGCGCACCACACACACACGCACACACACACACGCACACACACACACACACACACACACACACACACACTCGCACACACAAATGCACTCGAGGTAAGGCGCACCTCAGCGTTTGCCATATTTCTGGCAACAGGTGAACGCAGTACAGCTGTTGTGTGTGCAACACTCATGGTAGAAGCAGCCTAATGCAACTGTGTCTGCAGTTGCAGGATTCAGAACCTGGGTCGGGGAGACGGTTTGTTTTACTGCGAGCATTTCTGCAAAACAGCTGCGTGCGAGACCAAACTCTTCGAACTGAACCTTTCAAGGCTTGAACACATTTCCACTTGAAGATAAAGCCAAATGGTGTTCCTCTTGATCAATATTTTATCAAGAAGTACGAGGGAGGTCCACGAATTAGCGGTTTCTGTCCAGTATTTCTGGAGTTTCCGGCACTCTCGAAAAGATCGCTACTTCGTGGACAGAAACCGCCAATTCGTGGACCTCCCTCGTAAGACCGAATACTTCCTGAGATATTTAAACAAAGAAACGTTTCTCGAAAAGTATTTGACTTGTGGAGGGAAGACAGGAACGGAACACGACGCGTGCAGGAACACAAAAAGAAAGGCACTACTATCTGCCAAAACAGTCCCAGTGCAATAGACGTCGACAAAGTGCATCGTCTTGCTGCTGGAGAATAGGAAAATGGTCTGGGCGTTTCACGCTCAGGAGAAACTGATGCCATCATCGTCTGTAAGAATCTGTCCATCATTGTGACGACGCCGCTGGAAACACTTTAGCACAGCCAACAAGGCCAACAGCTGTGAGCAAATGACACAAAGCTTTGAAACCTGCAGTCGGTGATTGTCATGTGAGATGGAGGGTTGTGAAGATGGCGTGTCGACACAATCGTTGATGCAATTTGGAATCGCTGTATGGATGACGATGTCCGGATTATTTGCGGACGCGTCCGTTTTGAGTGACGGCGCCGCGGTGAGGCAGCTCCGTTTGTCTCACTGCGCAGTTTTTGTGACGATCACGCTTTTCTGTCGAGCAATTGGAGGCAGTGTTTGACTGCAGTGTAAAAAGAATGAATTCGCACTCACGCCCAGAGGAAGGTGGAAGGAAATTAACGCCTTTCCTTGGCAGAATTTCATCTTGGTTTTGATTAGATAGGCAGATGTCACATGTAATTTAGCTACTTAAGTGAGTTTCTTGTCAAGATTAGCGATGAGTGTCCCAGAGGAAGTTGGTAATTGCTGGGAATCCTGTTGCCACGTTTCTCTGTGTCCGTGTTGCCTTCGGACAACACAGCAGGCCTGTGGAAGAGCACGCCTGCGGATCTCGCGCCCTCTCAGAGCTCTGCATCGAAATGCTTCAGTCAGGCTGCGTGGAAAAAGTACTTTGTCGTGTCTTTGAAGTGATGGAATCAAACAAATGTGCAAAGTGCAAACTGTTGGTGAAACCCAAATTCCTTTGTGCCTCGTTGCGAAGCAGATGGTGTCGTGGAATGGGCGCCGACATAGTTGATGTTCGGATCTGTGTGAAACACGTTCCTTCAGTTCCATTTGTTTGGCCAATCCAAAAAGTTTCTTTGCATTGTGATAAATTGCAACTGAATTGTGTATTCTCACAGCAAAAATATGGCATTACTTTTTGGCCATTCATGGCTTCATGGCTTGGTTCCCAGAATGGAGACTTATTTCCGGTAGCAGTGAGGCTTTCAGAGAATCTTTTGACCATGAAGAGCAGTGAGAGAAGTTTTGTCTTTCGCTTCGTGGTGTTTCTTCGCAGCCTTAGCTTTTGCTGGAATGTTTTTGGGCCTGCACTTGGGCCAAACTTTGTTCTTGTGCTGTTTGGCTTTTGTCGCTTTGCAGGACAAGCTGCTGATGAAGCCCGGAAGTCCTTGCCAAGAACGAGGTCTCGAGGAGCACCCGCAACAAAGGGAATTATGGAGAGGCATTCAGACCTCCAATGGTTTGCTGCCTGATGACATTGTTCCGCGGTGTACTTTTTGCCCCGTGCCGTGGATGTTTTGGATGTGATACTGTTGCAGGCGAACAAGACTCAGTTTCCTGCCACAGCAACTTTCACAATCTTTTTGTCAAAATTAGGCGAAATAAAGATCAATTTCAGCCGAAGTTTGTGCAGAGCATGTAACACATCTGACAACCTTCATTTGTGTTTCTTTATCGGCAAACGGAAGACAACAGAAAGCTGCAGCGAGCTGTGGCTGAAATTTGACGCCTTGACATTTTTCATCAATTTTTTGCCAATTCTTTGCGCAATGTTGTGAATTAACTCATTAGCTGGAAGGGTAAGAAACGTGACGGAAAAGAAACCAAGAACGACATGTGGTTTTGGGTCGTAGGCAAGAAACCAGAAGGCACGCGAGAAATTTCTGAGAAGAATGGCAGAGCAGCACGCAAGTACCAGTGACACAGAGTCACACATTCAACTCCAGCGCCTCTCATTTTGCAGATTGGCGTGAAAGAGGATGATGCGCTGGAAGAGGAGGAGGAGCGCGAGGAGGGCGGCTCCGAGTGGGTGGAGGTCGAGGACGCGGCGGCCGAGGCGTGGGCGGCGCGGCCGGGGCGGCGTGACGTGCGCGTGCTGTTCGGCGTCGTGATCGTGCTGCCGCTCGTCGTGCTCGTCGTGACGCTGGTGCTGCTCAGCTACGTCATGTTCGGCCGGCGCGAGGGCGTGTGAGTTTGATCCACCGGACAGGTCAAAACTTTCTATCTCCTTGCTCACCAGTTTGCCATTTGAATGACTTGCACTAATTATGGTTTTTGCTTTTTCAGTGAAACCAGGAACGAGAAAACACCTCGGTAAGAGATTGGATCGTTTGGCGATGCCAGTTTTGCAGTCAACTTGTTACGTATCTTGCTGAACACGATCGGGGTGCTTCTTGTAGGACTCAGATGTACCAGTTCAACACGATCAGGAGAGCGACGACGAACCTGCGCCTCATGTCGCAGCGGCGCGACGGGCCCCCGGGCCTCAGCCCGGCAGAGGCGGAGGCGTGCACCCCGTACAGCGGCAGGTCAGTGCAGCTGCAGTCTCAGTAAAACAGGTTTGGTGGTGGCATGAATTTTGCGGTGAAACAACGCGGTGAAAAGCCGCCGAACTTTGTGTGTGTGTGTGTGTGTGTGTGTGTGTGTGTGTGTGTGTGTTATACGCGGGCGGTTTTCGCCCACAACACTTGTCAGGTCGGTTTCATTCAGCATGTTGCTGCTCAGTCAACCAATTTTGTTTTGGCCACATGAAAGCCACACAGTGCTCTCTCTGGAGAATTGGACAACCCGTTTCCCCAAAGACACAATTCGATGGATTCAGGCCTCCAAAGGACAGATCAATCTCGAGCTTTTGTATTCTTCAGAAGAATAACTGAGCAGACAGAATACAGTATGCAACTATTGTGTCTGGCCAGGGCCCATGGTAACCTGTTGCTCGTCCCTGACATCGCTTCGTGATCGGAACGCCGCCGCTGAGGCAGCTTCTCTTTGTCTGGGAGAACAGCACCCCCCCCCCTGTGGCTGTGGTGCATCGTTGGAAACCAAGTGATTTTTCAAGCAGCGTCGTGTCACTTTTTCATTGTCCCGAAGATTGATTGAAACTTTCAGCGTCAGCTTTAGCTCTGAATTTCCCGACACTTCCACAACTCCAGCTTTAGCCCTGTGGTCTTCTTCTCTTGTGGACAAAGCAAGCAGATTCATCCCCCCTTACCAAGCTCGCGTTTCTGCTTGCCCTGGACTCGTGTTGACCAATAATCAACCTGTGCGTTGGGGGTTATGCGACTGTCCTGCTCGTCTAATGACAGTCAACTGAACCCTGTGTGCGACATCATTTGCTGTGGAGACCCCACCTGTTTGTCCTCCCGTGTTTGACGCGTGTCTCTTGGCGTTCCAGTGAGGCGGGCACGCTGCCCCGCAGTGTGCAACAAGCTCCCCCACCGTACCGTCTGCCTCCCAGCTACAACACCAATTCACTGTCGTAAGTCGCTCTTCGCTTTCGCCACCGTCATCAAAGTCAGGAAAGACGAGAACAGAACGCAAGATGCTCAGACTTAAGGCTTTCACACGCCCAGACAATGAATTCGACTTTTTTCCCCAAAGCTCGATTCAATATGCAGTAACGAGCCCATTGCAAGAATATGACGTGCATAAAAGAACCACAGTGTCGTCCATAATATGTTCACACTTGCATTTGATATGCTTTGTGACAACTTTGTGGTTCTTTTGAGGTAAAAAATGGTTAACACGCGTCTTTTACGAGTCTTGCTGGTCACACACGCGTCAGTATCTTCCGCAAGTCTTGAAAGTCCATTCCATACTAATGGCGGCGGACAAACCGCCAAGAGACCTGTAACCTTGTCCCACAGGACCATTTGTTGTCTTTTGGTCTGAACCACTTCAAGTCCGACCACGGTTCATTCTCGTGTGGGTGAACAAAGGAAGGAAGAGAACTGTGGCGAGAGAACTGTGTGCCTTGTGTTGTGATGCAGGAGAAGAAGCGGCGCTGGCAGCGCAGACTCGACGCTCGAACGCGACGCAGCGACTCCGCTCCCGCCGCCGGACAGCGACGCCGAACGCCTTCCATAGGCTCGTCACTTTCACACTGCCAAACAACTGCCAGCGATGACCAACAAAAAATATCGAGTGTGACGCACAACCGTAGAACTGTTCCAGATGCAGTTGTTCTTGTAGCTGGTGCGGCGTTGATGCGTGTTTTACTGATCTTGAAGTGGTTCGTTTTGCAAGAGTGGGCACGAAGCCATCCAGATTCTTTTTGTCTTTTGGTTTCGGCCAGACTGTAATCCAAGTTATTTTGCAGACAGTTACTGAGTTACGAAACGACAAATCAGTCGTTCGCATGTGTGTGGCGTTCTGCAGACTGGCCACTTTCAACATGAAGGGAATCCCAAACGCTCGAGAATCAGCCAAGGCTGAAATAGTGCCCACCACGCAATGGTCACTAGCGCGCTGTTTGAGAACACACTGACGATAATTCTGCCGTTCCAAAGTTCTGCCATTTCAACGCGTCTTTTATCTGTGGTGAGACAAATTTAATGTCGGCATACATTTTTCGATTGGTTGGTTTTGATGGGCAATGTGCACTAAGAGAGAGATTTTGTGGTGTGCTGTGAAATTGTTTTTTGGCGCATTGTCATTCACCTGATGCTCAGCAGCATTAGCTGCATGGTGGGTGCAGCATCAGGGAGCTGGAGGATCTCTCTTCCGACGCCACCAAATGTGACAACGAGACAGTTGATGTTTCGATATTGGGTTCGTTTGCGTTTGGCTGTCAATGTAGTCAGCGGTGTCTGACTCGTCGCAGTGCGTTGCGGAAAGCGGTCGGATGCCATATCCATACACTTTGCCGTCAGCCACTTGTCTGCAACGTTCTTCACGCGAACCACTAAATTTGGTTCATGTTCACACTTGGCACTTTGGCATCTCACACTCAAAACATACGCCAACGCACTGTCCTCTTCAACTACGGGTGTGTCGATAATTTTTTGAGGTGTCCACCAAAGACTGTCTTGAACAAAGAAAGCAACCGCCCCCCCCCCTCCCATTCGCCCAATCACCGAGAATTTGGAGAAAGCCGAACGGTACAATCCGTGGTTTCATCTCAGTGCTGACAAGTGTTCTTGTTGCTACTGCAGATCTGTTTGATATTTGAGCATGTAGAAAATGGTGCTCGGGCTTGTCTTTCATGACAGTGCGACGAAGGCCGTTTGGAATACTCAAAGCAAAGTAGTGTGTTCAGTGCTTTTTATTTGGTAAATTTTCTTGTCCGTCCTTTATTTGGTAATTACCTGCTTGTGTTTCGTTTTCGTCCGCTGACATTTTTCATTTGTTTTGCGATGTTTTCACGTGAAAATCTCAATATATTGATTGTTGTTCATCAGTTTTGTGATGCAGCAAGTTTGTTTTGTTCCTGTGAAAATTTCTCTTTTTGTCTCCTTCTTGGTTGTGGTGCTATTCACCGTAAGTTTATCATCTGGTCATGAGTCGAGTCACTTGTGTTGTGTGTCCTTTGTTGTGGCGAATAAAGCTACAGATTTCAACGTAAGCTTTGTCTTTGTTCAAATAGCAAGCATTTGCTCTTCGCACTTGTGTCCTTGAAACCTTTTCCCACCAACACGAGACTGCGTCGCATCTCGCCAAAGCTGCCTGGCCAGGAAAGTCGCCGGGTGCACTTTCGCTTTCTTCTTGTGACAATGCTCGGGTTGTCTTTGCTTGTCGTTCAGGCTCATGCGTCCTGGCGAACGCATTGATGCTCAAGTTTCACAAGCAGCCGGCGTCCTTGGCCATGCCAGCGAACAGCGACTGTTTGTCTGCCAGTAGCGTGTTGGGATTGTCGAACTCTCGAATCTGTCCCTGGTCCAGCACGATCACCCTGCAAGGAGCACATGACGCCAATCAACGGGAACCTTTCAAATGACAAGGTGCGCCGACGCTGACCGGGTTCGGGCGGGGAACGAACCTGTCATAATCCAGGATGGTGTTGAGTCGGTGCGCGATGGTCAGCACGGTGCACTCTTTGAACTTGGAGCGGATCGTGTTCTGGATGAGATCGTCCGTCTCCAGGTCGACCGCCGCCGTCGCCTCGTCCAGAATCAGAATCTTGGTTTTGCGCAGCAGAGCTCGGGCCAGGCACAACAGCTGCCTCTGACCGACGCTGGGAACGAAACGGTCGAAGTGCACGTTGCAATTCAGAACTGTTTTACGTGCCGCAAATTCAGGTGACGTGTTGGTTTTGGATTCACAGAATGAGGTTTCTATCTCTGAGCAGAAAAGACATTTGCCAATACAGGGGGATTTTGTCAAGGCCTGTTTCCTGTGAAGTTGACATTCTAACAGCACAGAAAATTGAAACAAAGAACATCAATTAGATTTCTGTTTCTGCTTCGCCCAAAGTGGCTTCATTTGTCAAACGAGAAGGCCATGTGTGCTCGCTAGCATTTTGCGTAACGCTGCAGGTTTAGACTTTCGCTTTCAATGTTGTCATCATGTCATCCCTGTTGACGAACGAGCAGTGGTGAACTGGTGAATAGAGGATGACGTGTGAATGACTGCACCTGAGCGCTTCGCCGCCTTCCCCGCACTCGTACTGCAGCCCCTCGGCGAGTCCGGTCGCAAACGTCTTGAGGTGCGCGTCTTCGAGACACGTCCAGATGGCATCGTCTGAGAACGCGCTGAACGGATCCAGATTCTTGCGAAGCGTTCCAGAGAAAATCACCGGATCCTGAAAATGGCAACAACCTTTTGTTGGCTTCAGCTGTCTCTGCTGGGAGCTTGTCAGCGGGAGTGTTGTTCACCTGGTTGTGTCCATGTTTAACCAGCGCGAGTTGTGATCAGACTCGTCACCTGTGGGATGATGGTGAGTCTGGAGCGGAGCGTGTGCAGCCCGAGGCGCTGAATGTCGACGCCGTCGATGCAGATGGCGCCGCCCGCCGCCTCAATGATGCGAAACAGCGACAGTGTCATGGATGACTTGCCGGCGCCAGTGCGACCCACAATTCCCACCTGCAGCCGGGAGTGAAATGCATTGCCTGAGTCTCTGCGGGATTTTGAGGACACAATCCCCACAGGTTGCGATCAGTGACGATCACCATTGCCAAATGGATGGTATGAAAAGCAATTTTCAGGCAAAGTGGTGTGCGGACCTTTTCACCCGGTTGGATTGTGAATGAAAGGCCCTTGAGCACAAGGTCGAGCCCCGGACGGTAGCGCACGGTGTAGTCGCTGAACTCAACCCGTCCCTCCTCCGGCCACGCCGCATCCGGCCGCCAGCCGTCCAACTCCCACTCCGCCTACAACCACAAAACCCATTTTGTAATTTGTCATTGGTTGATGTTTGAGTTTGTTCTTTTGGACGAGGCAGATACCCTAAAATCTGAATCTGAAGTGGCACCGACCCAAGTGGGTTTTGTTAATTGTAGTGACAGATATTTGACGTGTGTCCAGCATGCACTGCAGAAAGTCACTCTACTTTCCCTTTTTCCCATAGTCTCAGCGTAGTGCTCCCTGAACATGCATTTTTTGTGAACAGGGTGACCTCAAATTACCACAACCGCTGAAACCACATTGCTGACTGTTGTGGTGAGGCATTTTATGGGGGATAGTTGTGAACAGCAGCACTGAGAGTGCGGTGCGCACCTCGGACTGGATCTCGGTGTACTCCTTGATGCGCTCCACGGACACGATGTGCGTCTCCAGCTCCGTCGCGCCGCGAACCATCATGTTCACCGAGTACAGCGTCTGAGCACAGATTGCCAATTGAAACGACATCTCAGTACAGATCCATATCAAGGGAATGTGCAATGAGTGATTCGTGCTGACAGTTGCGAATTCATAGAGTCCCTCACAGATGTTCAGAGACCTTACCTGCATGGCATAGGTGAGAGCGACGCCGGCCAGGCCGCCGGTGATGTTGCCCCGCTCCGCCACAGCAAACAGCGCCGCAAAGAAAACGATGAAGGCTCCCAGACTGTCCAGCCAGAACCCGAGCCATCTGGATGTGAACAGTTTGACCAGTGTGATTTCAGAAGACACAACCAACGACGTTCGTCTTGATCGTTCTGTCTTCAGATCTGTGCACTTCACTTGGTCGCAGCTGCGAACGCCTTCACTCGTGGAAGAGAACACAAGAGGCCTCGCTCGCTGCATGCACACACCTTTGTGCGATGAGAATCGGGTACCAGGCCATCTGGCTCTCGTCGACGAGGCGGTCGCTGTGCTCGACGAAGCGGCGCTGCTGCCGGAAGGCGCGGATGCAGGACACGCCGACCAGCGTCTCGTCGAAGTTGGTGTAGAGCGGAGATTTGCGGATCGAGTCGATTCGTTTCATCTGCCGCACCGACGTGATGTAGACCCGCTGTGCGCGAACGAAACGGTCAACGACGAGTTCTCTCAGTGACGACCAGGGCTGTTGCCTGGACGAATGGAATATGCACGGAAGATACACTTCAAGAAACGCGCACCTGAATGATGTGGAAGCAGATGCCAATGGGGACAACAACGACCAGGAAGATCGGGAGGCTGTAGCCGATGACGATCAGCGTCGTCACGACAGTCGTCACATTGAAGAGGAACCAGCGCGTGTAGTTGGGAATGTTGCTGTCCAGCTTGTCCATGTCCACGGAGAATCTGAGACGAGAGAGCAGCAAGTAGAGGAGATTCATCCAAATGTGTAAAACGACCAGAACCACGCGGATTCCAGTCGGTGTTGCCCGGTCACTGAGACGACATTGATCGGTAGCGTCGTTGATCAAGACGTTGATGGCGCATCGTGAGTCGGAAAATCGACAGGATGCTGACAAAGAGTCGACATTTGAGAACTTTAGTTGGGTATTGGTTGATCGTCACTCAACCATTGTTTCTGGGGCCCTTCACAAGGAGGGCTGGAGCTGGACGCTCCCATTTATCAATCTGGTTTTGCTTTGGCCACCGTGGATCAAGCCATGAGAGTGTTGCCTCGTACTCACGCAGATTGACACGCAGCAAAGTGATCCACCCACCTGTTGACAATCCTGCCCAATGGAGTGGTGTCAAAGAATGACATTGGAGCGCGCAGAATCTTGTCGAGGAGGCGCGCGTGCAGGATTCCCGCTGCATTCACGCCTCCAATGTAGATGCCCAGCGACAACCCAAACACACCTATCACTGCAAGAGACCATTACATTGAGAATCGTGGAAAAGTCTGGTCTTCCTGACATTTCTTCGAAAGCAGGAGCACGCGAGCGCGTAAACTTTGGTGTTGATCCAAATCCGACGGATCGGCCACTTTCTGTCAACCTTCCCACCGGCTTTGACCATTTATCTGAAGCCATGACAGACGACGTCAGGCGCAGAGCTCAATTTGTGTGGAACGTGAGCTTTGTGTTTCAGTTCCTGCTGCAGCGTGAGTTTCCTGCCGCAGTTTCCTGTCGGGCTTGACCACGCAGCTGAGAGAATTTGCTAATGGAAGTTAATGGGATGTCAGCGGATTAGCATCGTCAGTTTATCTTGTGTTTAGCTGTCTGCGTTTCGACTCTGGATGGACGGGGTGGAGGCCGCACGTACCTTGCACGATGCCGAATGCCCCGTAGACGCCGAGACGGAAGTCGCTCTGCTGTTTGGCGGAGGTTCCGTTGAGGATGGGGTCGTCGCTCCAGGCAGCGAGCCACACACTCGTCGCGACCTGCGACCCCGTGTAGAGCGCGAAGAAAATGAGCAGGCTGCAAAACGCACGACTTCCGCCCGACTTGACGTAGGTCTTCAGCACGTCCGCGCCAATCTGAAAATGTCAGTGTCAGGACGGTCGAAAACCCTTGTTGCGAGTTGCCAATTAGACCGTCACCGAACAAGAACATGACAGAAAATATCAGTTTATGAGCTTACAGATCCAACTGCAGCCATTTCTTCCTCTATCAGTTTGTCCTTGGGCATTTCCTTCTTCGTATTTTCTTCTGGAATCTTCTCTTTTGCTGAAACACTCCTGAAGACCTTTCTCTTTGTCACTGATGATCTTTTCCTGAGAGACCTGCAATTCCGATTTGGGGTGTGAAATTTTGCATGAATGACAAGACAAAGCAGGGTAGAATTCGAAGTCACGCTGGGATTGTGGTCGGGCTTCAGACCTGTGTTCGGCTGTCTCTGGCTCAGATGCACCCGTTTCAGGTTCGGACAGCACAGAAATCTGCTTCTCGATCATCTGTCTCGTAGCAACCTCTGCGATCAAACAAAACAGTCCACTTCCAATTCTGCGGATTACAGGACACTATTTTCATGATGTCAAATGACGTCACCTGTTAACCACAGCAACATGACGGTGGAGTGCGTGGTCCGAAGGGGACAGTCCACGGGATTGCATGAACATGCTTTGAATGTTGAGAAAATCTCATTGTGACACTTTTTCGGGTCTTTGGTTTCCCTTTCTGACCCGACCAGCAACTCCAGTGCGAGTCGAGGAAACTAAAACAAACGACTGCCAACAGACCCCGTCATGTTGGCGGCTTTTGGAGGAAATCATCAATCTTGCGATGGAGTGGGCGGATCTCACCGTCCGAGTCGAGGTCCTCCTCCTCGTCGGCCGTGTCCTTCAGGTAGGTGCGGATGAACTCAGCGAAGGCGCCGTCGCGGGAGATGAGCTGCTCGTAGGTGCCGATCTCGGACACGCGGCCCCCGTCCAACACGACGATGCGGTCGACTCGCGGCAGATACGTGATGCCGTGCGTCACGAGCACCCGCGTCTGAACAAACAGTGGAGAGTCCAGCAGTGAATATGTGTCGCAAAAACAGTATCCATGCATGAACACTGCAATGAGCCTGTGCAACGCCCGAAATTGTTCCACAACACAAAGCATGCAAGTCCAGTCCACGATATACGAACCCGGTCCTCATGTTTGCCCTTCTTGTGAAAAAGATTGGGTTACCTTGTTCTTTAGAAGTCCTTCAGGCCCAACGACTTCGTCGAAGATGTGTTTTCCGACGTGAGCGTCGACGGCGGAGAGCGGGTCGTCGAGCAGGTAGACGTCTTTGTTCTGATAGACGGCGCGCGCCAGCGACACGCGCTGCTTCTGCCCGCCGCTCAGGTTGATGCCCTATAAACATGTACACACCAGCAAACAAAATGACATTCAAAGGTTCAGTGAATCGTAAACGCGTGTGTGGGAGTAAAAGCGTAGAATGGTTGTCAAATGGACTTTGGAATGACACAAAATTGCCACAGCTCCACTGTACGAGAAAAATCACGTCTGCAGCTTCATTTCCATTTGGACATGGAAACTCTCCATAAGAAACGGCACGTCAAGTCTGCTCAGACATGTCTGGACACAACATTACAGAGGAGAGAATCAAAGAGCTCTCACACCTTTTCGCCGATTTCTGTGGCGTCTCCTCCGGGCAGCACGGCAAAGTCCGGCTTCAAGGCGCACGCCTCCACAGTCTGAGCGTACTTTGAGTCATCGAGGGCAGATCCGAACAAGATGTTCTCCTTCAGCGTGCGATTCTGTATCCACGCTTGTTGAGGGACGTAGGCCACAGACCCCTAAAATTTCAAGGAAGCGTTTGTTGAAAACGCATGTTCTTTGTTCTGAGTCTTGAAAAAAAAAAAACAACTTGCTGAAACTGCATGCCAACTGTATTTGCATGGTGGGACAAGACTGAAATAGCAGCGCGCCATTTTTGGATACGACGAGGCAAAACTGATGACAGCACAAAGCAAAAAAGACAAAGTTACGTGACCTTCAGAGTGACTTGTCCCTGGAGGCATTTCATCTCGCCGAGGATGGCTGAAACCAGAGAGCTCTTGCCAGCGCCTACTTGACCAACGACAGCCACGAGCTCACCTTCCTTCACCGTGACGTCGACGCTGCAGGAAAAACTCCAAATACACCGGTGGATCCAGGGAAAACAAAAATTCATGAGAGCTCTCTTGCCATCAGAAAAACAAACTTGTTGCCCAATTTTGTGTTCAACGGAACACAACTTATTTCCCGCAGAATTTGACTTTTAAATTGAGCCAACTGCCACAGTTCAGGCGCACAGCGCAAAAAGAAAAACAGCACTCCGACGTCCCTGCTGCAACGATTCTCTTGTCTGCAACGTGACCGAACAATATACAATTTCGTTTCGCTTAGAACTGTTAATGTGTTTCGAGCTGTTGTTGGGCTTCCAGTCGTTTTGAATTCTTGCCTGGGATTGTTGTTCTCCGATTTACGAGACGAGTTCTGAAGTTACGCGTCAGCACTGTTTTGCTGTGACACGCGAGCGTTTCTCTGCCCACACAAGTTTCCTTTTTCGTCCGTCTGTTCTTTCGAACTGAAGTGTCAAAATATCGCTCACTTTTTGAGGTGCTCGACCTGGGTGTCGCCGCCCCAGGAGAAAACTGCGTTTTCCACTCGCAGCGCGAACTGAGCGGTCGGGTCTCTGCGCACAGCGCTGTCGTCGAGCTCGTCCTCGCTGAGGAGCTTCGTGATGCGCTTCATGGACACGTACGCCTGAACAGCGATGAAGACTTGATTAGTATTTCAATTTTTTATCCGCAGCGAGATTAGCAGGGCTCATGTCAATCAATCCACACAACAGTTTTCCCCTGAGCTTTCGTCTTTTTAACATCGATGTTTCAAGGCATTGTCACTGATGGGATAGAGCCAACGTTCCCCCATTGTGTTTGTTCACGTCAAATGAAATGAGACAGTAGGAACCTGTGCACCGAAGGCGAGTAGGATGGGCAGGAACTGAGTGGACCAGTCAAGGATGGCGATCAGGTTGAGAGACACGAATGCCGTCTGAGGATCCAGGTAGTGGTCAGCTGTCGTCAACACGTAGACAGAGAACACCGCCAGGGAGATCTACAACATCAATAGCGTGCTTGTGTTGGATTTGAGGGTGGACAAGAGAGATCCCGTGCGTATATGGAGTGTCTCACGTACCAAGTACTTGGAATTGAACCAGGCAAGTCCAATTCCAGCGTTGAAATAGGCTTGGATTTTGACGCATCTCAGTTCAGCGGTGCGAAGACCGTTGACGATGTCGCTGAAGCTTTTCTCCCAGGCGTACATTTTGAGAACCTGTGAAAATGTGCACATTGCAGAGTGCTGCTCCACAACTATGAAAGAACAGACGATAGTATAGTCTGGCTCGCATTTTGTGTGCCTTGCCTTGATTCCTGCCAAGATTTCGTTGATGACCTTGATTCTGTTGTCTTTGTGCTTCATTTGTTGATCCTGAAGCAGAGAGAAAAAATACTGGTTGAAAGCAAACACGACAACCCAAAGAACACAGAGAGGAATCGTCAGTGGCGGCGATGGAAGAGCCTCACCTGGTACTTGATGTAGGCTCGCACCAGAAGGCCCCCATTGATTGGAGCCACGAGAATAAGCACGCCGATACTTGCCAAACTCGAGGGCCCGATCACCTGCCACAGTAGGTAGAGAGCGATCACCTGTTCCAAAGAGAACCACATAGCAAACAACACTGTCCGACCTCCACACACGGAAGGGTCAAATCAAGCGCAGCAAGGCGGTTGATTTCTCACAACCAGACACGAACACGGAACAGGAAAGTTTGCTGGGTCGAATGCCAGAAACGCGCTCTCCTCACGCGATGCACTGACCATCATGAGCGGGCAGGCCCACAGCTCGTGGATCTCGAAGACCACGTCGTGGATCTTCTGTGCGTCGACGCTCATCAGATTTACAATCTCGCCGACCGTCGTCGTTCTTCTCGCCGCCTGCGACAACCGCAGCGCCTGAGAGAACGAGAAGTTTTCTGTGTGAAGCTTCAACAACCTCCTGTGTCTTCAAGAGCATCTGCTCCTTTGAAAACACGTCGTTGGCTCAGTCGGAAAATACGCGTCACATTGAACACAACACAACAGTGTTGAACTAGTGGAGTCCACGGCGACTCGTTCTGACCTTCCTGTAGACCGCGGTGGTGACGGCGATCCGCATGCGCATGGCGGTCAGGTAAGCATACTTGAAGAAGACGTGCACGATGACGGTGTTGACGACGTTGTAGACTAAGAAGGTCAGCGCCAACACATACCCCTTCCATACGTACGGGTCATCCCCACTGATGAAGTCCAGCATCGGCCTGACAAGCAATATACGAGTACGTAGCATCTTTCTTGAGTTCTCCGACACGACAGTTTCATCGTTTCCAAAGGCTTACTCGTGTCTCAGACATTGAGCTGAGACCGAGGCTTGACACAACTGTCAGTGTTCTGAGGCCTCGCGCACAAAGCAGGACGAAAGATTTGTCAGCTCACATGAGGAGGAGCGAATTGCCGAACTCGGTGAAGCAGATGAGGAGGCGGAAGAAGCCCGAGAGGAAGAAGGGCGTGCGCGCCGCGCGGTACAGCGACGTGTAGACGGACGGGTGTGCGCGGCTCGACCCGCTGAAGTTCCTGCAGGTGAGACGTGTGTCCCACATTACATGTAAGCTGTGACCTGATCAGACGTTTCTGTGACAATCTCCCAAACAAGGAACTTTGTGAACTCACGTGTCGTCAGGGTCGCTGCTTCTCACTTTTCCGTACCAAGCCTTCTCGAAAATGGGCACGATGCTTTTGCATGTATCTGGCTCTCGAAGTTCTGTCATGTCGTCAAATACCAACGGTTTCTTGTATCCTTTGAACAGCATGCTGAAAAGAACAAATCTCACGTGCCACTCATATGCGTAGCTGCCACGTCAGAAATCTAGACGTCACAAGCGAAAGTGGAAACAAGCTGAGTCTTACGGTGAAATCCACCAGTGAGTGATGTTGGACAAGAAACTTGCTCTGTCTTCTGGACAAGGAGGCTGGAAGAAACCGGTGTGAGTGTGTAAGTGTGGGTGTATGACAAAGAAATCTTCAGGATGATGCTCGAGTGGATTGAATCAATTTCGCTGGAACAGTCAGACAGAATGAGAAGTATCGCCCAAACCCGTTTTTGAGTCGCGGTCTGGTGTTCGCTCAGCTTGTTTGGAGCTCCGTTGGGCAGCAGCAGCGGTTCGCGCTCGTCCGACAGGCGCGCGTACGGACCGGGCGCGGCGCGGCGCGGGAAATCGGACACGAAGCTGAGCACGGTCTGCAGCGCCACCACTCCGAAGTGCGTGAAAAACGTCACGTAGCCCAACACGTTCACACTGACCTGACGACGTGAATACAACCATTGTACACTTGGGTTGTTGCACTTTGTCAAAAAACTGCTTTCCAAGTATAAACGACAGTTTTATCCAAAAATTTATACCAACCGGATCTTGAAGCGCCCTCCACACAAGTGAGTAGAACGTAAACGTGGACAACGCTATAAAAGCGATCCATGTACACCATAACACTCCGGAAGAGTGAATGTTTCGGTTGTATTCCATGTGCATCAGAATTGTGGCGAGAGCCTGAAACAACGACGGGTCTCTGAAAATGTGCACAATCCAAACGAAACTTTTGAATCTTCCGTGCAGTGAAGAAAGTCAACGCATTTAAACAGAACTTCAACTCAGGACGGGTAAAACATTTGGAACGTACTCTACACTTACAAATGTGAATATTCTTATGACTGCATCGAGGAAGTAGGCGGGCGCTGCGCTTCTGTCGTCCGCGAGCAGCCGAATGAGATCCACCAAACCGATCAGCACCAGCACAACACCGAGCACCTGAACAAAACACGAACGAACTTTCTGAAATTTTCAAAGCTCCACAGCTCTCTGGGCCCAGACAAATGCACTTTGCGTTTGTTCGTGCGCACAAAACCATGTTGTACTTCCTTGGACCGATTTGTGAGCAAGAATGCTTTGAACAAGCACACCATCCGTTTGAGCAAAAGGAATCAGTGTGCACGTACCATCTTGAAGATGTTCAGCTTGGACTTGTCTCGCCATTGATACAAGGCAGGTAGGCTGATGAGATAGGGAATGTAAAAAACTGAACAAATCCACAGAATTGCAGAAGGCGTCCACACCAGCACTGTGTGCTGGAAACAGGAACTCAGATCTGGGTGGTGCGTGTACAGAGTCTGGTTGGGATCCTGGAGAAATAAGAAACCAAGAACGATTTGTCACACAGTGCGTGGGAACTTTGACAATGAAATCACATTTAAAAAACAGAAATGTTTGCGAGCACACTTACCCAAAAGGGCTCATCACCGCACAGAGATTGCAACAACAAAACGTCCGACATATTAATTGTGCTGTCTCTTCAGACAAACAATTCAAGCGCGTGTGTGTTCTCAAGACGCGATCCTTTCAATGAGAAGATGGTTTTCTCCTCTGTATTTATTTATCTCCTTGCAAGCTCTGAAGCAACCTACTTCCGGGATTAGGCAATGCCCAGTCAGGGTGCGCAAACGGCTCGCCATAGTTTTGAAGAGCTTTTCGGCTCAAAGAGTGAGGACTCCCCATGCAAAAGTGTTCTCTTTGCACAACAAGTGCGACCCATAAATCCCTGATCAATAGGTGACAGTTTCTCTTCAGGACAACTGAGCGTCGTTATTCAAGTTGACAGGATCAATCCCAAAAACGTTTTGTAGTCATTGGGTAGTTCTCGTCAACATTTGGAGTTTAACAAGTCGGGGCAATTAGGCTGAAAAAAGATCTTTCAGAAATCTTTGCTGCTTTCGTCCTTCAGAAAGACGAGCAAAGTTTCTGTGTTTTATTCACAATGCTTGTCCCCGGGGTGCATGTTGCAGGTGGAGGTCCCTGATCCTGAAATCTTTCACTGCGCGTTCAACTCGCAAATTAATTTTATTCAAGTGTTTGTACTTTTGGGACTCAATTACGCACTTTAAAGTCCTTCACACCAAGACTGATATTGCATGAAATCGTTTTGTATTTATAGCTTTGCAACCAAAACAGAACATGACGAGCAGGTTCGCCCTGGATGGTACTCTTTTGGTGGAGGGGGCCAAGCTGGGATCACTGAGGACATTTGATCAAGGATTGCTGTGTGAATGTTGTGCGCAAAACTTTTTGTATTCGACTTTTCTTATTCGTGTCTGCAGGAAGTTCATTGTCTTCAATCCAAGACTCCGAGTGGATCGTATGCCTCTCCATGGACTGCAAATACCATTCCGAAGGTCCCTGTTTCCCGCCAAACGCGGACTCAGGTTGTGAATGAGCACAATCTCTGAGTGACACGAATCTCGTTCCCTGAGAGTGCTCGAGATGAATTGGAGTGGAGATCAAGGCCATGTCGAACGAATTGCACCATCGCGCGTAACACCATCATTGCTTGTCGCCTGGCACATTTGTGTGAAGCACTCCTTTCTTGTGTAAATATTGCAGCGATAATGAGAGTTGTCCTCATTCCGTTCAGAATTCCACGAAAAAAACATTTTTGTACGCGAAAGCAGAAAAGAACACGCTTTGTCGTGCACATTATGACCTCACTGATCAATTATGAGACTTTCAACAGTCGGCCCAGGTCCCACAGGTCGTCCATCCTGGAATTTCTATTTTGTGAGGTTGGTATCTCTCCCAAACCTGGGCGCAAAACTTTTCAACTGTCCACACATTCTTTTTGTCACACCAGTGGAGACAGAAGTCGAACTTTTCAGGTGGCCACAACAGATTCAGCCTTCCCCCACCAAGGAAAAAAAATTCTTCCGATATTCTGACTTAAACGACTTGTGTCCAAAAATATTCCGGTGAGCTTCACTCCCCTTTTGATTGAGAAAAAGTTTACTTGGAAATACCATTACGATGCGTGTCCACACGAATCGTTTCCTTGTTCTTCCACAATCTTGGACCATCACGGTGAACCTTCATCTTTTTCGTTTCATGTCTTGACATCAATCACAATGAAATTTGTTTCTGGACACAAAAAATCCCAAGGCCAGTGGAACAGAACAAGGTTGCAATGTTCTTCAAAACATTCAGGGTATGCTGAGCGGAGCAAATTCCAGATCACGGTTTGGCGCCTTTTTTATTGCTGATTAATGGCAGCTGAATCGCGGTAACCGTGAGAGCGTGTCGAGGTGCTTCAGAATGGAAGGTGTTCTGTGACGAGACAATCTTGGAAATTGCACATGCTCGAACGTGAAAACACACAAAGAGAAAAACGTCCCTGAAATACCGTAAAATCCCACGTGTTACACCCCTTCGCCAGAAAGACACCCCTCCCCCTTTTTGTCAGCCACAAAATCAGTACAAAGCCATTTTTTATATTTTCAGGAAATTACTCTTTGAAATCATTTTCTCCAAATATTTTTTTCCAATTCTAAAGTAAAAAAAGGAAGATTCTTATTCCAAAATATATGAATACGAGTACGTCTGTATTGTGTACATTCTTGTTCAACTCACCAGAGGGTCGGACTCAATACTCTTGTTGCGGAGTCTCAACATTTTATCTCACAGATCATCTGCTGCTCTTGAATTTCCAAATCCTGAACAGGAAAATGCGTCTTTTGAATTGAAACTCCAATAAAACGTCATGTAACCAAGCTGCGTCAGCCAATCCAATTCAAAACTCATTAATTACCCGCAACACAAGATTAAAATTCGGGTCGTCATCCCTTTGCTTCGTTTGGTTCTGCTTCTTCTTTCTGTTAACATTTTGCCCTGGAGATCCCTCGTGAGTTGACGAATGACGAATGTGAAGCAAAAGAAAGGTATGAGCTTTCCATGGATGTTGAAGATCTGTTCTTCCGAGGTCGCGAGGCCGGTGCTGGAAAGGGTGCTTTTCCAGAAGACATGGGATGAGGGGCGATGAGCAAACGACAAGGAGACACATGTGCTGTCTGTGAGGATCAAGGCTCGATCTCCACAAGTAACGTCAAAAGGGGGAAATTTTCAATCGGGTTCAACGTCCGTAGTTGTTTTTGCAAGACGTCAGCACAGAAACACGGAGAGCGTTGCAGCGGATCTACACTTCTGTTGTTGACCATCAGCGAGGCAGGTGCCATCAACAAGTAGGCTATTCTGCTTCCTGTTGTTGCATCCGTGGGCCGTGCTTCGTGCGCGGTCACGTTCTTGCTCCACATGCATCAGGTTGAGTTGTGTCTGCCCTACAGGCGTACAAATGGTGAGATTGTCTCGTATCTTGTTCCTATTTGGCAGCCAGGCCCGCCGCGACCAACATCTGGCTGAGTAGCAGGAACTCTTCGGAAAGCAGGGATTTTTATTGTCAAGCTATCTATCGACATTCGTGCATGAGTAAATGCATGTGAGGGAGCAGAGGGATTCCACGAGAAGTTAGTGTTCATCTGAGTTTTGCTCACCATTCCCTGTTCCCTCGTGCACATATGTAGATAGATAGCTTGACAAAAACCCCTGATTTCAGATAGTCTCCCAGCTCCTCGGCCAGAAGGAGGTCGCGGCGGGCCTGGCTGCCAAATAGGAACAACAAAAAAGGCAAGTCACAATGTATGACAACTGAACAAGAACATTTGGCTCTCTTTTCCCCACACTGACAGTGATGGGATCAAGTTGAACTCCAGAAATGTGAAGATACAAGAAAAAGTTGTTCAAGTGGACACTGACTGAACCCACGTTTCCCACGGTCAGATTTGCCACTACATTTGTATTTGAAAGTGAGCGATGCTGCTGCGCAGCGTGTTTCGCTTCTGGCTTTTGCCCTGCAGGTGAACCACTGCATGCACGCGCATGCATGGTGTAGGAAATTTTAATCTGCAGGGCAAATACGAGATCTGCAAAACAAGATGTTGTTTTTGTACACATCCACATTTTTGTGTTGCGTGGGCAATTAAAATCACGATTCTGCGAAACATGACCCCAAGAAGCTGACAGTTTCTCCTTCAAAAACCCCAAAGAAGCTGGAAATTTCTACTTCAATAAAAGGATTTTGCTCGTTTGCCCGTTGCACTTCAGTGTTGATCCGCGGACCTCCTGTCGTGTCTGAGTTACAGCGGCGCTGTCACCGGAACGTGACAATTCCATTAAACGCGCAGAGATTACACGTGGAAACAGCAGGCTCCACAGCTGAAGACGCATCAGTTTGTGTCAGATTATCACACGGGGAAGATGCTTCCTGATTTTGCTACGCCGAAGCCGAGCCTGCAGCCTATGGAGACGAAGGCAAAGGTTGTCTCCTTACTCGACAACTTTGTCAAGGTGAGTGTCTCTTTCGTTGTTTCGCTCGTTTGTTTCCACAAACATCAGCGTGGCAACAACCCCGTCTCTTTCACGCGAGTTCTTGCTGTTCTCAGGCGTCGATGTGTGGAGACGGCGTGGGAGAAGTCTAGAATTTGATAAACTTGACATTTGTGGGAGAAAAACAAGAACAATGTGGTTTGAAACGTTTGCAAACTACGGTCGTTGTAAAGGGCTCAGCAGGGACCTGCGACCAACCAACCTCTGTCCACCAGTGACTGCGTGTCCGTATTCAGTTCAATTGTCGGTAACAGGTGAACACAGTCGTACATGCAATATAAGCGGCAGCATGGTGAGAATTGTGTTGAAAAACAATTGCACTTCAGACCAATACAGGATGCGCAGGATCCGCAGTGGAACTGTGAGTGTTTCCATGAGAAACGTGACGCGTCCACTTGGTCAGCAACAGCTAACGCAAATGTCAATCGTATCGTTTCAGTGGATTTCATGCTCTTGGACTCACCTGACTCCAGCGTCGATGTATTTGAACTTAAATTTTATCTTGGACGGGGATGAGTGAAACCCACTTGTGTGAGACAAACAAAAAAAAACGCAATTGTTTGTCATGTGGGAATCTCGCAGACGTCCACATTCAAAAAAACACACAGGTGCCGGTTCTGACCTTTGGTTTCTTGAGCAGTTCTGAGAACAGTGAACATTGAACTCACCTGCTGCGGGACACACCTGTAAACGAGGTTTATTTCAGGGAGCCAGATTGCCTCGTGCGGCTACAGTGGTCTTCTGAAGTTTCTCCGAAGGCGGGTCGTTCTCACGTTCTGCTGTTCTCTGACACACAAACAAAGAAAACTGTTGTCTACAGTTTGTCGATGCATTCTGTGTTTGACAATCACCGTGCATTCGTTTGGCAGTGGAATGGAACAACGGATTGTTGTTCTTTCTTTCACCACAACAGCAGAAGGTGTGAGGCTGAATACGAATTCGCAGGTTCAGGAAAGAATGTCCCAGATATCTATGGTCCAGATCACGACGCATGAAAAAAATGTTTTGAAGAAAAATTGTTTGCGTGACGGACTGCATGACTTGACATCGACAGTGTTTCCACAAAAGATTTACGGTTCAAGAAGCCAATGAATTTTGGTGAAACAACACGTTGCAAGCGAAAAGAAGCCCTCTGGCTGTCAATAATTTCGCATGTTTATTTGACATTTCTTCCCTGAAGAGGAACAACACTGCCTGCGGCTTATCTGTACCAAATCCAGGGCGCAAACAGCAGAGACATCCCACAAGGCCCCAGGAAAGCGAGTTCTGCCTCCATATCCAGGTGTGCGCCTTACAATGCAAGGAGTTTCCGGCGCTCAAGGTGCACCGCAAAACCCCTGAAAACCCTGAAAATGCCAAACGCAACACTTAACCAGTTCGCTTTTCCTGCAGGTCTGTGGTAGAGAACAATCCTGAGTTGCTTCTTGCCTGGGGCCAGACACAGTAGAGCTGTTTTGTTCAGCAACCTGTAGCGGAAAACCAGGTGGTTTCAGAATAAGTCACTTGACAGTTGGTGAGTATGGCGTGGCTTCAACGTCCACGAGCTGCCCAGCACGCTGGCATCACTGAATGCCTCTTCAAATACGCCAATCTGTTCACCACACAGGTATGTACTCGTATAGTCACATCCGAGCAGGTTCCGGGGCCTGAGCCTGAGCGCGACCTGTGATCGCCACGTTGTGGAGTCGAGACAGGTGCACTTGGTACTGCTAAAGATGTCAAAAGCGCACACGGGACGAACCACACCTTTCCCCAGCTGAATTCGAACGCGTTTTCTTCATCATTTCTACAATTCTTTCCACGATGGTTTCACTCGTTGCCGCGGTGCTATTACTGGGGAGTTCTTGACAGAGTTTCCCAAGGGAAAATATCTCTGCAATGCTGAAAGTTGTGCTTTGAAAAGGTTGCATCTGGATAAAACGTAACTTTGCAACTTTCACATCAGGCCTCAACTGAACTTAATTGCTTTCATAGAACAAGAACAAACCACAGAACTTGATCAATAGATGGGAATTCATCAGGCGTCACGTGTTGTTCTGGGACAATGTTTGTCTTGTCTTTTTGAAGAGCAAAAGTGGTGAACAGCTTGCTGAAACAAAAATTTTCTTAGTTGTTGTGGTGCCAAGATACAAGGTACGTTTTCATTTGCGTTAACGTTTTGGGTGCCTCAAGTCCCTGTTGTGCGAAGTATAGAAAAACAGAAAACACACGTGCGCTACGCCCATTTGAGGACTTTGCTGCGAAGAACGACCAACCGTTGGCTGAAACTGCCAGCAGTTCAACTGGACGTCACAGGAAATATACATAGTGCTCCGTTCGGTCTCGATTTTCTTCCACACCTGTTTCAAACTTCGTCGGGGACTGGGTGTGAGTGAAAATGATTCCGCCTGGAAATGTCATTCAAGCGAAGGAAATGCTCAGTGTCGGTGGGTTGAGCGAACCGTGTGGGCGGCTACGTGGTTCCTCCGACTCCCGTTTCTCATTGTGATAAAGTCGAGCAAACGGAAGTGCAAAGGTGGGGACTCCACAAGCTTTTGGACAAACAAACAGGAGATGGGGTGGAAAATGACAGGAGATTCGTCGTCACAGATGTATGCGTGTCACATTCAGAAAAAGAACCAGACAGAAATCCGAAAGGAACCTTCTCACACACACAACGTGTGTGTACGCACACAGCACCCATAGGCACACACAAACAAACAAACAAACAAACACACACACACACACAACTCTCTCTCTCTCGCTCTCTCTCAATTTTTTTGCGACTTGGCGTTTTCAATGATGAGCAATCACTTTCAGACTCAGTGTCGCGCTGCTGATGGAGGTCAGAATAGCTCGTGTCGAAGTCAACATCCGTGTCGGGAAAACACCTGCTGAACTCATGGCTCATGTTCTCCAATCAGATGCATTTCATAAAAGATTCATACGTACAAAAGGGTGTTTTGGATCAAGTTTCTCTTTGGAGAATCCCGAAATGAAAACTTCCGCACAGAAGCAATATTCTACAAACAGTGATTGTCGTAGCTCAGAGGAAACTCAGAAGAAAGATATTCGTCTTCATTGTTTTTGTGATGAAAATCTCCCACCTCCGCTTCCGCGTCGTTTTTGTTTCCGCTCCCTTTCCCATTTCCACTGCAGTTTTACTGTGCTTCCTTCTGACAAGTGTTGCAAGTTCAAAGAGTAACGTGGGCGGGCAGGAGGCACACACCTTCTGTGGAGGCAGATTTTGATCGTTATTTCCTGCTGCATCTGGAAGTTTTTTTTCGCAGACTCCCTTTTCTAAGCCGGACGGCCTGTTGAGGTTACGATCCGTCCATGATTGTCTCGTGACAAAGAACGTTGAATCCCACGAGCAAAACCCACACAGACACAAACCATTCGCGTCAAAAATTAATTTACCGTCAGGTCTTTGTAAAAAGAGATGTTCATTTTGTTGCGTGACAAAACTTTTTCACTGAATGTAAAAAAGATATTGGGAATGTTTCAAAAGCTTTTTCTTTCTGGTCAAGAGAGCAGTGAAGAGAATTTTTGTCGTGACACAGGAGAGACCAACAAGAGAACAACCCACGCGATTCGTGTTCAAGAGACAAACAATGTGATTTACACTCACAAAGCCTCCGCGCAGCGGCGCAGCAGGCATATCACGAAGAGGTTCCCTGGACGCTCTCACTGCTGTTGTCAGGCCATTGCGTTGGACGTGCCTGCAACAACGAATCCCTCATGACCTTATCTTGAAAGCTTTGAAACACGGCTTATGCTGAGCCCTACAACAATGTTATTTCTGGACAGGGGGTTTGCCGAGGAATGGTGATCAGTGCGTGTCTGTTGTGTATTTTCAGGACAAACCCATCTCTAAGGAAGAAATGATCCGCATGTACGAGTGGTACAACCAAACGCGTCAGCTCACTGACCCCAACTTGGCGAACAAGTTGCCTCCAGGTCAGCCGGCGCTGGGACTCAACTTCACATTTGAGGAATTTGTTCAGGTCAGAGCCTTTCTTTTCTCCTGTACTTATCCACCGACTTCAAGACAGCAAAGCCGCGCGCAACGGGTACGAAACAATGATGCCGAAACGCGACAGAATTGTTCGGAGAGAATGTTGCGTGGCAGCAGCTTCAGACCTGAGAGAGGAAACCGCCGCTACCTCCCCCGGTCTCAGCACAAGCTTTGTGCCCTCACTGCCAATCTATTTCTGTCTCCAATTTGTTGTTGAGTGAGTGTGCAAGAGACAGTGAATAACAACCAGCACGAAACAATTCAAATGACACTCTCTGTCTTGCCTTGTGTGTACAAATCTTCACCTGCAGATGTTTCCTGTTTCTCTTCCATTTCCCTGAGTGCACGCGTGTTGCCTCTTTTTTCTGTTGCCTGTGACCTTTTGAACTCGAGCAGAGTGTTCTGCGAAGCCTGATTCTCAGCGCGTGAGATTTGCCCACGATTGGAGAGGTCGAAGTAATTGATGCTTTGCAGAACTTTTGGTCCAACTAAAACGTTGGCTGAGAAACTGCTGTGCAGTCTCGTACTCGTAATGTATACCGGTACACGAACATCTGCGTGTACATTGCTTCTTGTTTGTCCCGACGTTTTGTCAACAGTGGTTCAGCTGGAGTCCCTGCAGTTTACCTGCAGGAACATTGGTACTATTCGGGTGCTTTTCATGACATGGAAGTGCGTGCTTTGCAATTGTGAGCTAAAAGCTCTTTTGGAATTTTGAGCAATCTCTTTTCAATCTACTCCAGAAGCAAGCAAAGCGTGAAATTACATTTTGTGGCAGTTTATATACGATATGCAGCTTTTGACTCTCCACAAGGCTGCTCCTCCACCCGCAAATGTACCGCAGCTGTACAAACGGATACATTTTGCAGAAGTGCAACTTTGGAAATGATGCCTCCCACACAAGTGAGTGGGTTGCAAACAAGCTTTACCCTTTGCTTGCTGAGACTTGTCAGAAATTCCCTCGCGAGTAGCTCTGACATTTCCTTTTACGGGCATCTTGTTGAAGGAAGACAATTTGCCAGCTTCTCTCGCTGCGAAGGTTGCAGAGCTGACACACTCAGTGCTGGATACGTCTGCGGAAACTTCTCAGGAACAAAGTATTTAACCAGTGCCACTGAGTAAGCTTCGCCCAAGCCGCTGAACCTGAAGACGAAAAGAACTCGTGGTTTGTACGAGGCTGAATGCAGTCACTGCAGACAGGTGCACGATCGGCATCTGGGCGCATTTCTTGGTTCTTGAAGGGCAGGTTTTTCGGATGGACTTATTTGGATATTTCTGGGAACATGTGCCTCGGAGGGAAACAGTCAGTTCCCTTTTCGTCAGTGTCTGAGTGAACAGCAGAAGATCGTGACAACAGAAAGTTCACACTTCTGAAGTCATGGCGAAAGGTTGGAAACACATGGATTTTGAAAAACTTCTCGGGCAGGTGCAGCTGGGCACCAACTTCAGCGTCGCTGAGTACGCCGAGGTAAGCTGGAAAGATCTTTATGCTCGAGTCTGTCGGAATGACTGGTGACCGATTCCAATGTATGGAATGTGTTGTGCGGGCGTTGGGGTGTGTTTTTTTTTGCTAACAGCTTCAATGACGAGAATTTTTACACCTTGACTGTAACCAATACGTGTCGTTGTTCCTTGAGGGAAAGAGCTAAGGAACACTTTTGCTCTGATTCAGTGCACTGTCGTACATGCACCAGCCACGAACTGTGGTGTTGCTCATCAGTTGTGACGTTGAGTTCCACAGTGAACGGAAGGCGGCCTGTCAGCTCGACTGTGCTTCACCCGTGTTGAAAGCGCTCTGACAGTGTGACAATCATCAACTTTGGAATGTGACGCGAGGAAGCTGGTGTTCTTTTTCTTTTTGTTTTTTTTTTCATCACAGGAAGAACGTTTTCAAGTTACGGTAGAAATGCTTAGAAGTGCAGCGCACTCTCCTCAGGTTGGTCTCCTTGTCTCGTATTCAGAGCATGGGTTGCTCCGGAAGCGGCAGATGGTGTGTTCATTAAACTGTCCACATCGCAAGTTCCTGCACACGGACATACGAGACATGCGAGACAATTGCGATGCACTCTGCGTTCACAGCAGCGATGTCTGTTGTGCGCAGTGAAGTCTTCATGCGGACGCCCACACTTCCGCTCTGGTGAAGCCCATTCCATCTTCCTCGGAGCCTAATTGCTCCCGTCTGAATAATTCAGCGTCGTTAGTGAACACTTTTTGCGACAAATTCCGAAACAGGACAAAACTCTGGACAAAGGTCATTTCAATCAGTTTTATCCAACAATTTGTTGACACCACGTATCTCCGCCAGAACAGTCCATAACAAAGTCACGTTTTGAGTACGGCCCGTAGAACGTTGTCTGGTTGCGATCTAACAACAGACAACCGACTTCGAAGTGAGAGCTAATCTGAGCTGGAACGTCCGACATGCAATGTTGTCCGGTGTGATTGATAACGCACGCAGGTTGCGGCATCGCAACTGCAAGGTTGTGAACAGCACAAGTCCTGATTGGGCCTTGTCTTTTGCTTCCCCCTCTTCCGTCTGGCCCGAAAAAAATGGGTCTCTCTCCTGGTTCCCGCCAGATCGAAATGAGCTACGATTCAAAGCCAAGCGTTTGTGAGAGAAGCGATCGAGTGCGTTGATTGTTCAGACGTTTTGAATGCTATGTGCCAGCCAGCAAATGGAGTTGCTTTGATCGGCGATCCTCGAAAAGGCCTCCACAGATAGAAGTTCATCAACTCGTATCGCTTTGGATCGATTGTGGCCGGTCGAACTTGTGTCAACCTCCCCCTCGCTGTCTGGCTGCCTGTTGTGAGTAGGAGGATCTCTTCAGGGAGAATCTTCTGCAGGTGTGCAAACCGATGTCTCGTTGACAATGTCGTTGCAGTGCATGGTCAGATGTTCTGCCTTGTGTTTTTCCTCTGCAAACATGCAAACTTCAAAGCGCCTACTCAGGCAAATTTGACCAAAACTTTCTTTCGACGCAATCACAGTTTGAGAAATTGCAATCCAGTGCAGGTCCTCTTCCTGGTGGGTGATCAGTTCAGTTCCAGAACACACCTTCAGGCAAGCGCTCGTGTCCACTTACCGACGCGAAAAGGAGAAACAAAGACAGATCAACGTTCTCCTCATTTGTCTTCAAGAGGACAGTGGATGAGACCGGGGCCACGCGATATACCTTCTCTTTCCCCTTCCTGCCCAAATGCCCCAAATCACCACACTTTCAGGGACAATCTAAATGCTTTGTGATCCACGGAAAAAGGGTGTTGAGCAGGAAAATCCTCTCACATTCCTGGCCTTTCTTGACATGAGGTTCTCTTGAGGATTTACACGTAAATTTCTCGTGTCAAGAGAGGGTGTAAGGATTCTCCTTTGGGTCAATCGCACCACAGGAGGTTCACACTGGATGCAACCAGGTGCCTTGCTCCTGCAGCCTTCGAACAATTCGAGATGGAGCGTCAACCAGTTGGCTCTGTCATTCCGGGGTTTCCAAAGTGGAGGCAACCTAACTCTTGGTTTTGGACTTGACCCAAATCTGGAGGAAGAGAACAATGGACCCGAATGTTTTGAATGTTGTCAACGATCAAGTTTTCCCCCAACTGTTCACCTGGTTCTGTTCAGAACTGAGCCAGTCAGTTGTCGCGGTCTGCAGCTCCGAATTCCTCTTCTTTTGTACCATTGTGATTGCCAATGTGAACACGGGTTGTCATTCTCCTTCGGCCGTGGACTGATGCAGGTCGGGCCAGAACCAGAAAAGCTCTTTGGACGTGCTTTCTCCTGTTTACATTGAATATATTTTCATGAGACTTTCAGGTAGTGGCTTTTCTTTCTTTTATATTTTCCCGGGAAACTACATGTGCTGTGTTTCTGCTTGATTTCCTCGCACTGCAGCTCCTGGGTCTGCCTATCTGTCGCGACATCGTTCATTCTGCTGTGCCAAGTGCACGAAAAACTTACAATTTCCTCGAGGAGGGCCTTGCTCTGTTCAGAATGGCTGCCTCCCTTTTGTGACAGTCTGCTTCCAAGTTGTCAAAGAGTGTGCTTTGAGTTCCATGAAATATTCTCTAAAAAGTTAGCATCAAAGCGTGGATTGGACAGTCTCAAGGCAACCGACTCGTGGAACATTTATCAGGGGTCTTTGTCGCCACAGACCCAACGGTGTTTGGTTGTTGCTGAAACACTCGAGAGTCCAGGGAGGACAAAGCGCGTGAATGGCCACAACATTCTTTCTCAGGAATGTCCTTTTGTAACGTGAACTTGATGTTTTGGTTGTGTGGAAAGGCCTCGACCTTGGCAACCGAAACAAAGGTCCTGCTCTTTTTGCAACTCGGAATTCCTGGGCTCAAAAAGAACAGCCCCCATGACAACTCTGCATACCGTGCTGCAGCGTTTGTGAAGTCACAACTGCTCACAACCAAGTGTTAGTTTTCGTGCAGGTTGTGCATTAGAACCTCGACAACACGTGAAAGCTTCTCATGTTTCTTCATCTTTGGGCTCAGAATTAATTGCCTTCGTCAGACGTGGAGACGACACACAGCTGCTGGTGAAAATTTAACGAAGCTTGCTGTTTTGTCTGAAGCCTTTTTTGTTTGTTTGAAGTTACAGCTCTTCGGTCTTTTCGTCAAAGATTACACAACTTGCAGGCTCCTTTTGCATCAACAAAACTCCTCTCCTTGCAGCAAGCTCTGTGTCACTACGAAATAACCTGGCAGTCAGGACAGAACATGAAAGCTGGAGCTACAGTTACATGTCTCTTTTTCTCATCTGCCACAAATTTTATTGTTTCACAATGTTTCCATGTTTGTCAAGAAATGTCAGTCGTGCGTTCCAGCCGAAAATAACTGGTCACGCAAAAATACGATGTGAGCCACGGTGTGCACGGCGGAGAAAACACCATGGTGTCATCATGTGGCCTTTGGGATTTGTTTGATGAACAAAGTGCTTCTTTTTAACATCTGGAGACTCACAGATAGCATGCATCCAACTTCGGCCACCTCTCTTGTGTTGGTTTGATTTTCACGTCTCTCATTTGAAGTCCAATCAGGTGTTTAGCCTCGCCCGACCAGTCAATTGGTACTTTTTAATATTCGAGTCCCAACCACGTTGAATCGAATCTTCCATCAAGCACTCCCTCGGGGCAAACAAAACCAGGTTTTAGATCTATCTGTGAGTGACTGGAAATTGCGTCAGGTTGTCAGTACAGTGAAGTTAGGAGATCACAGCTGCAATGTTAAAGCCCTTTGTGGTCTTGTTGCCTCACAACTCAAGCCAGTGGGCACAACAGGTGTCAAGCGTTTCGTTGAGTTATCCTTTCTGACAGACATGATTTTGTGAGAAGGCAATCATGAAGCGCGGGACGCCAACGAACAGACTTTCCAATCAAAATCAAAATCAAAAGATGCTTCACAAAATAGATCTGACGTCGATGAGGCTGACATTGTCAATTGCAAAAGAACAACTTTTCCATGTGCAGAAACAACACTGATTCTTGGACATTCTTTAGATTTTGTTGTTGTCTTTCTCTCTTGTTTTGCGTCAGGCAGACTGCTTTGGCTTGAACCTGCAGCAAGACGTGTCTGAAATTCAAAGGTGAAGAGGGTATCGGGTTTCTGCCACGGGCGTGAGTGGTGGGTGGCACAGCTTCGGAACAACCACAAACCGGATGACAGAATACGAGTTGCAAAACTCGCATCGGAAACGTGAAACAAAAGATGGCATCCAGGCTTGCCATCAAACCACCAAGCTGAAGCTCTGACGTTGTCTTGCACAAGATGTAGCGGATAGATCCTGAAGCTGTGACAAACCTGCTCGTTTGTTAAGGATGTGAAATCAAAAGAGAACAGAGAACAACTTTGATGCGGCATTGCATTCAGAGATGCACGTTTTTGTCTTCCGAGAACTTTATTTCAGCTTCTCCTCACTTCTGCACAACAACACGTTCACTTTCGTAAAAAAGTTCTGCCGCAGGTCCATTGATGACAAACCCGTGATGTTTTGCATTGTTTCGCGTTTTCTGTTTCGGATTCCACAAAGAGGTGCTTGGGCTGCAGGAACTTTGACAATCAAACTCATGCACGCGTGTATTTTACGTAGATTGTGAGGGAGAATCGGCAGCAGCTCCACTGGTTCGGGGCGCCGGTCGAGGCGCTGCTCACGACCCTCTACCTCCTCATCATCATCTTCGGCATCTGCGCCAACGGCATCATCTGCTACACAGGTGTGTGCGTGTGTGTGCGTGCGTGTGGATGTGCATGATCGTACGCTGCGAAGCCAAACTTCACGTGCGTTCCAAGCCGAAGAGTACTGCTGGTGGCAGAGAAAGGAAGTGCAAAAACACAGATTTGGCTGTCATTGCTTGACCTTGATCAAAATTGCTATTTTTCAGTGGTGCGCAAGAGCAAACTTCGCACGGTGCGCAACATGTTCATCATGAACCTGGCCATCAGCGACCTCATCATGTGCATCTTCTGCATGCCGCTCACGCTCGTGCAGCTGCTGCTCAAGAACTGGATGCTCGGAGACTTCATGTGTCGCGTCGTGCCCTTCTTGCAGGCCGTCAACGTTTTCGCCTCCACCATGACTATCACAGCCATCGCGCTCGATAGGTACTTAAAAATGTAATGCCACGCTTTCCTTCTTATGCATGTTGTCTTTTGTTCTGGTCTGTACTCACTTTTTCGAAAGTTTTTGATTTGAGCACTTGCTGTCTTGACAAAGCTCTTGAATTGCTGCAAACGCTTTGAACTTCAGTTTCTTGATTTGGTCCAAGCGCTTCTCCTGAAATGAGAAACCAATTGCATGACCTGTCACGTTTTGCCCATTCGCAGCCCAAAGTCAACGAAACTTTCGGTCATCCGCGTATCCTGGTACTTGGTTTAATGCAGGGTGTTCTCGACTGAATACTGATCTTCTCGATGCGTTCTGTACTCACCAACTCACCAAGAAGAATGTTCTATTTGTTACGAGTCTCGTGTTTCAAAATCTAACTTCTACTATTTCACTGCTTTGTCTGAAACAATTTCAACTCGAACCACGCTGCATGCAAGCTATTTAGTTCAAGTAAACACCACCTGCATGCAGGACAAAGCAAATTCTATCAGGGCTTCAACAGTACCTTTCCCTGAGCATTCTTGTCTTGTCTGGATCGAAAGGTCATTGTCCTGCCGCAAAGCTTTCACAACAAAGCAACCTGTCTGCAGGTTCACAGGCTCCAGTGCGGCGGAGTACTTCCCTTTGTGGGAAGTTTCTTTGTCGAGGACCCTCACATGCTGTGGAAATGAAACGACTAATCATTGCTGTTCTCCCTTCCGATAACAGGAAATAGGGCCGACCATGGAATATGACACACCATACGCTGCGCCGGAACCCTGAATTATTAAGTCTCCTTGCTTTCTTCAGATATCAGGTGATCGTGTACCCAGCTTCCATCGACGACCGCCGCAAGAAGCGAGTTGCGCTCCTGGTCACTCTCGTCATCTGGTCAGTGCAACAACAACTGCGCGTCAAAAAGAATTTCACACAAGACAGAATGTATGAAAGACAACTTAAATTTCCATTGCAATGGAGAAAAAGAGAACACACAGACAAGTCTAGAGGCTTTTGTGCCAGGAAGTCGAGTGGTAGTTTGCGATGGAGTGCTCATGATTTTTACGCAAGAAAATAACCGTCTATCTGTGCGCAAACAAAGCAGCTTCAGCTGAATTTGCACCAAACACGCATCAAGTCGGAAAACAAGAGAAAAAAGTTTGCCCAAAACAAACTTGGGCTTGGATACTCGAAATCAAGCGTTCTCGTAAACAGCCAGAACAAGCCGGAAAGGAAGTTTTTATGATCGCTGTTCTACCGTGTTGCTTTGTTCCTGGTCCGAGACCGTCATCCTGCAAGAATGCCGTTCTTGTGGACAACTCTGTCCACATCCGATTAAATCATGGAAGCCTTTTGTTCACTTCGCACGAAACACCCTGAAGCGCAGACAATGAGCCAACGATTCTTGACACTTGTTTCTCAGTCGTGTCATGTTCTTCACAGTCAGAATTCGCGTTCATGCGCGGATGGTCAAAAGGAAGAATCCCCCAAACATGCGGTTTGGACTGCCAGGGGACACAAAGTTGCACCATGTCTGCAGTTCGCAGGCAAAAGACCTTTTTTCGCGTAATTGTTTGATGGATCCCACTAACTGCAGCATAGTTATGCTGTTTCATCCAACCGCTCCATGTCTGCGACCAGGTCAGTGTGAAAACGCTACTTTACGTATCTCTGTTCCATTTGTCCTTCTTTGGAGGCCTTGCGCCACGGCGTACGATATCGCTCCACAATGGACCTATTCGTCATCAGATAAGTTGTTTTGCTTGTTTGGTGAAGGCAAATGGAACACAGGTACATTGTTTGCACGCACAAAAACACTTCTGCGCGGCTGGCCCACGCACGTTCTGATGACGTCTCCTGCTCCAGGGTGGTGAGCGCCGTGGTCGGAATGCCTCTCGCCGTCTACAGTCGACTCGACGACCGCGAGTACATCCACTTCGTGTCGTACCGGATGTGCATGGAGGAGTGGCCGTCGACGACGCTGCGAGCCGTGTACGCCGGCGTCATCATGCTGCTGCAGTTCGTCGTACCCGTTGTCGTGCTCATCGTCATCCACTGGAAGATCTGTAACTTCCTGAAAACAAGGATCCTCCAGGTGAGGCCGCTGATTTTTTACGCAAGGTGAGGGGGCTCAACCGCAAACAAGAAGGCCACGCCTACACAAAGCACGTGGTTCCGTGCGGTTGGCACCACAACCCACTGTGCCAGACAGCACAAGGTCTAACCCTGGGACCCAACCTGGGGGGGGGGTTCAACACGGGGCACTCCCATGGAGTGCAGATACACACACACACACACACACACACACACACACACACACACTGATGGCAATTGCACTAAGCACTTGGTGAAGACGCCTTCGGCGAACCGCGCACAAAAATTTAACTGCAAAAAGGAAACTCGGAATTTTGGCCATTGGTCAACACGGGGCAGGGTCTGTGGTTCCCGGATCCCCACCTGCCGTGATTAAAGTGCTTCTGTGACACAAGGACTTCGCAACGAGCCCTGCAGTTTTGTGATGTGTCGTGCTTCGACATGTGTTCGACATGTGTTCGACATGAAAATGCGACTCCTGTCTCAAGTTATTTTCACCAGGACGTCTGTGGAGAATTCTTTCTTTGTAAGCTTGCAAGCGTCATGCAAATCCAAAGGGACAACTTTACTGTGGAAGACGAAGACATTGGCAATGTATTTGTTTTTTCAGAACCCGACGACGCCGATGGAGATGAACCGCGCGATGAAGGAGGCGAAGCGGCACCGCAAGAACTCGACGCTGCTCATGGCGATCGCCATCATGTTCGCGCTCTGCTGGTTCCCACTCACGCTGCTCAACTTGCTCGCTGACTTGAACTACTTCATCTTTATGTACAAGAACTTCCTGCTCGCTTTCGCCGTCGCGCACCTGTTCGCCATGATCTCCGCCTGCCTCAACCCGATCGTGTACGGCTGGTTCAACATGAACTTTCGCAAGGAGGTGCTGCGCATTGTCTGTTGCCAGCGCGACGAAGAGGGCTCTGATGCGGAAATCGAGAAGAGGCGCCTCGTGCGCGCGGCGACGGCGCGTGACGCCGACGGTGGGGACGACAGCGAAGGCGGCAGGGCGGAGACGCGCCGCGCCGTCCGAGCGCCCGAACGCCAGCGCATCGCGTGCAAGAACGGCATCACGTACAAGGCGATGCACACTCAAACCGTGCAGCCCGTGTTGGTCAGGCAAGACAGCCCCATGACCCTGAAGGATTCTCTGGAAAGCAGCTCTTCACGGTGAAAGTGTCGCAGCGGGACACGCTGAAAAACACCCCATTGGAACGGATTCCCAGATGTGGCTCTGCTACAGCCATGATCTCTGTCGTGCTGCAGACTCAGACCAAGGCTTTGCTTTTTCCTTTCATTGGATTTTTGTGGGCCAAGTCAGTTCAACAAACGTCAAATAATTGTGATGCTTGTTTGTGAACTTGCATTGTGGCTGAAGTTGTCAATGTTCGTTTTCAAAATTTTTCCAAACTCTACCAAATGTACAAACAAACACCGTAACTGACAGTCCATGTGCAGCAGCTTGACGGTCGCAAGTCCAAGAGGGATAGGCACAAAACATTTGTTGTGAAAACCGCGACTATTCTTGGTGTTCTGTTCTTGTGGTGTTCCAGTCTAGATCTACAAACTCCAGTGGTATTGTTCTCCCAAGAAACGGAGTCTTTTTGAACAACCGCGAAAGCGATCATTGACGGTGGAAAATATTCCGAGACACAAGTTTCTCCAGACTTACAGAACCTTAATGAGCACAGCTGGGCATTTCAGGTTGGATGGTTTCTGAAATGACCAGACACCAGTGTCTCGAGGTTTCAGGGCTGATCTGAAATGACCAGCACCCCCTTGAAAAATGCTTCTCGGAGCCTTGACGAGTGCCGTTGAACACGAATGACCAGACATGCTCTCGTGATTTGGAATGTCTGGCCATTTTTGACATCGGCAAATGTGTGCGGATTTGGAGTTGTTGATGTTGGAGATCCGTAGACGCGCTTTGTTGAGTCATTTTGTGACCTTCAACATATTTTTCCAGTTTTCGTGTACGAGTACGTGAATAAACTTTTGGAAACGCAATTTCCTTCAGTCAGGTTCAATTAGCGCCGCGTCTTCGCACGACACAGGTGAACTCAACTCGAGCTGAGAAAAGAGACTGCAGCAGTGAATTCTCTTGGGAAAACTCACCGTGAAAAAGGTTCACGCAGAAATGTGGCCCCAGCACATAGAATCTCAAGCTCAAAGACCAAAAATAGAAGGTCAGGGACAAAAGATCCTTCACACAGAGAATCTTGCAACGGCAAGTGAGGATAGTTGCAAAGTTGAGAATGACCACTGACTTGAAACAAATCGATGCAGGCAGCACTGAGACTATCCCCGGGTGTCCAACTGATCTCTCGTCGCCGTCGCACGAAACAAGTCAGTGGCGAAAACTGCAGTGTTTCAGCTGTCCGTCTGTCCATAGCGCTCACCCAACCCCACCTTAGTCCCTTCCAACACACACACGCACGCACACACACGCACACTCAGAGCAAAACGAACAAGAATACAGAAACTGGAGGGAAACCTCATAAACTCGCACAAACTCTCATTTTTACCTTCCACAAACTTATAAACTTCCTTCCTCCTTGTACGAGTACGTACAATGTCGCGTACAAGCTGCAAAAGGACCCAGACACTCTGCACACAAACAGACCTCAATCTTTGTGAAACCTGGTCGCTCACTGTGTGGGTGCCCAAAGCCTGAGAACCCCGTCCAGGCTGGGGTTGCCATTGACCAGGTCTTTAAAGTCAGATGAAGCCGTCACGTCAACGAAATTCTGACCATCCAAGGCAGCACCTCTGACTTTGATCAAAAGAGCGTGAATCTGCTTGCCAAGCTGAAACTTTGCCAGATAAGAACCCCTGCAGTCAGTAAAGTTTCGTTTGAGTTACCGTAATTCTTGGGTTTTCGGACATTGTGGTCACGTGTGTGGCTGGTGTTGGTTCCCGGCTTTCGAGGAGGGGCTTCTGGTTTGAACCGGACAGCTTTCGTAACGATTTCCCATTGTCAAGTTGTTTTTCCCTTGTGCACGCGTGCAAAGATTGAAACAATTTCCCCCATTTTATATTTTCTTTGCGGTGCACATGATTTTTTGTTCGAGTTGATTCTGTTTCACGCAGACGCACAAATCAGGATCCACGCACACATGACAGCCTTTGCTCTTCTTGGTACTGATGCACCGCCCTCGCCGTTCGGATTAATTGGTCAGAGTGCTCATGAAGACGTTCAGTTCACAGGTGATTAACCGAGGGCCGCTCTCGCAGGCCGTCGCCCCGACGAGAGGTTCTAAATGTCATCTGTCGGATTAGTCCATGAGAGGCGCACTTACCGCGGTCAATTCAATCTGGGTTCTTTCCTCAAGCCGCACAAGTTTATGTCACAAAAAAGTTGAGTTTCCGCCCATTGACTCAGTTTTGCGCGACAAAGGAGAGGTGCGAGAACATTGTCTGGTCCGGCTTCGCCATGAGGAACACAAAGTGACAAAACAAGAATGGAAAGCATTGTCCTGCATGTGTGGGGAGTGATTTCACGCAAGCAGGAAAAAAGGGAACAAAGTCGAATGACTGTGTTCCATCAGACCTGCAGCCAAACTTAAGAATTGTCCGACTGTTTTCCTTTCAAGCTGACAACTGGTTTCCCAGATTCCTTTGCAAAAGAGGTCTGATGCTGAACTGGGAATTCATCAAAGTTCTGGCCCCAAAACACACAAACACACACACAAACACACACACACATGCACACAAAAGATACACACATACACGAAGAGAGAAAGGGAATGAGAGAGAAAGAAAACAACGTCTTGTTCGGACCAAACACAGTTGAAACAGCTGGAACGAATGAATCCGACAACAGCCACTTTGTCCCACGACTCAATCTGACACGAAGACTGTGTGTGGAATTGGAAATGAAGCACAGATGCTTTGGCTGCAGGTTGTTGCCAATTAGGGCCTTGACAGGCTCCAGTTCACCGTGTATAACCAAGTGAAATGAATTTGCAGCGCTCCTTGCTTGAACACACCTTCACCAGACTAAAATGACCAGGGAACATTATCCCCAGACTGCGTCCGTCAATTTTATGTGAGACAGACAGACAGACAGACAGACAGACAGACAGACAGACAGACAGACAGACAGACAGACAGACAGACAGACAGACAGACAGACAGACAGACAGACAGAC
>JAAUXT010008584.1_pt1 | contig 39205 bp, 41 predicted proteins | sample 7278171 | NCBI WGS metagenome assembly JAAUXT01 (sample SAMN14350112, study PRJNA611818) | marine sediment metagenome | isolation source: surface marine sediment (1.8m) | place: French Polynesia: Moorea | collected 2018-08
AGATCCTGAATCAATCCTCATTTTGACCATGAAACTGCTGTATACATACTTTTGGAAGATGCTGCCTTTAGGTGCTCTGATTTGGCTCACACTGATTTGGCTCATTTGAGCCAAAATCGCGCGACCCACCTCAAATCACCTAAAAAGTTCGTCCGTGTCCACATCCAAAAGGAAATGCGTGAAGGTAAAAACAGCCCAGACTTGAGCTGGCAATGCTGCACTTGCAACGCCTCTCAGAGGAGAAGCTGCTCGAACCTTCACTGCTTTGCTTTCTTGTTTCTGAATGCCGAAGATCATTCCAACTCTCACTGTCACAGTGACGTCAAATACGAAAGCAGAGCTTTGAACACAAGCGCAAGGCGAGGCATTGCGTCTTGAAGGGGAGGGCCTGGGACCTGTCCAAAATATGAGCAGGTCCTGCCCCCCTCCCCGCCCACCTGCCAACATTGACCAAAGGTAGCTTTTGTGGGGTTGGGCGTCAAGTGTCTCCAAGCTGTTGCAGCACATAACACAGGCTCGCTTCGAAGGACGTGCCTGAAGTTGGTGGTATTTACGAGGGAAAGGACAACAAAATGATAAACACGTACCTTTCTGTATGCATCACAGACGAGGATAATTTCTTGCAGCATCTTTCCATCCTGCGAATATTTTGGTACAACTTCCCAAAAAATGAGCAGCATCTTTTTGATGGTGTGATCTTGGAGTGGCATCACGAATCGGATGACCGTCATGAGCATCGACGGTGAGATCTTCTCTCCGTTCAAAATCATGCAGATCACTTTCTTCAACGTTTCCACCTTCACTCTCACACTGCCCTTCTCTGCAACGAATTGATAAATTGTGAAGGCTTGTTGTGGCTTCCTCGCACCATTACAAATGCATTTGCTGCAAAACTTTTGGGAAACAAGAAAACTTGCTCTCACCAAGATCCTGTTTCAGCTGCATTTCATTTGGAGGCTCCGACTCGGTTGGAGAATTGATCAGCGTGTAACACGCTTGCTCTGCCGCCGACATCTTGGAGAATTCTCCCTGCAAGTAGATCACAGTAGTTTTGCACATTAATGTCAAAGCAGATCATTCACATTGTGCGAAGGTTTCATGGATCTACTTCCATCCACAAGAGTCTGCAGAACAAGACTCGGATATATGAGGGGGACCCAATGCTGGCGACTGGTAAATGGGTGAAGCATGTTGTATCACCTTCAGAAATTAGGACACCTATTGTGCGCCAATTTTTGTCGGCAAGGACGATCGTCCTGATATTTGTGGGAAAGAGCGACAGCATTACCCCCCCCCCCTCGTAGATCTAGATCTTGACCTGTTTCCGTCCGATTTAAAACAGATGGACAAATTTCACAAAATTTCTGTTGTTTTCAGGCACATTCTTTGCAGCACTGATCCGGAAATGTGACCGAGTGCAAGGGCTGCACCACATTCTCCGGGAGTCCCAATCGACACAAAGCGAATCTGCTCACTCACTTGACGTCCAGACTATAGAAACTCAACAGACGTGATCAAGACCTGTCAAGTGTGAACCGGTCAAAAACAGAAGTCTCTCTGACAGTTTTCAAACATCGCCAGATGAAATTATGAATCCCAGAAGTCAAGAGCATCCGTTGCTTTCTTTGAATATCAGCACACACCTTTGTTCCAAACGACGTTGCCAAATCTCAGAATTTTCTATCTTTCATCCACTTCCAAGAGACGTGGCGAAATCTCGTCTCGTTCTCGTGCACTCTCGTTTGCTCGCGTTCAATGAGCGATAATCGAGGTTTGGAAGCCACTTGCTCTCCCTGCAGAACATGCAGAAGACATGTGGTGCTAGTGACTGCAATTACGGATATTCCAACATGCTGATGGTACGGATAGATTCTATCTATGCGGTGTTCTCAGTGGTCACGTGTTTGCTCCAAACTGGACTGAATGGTTGAAAGGTTGATGTCATACGAGGGGGATCCAAGTTCTGACGCTCAAACATTCTAGTGATATCACAAACAAGAAGTTCCGAGGCGGGAACCCTGGTGGTCGCGGAAACGGAAGTCCGATAGGGGAGGGGGTGTTGGCAGGGGAGGGGGTGTTGGTAGGGGAGGGGGTGTTGGTGGGGAGGGGGGTGTTGGTAGGGGAGGGGGGTGTTGGTTGGGGAGGGGGTGTAGGTAGGGGAGGGGGTATTGGTAGGGAGGGGGGTATTGGTAGGGGGGTGTTGGTAGGGGAGGGGGGTGTTGGTAGGTGGTGTTGGTAGGGGAGGGGAGTGTTGGTAGGGGAGGGGGGAGGTTACATTCCAAAGTATGGACAAATGCACACATGAATACTAAGGGTTTTTAAGGCAACAGCGTCACCTAGATGGCCGGCTACGCGACCATCAAAAACATATTTTCAAGTGCGATCACTTTCCGGAACGGACACAACACCGATCTACATGCACGTTTGTGACTGAAAAGGACTTTCGCTTTGCTGAATACGAAACAGAAAAGAATGGCAATCGATCAACGAAGTGCGCTGCTGGCAGTGTGAATGTGGTCAATCTGAAAACAGTCAACAAGCATGAGGATTGTGTTGTCGACACAACCGAACTTTTGTGCGTCGGGGTTCTGAAACAACACTGGGGCTTTTCATGCAGCAAAATGTGCGCGATACTGTACGATCCCTGAATTTGCGAGAACCCTGTCCTCTCCGTATGCTTTCACAATCAGGCAACAATTGTTTAGATCATCTCTAAGAAAGCTTTGAATGATAGAACACAAGCCTCCTGATCGCAGGTAGGTCAGGCCGTGTTTCATAAACTTCCGGAAACAGCCAAACTCAAGTATTCTTGCCGTTCGACAATTGGACGATCTCAGTTCTTCTTGATGTTCGACGATTCGACGACACAGCTCTTGAGCAGAAGAGGTCTGTTGATAATAAAGAATGGATCCGAACAGGCTCATACGTTTGTCAGTTTGTTTCTTGTGATTCTGACCTCTACGCAGAATATAATTGAGGTTTTTCGGCGACAGAGCGAGACAGAGATGTTGGGTGACTGGCAGGCCTGTCTCCCTTTTTGGGACCACGATCTTTTGACGCACCTCACCGGGGTGATCTGTGTGGTGCGTTTTCTGATCTGACTGCGCAAATGGAAACAATTCATCACGTCTTGTGAAAGGGTTCAAACAAAAGAAAAAGGTCTCGACACAAACCTCGGATGTCATTGAACACTGGCTTGCGTTCAAAAAACCAGAACATAACGCTTGCGTCATCCTCCTTTTCAAAGCAAATCAAACATCTCTCATTTGGCACCGCAAAATTGTACATACCCGTCACCGATTCATCACTGTGATCAAATTGATTTGAATTTTCAACAAATATGCTTGACGTGCGCTCGAAAAGTTCCAAACAAAAAGGCATGGGCCTGCTGCAGCACGCGTCTCAATTTCCAGGGTAGTTTGCAACGTTCGTGCTCAGGTCAGACAATTTGCTTTGTGCTCACTGTGTTTGTGCCGCACAAATGTATGTGCAAGAGAAGGAGCATCAGAACAGTAGCACCGAGGAGCACACTCAGCCCAGACGCAGCGAAGGTTGCCTGGTAATTCCCTGTCATTTCATACAGTGTCCCAAGGAGTGGGCAGCTCAGCATGGCGAACATGGACACAGTTTCAGCTGCTCCCAGAGCTCTGTCCAGGTTTTCCTCACTGACGACTGTGGCTAAAAATGGGACTCGCAGACCATAGCACCAACTTTTCCCCAAACCAAACAAAACCGCACTGAGGCACACAATCCAGTATTGCTTCTGGGCTGCTGGGATCACCAGGAGGAACTGAGACATGACTGTGACGACGAGGCTGCAGAAATACATTAGTTTTACTGTGAACACGGTTTTGTTTTCACCAAAAGCCAGAACGAGGCATGACAGAGTGTTGCTGACGCCCATGATGGCGACGGGCGGCCAGCTGAGTTTAGCTGGGAAATGTGACGTGATCACGAAGTCTGGAACATACGTGTACAGGGTGTGCAACATGGAGGGTTCTGCCAACGACATGACAATGACAAACGCCACGTATCTGCCATTCTGACACAAGTCGAAGGGAAAAAAGGAATGGAAACACTTGTCTTTGAAGGAAGAGAAAATATCCTTCAATTTGGTTTGAGAGCTCTTGTTGTCGCCTCCCACACAAAAATCTTGCTTAAGTCCAGGGATACTCAAGCTGACAACGACCATGTTCAGACTGTAGGCTGCCATCAACATGTACATTCCTGACAAGCCGTACTTGTACAAAAGGAAGTGGATGGCTGGAGAACATACAAGCAGTCCTATCGCTGACCCTGAAACCACAATACTGTTTGCACGTTGTCTTCTGGTCACATAGTAGGTGTTCGCTGCGATCCAGGCACTGATGTAGAGAAGAGACATTCCCAGTCCGCCGACCACACCCACGCAGAGGTAGATGGATAGCTCGTCCTGGTCAGACAGCGCCGCCGAAAGCAAACCCACGAAAGCCACGACGCCTCCCAACGCGATTGGCACTCTGCAGCCAAACAGCTGCAACGTAAAACGGACTTGCTTTGGTGCGTTGCCTTGTTGCGTTGTATTCAGTTGGTAGAGATTAATGACAGGTCATCAAGTTTGTGCACGCGGTTGGTGTATTTTGAGGGAAATTGGAACTTTTGCTGAGGAGGATTCCCGTTTTCACAAAGACGCGTCCTTCGGAGCGAGGACCTGTTTCATGCCATGCACTGGCAAAATAGGAAAGCCGGAGGCTCGACGTTCTTGGGACGTAGGATCAACTGATTTCCAACCTCCCAGAGACCTACCTCGGCCAAGGTTTGAGGGGTTTGGCCAGGCGCCTGAAATCCGAACAGGTGCTTGGGTCTGTGTGCACCAGAAACATGGAAGTGGAGCTTTGAACACACGTGCCACGGCGAGGTATTGCGATTTTTATGAAAACGGCGACCATTGCAGTGGATTGTCTCGTGGATCTGGTAATGCAAGGGGATCAAACCACTTTGCAGGTGAACGCGCGTCCGTTGTTGTTGTCACTGACAGCCAAAGCCTTCCAGCGGATGCAGTATGTTTGGGAGTTGGGACCGTGGTGGGAGAGGGGAAAGCTGACGCAAAAGAGCGAAAGACGTGTTTTGCATGTACACGCGCGCAATACTCGCAAGTTGTTGGGGTTGGAGCTGGTAGAATGAAATGAAAACAGACGGCTTTTTCAAGACACAGGCCACTCGGAGCCTGGCCACTTGAGGTTGAACCCATAATGGCCTGACACCCATGTCCCCTGGTGAGGGGTGTCTGGCCATATGAGACTGGGCCCCACCCCTGGATCCAATGCGTGCAGCTGTGTGAACAAGCTGATTTCACTTCTTTGCAAGGAGAGGATTGTTCTTGAAGGAGTCATGCAGTCTTGGTCTTTGTTACCTGGTGACTCGCGGTGGTCGTACGACCAAAAGCCTTTGTCTGCAGCCCCAAGGGTTTGGTGTGACCAAATAACTTCGAATCTGGAGAGGGTATAGATCTACTGTATATGCCCTCGCACGTGCACGCATCTCACTTCGAAAGTATTGCGGTTTCAATGCATTTGCACCGGTTACCTCGTACATTTGGCCGACATGTTGTTTCACTGTTACTCAGTTGCATGCAAGATGAGCTTGCCCTCGCAGTTGAACCATGCAGAGACCAAAATGCAAAACTTTCTACCCAGATCCAGATTATCGTGGTTGGCACCTAATTTTCGAGCTCACCTTGAAAGCACAGGATCCTCAGCGTGCAGTTTCAACCTTTTCATGGGTTACGCGAGGGGCTGATCCCAAACATCAACAGCAAGTATTTCATCCCAAATGAACTTACATGGCAAAGACCACTTGCAACAAATGCCGAAAGCTTGAGTGAGACTTCGAAGATCGTTCCCAGGAGAGCGATGGACGTCCTGGTGAAATGTCTTTTGTTGATCAGTTCACTGCCGATAATTCCAAATGAAAAGACAAATCCATCCACGGATGCGTGCACGATCAATCCACACACGATCACAATCCAGCTCTCGTCAACGCGTACACTTCTCATGGTTGGCAGTGATACGTCTGTTGTTTTCAGGTAAGAACTCAAATTTGCTGCGTCGCTGGGCTTGTTTTATCGTTTTGTGGGTGGTGCGCCGCCTGCAGCATGCGCATGAGCTCGCACACCGGCTTCTGTTGTTGAGCAACACAGGTGCGGATCTGGTAGGTTGATCGGGGAGGGCCCTGACCCAGAGTAGAACCCAAGCAAATTCAAAACACTAAAGTGGGCTTGTAATGAAATTTGATGCACCAGTACAATGCCTTTACAATCGGAGATAAAAAGACATTGGGTGGAAGTTGCCATCTTGCGCTTGCGCCCCGGATCCGCCGCTGCCAGAAGTTGAAACAAGAACAAACGTGGAGCTCAGCCGCGATTCGGTACGAAGAGGTTGTCGAAGTGTGGCCTGTTTTGACAGGGTTCCATCACTGAGATCAGTGGGGCAAACCTGGGATGAGGGGTTGACTGCACCCGAAAAGAGGAACCAAAAGGAAAAGGCCATTTTTTTGCGCCTTTGACAGAAAGTTGAGCGGCTGGAATGAAGAGTAGATCTTGGGGGACGGGGAGGGAGAAGGGGGTCCTGGGCCCCAGGGCCTGCGTGAAAAGGCAGGGAAGAAAAGTTTGAGCCAAAAGTGGGAACCCTGTTGCAAACACCGCACAGATCACCGATGTGCCAGCAGGATTGTTGATCTGATAGTGTTGCGAGCGCTCGTCATCAATTCGTGCAACCTGGGATGGAGAAAACAGGAACGAAACTTTTGCGTGTACACACATCAAAACGAGAAAGATTTTTTTGTTAACCGCATTTGTCTGGATACTGGCAACCACCTGTTCTGCGAATTAATTTTTCTCGTTTCTTCGTCTGCGTGCGCATAATGGGTTCAGGGACGGCTATTCACAGCATGACTGCATGCCGCACTTGTCTTTGGAGAATAAAACAATTAAACTTTATGCACAGAATTCGCCGTGCACGCAGGATGGAAACTATCGCCTCCCGCATCCTCGTACAAGGTCACAATTGCCCGAAGTAAGATTTGCCTGGTGAGTGGCCTGCAGTGAATTGTCTGCATGAGACAGAACCCACACCGCTGAAGATCGATATTTCTAGCACGGCGTCGATTTGCTCGTTTCTTTCGCATGTTTGTCGAGCAGTGCGGCTATTTCTCATTAATCTGACGACTGGAAAACATGAACACATGTGCACACAAAGTGCACGATATGATTTTTATTCGAACAACATTTCTTTACAAGGCAAACATGTCAAACATGTCAAACACTCTTACTGCAAGCTCAGGCAACGTCTCTTTTTGTCTGACTCTACCTTTCTGTCCAAAGCCTTCAGAAACACACACATTGAACTTCCCTCATTTTTTGTGCACTTTTCACAATTCTTCTTGTGTGCCAGAGTTCTGATAGAGTCCTCACTCACAGACCTGTCGACAGGTGGACTTTTGACAATTTGCACATCATCTATGTCGAACTCTTTTGGCCTGTCAGACCCAATCACAGAGGAAGCTTCCTTCAGAAGGTTGTCGCTCATCCTTTTGTAAGCCCGCACGGCATCAGACCTGTGACCCATCACCTCTTTTATGACTTGTTCGTCGATACCTTTTGAGTACATCCTTGTAGCAGCTGTCGACCTCAAGCTATGATTTGTGAAGTTTCCAACTAACCCAGCCTGACTTGTCAGCTCCTTGACTATCTTTTTCAGCGCGTTCACCCCGAGAGGTTTATCGGCATACCACTGCACAGGACTCAATCTTGTCGACTTCAAACCATACTTGTAGAAAGCAGAACACTTGCCGTCGCTCGGAAGTAAACCCACATATTTCTCAAACAACCTTACCGGGTCTCTGTCTGAATTTGCTGTGTTTGGATAGATTTTCACCTGTTTGGGAACAAACTTTCTCCCGGACAACCCACCCTGATTAGTCTTGGTCTTGAAATCCTCTTGGTACAACAACACCTTCTCATTTGCACTGTCTCTGCTGATGGTAAGTTGACAATTGAACGGAGGACACCTCAGTCGATGGTGTTCTTCACCACCCCTCAGTGCAAGATGCATACCCAAGAGAAACATGACTGTGTTCCTGAGTTGATCAGGACTTTGCTCACCAAGAACGCCTGAAGACCACATCTTTTCCTCGTCGGAATATGAGATTGGAGTCGAGCACCGAACATCTGGAGCACACTGAGTTTGTGCCCTCTTTTTCATGATGTTGTCAAGTGTGAATTTGACTTTCACAAAGTCACTGTCATCAAGAAGTTTCCAAAAGAGTCCTCGCTTCTCCAAGTGAAACTGAAGACACATCAAAATTTCGTACAAGCTTTTGCCAGGAAAATCCTTTCCATCCTTCCTTTTTATCTCATTCAAGAAACAACACAGACTGAGGGAGAGATGTGGTTTCAACAAGTTCCCAGTGTCGTCAAGGTTCACCCACTGCAGCGTGCCATGTGTATTGTCGTACGGACCGACCCTCAACCTGTTCATGCACCACTCTTTGAACATGTTAACAGACCAAGCAATTTTCTTGTCCGTTGTTTCAGCAAACTGCTTGACACACAACTCCTCCAACTGACTCTCACTGGTCGGCTCACCAAAACGCAAAGACTTTTTGGCAGTCTCACTACTGTCTGCCTTCGCCAAATCTCTCTTTTCTTTCAAATCTTTGAAGGACGCAACAGGTGGAACTGACATTTTCTTTGGCTTGAAGGGCGGAGGTGCAGGTGTTGCTTCATTGAAAGAGTGCGCAGTAGACTTCAGCTGTTGTTCTTCGCTGTCAAACCCCTTGAATGGAACCTCTTCCAGACATGCCCCGTTGTCTTCTCCCTCACTGAATGACCCCGAGTTGACAGCAGCACACTCGTCACCTTTTTGAGTCGACGTGATGACCCCGCTGAAGAGAACAAACTCATTTTGAGTCACCACGAAACAAAAGAGAAAAAGCTCAACATCCAACTGACTTTTAGAAAACAAGAAATAAAAATGAGCATCTCTCACCTCTGCTCCGGGTCAAAGTCGATGACAGCCAAAGTCTGGTTCAGTTGGCTCCCGAAGAAACCTTTCCCCTCATCATCAGAAGTGTCATAGTTGACCAAATTCACAACCTGAGAACACTCAGGAAACTCGTCAGCCATCCTTTCTTTCCCCAACAAAAAATTCAAACAAAGAAACAAAACGAAAAAGGTTTCCAACTCTGAGCCAAACATGCGAACACCACCTCGATCAGGAGTTGACTGCGGTATGACACGCACCGATCTGACCCACAATGACTTACTCAGATGACACTCAAAAAAACTTTCCTCCAAACATTCTCAAAAACTCGCAAATCGACGTCGTGCTAGAAGTGAGTTCTTCAACTCATCACTTCTTTACTCAAAATATTTTCACAGTGAAATCTCCATGCCCAGTCATCTGGCATGTCTTGACCTTCAGCCACAACATGTCAGTCACGACCTTCAGTCGCGACATGCCAGACTCCAAACATGTCGATTTCACAGTTCAAATATTTCTCAGTAAAGAACTGACTCCGTTCAAGAACCCTCACTTCACTCAGTGACTGAGCTGTTTTTTCTGGGGTTCAGATTCCTTTTGTAACCGCCCTCGATTCGACAAGATGGTTTCCGTCCTTCCAAGTGTGATTTGAGGTCTGATGAGGTTGTGCCCCCATCCCCGAGAAACGCATCCACAAGGCAAACCTTCGTCGTCGGTCAAGACTTTTCCAATGCACAAGCGCGCAAGTGACTCGAGGAGACGAGTTTGGCTGGTATGACGCGATCAGGTGTGTTTGAAAAATAGCCCCACGGAGCTCGCGGTGATTTGCGAAACCAGAATACAAACTGTGAGCGGAATGCACAAACGATCAATATCAATAAATATGTACCCAATTGTACCTAAATTATCTATACCTTGAAACTTGTCACCTTTTATTGCACATAAAGCTCACCAAAATCATTGCCATGCAAATGTCTGTTTTGAACACTTTCCTAAAAACATAAATTTGTAACCAAACTTTGGCCCAACCTGAAAGCGATGCACAAAACAAATGCACCAGCCCAACACCCAACCAATCCTTCATAAAATATTTGTACTTTCTGAGATATAGCCCACTTTGTGTGGTGAAGACCAAAATTTAGTGACCCCAACAATTTAACTTTTGTTGTCCTCAAAAACATAAAAATTCAAATTTGATAAAGTCCTTACTCTTGCATTATCCTTGACCAAAACAAATTCAAAAAGACCCAAAAGATCCAAATCTGAAATCTATCTTCACCAAGAAATTGGTGCACTCGTATAACATGGCTTTTGCCCTGGCTGCCTGCAGGTGGTTTGTTTTGGTCACCCTGTTTCGGTCGCTCCAAATTGAGCGACCTTCAGCATAGTGCAACCTCCTCAAATCACCTAAAAAGTATTTGGCAACGAGATTTATGCACTACTTGTCCTTGTAATCATAAATTTATTGTTCGCGTCGAGAAGAATTGTTGCGCTTGTTATCAAGAGCACACAACAAAGGTGACGAACACCAAAAGTGTGAGTGGAGTACCACTTGGGATTCTGGGCAGTTTCACGGGTTGAATGACCTGCAAAGTATAGATGTTGGGCTGTCTTCTTCACCGACATCCTGAACCAGAGACGGATCGACGAGTTAGAGGGTGGTGTCCAGGCACACAAAAATATTCCGAGTCTGCAAACTTTCGACTCGTGTTATGCAAACATGTTGTTACCATTCATAACGGAGAACACTCTTTTCATTTGAACCTGAAATTTGCGTTTCGTGAACAGAGTCCTGTCCCCAGGTTTCATTTCAGGTGACCAGCCAATTTTGATCATGAGTACCTGAGCAGCTGGATTTTCCGAGGGAATTTTTATTTTGACCTTTTCTCCTGGTGGCATGGTTGTCAGCGCATGCCTCAGCAGCAGGGTTGCCACGGCCGTACTGTCCGCCAGCAACGGCTTGAGCTGAGTAACGTTGTTGGGCTGATGTTCCACAACCACGTAGCCCTGGATTTGGTTGGACTTGTCAAGGGCAGCGACGGAATCTGGGGACGTATCCAGTGCGTCTCGAATCCACTGTTCTCGGTTTATGCGGTGAATTTCCGTGTCGTAGGCGATCAAATCATCGAAGTTCACTTCCAGCAGCGGAACCAACTTGGTCCCCGTGGTGACCTCAACACCTGCATAAAACCACAAAGAAAAAACTTGTTTTCGTGCTCTTTTTCTCCGCTCTCGCCCGGGTACGCTGGAATGTCTCACTTTCATCTTTATCTAATCTGTTATCTTCGTGCCTCTTGATGTTTTTGTTTTCCATTCTGGGCTTGGTCAGCCGCAACGACTTGTGCGTACCTTGAAGTCCGGCTTTGTTGGGCTCGAACTGGACTTGATAAAGATAGGATGGAGGGTCCTCTGCTCTGAAACCTTGCTTGCTGTACATGGGCCACCCGGCTGGGGATCCGTAGAGGGTGATATTCCTCTCACCCAATGCACTGCACTGCAAAAGGACTGTACACTGAAATATCTTTCGACTCATTCTTGTACATGCAGTTTCTGAGTGCCCTGTGGGCACTCGTACTTTGAAACAAATTTGGCCAAAACTGTTTGGAGCTCAGCCACTCAGAAAAGGATGACAAATGCCACCCTCCATTGGGTCCAGCAAAAATCCATAAAGGGTCCGATTCTCGGAGAATGAACACTCAGATGCAAAAGAAAACTTGTTGTTTGTAATATTAATAAATTCAGCCCCTTCCCTGGTCCGACCATGTCTGGTTCCTTTGTGCTCCAAACCCGGGATCAACTGATGCTGACCGATCTGCGCAGCAGGGTGCCTCCCAGCCCGCGCCCTCTCCAGTCCTCCCGAACCACCATCTGAGCAATAAACGCCTCCGCGTCGCTCAGTGGGCTTCCCAGGCAGAACCCTGCAGGAAGAAGGAGTATGTGTCTGTTTGCCCCTCACTCTGTGTGCTTTTGTGTCTGTGTCTGTGTGTCTGGGTGCACATGTGTGTGTATGAGTGTGTTCACAAGTGTGTGCACATGTGTGTTTGCTTGTACGTGTGTGTGTGTGTGTGTGTGTGTGTTTCTTTCTTTCTCTGCCACTCACTCACAGCCTTGGTTGGTTCTGTAAAGTCATGAATGCACTTTATGGTTCGTAATTCAGACGCCACTTGCTTATTTCGCCCAGGATCCACATTGTGATTTCACCAGATAGTGACGTACTGTTACGCACCGATGACGTCTCCCTCCGTTCGGGCCACCTGTGTAGCTGCCGGTAGGTGGAAAGAGAATCGCCTCAGGTCGTCCGGGGTGGCTCCCCACCCCTCCCGGCGCCCCAGCTCCCTCATCTTGTCGTAATCCGTGTCCTCAACTGCGCTGATGCTGACCCGCACGCCTCCGAGTGTGATTTCAAGGCTTTGTGGGTTCATTGCTGAAGACCTGGAGCAGCTTCAGGAAAGTGTTGCCTATTACGAGACAGTGGATGTGTCTGAAAGAGTTGCTCGCACTTGTTCGGTGTTTCTGTCTCAAGTATTTTATTCATTGCAAGTACTGATCCAATTTGTATCCCACATTGCCTCTGAACTTTGGTTCAGTTTTGCATGGCTTCACTTTTATGTGCACACACGAGTGCTGACATACGTAGATCTACGTGTAAGCGACAGCAACTTGAACCAAATTTGTGGCGTTTCTGAACGTTTGACTGCGTTGTCTTCCAAACAAACATCAAGCCACTTGGTTCATCATGTTCATGAGCGAGAACACTTTGTCGACTGGAACCTGAATTTGATGCTGAGTGAACATGACGACCCCTGTGTCCGCATCTCCATGAAACCCGAGTTTCCTGATCAGCTCCGAGGCCGCAGCGTTTTCTGCCGGAGGCTTCAGCGTAATCTCACGCCCTTCCGGAACCTTGCGCAAAAGGCTCATCAAAATCTTTTTCGCGATGTGGTCGCTTTCTGCAAGTATCGGTTGCAGTTTGGTTGCTTTTTCTCCTGGATTAGACAAAATTACACCGTATCCGCAAATGGCATCTTTTGTGTCCACGGCTACGACGGACTCCTGGTAGTTGTCATAGCAGCGCCGCAGCCAGAATTCCCTTCCTGTGATGCTGATGGATGTGTCGTAGCGATGCAAGTCTTGGAACGCAACTGTACGCATCGGTAGAATTCGCACCGCCGGGTCTGGATCTGGATCTGAAGTCACAATGCAAGGTTTGTGTGGAAACGAATCCGTAAAATGTTCAGTCAGTTCAACTTTGGCATTGCAAGACAGACACCAAAACACCAACAGTGGTCACGTGAGACCACCTGGCGGGTGAGTCCATGGTGCCTGCCATGGACTACAAAACTAAACTTGGTGCGTGACAAAGGAACCAGACAGGCAAACAACACCAATGTAACTGCAACACGAATGTAACTGCAACACGGTACAAGTCCGCCTGGAGCATTCAAAGTCATCACAAAGTCGTTTCCATAGGGTTTGTGCCTCGTTCCCATGGTGGTGTGGATTGTAAATCGCTGGATCGCGCAAAAAACTGAGAATTTCCCAAGTTGCATAGATATCAGAAAGTCACATCAGAAGCTGACTGGAAACGAACAGCAAAATCTACCTTCAAGGATGTCACGTTTGGGCAGAAAAGTTGTTTCGAAGACTTTGGAAGGCGACGTTCCTGCAGAGAAGCCCAGAGTCCGGTAGAACGGCACGGCATCACGGTCGGAGTAGAGCGACAGGTTCCGGTCGCCCATGGCCGCCGCGCATGCGCCGAACAGCCGAGTCGCGAGGCCGCGCCGTCGGTAGCCCGCCCGCACCGCCATCACGGACACGAAGCACTCCGCCTCGTCAAGGGGCGTCACGATGCACACGCCTTGAAAAGTTGAGCATGAGGTCAGTGATTTTCAAAATTGCGAGACAACCAAGCACGCTTTGTTTCAATGCGTGCATGTCCATGCAGACCAAGAAAAGTTCAACCGGGCCGATAATGGACTGGTCTTTTCGACACCACTGTCTTGAAGTGACCTTGCTGAACTGTGCAATTCATGGAGACCGTGCAGTTTCTGCGCTGCGTGCGTTGACACATTTCCTTCATGCAGTCAACTGTAAGGCGCCTGCATGCCCAACACAGAATCCGTTGTGCACGTACCGACGATTTTCTTCCCATCAAGGGCGATCTGAACTCCACTGGGGCAGACTCGCTGCACAGTTCTGATGATGTCCGGGTTCCTCCAGCCGAGGGTCTTCTCGATGAGTTCGCAGATTCCCTCAATGTGCTCGTTGGGGTCTGCGGCGCTGTAGGTCACTTCAACTGATGCTGGAACCGCTGGTGCTGGCTCCTCGGGGAGTTTATTGGCACGGCAGCAGGACATTTCTGATTGTAATTTTTGCAGGTTGCACAAGCACCTGTGAGCAATATTGTACCAGTTAATGCTCCAATGCCACCATTGCATGACATATTCTTTCACTGAAGAACGTTGCTGATGATGTCACACACTGTGTGCATCGTCGGGTGAGCCCTGCCGCACAGCCCAAATTTGGCTCTGGCCAAAACTGGCGTACTCGGTCAGGTGAACGAACGTTGATTCGGGTGCCGTTGTCCTGCAGGACTTCATAACCTGTTCCTATCAAGAGTACAACCAACATTTTGTCTCATTCCCGGCAAGTTCCTGGAACCTGTCACAGCATGTGCATCGTACTTTTAGTGCACTGAGTCTTGGCTTTGTTGTCGCTGCAGGTTCTGGTGACTTCAGGTTTGGGGGGAATGAGCGGAGCGCAGGCGAAGGCCGCCGTCATTTCCGGCTGCATCGGAGTGGTCGCTGAGGTGAGTGGCGCACTGAGGTGCGTGCTTCCACAAAGGTGAGTGCATCAGTGAGGTGAGCGTGTGTGAGTGCCTCTTCAGGGTGAATCCGTTTCCTTTGTGCACTCATCACAAAAGACTCAAAGATCAACCGCTGAAAGCCCAGAAAAGTTCGTGTGGAAAGAAGCCAATTTTCTTCTGTGAGACTGAGACTGAACAAGGATGGTCAAAGCCATGCTGCTGTGGTGTTACACATGGTTGACCATCGTTTTCTCAAGTCTGGTTGTGTCTCTTTTGCTCCTCCAATAACCTCGTCAGGTATCTTCAGAACGTCACTCTTGGCTACGCTGCAGGTAAGCGAGGAGGCGGTGCTGAAGCGTTACGACCAGGGCTGGTTGGAGGAGTACACCAGCGACCTGGACGACTTGATGGCGCGACTGCGACGCTACCGCGCGGAGGGGCGGATGACGAGTCTCGGCTACCATGGCAACGTCGTCACCCTCTGGTACATAGGATTCTCTTTGTGTGATCTGCAAGGTGGAAACCGAAACAGGACTGTAGATCTCTTCAACTTCTGGATCTTCTGTGGCACCACAAGGGATCGTCCCTTTCGTTGAACCCAAGATCAGAACAACCAAGGTCCGACCAGTCGCCATTGGGGTCCGACCCTGTACAACGTCTATTCTTGACCTTCGTCTGATTGCAGAAAATTAGGGCGGGGTGGGAAGTGAAGTTTGGGAGATTTGAGAGGCCCTCTGAGGGAATCGAAGAGACCAACTGATTGTCTCCATGGTCAGAGATGTGTCCATACACACCTGTTTCAACTGGCGCATGCTCCCTGACTGTCCAAGTATCTCGAGCAGTGCGTCTATGTGACACACGTACAGGGAGCGGCTGGCGGAGGAGTTTGACCGGACGGGTGACCTGCTGGTCGACCTGGGGTCCGACCAGACATCCTGTCACAACCCGTTCCTTGGTGGCTACTACCCCGTCCAGGTGAGAGGCGCTGGTTCGCTCCGAATACACGTGCGAGAAGCCATCAGCGTGTGCGTTGCTCTCAACTGTTGTCTGGTGATTGTGTACTCCTTCAGTGTGGAAGCTTTAATATGTGTGGTCCGGCATGAAACTTGACAAAGTTCATGGTCACCTCTGATGTGAATTCACTTGCACTGCAGCTGAGCTACGACGAGGCGAGAGAAATGATGCATCAGGATCCCGGACGCTTCAAGAATCTCGTCCAGCAAAGGTAGTGATGTTTCACATCTTTCTCTCGAGCTTTACTCCGCAATGCAGCTGAAGCTCTCTGCTCCCATTTCCGAAATTCATCACCTTCACCAATTGCCTTTGCGACTTTTGAGAACACAGAATCCCGATTGTCGTTTTTCGGTTGCAGTCTGTGTCGCCAGGTGAACGCCATCAACAAACTGGCGGCGCGCGGACTCCGCTTCTGGGACTACGGCAACGCCTTCCTGCTCGAGGCGTCCAGGGCCGGTGAGCAGTGAGACAATAGACACAGGGTTCACCATGGCAGAATTGAACATCAGGCTGAGGGAACAAAACAGGGGTGGCCGGTGCAGAAAACCCAGAGGTGTTGAACAAATGGCGTCGAGGAAAAATTTTCTTCAGAATCTCGAGTACAAACAAGGGGGAGAAAGATGTTCAGGTCCGGAAGTCAAGGTTTGCAGTTGCGTCAAAATTCGGTCCCAGCGAGGCAAAACGAAGTTGAATGTTTCATGTCGTACTGTGCAGGCGCGGACGTGCAACAAGAGGGCGCCACGTCGGGGACAGTCTTCCGATACCCGAGCTACGTGCAGCACATCATGGGAGACATCTTCTCTCTCGGCTTCGGCCCCTTCAGGTGACGCTTCAGCGGTAAAAGCGAGCAGTTTATGAATGTCTGATCTGACTGACGCGTCTTCACAAGGCTGGATCCAGGGTGGACTCAGGATTTCGCTGGGACGGGGAAAACCCGCCGGGAGCCCAAAAGGCAATTTTCGAGCAAAGAAACTATTTTACACTTCATGGATAAAGAAGAGGGTGAAAGACTTTTCAGGCCGTCACGGGTCGGACTCTGGTACCTTCTATCTCTCTGGTACCTTCTATCTGACACTCCTTGATACCATGCATGCATGCACAGCGCAGATCATCCAGAAGTGAACCATAGACGAGGCACAAACATCTGCAATGCAATGACCAGTTGGGCGAATTGCCATGTTTTCAAGAGTCGTTGAAGAGGTGAAAAATGGTCAAGATTCCGTCAAATTTATTGCTGCAGATGGGTGTGTACTTCGGCTGACCCGCGTGACCTGGAGACGACGGACGACATCGCCACGGAGGTGCTGGAAGACTTCATCGCCAAGGGAGGTCAGTTCACCACTTCAGATGCACTGGACATTTTTCTCAACGCGTTTCGTTTGTGTCTTTTGTACCTCCAGATGACAACATCATGCACACAAGTTTCCTTGCAGTTCCTGAGTCGATCAAGCAACAATACAACGACAACATCCGATGGATCAAGCAGGCCGGGCAGCACAAACTGGTGAGCAGGCTTCATTTATCACATTTCTTCAGCAAAGCAACTTTTTCTTTGGCTTCTTTCTCTGGAGGAGGCCTTGTCCCGCTTGCTCATCAGGCTTCGGGTTGGCTTCCGCAGAGCTTCTTGTTGTCCAAGCTCTCTGAAGGTGCGCCATGATGCGTGTTGCTCACCAAGGTTCAGACGCACATGCAGTCTCTTCATCTGGACCTCCTGAAGGGCAATGAATGGGCGATGGGCCTCTATCTAGCCAGATGCAGCAACAAGCGAAGCGTCGTCGTGAACGCGTCGTCGCCGTAACCATAGGAACCGTACTGCAGGAACCTGGCGACGGCGCGCAGGTGGCGCTGCATGCGCGTCACGTCACGCAGCGGAATCTGGTCGAGCACGTCGTACACGATGTGCGTGTCCGTCGTGTTCGTGAAAACAGCTTCGTCCAGAAACACAGTGAACTCTTCGTAACGGAAAAGTTCGTCGAACGGGTATTTGAGCTGCTTGTTGAAGACAACCGGTATGCAGCCACACAGGACGGCGTCGAAAAACCCCTTTCTGCTTGGCGTGTCTCCAGGAGGCTGAAAGGAAAGCTGTATGCAGGCCATACCGGGAATCATCCCTTGTCAGATATGCAAATGCTGTTCAGTGAATTACGCCAGCAATTTTCTCGTCTGATTTTTGAACTTTACTGACCTGGATTGAACTACGCGGGGACTGACCTGGAGGCAGAAGACGGATTTGGTCATGAGTGTCACAATCCTTCGCCCGATGTTTTCTCTCATGTTGTAGCACTCATCAGAATGAAGATGGTGGAATGTGCACCTGTAGCAGGTCTCCAGCTGATCCTGCAGGGAAGCCAAGTGACATGTCGAAGCCCTCAAAATTTTGAGGAGCAAAGCAACTGCATGACTGTGGGGAAACAGCTGGCGTGTCCAGCAAACTCAAAGCTTGGGGTCCTGTGTCTTCTCGAGCTATAGTGGCTCAAAAGTGACTCACGTCTCCATCTCCGCACATTTCGAGCCTCTGATCCAGATGGTTTGTCAGATGTTAGTCAACATTTGTAAGTTTGGCGACAAGTCTGCGAGGCAGACTGTGCGTGTGTATTACCCTGAGAGCTTCCCTCAGTTTGTCTTTCTTCAGCGAGGCTGCCATCAAAGCCGTGATCGTTCTGTTGTCGGGTCCTGGAATATCTGAATGTGATCTGCAACGGAACATATCAAACACAACTGTTTGTACTGTAACCGTCTCCAACTGCAGTCTGCCTTCACTGGATGAATTCAACTGCATGCATGCACTGATTTGACGATTAACATTGGACTGTTGACAGCCGCAAGGCATGTGGACTCACACACTGAAGTGAGCGAAGGCCGGGTACGGCACGACGGTGGTCTCGCCCTCGCGGTCGAGGCGGCGGAAGTAGCGGCGCGTGTTCGGAGCAACGGTGCGCTCGATGACGAGGTGCTGCAGCAGTCCCGCATTCTCCCCGCGCAGGAACGGACACTGCAGACTCGACATCTCCTGCGAGGTGACCACATGCACATGCAGACAACAATTGTCATGCAGAGGATCACGAAGAAAATCTCCAGAAGAAACGTGCCTGGATATGTGCCCAGGCTGGAGTCAGCCCTCTGATTTCGGACCTGCTCGTGTTTTGTGTGTCGCGCTTCAGTGACAAACGTATTTCCGTCAGTTTAAATTTCTGCTGAGTTGAGATACAAACCTGTTCAACCTTTGCCAGGGCCACAAAATATAGTTTCTCAGGGAAACTTGTGTTTTTCATGAGGCTCCAAAATTCACTGGTCAGGTTCTGAGCAGTCTGTTCGCTGCAGAAACATGACAGCCCAGCGTAGAACGGGACGTAAACCAAGTCCGCTTCGGACAGGTCCTGCGTTATGTAGGGACTCCTCAGCAGCCGCTCGTAAAAGATCACTTCCAGGGAAAACTGGTGCGTTTTGTGGAAACTTAACAGTTCTGGGACCTTCAAGTGTGGAGGGAGTTTCATTTCAGGTCCGAATCCGGCATAGCTGAAGTCAAAGCACATCGCGTTGGCTTTGTTCTGCGTGGCGCACGTGACCAAGTCTGTGTTGAACTTGGGTGGAAGTGGATAAACGTAAATCTTCAGTCTGTCAAGATCGTACGTCAGAACTTCCTTCCCATATGGAGTGAGGATGGGTTCTACATCACGAATCATTTTCTCAAGGTGAAGCCTTGAATCCAGAATCTCGCCGGGTGCCGGGTCCGGGGTGCCGCAGGGTCCATCAGCACATTCTTCATCGGTTGCTTCTGCTTCTCGCTGTTGGAATTTGACCGCAGACTTGATTCTGCTTGACAGCGCTCTGGAAAAGAAACTGCTTCCATGCAGGAAGCCCTCAAGGAACAAGGCAGTGAATGCGGAGCAGTTGTATGAGGTGTCGGTGTGGACCTGACTTGGCTGTTGTGGTGAAGGTTCTGTGTTCGCCCTTGAGAGAGCCTTGAGACTGAACCTGAGCTCATGGTGATTCGGGACTAAATCTCAAAAGAACCTTCAAGACTTTGGGGGTCCCTGTTCTGTTCACAGCGTGACTTCTCTTGTGGATGCTTTGGTTGAGTCGTGAACGAGTTGGAACCCAAACGAGCCATAACTACGAACTTCACATCGGGAAACGTCAGGACCATGCACTTTTGAAACATCAATGAACTTTTTGCAACCGCGGAACTACAAACCTTGCTCTGGAGTCAAGTTCAGCAGAGTCATCCCACATTGCGATGTGGATGATCTGGGTGTAGATGAATGTGAGGCAGCAGAGCAGGAACATGAGTAGGACCCAGCCTCGCCCCGAACCCCGCACCACTGCCCGCCACGTCTGCTGCACTAACCGTCGCTCTCGTTTCCACTGCGTCTCACTCGACATGTCGCACGCTTGGTATTGAAGGTGTTCTGCCGACAAATTGTACACGCCAGCCACTCTTCTGTCCTCGGATGGAATTGCACTTGTAGATCGGGGCGGCTCCAGGAAACAAGTGCTGTCCGTCCGTCAAAATTTGCTCGGAATGCGAAACAATTTTGGGTGCACATGTTTCAGACAGTTTCCCAACTTTTTTGAAAAAAATATTTTTGGCAGCCATTTTGGCCAGTTGCCAGAGCTGGGAAGCTCACAGGTGCCTCAAACTACTCATAAGGCTCTGTTTTCTCCAGATCATCACATGGAGGTGTGACAGGCCTTTGTTCAGTAAAGAAACATCAAAATTCAGGAAAGCTGCACAACTTTGGCAGCTATTTTGAACCACTTCCAACAATCAGATCCTGCTGAAACTTGATTGAGTTGGGTTTCAGGGTGTGTGCTTTTATTTCTGAGAAATATGCTCACCATAAAATCCCAAGTATTCAACCCCCCTTTGATGCTCAAAAATTAATGCCAGAGGGGGGCAGTCTTACACACAAGGATTTGACATCATTGACTCATGAGGTATCAAAGTCAGGACCAGAAAGAAGGAAGTAAAGTGTCAAAGAAGAGTGGAATGAGTTTGGGGAACATCAAAGTTGAGTTAAAATGAGGAAATCAACAAAGGGTTTTGCCTGCAGAACATGTTTTCAAAGCTTTTGGAGCACACATTCTTACCTTGGGAGTGAAGAACAGAAAAGTTTGGGGGGTTTTTTGCAGAAAATAATTCTGAAGAGGAATTTCTGAGATTTTGGTTTGTGATCAGAAATGTTTGCATGTGAGAAAACTTCCTGAAAAATACAAAATGGCTTTGTCCTTTTTTGTGTCTGAAAAAGAGGGGGTCCTGTACATGAGGGGGTCAAAAATGCAAGATTTCATGGAACACCCTTCCAAGTTAAGTCCAGCCTGGATTTTTGGGCAAGTCAATGTCAATTGAGACTTCTGGTTTGAATTTTATCTTGGATCCCTTACAATGTGTTTCACTGCATGCAGTGCGCCATGGCATTGTGGAAGAGCCAAATGATTGCACAGATCTGCTTTCGTTGCGAGGAAGTCTGTTTCTTCCAGTGGCAGTGAGCAATCTGCTTATGTTATAAATTGGTCAGAGTTGAAACTTGAAATCAAAAGTTGACTTTTGCACCGAAAGCGCCAGCTTGTTTCAAATCAATAAATACGAGTGTACAACCTGTGTGTAAGGCTGTAATGGTACACTTTTCCGCTGTCCATGAAAAAAGTACAGACAAATTTTTTGACGCAGATCACGCAAGCTGCAATTGTTTTTGTTTTCATGCAGCGTGACATGTGCAGTCGCTCATGTACGCAGTGCATGCCATAGATCTTCGGTCGGTTTTTGCCATTCTGAGGTTGCAAAAACTTTGCTTTACGTGGAGGTGTCTCTTCCAACGGACCGAGTTCGCAACGAAACTCTGTGATCCGAGGTCGTTTGTTTGTGGACAATTTTTATGCATGTACTTTTACGGCCACTTACCTGACAAACTTGTTCCAAATCACTCACTCGTTTTCCCAAAAATATCCATGTCAAATTGGCGATTCTTCCGAGAACTGTGATCCAGAATTTGATGAACTTATTTCATCCATCTTGTATCAGACGCAAAAATAAATCGATACCTTTGACTGAAAGTGTGTCCTGTGTGTTCTGTGGATTACCTTGATGTTATATATTACTCATTTTATCCATCTTTTGTCAGAACCAAAGAAAAATCAATACCTTTGATTAAAAATTGTGTCCCGTGTGTTTTATGGATTACCTTGATGTTATGAAGTCGTTTCCATGACAAAATGTTGTTTTCGTGAACAATTCACGTGTGCTTTTCACGTTTGCGTTTCTTTTCTCCTTGCAACACTGACATCAAATATGAAAGGGGAAAAAACGCGCGCTTCTAAAATTTTGTGCTTTGTGTTTCTCGAAACAGCCTCAGGTGCAGTGTCCAGTCGGCGAAAAGAACGGGAAAGTGTTGCTTTCTGCCTCCATTTGGAGGAAACGTGCACGGAATTCCAACGAGGTTGATGCTTCGCAGCTCGCGTTCAAAGCAACGTGAAGCTGATTGGTCTGCTTGCATGTCGGCCGTGATCAGCAACAAAAACCAAAAAAGAGACCCGTTTTCTCCCATTTATATGCGTACTGCTGACTTTGGGTTGAAGTTCATGCTTTTACATTTGTTCCGAAGCTTGTGGGGTTTTTTTCAGGTGGTGGGGTCACAGGCGCGGATCCTCTACTCGGACCAAAATGGCCGCATCGCCATCGCACTGGCCTTCAACAGCGCCGTCGCTGCCGGCAAAATCAAGGTGCGCAGTCCGGGGGAATACGTGTACATGTACATCAGAATGTTGCGACCGAAGCCATCCTCATTTGTGCGATTGCGTTGGCCCGATCCACATGCAAAAAACAATGCGTTCTTCTGAAGCCAATGCAGATGATACGGATCGGCAGATCACCAAAATAGAACGGCGCCTTCATCTTCGCCCTTGCAAAATTTTGCCACTGCAACAAGAGATCAAAGATCGAGCCCACGACATCGTAAAACAGCTGTTGTGCTCACAAGACGCACTTTTCCAGCAAACAGGCCAAGCCATGGCTGCCCACCTCCAACGAACCATTGCTTTGATTGAAAAGATTTCAACTTGTCTTTGTTTCCTCTCGTCTCCGCACACCCATTCACACGTCGCTGCAGGCGCCGGTGGTGCTGAGTCGCGATCACCACGACGTGAGCGGCACCGACTCCCCATTCCGCGAGACGTCCAACATCGAGGACGGCTCGGCGTTCTGCGCAGACATGGCCGTGCACAACGCCATCGGGGACGCCTTCCGCGGCGCTACTTGGGTCGCGTTGCACAACGGCGGCGGCGTTGGCTGGTGAGCGGTTCTTGGGCGCGGTTTATTGGTTTTGGCCGTACCAGAACAAGCAAACTGCACTGTGTCTTGTGTCACAATGTGCCAAGCAAATTGTCATGTAACCGACACAACGCGACAAGCTTCCAGCTGTCTTGTCTCCATTGTAAAGCACCGAAGCACTTTCCGCTGTAACATATTTGACTTGTCCTTGCATAAGGGGCGAGGTGATCAACGGTGGCTTCGGTCTGCTGCTGGACGGCTCTGAAGAGGCAGCGCAGCGCGCCCGAACCATGCTCGCCTGGGATGTCTCCAACGGGGTGAGCAGCTTGTTCAAGGGCTCCACACCCGTGATTTGCCATGCAAGTCAATCTCAGCAAGCGCTTTCTGATTTTTCAACGGGGCAGTGTTCTTGAACCTTGTGATGGCTACTGCACAGGGAAGGGATTTTGCAGCACAGACCCGTTTGACCCACAGGTGGCGCGGCGAAGCTGGTCGGGCAGCGACAAGGCGAGGGAGACGATCTGTCGGGCGATGCGCGACAACGACCGGCTGCGCGTCACGCTGCCGCACCGCGTGAAGGACGCGGGGCTGGTGCAGCGCGCGCTGCGAGAGTAGATACACAGGGAGCAGCTCACAAGAGACTGAGACTGCGAGAATCGCCCGCGTGCGCGGGTACGTTTCTAGGCACAATGATAGGTCGTCTCAATGCCATAGGTGGCCCTCGTGAATGGACAGATTTGTCTGATTGAGCAAGTTCTTCCTTGAATTCACTGAGATCCACTCAGTGAGTGTCCAAAGAATGCTTTCAAATGAATCTGAATTGACAAACTTTCTCTGTGTGTACTTTTCATTTCTTAGAAATCGTGTGTTTTCAATGACAAGAGCCCAGCGTAGTGAGTTCTTTCGCCGTGACTTCCAAAGTGATTGTCTTCCGTCTGATCCTTGAATCTCTGTTGTCTCTTCTTGTCACATGAAGCAAAAGGTTGGTCCCCTGTTTCACTGTAGCTTTGAAAGCATCAGTTCTCGTGCTTGCCAGCCGGTCAACTTTGCCAGTTCACATATCCACCGTTCTTCGCACGGCTTCTCTCGCGCGGTGCAGGTGGCGTTGAAACCGCTCTCGCAGTAGAATTACCGTAGGTAACTTTCGCCAGGTTTCCAGCGTGCGTACCATGGTCCTCCGATCATGTCCGTCACCTCTGGCCCTGAGCACCTTTGCGCATGATGTTGAAGTGCTCCAGGTACTGCAGCACAGTGTCACCGGGACCGAACATTTCCCGCTTGCGGTTCTTGAGGTGTTGTGGAGCAGACTCGGCGGCGCCGCCCAGAAAGCCCTGCATGAACTCTTGCAGCAGTGCCCAGCACTGCTGCGGCACGACGCACGGGCAGTATTCCACCTGCAGGAAGAGAGCATCAGCAAGCCAAGCGTTACTCAGCAATCTTCAGTTTGATCGTTCTCCTGACGCGTGAGTTTTGAAGCCCCTGTGCAGTTCAAACCTGCGAGAGTTCCCCCCCCCTCCGCCCAAAAAAGAAGAATCCAATCTTTGACAACAAATCAGACATTGTCCGTCTCATTGTAACAACTCACCAGAGCATTTATGAAGATAAGCATCAAATTGTCACATTCTGACGAACTACCAATCAGATTCGTCAAAAGTGGAAGTTGTTTGGTGACAAGTTTTCCCCTGCTTTGTTCTTCTCAGCAACAAAAAGTCACTTCTTCAATCGTTGAATAAAAATTGTGGTTGATCAGGGGAAATGATTGACGCTTTTTATGCGCATTCAAGGTCGCAACCTCACCTCGACAAGGATGCCTTTGAAACTGGAGTTGGCTCCCAGAACGACGGATCCGATCTTGATCACGAAGTCTCCCATTTCGTACCGCGGGCCCTTTGATTCCACTTTGAGATTTTTCTTGGGGCTGCAGAGAACAGAGCAACACTCTTGTGGAACTGTGTGGAGAATATGCAACTCAAGAAAACGCTCAGCGGCATAAAGATCATTCGCCGTGCAACGTGAGATGTCAAAGACTTTGGAACTCAGACGGAGTACTGACGATCAAGCTCGCGCGCCTGAAAATACCAAAGGTTCTTCGGCTCATACCAACCTGTAGAAGTCCTTCATCTTGCCCATGATCATAGAGAAGGTGATGTCTGCAATGAGGCAGGTTCCTGTGTCCAGCACTGCGAAGCTTGACACCGGCTGCTCAGAGTTGTACAGGACGTGCACCACGCGCTGTTGCTGAACTGCAAGTCAACATAGAAACTTGCAACAAAGCAGAGTTTCGAAAAACAAGCACGTCGCCAGCACAACCGCCGATCGACCATTGTTGTCACTGCAGCGAATCCAGGATTGAACATGAATTTTCTTGGTGGATGGGAAGGGGGGCTTGGTGTCCCCAAGGTCCGCCAGAGTGGGCGGGGCAACTACAAAAGACTTTCTCACGGGAATCGTCAACTTTTCAAGTTGGAGGGTCCCTGGGATCCCCACCCCCTCCTTATTCAAGATGTGCTGGAGTGCTCAGTCACCCATTTTGGCTCCGGAGGAAAACTGAAAATGGACAGTCAAGCTTGCAGGACGGCAATGAAACCAGAAATTGACATTGCCCGCACCACCACAGACACTGTGTGGTGTGACCAAGGCTGAGAACTCACCCATTGCTGAGAGTTGAAAACCACGAACGCCAACCAAAGAACAAGTGTTCTGAAGCACACATTCGGTACAGGTGTGAGCTGATTGAAGTGATTGACAACACAATCAATCACAAACTGACTGAAGACAGATCTGTTTTGCCTGTTGGCCTCATAAATGAGGCATCTGGTGATCTCTTGCCTCACAAAGCTGAATGCATCAATCTCAAGTATATCCATTTTGATTGAAAAGGTCACATGATGGGGTTTTTCCAATCACATGACCTCACTGTAGTTCCCAGGGCTCTCCCCAGGGGAAGGGAGGGAATACCAATTCAGTCAAATTTCATGAAAATCAGCCTTGAATGGCAATCTCTGTATACAGATGATTCTTGTGAAATGATATTGAAATGTTAAAAATGGCTGCTCAGGCCAGCACCCCCTGGTGGGGGAGGAATGTGGTGTAACACACCTGACTGACTATCAGAACCACCACCACAAAATGGCATAAAAGGACTCAATAAATAGGGAGATTCCTACCTCAAGAAGACAGTCTCTTCTGAGATACCAAACTGACCGTTTGTGATATCACTACACTGCACCGATTTCGGAACACAAGCGCCATGCGTTGTTTTCAATTTGACAGTCAAACGAGCACACAATCCACAAACGATCGCTTGGCCACGTGTGGTCAATGCAGTGACATGGTTTCTTCATATCTTGTGTTTACTACTCACGGTTCTGAGCCGACATGTACGAGTCACATTCGACGTGGAAGTTTCCAGCTTTCACGGCGCCCATATCTTCGACGCGCTTCACGAGAGCGTCCACCGTCTGCTGACCCGACTGACCCTCTGGCACCGGGTACGAAATCACACTGACATGAAAGAAACATCAAGATACAATTGGGTGTCTTGAAGTATCTTGATCAGCAACAAACGACAAAGCTTTTGCAGACACAGATATAAAGTAATTCAAGATTGTGGTTTCGAGTTTCTAGTTGTTGCCCGAGACCCTCATTATCGCTCACACAATATTTACATTCGGTCCTCAATCGGACCAAACCAACAACAGCAAACTACTTTCACAAACATACCACGTCACTCCCATGTTTTGACTTGGTAAATTCTGACATATATGTATTGTTTGCAACAAAAAGTAACGCGCTGCTAAAATACGCCAGCTGCACAGGTTGCGGAAACTCTGAAAATCAATATCACTGAAATCGCCAAGGTGAACATTGAACGAAATATTATGATTAATCTGACTATCTGGGCGCACTGTAAATCAAATACTTCAACGTGGTGAGACATTCAAATGGCTGGAAGATTTCCTTGACAGCTGACATGTGCCACTTGTGAAACCACACAACCAATTCTAAATTTTCGGTGCGTTAAATGCTAGGGTCATTTTATCTACACCGGAAGCCATCTAAACAACGTGAAACAAACGGACTGAAGAAATCAAATGGCAGCGGTAAGGCTTTTTGACTCGAAAGTACTGTATGTTGGGCACATTGAAGTGCGTAATGTCGATCTCTAGACTCCAGAGTATTTTTGTTTGATCGTTGCAAAACCGTCTGACTTTAATGCCTTTTTTTCTGGACAAAGTTTTGCATGTTGCTTTGCCGGACTCAAACGGGCTATGTTAAATGTTCATGTTTCCAGTCAGGTTGCTTATTCTTCGTCCTTTCTGCATTCCCTTTCAGGCGCTACCTGTCAACCCGAAACCGTTTTTGAACGGTCTGACTGGAAAGCCAGTGATGGTGAAGTTGAAGTGGGGAATGGAGTATAAAGGCTACCTCGTCTCAGTCGACGGATATATGAATCTGCAGGTGTGTTCGAAGCTTGTTCTTGTTCAGTATATCTAAATGGCAATTGGGAATCAGTGTGGACTTTGAAACCGGATGGGCAACGTTACGTCAGTTTTGCTCATGTCTTCGGTGTGCTGCTTTGGACGACTAGTCCCAGGATTCTGACATTGTTAATTTGTCGGCCGGAATTATTCCCACCCGGCAAATCACAGACAATGGCTGGTTTTGCAGTTGGCCAACACGGAAGAGTTCATCGACGGAGCGTTGACTGGAAACCTTGGAGAAGTGCTCATCAGGTGAGGTCATCACTTTCAGATGTTCTCGGTCTCACTCAAGTCGGAATCGTCCGAATGTCGGAAGACCAACCTGCGCACACAAAACAGGAATGGTTCGTTCTTTTTGCCGTGTTGTTGGCAGTGACCCCAGACGCCATGCAGCTCGGCTGGACAGGGGTTGCAATCCACAAACAGTGATGTTTGTCAGATGATATTGGTTTTCCCGTGTAACCCACCGACCAGCTGGAAATGTTGGTGATGAAGTGGCGTGTTCTGTCCGAATTACATCCCCCCCCCCCCTGCAGTGCGCCTATTTTTTTTAAAATGCGCAACAAGAATCGCGTACGTGTGGACAGGTGCTTGGGGTGGTGCACGGGTGATTGCAATTTTCAGTTCTTTCTCCAGTTATTTCTTCAGTCTTCAAAGTCAGGCTGCAATCTGTGTATTTCAGATGCAACAACGTGTTGTACGTCCGAGGAGTGGAAGAAGACGACGAAGAGGGAGAAATGAAGGAATAGTGAGGGGTGCTGCTTCTCTTTCTTTTCATTTGTTCTTATTCTCCGAAATGTGTGGACGTGTGAGTGAGGAACGTGTGTTGGTGTCCACTGAAAGAAATGTGCTGGAAACGGATTCCTTGATACCATAAAGGCAGCAGAAAAGTGGGCAAGCCTGTGTCAGGAGAACCCGGACTATTTATTGGACGAGAAAAAAGTGGTGTTTTTGTTGTGCAGAGTGCTATTCACCCATGCACAATGCGTACTTACAAGTGGACATCGAAAGAATGAGTGCGCTTTTGCATTGTTTCGTTGTTGCTATTGTTTCAATGGAACCTGCGCAACCAAATTCAAGGGGCAAATCTCCAGCGGGCCGTGCCGAGTGTGTGAACAAGGAACAAAATGTGTCTTTTTGCGCGAATCTTCATGTGTGCATGTGTGTTTACAGTGTTCAAAAAAAATTCCACGCGAAGTTGAAAGAATAAACGAGACGTTTGGCAATATTTTCTGAAATTGTGGTGTTACTGTCATGGTATCATTGCTTCCGCAGGGTTGCGGTCTTGTTCGGATTTGATTGCTGGTCAACGATTTGCACAACTGCGTTTTATAGTCAACGCAAATCCTGTTACTATCTCTGTCGCAACCAAGTTTGCGACGCACTTGTTGGTAAAATGGCGGTCTGGCAGTCCCATTGGCACAACGATGAAGTCACGAGCGTGCGAAACATACCCTGTTTTTGAAGCCCAGTTTCAGTCCGAGGTGTTCAAAACACGGGTGAATACGGTGTTAGAAATCAGCTGTCCTGATACAAATAGCAGTGCTCAAGGCAACAGAGGGTGCGATGTCCCTCCAACACGGAAAAAATTCAAGTTATCCCCCGTTCATCCTCGGGGGAGGGGGGTTGTTGGGGAGAGTGGGAAGTTGAGTCGGGGACATCAACCTGACCTTGCCAACGCCGCACTACCTCTTGGTGCTCTGCCCTGAAAGGACATCGCACAATGACTCGTAAACTTGGAAAAGGAAATCATTCCAATGGATAACTACCGGGGCTCTTTATCGTTATTGTCAATGGCAATTGACAAAAGAAAACCACCTTTCCATTGCGGTTGGGCGATTTGCGCGTTTCGACAGTGCGCTTCTGATTTCTATTGACGTCGGTTACAGTTGAAGCGACAAACGGAAGTCGGGCCATTCTGCAAGCATGTCGGAGAAAGGAGGAATTGTCTACTTTGTAAAGAGCTTATATCACGATCCGTTTCGATGGTAAGTGAAATAACAAGTTTATACATCAATTTTGGGAGGAATTGCATTTCAGAATTGCAGGAACTGAGCGATGCATTGTCTTTTCCTTTGGAACCATATTATCGCCCAGGCGTGCCTTTTCAAGCGAATTCGCGTTGTTGTGCAAAGGTGTCAGTTTGTGCAGGAACAGTTCAGAGATACGAGGATGATTTCACTTCTGGCCGGACTGTGCATGGGCGCAATTTTGTTTTGTTTACATTCTTGGCCGTGTTCTTCCTCTTCGGCCAAGTCTGTGTAGTGATATCACAAACACACTGGTTCGTATCTCAGGAGAGACTGTCCCCGAGGGCGGGAACCTCCGTATTTATTGACCTTATTCCAATCATGCCATCTGGTGAGCGGTGGTTCTAACATTTTACAGCTGGTGTGTCACACTACACTCCTCCCCCGACAGGGGGTGTTGGCAGTGCCTGATAATTTTTAATATTCTGAATATTTTTACAATAATTAATGAGATAGAAAATAGATACATAATAGCACAATATCACTATTTTTCTGGCTTCAGCCTGCATTCCTCCCCTCCCATGGGGGTATCACATGATCATGTGATCCCTGAAGGTTTTCCTTTTTGAAAATGGCTGCCAACCCAGTGTGCAGTGTAATAGACATTGAAGCCTATTCCTGCTTGAAACAGTCATAGACATTGAAGCCTATTCCTGCTTGAAACAGTCAATTGCTTGTTGGCTAATTAATTTTGAGGATCAAAGTGGACTGCCGGCAACCCACCCTGCTGCCATCGGAGCCTGTGAGGCTCACTTCAACTTTTGGGGGCCCACCCCCAACTTGGCTCTGCAGGCAGTGATCCAGCAGATTGCCATGAGCGTCATCGCCTCACACTAAGCAAGTGAATTCAGGTGGTTCTCAGTCCATGTCACCCCACACGTAATCCTGAGGCATAAAAAACTGCAGTCCTTGGTTTTTATCCAACTCCTGGAGAAAAAGCCCATGATGAGGATTGTTAGTGGTGAGAGTGTCCATGAACATGATTGTCCATGGAGACACAGTTGTAGCATTGGATCTTCACTGGATGAGGGTGGTGGCAATGGTAGCTCATGTACAGAGTGGCTGTGGTGGCATCAGCTGGGTCGCCCATGGTGGCAGTACTTGGTTCGTCTAAGCCAGTCACAGCGGTGGCGCTGGTGGTAGCCTTGTTGGCATCGCTCGCATTTGTTTCTGGAATGTCAATTTTTGGCGAGGGCCCCCTCCTCTATTTAGTACTTCACAAGGCTATTGCCCTTGTTACCAAATGGTTCATTTCAGTTGATGCCAGCTGTGTGGCGGTAGTGCCGTAATGGAGTGTGTCCTGTTTATCAGAACTTAAGTTGAGTTTGTTTCAGTCTGTTTGACATTTTGTTGTGGAATACAAGTGAGTATCAGGGAGAATGCCATTGTGCTCTTGCTTAGTTTGGCAGCAAGTAGCCTGTAATGAGGATGAGGAAGGTAGTGGTGTGCTGATGATGTGTGGTCATTCGGACCTGTACCTTCCAGGAGTTAGAAGTTCTTGGTATTAGGACCAGAGGGATGAGTTTTTGAAGGTGGTGGAGGAAGGGGGAAGGAGGAATAGGCATGAGAAAAGGAAAGAAAAGGAAGGGCGACTGAAGGAAAGGGGAAAGGAGAGAGAGAGAGAAAGAGAAAAAAAATGAGGATAAATGTATGTGTACTGGCCTGTGCTATTCTCATTGGTGTGCTGAAACCACTCAGTGGAGAGTGTGAATGTCAGGTGGCTGGAAGTGGTGGAGTGGGTGCTGTGGTTGGTAGCATTGTGGTTTGGTTGTGGCAGCAGTGCCAGTGGAGTTGATGTCAGAGTGTTGTTAAGTGATCTCCTGAGGACGACTTGGTCCATGTGGATGTGGAAGTGGGTGGTGTGGCCAGCATTGCCGTGGATGAACTATTCAGTATGGATGGAACTCCCATGTGATGCATGTAAGTATGTATGTACAATTAGTACAGCAATTTAATTTAGGATAGATTGCATACTCTCATGGTGTACACATAATCAGGGTCCTGGCACTGAACGTTGGTGCGACCCCTGGTGGACTGTTTCACAACTGGTTCTGGTGGTGGTGAAGGTGAAATGCAGTGTTTTTGATGCTTCTTTGTCTTGACCTTTGTGGTTCATTGTGGCAATATTTGATCATCACATGGGTTGGTCACCTGCACAGCCCAGTTCCTGAGGTCAGACAACTGTACCTTGTGTTTGTTGAACAGCCACTGGAGGTTCGGGAGGTGCTCATCACACACGTACAACTGACTGCAACCAGGAAGGATGTTGACTGAAGTGTTGTCAAGGATCAGTTCCACTGGTTCGAAGAGTTTCAGGTGTTGTATGTTGCGTATGAGCCGTGTCCTTGTACCTGAGTGGAAGACCTCAAAACATGTATCAGATATCTTACGTGTTACTCAAAACCCTGGGTTCCAAAGTGGGTCATGTTTGGCACAGTTACAGTTCATCGCATGTACCAGGTCACCTACTTCTAGCGATGGCTGAGTTGCTGTGGGTGTTTTGGCATTGCGCAATCATGCCAAAATTGTGTTGCAGTGCACTATGCCAAATGCTAGTTGCAGCTGAGCTACATCTACCAAACCATGCTTGGGGTTTCTAAGGTCACAGGTGAGGGTGGGTAGCAGTGAGTCTATGGCATAAGCAGGGTCTTGACCAGTCACCAGGAAGTGGGGGGACTCCCCCGAGGTGGTGTGTGGTAGTGTACAGTAGGTGTGCAATGCTCCTGTCACTGCAAAAAAGGATGCAAAAATGTGTTTGCAGTATGCATCAGAGGTTTGTAAGTAACAGATATCAGAAGTGGAGAGTTGGATCAAGGTGGGTTGCGTGGTTTGAATAGCTGCAACAAGCATGGTCTCCAAGTCTTCTGGTTCTATGTCTGGTCCTGCGGGTAGAGGAGTAAACAGTTGAGGGTCAACAAGGCGGGTCAGACAGTCACTCAAATTTTTGGAGGTTTCCACCCACTCAAAGGAAATATTGTATTCCTAAATGTTGATGGACTAGCGGTTTACCATGTCATTTTTCATCATCGCCTGCAGGAAGCCTTTGAGTGGCTTGTGGTTGCACATGAGTTTGACCTTGCATCCTGTAATGAAAACCTTGTAAAACAGCACTGCTGCGTAGACTGCATATGCTTCTTTGGTGAATGCAGCCCATTTGCATTGAGTTTTGGTGAAGGCTTTTGAGAAGTAGCTGATTGGGGCATTGTCCTGCAAGAGTATGGCAGCCATGTGGTGTTTGGAGGTATCTGTGTACAAGGTAAACAACTGGTTCGGATCAGGAAATCATAAGACAGTGTTCCAGAGGAGGCAGGCCTTCAGGGATTCAAAGGCTTATTGGCAGAGCGGTGTCCAGAATTCCATCATGCTGGCCTTCTTCTTGCCCTTACACTTGGGTATCAGGTCCTGGATTGGCTGGGTGATTGTGACATAGTGGTGAACATGATCACGCAAGAAGTTAGTGAATCCAAGGAGACTCTGTACCTCAGCAATGGTTTTCAGAGGTGCCAGTTTGGTGACATCTTGTAGTTTGGATGGCATGAAGGATATACCATAGATCTTTGGAGAGCATGTGTCCTGCAAACTCAATTTTCTGTTGGAAGAAGGAACATTTGTTCAAGCAAAACTTGAGTTGGCTCGTGTGAATGGCCTGAAAGAGTTGATGAAGGTCAATCAGGTGTGCAGCATTGCCCTTAGATCCTGTGAGAATATCGTCAATGTAGGGATTAGAAGCTGGGACCGCAGCAAGGTGTGTGGAAATCACACATTGGAAAACTGCTGGTGAGATGTTGAGACCTTAAGGAACAAAACAGAATTGAAATTTGCCAAATTCGCAGCTGAAAGCAGTGACGTGATAGGAGGCTTTGTCAACGCACACTGTGTAGAAGGCATGGTATACATCTGTGGCTGAAAAGACATCACATCCAATATATGCACCCATGATGTCTGAGATGTGAGGCATGGGAAATGTCATGTCTTCAACAAATGAGTTGAGACAGTGAAAATCAACCACCAAATGCATGCCTTTGCTCTGATGTGCCTCACCCAAATCTTGTGTGTCAAGTTTCTAGGGCACAGCCATGGCCAGGCTGTTGTATGCACTGGTGGAACGCTCAATGATGCCCGCCACCATCAGGTTGTTGAGCTCTTTCTCCATCTATTCTCGATATTTGAGAGGCATGCTATAGTTGGGAGCATGTATGGGAACCTGTCTGGTAAGATGAACAGTGACATCATCACAGTTCGCAGTATTAACATCTGTGGGGGAATGAGAAAAAATATCAGCATATTCCATCAGGAGTGCGTGAAACTGGTGGAGGATCTCGAGGGGTGTGGACACACAAACATGATTGACAGTTTGGGCAAAATCAGCAGCTATGTTGGGTGTGACTTTGGTCTGAGTAGTGGCAATCACTAGTGCAAGATTAGCCTTCGGGTTCAATGTGAACTGGGTCAGGAATGTCTGGCAAATGGTGCTAATGGCTGTTGATTGTTGGCAGGTGTCACAGATGTGGCAGGCTCTGTCTGAAAATGAGATGGCTTATTGCTCTTGGGAAAGAAAATCCAACCCAAGAATGAGAGATGTTGGCAGTTTCTCCACCATGAGTGTGTCTAAACAGTGAGGCTGTTGATCTTCAAAGAAAATCATGGCATGAATGCATCCTAACGGCGGAAGCGCTGTGCCGCTGATGCTGTGGATGACTATTGATCTCCACAGGGGTTGCAGTTTGGCTCCCATTAGCTCAGCTTGAGACAGGGTGATCAATGAAGTGGCTGCTCCGGTATCTGCAAGGAGATAAGGTTTTATGGCAGTTGTAAAGAGATAAGGGCACAGGAACAGGAACAGTTGTTCTCAGGTCAAATTAACTGTGATGACAGTTGGTGGCAGTCATTCATTTGATTTTGAATTCTCTGTGGAAGTCGTGGTGGAAGATAGCAAGGTGATGCAGTCGTCCAAGTGGGTTTTGCTGGCCTGGTTTAGGCATTCAGTTGTGTTGTGTCAGTTGTTGCCACAGAGACCACACTTCTTCCCCTTGCAAGTGGTTCGATAGTGATCCACTAAGGTTTCTATTGTCACTGGTGCTCAGCATCCCGAACATGGACAATATTGACAGTTGCTGCAGCAGGTTTTGTTGTCATGTCCTGAAACTTGATGGAAATCATACCACAAATTAGGGTCGCAGGAGCATTGTTGTTGATCCTCCGTGCGGGGGGGCTGGTCGCTTGTGGGATGACGTTGTCCTGGCCGCAGCAACCTGCAATTCAGAAACAGCAGAGGGGGAGACAATTTTGGAATTTGGAGTAAATTTTCAAGCTCAATCCATTAGCTCCGAGAGTTGCATGGAGCGGTCTCTCATCTTGGTGACCTGCTTGGTACAAAAGGCTTCATACTCACTGTCTAAGCTGTCGCAGTAGCACTGAAGAAGGTCAAGATCATCAGTGTCTGTGATAGACTTTGTACAGTGTAAATACTCACAAAATTGAGCGTTGTAGTCTTGAATCGAACTGCTGTTTTGATGCAGCTGACAGAATGCTGTGATGAGATCAACAGTGTCTGGGGTGTCACTCAGTTCCTTTACCAGTGCTGCATGAATCTCTGCCCAGGAATGAGCACTATCAATGTGGCAGCTCACATTGGTGTGTACTGAGCCCACAAGTTTGATACCCAGGATATGATGGATATAGGAAATGTCGTAGCTGGAATCCATGAACAGCTGATCCATTTGAGCTGTCCACCAGGAGAACTCATGGGGGTAAGCAGAGTCAAAGGTGGGGACAGCATGAAGCATTTTGTGTTCTAGGTGGATTGTGTGGTTAGTGTCAGCAGTGGGAGAAAAATGCAATCCTTGAGGAGTGTGTAACTGGATCAGTGGGGCAGTGGGCATATGAGTAGGAATGTGTGGGGGGTGGGGGGCCTAGTGGGGATGAGGTGAAGTTGGGTATTGGATGAGTGGGGGCAGAGGTATGGGAGGGATTGGTGAGGTTTGGGAAATGGATGTCAAAGGATGTGGGGTTGGTAGGAACATGATTGGCAGCTGCAGTGATGGAAGGGTTTGAAGGCAATAAAGGTTGGTTCAGAACATGCGGTGCAGTGTGGGGCAGCACTAGAGGAGGTGGAGGGGGGAAAGTGGGTTTGGTAGTTGAAGGTAGAGTTTGGGAGGGGGTCAAGCAGGGTGAGGGTGGTGAGGGAGGGGTAGAAGGTAAGGGTTGGGGAGAAGATGCCGAGGTGTGAGGCGGGAAGAGACCTCTGCAAGTGGGTCTGGACATGACTTGGTTGATATGAGCAGCTAAAACAGCATATGTGCCTAACACTGTGTACCAAGCTGTGGCATCCGATTGCACCAATGTGAGCTGCACCCTTGTACGAATGTCATGCTCGATCTTCTGCAAGAGTGGAATGCAGTTGGGCAGCATATTGCTGCATGCTACCAAGGTGTGGGCTATGGTGGTTTCAAGACAATGTAAATGGTCCCATGTGAGAACCTCATCATAATCCTGAGGCAGGTGTTCACTAAGCAGGACCCATCCCCTGTTCAACTGCCCATGGATTGTCTCTTGGGGTGTGGGGGGTTGTGTGGTGAGGTAATGGCTAGTCTGCTGCGCACCGGAGTGATTATGCAGTAGAAGGATCCCCACATGTACGAAACACATGTGCAAACAGCTCTAGCCAGATTTGCAAACATGTGGAACTGTGATGGTTGGTGAACAGTAGATACTGTGACCTCTTCCAGATCAATGGAATATTAATTGTCACTGGGTGCATGATTGTGCCCATTCAATAACTGCGGGGGTGAGGAACGCATCACGTACAGATGATCCACACTGCATGGAGTCACCAGGTTACCCAAATAATTGGAACAAGCTCACCACTGTTGTAGTGAAGATATTGGTGGTGTAATCCATTGCTGGATGGCAGCTGAACGAATTCTCGTGCTCTGTTTTAGGTGAGCGGACCCACTGCAGATGTACTGGGTCAGAAAAGCTTATCTTGGCTGGTATTTTAAGAGCTCAAATCTGTACATGCGATTTTGTGCACTACCTCAGGAATGAAATCCATTGGTGTGGGAACCAATGTAGTGATATCACAAATATACTGGTTGGTATCTCTGGAGAGACTGTCCCCGAGGGCAGGAACCTCCGTATTTATTGACCTTATTCCAATCACACCATCTGGTGAGCAGTGGTTCTAATATTTTACAGCTGGTGTGTCACACCACACTGCAAAATAGTCAAGGAGCACGACCACATGTCACTCATGTGGATCGCAGTCCGGCAAGAAGTGAAAGCATCCTCGTTCATCCAGGATTTGGTGGGGCCTACTTCAACTTTGAGCTGAAATATTTCCTGGCCTGATGTCGGACAAAGAGACAAACCACTCTCTTGGTGTTCTGTGTCACTCAAACTTTGCAAACATTCCGTTTTCAGGCAGCTTGTGAAAAGCGTTTCTTTGTTCGCGCTGGGCGTTTACGTGGCTCGCGAACTGGCAGCTGCCGAAGCGAATCCTCTTCCGCAGCAGGCGTAGCGCTGGCGCACGCGCGAGTGAAGGTTCGTTCTTTCCCGCTTTGGACTACACCGGTAACACCGATGGGGGATACCTCTGCCCCCTGAGACCATAAGAACGGGGCTGTCTCAGTTGAGTTTACACGTGCAAGCCTGTTCGCTAAAATGACAATTTGTTTTCAGGTGTTGACTGACTGGCTACCTGACGGAAGATTCTCGCACGTTTCCGAAACGCACACCTGGTGGCTCCAGTGTTGAACATTTGTCCAAGTCTGTCGCAAATCTTCATTGAACATTCGCAGATTTGAATGTGGCCCATGTGCAAACACCAAGAATGAGAACGTTGCAAGTGAATAAAGAACTTTCTTGTCCAAACCACTTTTCGTCACCGACAAGGTGCTGCATCAACCCAGTCGCTTCAGAGTGCGTCGAGTAACCCTGGTGACGTTCGATTTTCCGACCCGCTGCCAAATTGCATTTTATTTAGATCTACACCTGTCTGTAGTGATCCGGATCGGCAGATCGCAAACGGTACCTTTGTCACCTGCGCGCGGGTCAATGATCAATGCCTCACCAGCTGGTGAAGTGAAGACATGTCACTCACACCACAGCTTTTCCATGCGAGGAGGGAGGTCTCCACAGAACCGTACCGCCTGGATGTTGATCATTCCCATCGTTCTGTTGAACTTGCGCACTTCGTTCAACAGTGAAAAGTTGCAGTCTGGCGAGTAAAGACACCAGCTGGTTTGGTGAAAATCGCATGCACCAGCAACATTTTCCTCTGAAAACCAAAGTGGTTTGCTGTTGGTATTTTGTAAAAGTTGCGACGAAAAGGTTCAGTGTTGCTGTTGTGCCGAGGCTTTGCCACCAATTTCTACAGATGTCACCCCCGATTGAACTTCCGGTTTAGGCAAAACACTGAAAAGTTTTTTGATTTCTTGGTTGTTGGTGCGGTGGAAAAAGGACTGCAAACGGGGATTTGTTGTGATACTTCATCAAGATGTTGATGCAAACGAAGCCCGGGCGAACTGGCGCTCATGCTGCTCGTTGTGTCTCCAAATGGGTGGAGTTGGGCAGGTGGAGCAGACCTAGGAGCATGGCTGCATTGCGAAAACAGCAAAAACTGATGTTTTGGCAATCTCCTGCAGTTGCGACAGGTCAGTTGTGTGATCATCGGGCCATGTAGATCTGCCAATGGTGATTTATTGAATGTGTTCTTGGGAACAGTCAGGCTCCCTGTAATTCCCAATCATTAAAGTTTTAAAGTTTTGCCTCCCCCCCCCCCCCGGCCACCGGCCACAGACCACACGTCAGTACTAGAGAGTTTTCGATGCAACACGTCCGCGCGGAGGTCTGAGGCCACATTTTTACGTGGCAACTCACATTGCCACGTGTGTCATTTCCGTGGTTGTTTCAGGAGAAAACTGGCTAATAAATTCAACTTTTTTTGGCACATATTCCAAAATTGACTCTTTCTTCAAATACATGGCAAATCTCAGAACAAACCTTGGTGTCAAACATGACAAAAATTGACTTTTCAAAGGTCCATCCCCATGTTTTTTGGGATGTTTTTTGGCACGTGAAATGGGGCCGGACGTGTCTTTACCCCATCGCAAATGACGGGGCGTTTTGCATCTAAAACTCTTTAGTGACTGGTGGTGCGACTTGGGGTTGGGTTGGAGAACCACGAACACTTGCCTACAGATTGGCGGCACACTCTTCGACGAATCTCTCGAAAGTCAGATATCTGGTCAGACCCAAATTAAAATGATGTCGGTGGTGTGACCGGGGGCCGGGCAGGAAAACCATGAACACTTACCCAGATGGGTATGGTCTCTGAGAGTTCTTTGACGAATTTTCAGAAGGAATCATGGGGTTGTGGCCCCAGATGAAAGTACTAAATAACCAGTGCAACGACCTTGGGCTGCGTCGGTGGTAAACCCCTCTTAGTTGCTTCCAAAACAAGAAGCAGGGCTCAAGGCAACTGCAGTGCGAAGTCCCTTGCCGGCCGGTAATGTCGTCGATTCTTCCTTATCCTCCTTGTCTTCTTGTCTTCTCCATAGGGGGGGGTGTCCCGCGGGGGGAGG
>JAAUXT010095640.1_pt1 | contig 39171 bp, 54 predicted proteins | sample 7278171 | NCBI WGS metagenome assembly JAAUXT01 (sample SAMN14350112, study PRJNA611818) | marine sediment metagenome | isolation source: surface marine sediment (1.8m) | place: French Polynesia: Moorea | collected 2018-08
CCCCCCCCCCCCCCCCCCCCCCCCCCCCCCCCCCCCCCCCCCCCCCCCCCCCCCCCCCCCCCCCCCCCCCCCCCCCCCCCCACCCCCCACCCCGCCCCCACCCCCCCGGGGGGGCCGTAGGTTACATAGTGGTTTCAAAATGTTCATTGATGGTCACTGGTCCAATGTGTGACCTCCCCCCCCCCCCTTGTAGGTCACAGATGGGAATTTTTTAAAAAATAATATTTTTTGTAAAATGATCAGTGATGAAATCTGAGTGTCCTGACACCAATATGTGACCTACCCCCCCCCCACTGGTAGGTCACAGATCCCACAGACACACAGACATACATACAGACTGATGGTGATTGCATTAAGCATGTGGTAACAACCCTTCGGGACCACATGCTTCAAAAAATTCTTTCAGTTGACTGCCCCTTGAAGGCAAAATGGCCTCAGCCAATCAGAACATGAGGCTAGAGATGTTACCTCCTCAGCTGCCAGAATTGAGATGACACAAGTTGATGCTTTTTCTTGGGTCATGTGTACCACGCTCTGGCTTGAGCATAAATAACACTCGCGGAGGGGGGAGTTCTGGCCTGGGTCACACTGTCACAGAAAGACACATACTGACAATAAGAGTCGCGTTTCCGCGACTTAAAATGCAAACAACAACAACAGCAGCGTGAACAAAGAAAGTGAAGGTGTGCTTGTTCTTGAACAAGTTTAATTTGTTGTTCCGTTTCTGCAGCGGCTTCGGGAGATTATTTTTGTGGTTGTGTTCACTTGTGCTTGAGTTCTGATTTTCTTTTGCTGGCCAGAAGGTTCCGAACGCCTCCTGCAGCTCATTCTCTCAAGCGACAACACACGACTTGTTTCCTTGTTGCAGATCATCACTGGTTCGGGTGTTCTACGCAGTTCGCGCGGAAAACACATTCATCGACTGGAGAATCTCGGGCCAGCCTGACAGCGGTGATGTCAGTTTGGCCTTGTCCGGACTGAGCAACATACCCAATGGTGAGGGCACAAATTCTTGCTGGGATTTTCGAGTGCGAAACCAGCAAAAAACGACGGCTTGGTTTGGTTTGTTTTGAAAAAAATTATTTGACGACGATTTAAGAAAACAGATTTTCTCGTCTGTTCATAATCCGCTCACTGACACAATTAGATCTATTACTACAAACATAGGTAATACTCTTTGTGATGGAAATACCTAAATACCAATTAAAAGACAGGATGCAACTGACATTTTTTTTGTTTGAACCACATAAAATTTACATGTTGTTGACAGATTACAATATTCATGACGGTATTCGTTGCACTTTTTCAACGTGGATGTTGTTACAGTCGTGACTGGAGGCGTCAGTGGGTTCGCTGGGCGGGAGTCGCTTTGTTTCGTCGTGCTCGAGCAGTTCGTCGACCTCTCGGACTCAGCTTCTGCCGACGTTCTGGAGAACATCCTGGAATTCGTCCTGCCGAATTACATAAATCCCAATGGTCAGAAATATTTCTGCCAACCCACGACGCATCACACCACCGCACACAAGCAACATTTTTTTCTCATTCGCGTTGGCATCTTTTTACAGGTCCACCGACCAACATCGATGTGACAATCGTGGGTCAAAGGGAATCCATCTACAACAGAGAGTTTGTCACGTAAGTTCGTAGGCTTCGTGGACTTCTTTACAGTCAAACAGCAATACGGTTTTCCTTTCGACGTTTTCCTCGTTATCGACACTGTCACCTTCATTCCTGACGTGTCTTCCTCCTGCAGCACGATCGGCTTCACGGTGTACTTCTTGGTGCGGATCGGCACCGAGACGAATCCGGTCTGCCCCAACTTCGACTCCGGCTTTGCCAACGACCTCAACGCCCAGCTTGCCACCAGCTCTTTGCTCACCACGCTTGACACTGTGGCCGAAGTACACGAGGTATGTTTTGCTGCAGTGTAAGTGCGGTACACATTCTGCACGCGTTTTCTCTTTCTCATTATGTGCGCGGGCTGTGATTGATATTCTATTTGCACTTCGATTTCAGATAGATGAGGCTCAGTTCTTCGAATGGGAGACTTGTTTCCCGATCTACCTCAGATCTCCCGTGACGAGGCTCGAGAGGGAACATTTTGAACAGGGTCTTGGACAAAGGTGGCGCATCGTGAAAAATCGTGAGTTTGTGTGTTTCTCCAGGAGGTTTCCTTCCTCCTGCATGCCACGGGGGAGAAACAGAAGTCAGAATATGATTCGATCTGAACCACGTCGCTTGGCAGTGTTGCAGCTTGGTTTTTCGTTTTGCAGTGGGCGAGGGCGTCACGGTCACTGTGAGAATCACGTACCAGGAGGACTTCGTGATGTGCACGCCAGGGCGGTAAGTACCATGGGGAGCATTTGCATTTGTGAATCGCGGCACCCAGCTTGAACTACTCTCTGACATTCTGCTGCCCCCTCCCGAGTCGTTTTTTCAGACACAGTATGAATCCACAAATCCGCAAGAGACCACAAATCGTTTGCGCTGAACTCAGAAGGAAACAGTCAGATGAAAGACAGCTTTTGTCTGCAAATACAGGGACGGTGGCGAGTTGGTGTGGGCAGCCTGCATGCACGTCTTTGTCAATGGATGTCCTCTGGACCAACGCGTCACGGACGGTCTGTCGCTCTCAGACCTGGAGGACGTCACTGATTTGTTGATAGATCAGGTGCGAACATTCACTGCTCTCGTCCATGCAGTGGCACAACGGTCGCGGGCTTTTCGCGAAGCGAAGCTTCTGTATCCACGAGGCGTGATATCATAGCCACAGGTTGGAGTTGACTGTTGTGGTGCTAAAATGAAGTTGGTTGGCACCAACGTTTACATCAAGGGTACAAATTTTGCACCACGTTCAACATTTTCCTCGCTCGTCCCTCGGACCAGAAAACCCGATTTCGAGAAGCAAAATGACTTGTTTGTGTTATGGTCTCATTCTCAATGTCGTCTTCACGTTGTGAACAGGGACGTCTGACGGAAGCATCCAGGCCGGTTGACACCAGTGGCATGGACCTGATTCCCTACAGGATTGGCTTCACAGTGTACACGCAGACTCCGATCGCAGTCAGCCAGTACCCGGACTTCGTCAGCAATGTGTTTTCAGATGCCTGGAACAACGTAGATTCAATTCGAACGCAATGTGAGTGGAACCCTTTTGAATGGGTCTGAAGTGTCTGAAATGTTCCGAGTCTTGAACTTCAATACAATGTGAGTCTATTTTTTCAGACCCAAACGTGGAGTTCAAAGTGGGTCGCTCAACGCGGGCTGTATGTAACAGGTTGGTAAAGTACCTTTCCGAGTGTCTTCAGTCTTTTACCTTGGTAGTTATGTGTGTTTGTTGGGTGGATAAAACTGTGTACTGTTGGGGCTGTGTTGCAGACAAGTGTGGTTTGAGACGGTGTACTTCGTGACGAACTTGGACAATGGGCGTTACGTGCTGCCGTTCACGCTGACGGCGGAGCAGCGCACCGAGCTGCGCCAGCAAAACAACGTCAGAATCATCAACCGGCCGCTGCCCCCGCCTCAGGTCAGCAGAGAAGCTTGAATCGCGTCTGTGAAATATTTATCAGCCGCGTGTGGTAATGTTTTGACCTCGTGTGTGTCCGGTTTTCTTCCTCTCTGCTCACAGATGCACTGGGTCGGGTTTTTGATTTGGGAACCTGAGACGTGCGTCTGCCTTCAAGGGACATGTGTCCACAACGTTTCATACATGTGTCGCGTTTTTTCGACAGGATGGGACGTACGTACCTGTTGACGTGCCCATCACGTGTCCAAAGCGCCTGGAACTCGGAGGGCTCGTCTGCGCGAACGGCTATGTGCCTTTGTACCTTGAGGAACAGCTTGCCGCCGGGGTGCAGGGAGCCTTCAACAGAGACAACCTAGGTTGAAACACTTGTGTGACCTGACAAACAGTTGGATTTGTGGGTGTGGGTGGGTGGATTTCTCTTTTACACCGAATACGTGGTTTATTTCAGATTCGGGAATTGACATTGAGTTTGGTGTTCGCCGCGACACTTTTGTGGATGGGTAGGTCATCAAACAGCAATTTAAAATGCAATTCAAACAGAAGATTCGGCCAACGTTGAACTTGCATTTTTTTGTGTTTCCAGTGTCCTTGTGTCATGCAGCAGCTTCTTTTTGTCTGTCGATGGCATTCAAGTGTCTGTCACTCTGCTGGAAGTTCCGCCGCTACCGGTTTTGCAGGACAGCATCGCGACAGTCATCACGATTGTGCCCATCACCCCCTGTGAGACTCAGAAACACACACATCAAGAAAATGTGTGGACTGCTAAAATTCACATCGATCCTCACGCTTCCGTCAAACATTTGTATATTTTCATTTCAGCCACACGAATATTCTTTTACGATCAAGGAAACATGCTTGGCTTCGATTCAAACTGTCCCGTGAGAGAAATAAGCTTACCTGCAGTGCAAAGGACTTTGAGGCTTGTCCACCGCGATCGTTTTCCAGGTTTCGTTTCTCATATGACACTCTATCTGTTGTTGACCTTCACAGCACAACTCACCTTTGAAGAAGTGACCACACTTTGTGTGAGGTTGGAATTGGGGAAGGAAGAAAAAGCTTTCTGCACCAAAGAGATGACACCCTTTTCTTGCAGGAGGAGCAAATGTAGATGTAGAAATCTACATACCCGAGCTGTCGTCTCAGTTCTACGTTGCCACGTGGGACCAGAGCCAACAGCGGTTTGTGTTTCGATGTGCTTCGATGTCAAAGTTCTGAGTTTGGAGACTCGTTGAGAACATAAAGAAAAAAACTGGATCCACACCTGTTCGCCAACATAAGTGTGGAGGCTGCAGCAATTGCTGTTTGAGGTCTGTCGTCAAACGTGTCTACAAAACATCAATCTTGTGCTTGTCAGGTTTGTGGAGAGATCAGTCTTGATGTACTTTGTCCTCGTGAATGGAGAAGTGCGAGAACCGCACGACTTGAATCCTCGATATCTGACGGACAGTGAAGTGGACAGAGTGTTGGGCAGCGTCCCAATTCCCGACGCCACGAGCAGGTTCTACCGAGGTGAGCTCGCTGGAGTCAACTGTGACGATCAGAGATTGCAAGTTCTCACACGATGTTTAATCGTGTCTTGTTCCTTCACAGAATGTTTCCGAGCTGTAAACTTCGGCAGCGAGCAGGTCTACAGGATGGAACTCGTGCCCGAGCTGCACGAATTTGTAGTTGATTCAACGATCCCTGAGTCTGAATTTGCCGAACTGACCAACGTCGTCGAGGACGCCTTGAGTTCCGCAGGTGCAGAAAGAAAGCAGAAACAACTCGCTCGGCATGTTCTGTTTGATCTCGAGCATTTATTTCGAAACCTGCGTTTCACCAACAACCACATGTTTTCCGCTTTCAGTGCCAGCGAATACTGTTGTTCAGACGGTGGTTCAAGTACCCTCACTGACGGACTGCGGGTAAGTTTTGTGTTGAAACTGACAGTGCACTAGTGATGAATCAGGCCGTTGTGATGAACCAGAGCTTCTAAGCATCTGGTTGGTGTTGTGCAGGTGTGTGTCACGGGTGTACGTGTTGGTGCGCCTGGCGGACGGGACGGTGCTGCGCGCCGGGGACATCGAGCCCGGCGTCGTCGATTTGTTTGAACGTTTCCGCTCAGCGCTGACAGCGTCCACCGTGCAGGACATCAAGGGGGGACGACCGCAGCCGATTGACAGTAGGAGGACTCCGGTTGTAAGGAAAGCCTTGGCATTCAAGACTCCTATCAGGATACAAGTAGCCTACACGGACAGAGAGGACTTCAGGCAGGCGCAGATCAGGGCATTCTTCGCGTCATTCCCACGTGAGATCCTTTCTGGTGCATTTTGCTTGGAGATTGAAACATGTTGAAATTTTTCGTGCAGGCGGGTGGTTTCTTTTCCTTGAATCTGTGGTTTATACAAAGATCTTTTTCCAGAATTCACATCTCAGGAGGCCAACCTTCGTTTCTTGACATTGCGTCAAGAGATCGTGGTGAACGAGCTTGGGTAAGTTGAACTATTGTTGTCACTTCGGACTGCATGTCTCTCTCTCTCTCTCTCTCTCTCTCTCTCTCTCTAAACCAGTGATTGCAATCAAGGAAATTGACATTGCAGAGTGAGTTCCTTCAACGTTCGGATTGCTGTGGACGTCGCGGGAAGCATCATCTCTCCTCTCATCTATGGTCAAATTGACTTGGATAACTTGAGAACCGAACTGTCTTCTGTAAGTTTGTGGTGAAACACATTTTTGTGCTCAAATGCGTGTCTTGTTTTGTTGAGGCAGGGCATTCTGCTCGTGAATTTTGACCAAAACCCATAACTACAGTTCTGTCATTGGAATCCACGTGTTCTGCTTGGCAGGTTGCCATCACTGGCAGGGACGGCAACTACGGCGACTTTGTTCAACCTCCAGTGAGGTTGCCTGGCATTCCAACATACTCCCTCGAAGATCTTGTGCCGCTTCCTTGCCAGCAGTTCCTGCAGAGATCATTTGTCGGGGATTTTAACGGCGCGGCCACTCAAGCAGTGGTAGAGACACCGTCGTTCCGTGCCAGTACGCATGTGTTCAGACATGTTTTTCTTTCTGCTGATTCTTTGTGCCAAACAATTTTCGGAGAAAAAGCTTTCACCACGTCAGACTGCATGGCTGACAATTAGCGCCTGTCACACAAAAGTTGCTCTTCAAAAGCAATCTTGGGTCTTGTGCACGTGAATATTGAAAACATGGTTTTCACATCGTTTCCGCAGTTTTCGGCGCCGCCGGTGTCGACCCCATCAACGTGCAAGTTCGGTTGATTTTCCAAGAGGAGGCTTGCACTCCCAGGTGCGTAGAATTCAAATCCCTTCTGGCGTTTTGTTTGATCTTTGTGTTCATCGCAGTTGGTGACGATCAGTGTAGTTTGGGAGACATGTCGTATGAAACTGCGTGGAACACTTCCTTCAGCGAGTGTTCAGTGCGGTACCGGCTGGCAGTCCAAGCAGGAAACAGGCTCTTTACGGACTTCACGTTACCTCCGCTGGACTTGCAACGAGCGGCCGCGGAACTCGGTGCAGTTGCTGACCTGCAGGTGGGTGGTGGGAGTCTGTTCGCCCGTCGGTCTTTCCACCTGTCCATCCGACCTCATCTTCTGTTCAGTTGGCGTGTCAAAAAGGATCCATTTGAAAATTGCCTCAAAGAAATGTTCTTTTTTTCCTGCAGAATCGCGTGACTGTTCTCACAAACGGAGAACCAGAAGGATCCCTGTCCAAGTTTTGGTTTTCATATTTGTACATTCGTTACCCATCTGCACCATTGGCGCCACAAGACATCGATACTCTGGTGAACACAGTCCAGCAAGAAACCAGGAATATGCAAGGTGAGGGAAGTATCAAAGCGTTTGTTTTGAAACATGTGGGTGTTCCCAAGTTTTGTGTGAGATCTACAAAGGGGTTGTAACGTTTCAGGTTTCTTCAGTGTTTCCGTGAACCGTATCGGACCTCCAGTTGAAGCCGTCAGTCATCGTGGGTGAGTATCCTTCCCCTGTCTTTTACATGTCCACATGTTTTTTGTATTTTTGCCTGAGGAGCAGAGACCCAAACAAAACGGTCAATACCATTTTTAGAAGTGAGCCAGCATCTGGACAGAACGCTGAAGTGTAAGTGTGAAGTGCATGATTCTGTGTTTGTTATGCTGTACGTTGCACCTGCTCGTTTGTGTGTTTTTGTCATGGGGTTTGTGCTTTTCAAGGTGCAAATTTTGTTGGGTTCGTCAGACTTTGTGTAGCATATTGCTTCCCTTCAATGTTCGAAACCTTGTATGTTGAGTGCAGGGATACTTTCATCATGTACAAATTTTGAATTGCAGAACGACTTGCTTTGCACATGAAATGATTGGGGGGGGGGGGGGGCGGGCAGAGAAGCACTCAATCGTGATGGTCACGACACTGATTGTGACAGCGATGCATGGAGTGCTTCCTTCAAAACTGTACACCCCCCGGCAAAGTCCGAAACTTCCTCACGCTTCGCAAACTTTCTGATCTGCACACTAGCTAGAATTTTCCTGATGTTTTGATTGAAAGCATTTCAAATTCAAGGCCGTATTCGCCGTTCTTGTTGTAGTCCAGGTCCCTGTTTGGGACCTCTGTTTGAGCAAGAAGTGTGAGTGGGGGAACAACGTGTTCCACTCACATTCAGAATTCGGGGTTGTCCAAAGATCAACACAGTACCCCTGGAGAGTTTGATCCTGTGGGTACCGTGGAGAAGAGCAGGGGACCCTCTTGAGGTTGTGCCTCCTTCCTCTGTCTTTCCCAGAGCTTCCTGATCAATAAACCCTCAAAGCTCAGAAACACACACCCTGACCTTTCGAAGGGGGATGCCTGGGATCCGAATCTGTTCCTTGCCTCTGGTGATACATACTCTCTGTGTCAAGACGAAGAGTTCGGATCTCTCAGAATTTTGGTCGTTGTTGCGTGAGAAGCTTGTTCCCTGATGACAGGTTCCCTGAAACCATTTGAGGTCGATCCTTTGACTTTCCACTTCTGTGGACAAGTGTTGTCGGAGTTGGGCTACCATCGGAGAAGCTCACCTTTTTCTTGGAAGCAGACTTCGCAAGGACACAAAAAATGAATGGAAGATAGGGCGTATATGCATCTTGAGTGAAAAAGCACAGTGCAGATTGCGTGACCTGTGCTCAGATCTGGCCAGATACCAGTTTTCCGTTCCCCGATTGGGTTGCACATGAAGGAGCTGATGTCAACACCAAACCGGAGACAGTCACACCAAAGTTCACGTGTAAACATGGCACCACAACAAGTCCTGAACGAATCTTCTTTGGTGCGTTTTGTTTCATTGGTCATTCTGCGGGATGATAATGAGCGATTATTATTTGACCCACATCGGTTTCAGTGTGTCCTCACCTTCGGTGAAACAAAACAATTTTCAGAGGCGATACTCTGTCCTGAGGTTTTCGGTTTTGTCTGTATGGACGGCTGCTTGGATCTTGTAGTGCAAAGAACTCCACATGGTTTGAACAAGGACAATGGTACAGCTCGCCCCACCTCACTCAATACATCTCTTTCTCAGTGATGTCTGTTCGAGTTCGCCAGGGTGTCCAGCGTCCTACGTTTTCCACCTTATTGGAGTTTGTCCATTTTCCTACTTTTCGCCAAAATGTTCTGCTTTATCTACCTTTTGGACCTGTCCTACCGCTGGACACCCTGAGTTCGCTGTTGGTTGTACATTACTGAGAGAACTGAGATCTAACATGTGTACGAACACGCCGAGATTCTGAATTGGGCGAGTTCGAACTCTCTCGTAGAGAGGGGTGTGCGCTCGTGCGACAATGTGAATAGTATCCACTTCTCTGTTGGGGCATGTACTTTGGAATTGTTTGTGTTCGGTGCAGGAACAATGGCACTGGTTTGTCCAGACGTCACAATTATTTGCCTTGTTTGTTCAGCGAAAGACGAACATGACCCAAAACCAAAACGTTCGACACAAGCTCCATGTCAACAGCACCAATTCACAGAAATTGTTCTTTTCAGGATGCGATTGTTGTGCATATGGTTCGTCATTCGCTCCAACGCTGACACGGGCTGTCCGTATTGGTGGCAGCCTCTGCCTGTGCCCGACGTGATCGACGCGTTGGATGGCGTCGACACCAGCTTCGGCGAAAGATTCAACATCATCAACCCTCCTGCGAATGCAGGTCAGACTGCCAGTGATGTGTGGTGCAGGGGCCGTCCTCCATGGCTTTTCGAGCCCTCACACACACACACACACACACACACACACACACACACACATGTTTGCTCAGATCGGGAAGTGGGACTGCACGTAGAGCATTGATTTACTCTCGTAACTGAGGAGTTTATGACCTTGACTCGTGCTGGTCTCCCACGATCCATCTCTTCACCGTTGAAATGTTTTTTGGAGCCCCGACTTACAAAGGCAGGTGTCGACACAGTCAGTGACACATTTTATGAGTGTTTCGCCTCTGAATGTCGTGCTCTTGCTTCATAGTGATCCAGCCAGTGGCTGCAACTTTCAAACTCCCGTTCCTCGAGGTGAAGCTGAGACGAGATGACATTGATGATTTTGAAAGGGCGACTGCCAGAACCTGGCGTACCATCTTTCAGAGTAAGTCAGGTTTCTTCGCATTTCTTTGAAATGAAGGCTCACTTCATTTGTTGCAAAAACAGTTCCCTTTCACATTATTCCTTTGTAGTTCTCGGTTACCAATTGCCCGCTGATGACTTCACGTCGATCTATGTGGATGAAGAGGCCAGATATTCAAGGAATGGGTAAGAAAAGAGTTGTGACTCAACACGCACAACTGATCTCTGTTCACTTCAGTGAAGTCTGGTCGCATTCAGCCATCTTGTTTCTTTCTCCAGGAGACGCGTTTTCAACTACAACTACCTGCTGACCAGTCAAACATTGGGACTGCGTGATACAAGGCTGGAGGGCCCTCTCAACACGACCATCATGTCCCGTGCGCTGAGGGGCATCCAGATCTCCGGACGAGAGCCACAGGTGAAGACACCGGCCCAACAACTCTCAGTGTAACGCCGATTCAATGTGTTAAGAACACCACCTGCCGAATGCCGTTGGTGCCAAGGCAGTCCTCCAGGCTCAGGGTTCGATGAAGCTGTTTGCTTGTTCAACATTCAATTTGCGCGTCGCTTTCAGACGTACGCCAACGCTCAGTTCACTGGCGATCTCGACGACACGCGGCGCGTCCTCGATCTCTGTCCAATTGCGTTCAGGAATTTCATCGACTTCAACTTCACGGATCCACTCAACGATTTCCTCCGGGATGCGTATTCGCAGGTCTTTCCTCGTAAGTTTCCACGCAGCTTTCAAAAAGCTCTTTTGTGTTGTTTGTTTCTATTGTACAAAGAGTGCAAACATATCTCTTTGTGCGTAAATCTAGGGCAGAACAATCTCAACATCAGAGTGTGGGGAACACCGAACTTCGTTTGGCAGAACAGGTAAACGTTCAGCCATCATTTCTCAAAAGAACAACACCGCAAAAAATTAACCAGATGACTTTGGACAGAAATTGCTGATACTGCCAAAACTGTGTCTCCAGGAGAGAGCTGACGAATGCGTTGTTCGAGGTGACGGTGAACGACGTCCGTCAGCGGTGTCCTCACGTGACGCCCGACGCGCAGGATTTCCTCGACACCGTCAAGACCAACCTTGTGGGCTCCAGCGTGGTCGGCACGCACCACCTGCCGCTTCGCTTGGCCAGTGCGCAGCTCGACAACTTGTGGGAGAGCACGACGCTCTTTACACTGCAGCTCACGGACTCCATGGATCCCGATACGGTGCAGGTGGCTCTACGAGCCTTGGAGAGGGCCAGAAATCGTGCATTCCCACGTAAGAATTTTCTCCCCCGTTGAATGTGCATTTTTGATGACATTTAGACATGTTTTCCAACTCACACTCCTTTCTTTCAGAGGCTGGACCCTTCACCGCGATTGGTGCGTATCAGTACCGGTCGGTGCAAGGATTGAATCCACTGCCGCAAGGGTAACTGTCTTTGCTTTGTTACGGCGCAACTGCACACGAAAGTAAGTCTCTTAATAAAACTTCGACGATCCTGTTTTGTTGCAGTGGAGTGGTGTGGAACTTTGCATACGCGCTTCAAGATGCGGAAGGACGTCTGCTGGATGCCGAAGTGGAGCGACTGACCCCGCGCAACCTCATCGTGGCCGCCTTCAACGTGGATGGGCTCCGTGGACTCCTCTGGGATGGTATCGAATCAGTTGTGACCTCAGTAAACTTGCTGAACACGTCTGACTTTTTTTTGGGAAATGGGGGAGTTCCGGCGACGTCCAAGTGGTAACGGCTCACTGCATTGAAGGCTAACACAGAGCAACATTTGCAGGTCAAGCTGACCAGCTGAAGCCCGAGGCAGCCGCGCATTGGATGACTTTCACCAAGCCAATCCCCCCGAGTTTATTTGCCACCATGGAAAACGCGTACAGATCTGGGTGGGCACTGGATCGCGGAGGTACGTTGCGTGGACATGTCTGACACTGTTCCCTATTGCGTTTGTCCTGCATTTCTTCTTGCAATATGCATGTCTCCTGTTTCAGTTCCTGAAATCGATCTGACTGTTGAAATTCGAAGAGAAGAGCAAGTGGTGGATCCTGCCGGGTGCGGCCACGTTCAAGTCTTTTCAATATTTTTAACAAGACCAAGTTGAAAAAGTTCTGCTTGTGCAATTGACCGACTTTTGTGCGTCTGTAGGGATATCTGCTGGCGGCTGTACGTGTACGTGGCTCAGAACGGACTGCCTCTCGACGCTCAACACGTGCGCGGCCTCTCGCCCGTCCAGGCGAACCGGAGCCTGATTGCTGCTGGATTAGAAGTGAGTGAACTGTCGAACAGCGATTTTTCTTTTACGCAGCTTGCTGTGCTCAACGAAGAACGGTGCGTCATATTTTATTGTTGTCCGTGATCGTGCAGGATTGTCAACCAATCGACTCGCAAAGAGAAGTGATAATGAGACTCATCTTCATGGGCTGGCCCATCTGCTTCGCTGGCGAAGTGTCCCGCCTCGACCTGCCGCGGCTCAGGACCTCTTTCCTTCCCGTCATTGAAGCACTGTACTCAGGTGAGTGGTGTTGTCAGGTGATGTGTGTGTGTGTGTGTGTGTGTGTGTGTGTGTGCTTGGAAGGTTTTGGGTTTGAAGGATCAGGCATGTGGATCCTCTCGGAGGCAACAGGACGGCCCCCTCTCCTGTCCATCGGATTTCGTTTTGCTTCATGATGGACAAAGTCACATGCACTTGCCCCCCCCCCCCCACTCCTACAGCTGGTTTTGCACGCATTCAGATAAGCCACTCACTGGTGGCGAGAAAAACACTGACAAAGACCAGAAGCACTGCCTGTGTCTGAAGGCATCCATGGTGGTGATCGCTTTTCTTCCTTTTGCAGACGCTGAGGTTGACGTTCTTTTGTGGTGGACCAACAAAGTGGTGAACAGCGATTGGTGCGAATTCCTTCCTTTTGCTTCTCGGTTTCTCTTGCTGAGAGCGCAGTTTCCAAATGTTTTTGCGCTCCTTATGTGTTTGTTGTGAGCGTGGCCGCACAGATGGCACAGACTTGTTTTCGTGATCAGGGAGATTTGGGATGACCTGCACGTCATCTTGGAACTGGATGCCGTTCCTGTTTGGCCCAAGATCGTCGGATTATCAACCTTGAACACGCTGAACCAGCTCAGGTCGAGGATCAACTGGGATTCTAGAAAATTCATGGAACCTTACTCTTTCTGCACGGCCACCCAAATTGAAGTGAGATCTGTTGCTTCAGTTGAAAGTTTGTCTGTTTTTATTTCTTTGCGCACGCCCAGATTCTTTCAAAAATTTGAAGCAAATTTCCTTTCAGGACCGCAGGCCAAAGCGGTACACATTTGGAATTCCTTTGTCATGTGTCATCCTCGAACGAGATTTGGCCCAGATCGTCCCTCTGCTGGAAGACGCCTTCTCCGATCTTCTGGGTGGTTCGTGTTGTTCAACTGATCCACCGGTTTTCCGTGCTTTTGTCTGTAGAAATGAGCATAAAAAGTACCTTTCTTTGAAGTTCAGTGATCGTAACTCTCCTTTTGGCAACAGAAAGAAACGTGCGAGTCGAGCTTCTTGGACATCGCGACTATGTGTCGGAAAACAACAGGCAAGTGAAAAAAATGTTTTGTCGGAACAAGAATCAGCAGAAGGCAATTTCACGTGAACGTGAACACCAGGCAGATTTCGCCACGTGAGTGAGCACTCAGAAGCAGTTGTGATGTTTCTCTGTCGCGCTCCACAGACGCTTCGTGGTGCAGCTGCGCGGCTTCTTGTTTGTGAACGACGTGCTGCAGACGGCGCGCCTCCTGCCGTCACTGCCCGACGCCGTGGTGCGCGGCATCCTGAGGAACGTGCAGAGGTCGCAGACACCAGGAAACCAGAACTACGAATCCTGTTTCATTGACCAAGGTGTGTTGCTGCTTCATCACAGGTGAAAACGTGACAGTGCTCAGTAACAAATATTTTCGGCCTCCCGGCTTCGAAAGGCAAGATCATTTTGCTGACCAAGCTCTTGAGTTGCCTGCGAAGAGAATTCCGTCCGTGTCCTCAACTGAACGTGCTTATTTCAGCCATGAGGAATGAGATGGGGCGCCTCTTCGACACCAAGGACACAACTTACATGTTCGGACTTCGAGAGCTGCCCGACCTCAGCCAAAACGGACTGATTCGTCTTGTGAACAGCATCACCGACGCCATTCGCGCCGCAATCCCAGGTAAAAGGCGTCCACAGCACCATTGATGGTTTCTTTCAGAAAGGTTTGCTTGTGGATTCAGGTTCAGCAGATATGCAAAACTCTCATGTGTTCCTTTCCAGGCATTGAGCAAAACCAGTTGGTCGCAGAAGTGTTGGGATGGGAATGTGTGATGAGCGAAAGGAGGTTGGTGCATCTAACTCGTTCACTGGAAAACACTGCACTTGTGCGTGCGAAAGCGCTTGTGTTGATTTGTTCATATTGAAAAAAAACCTGCAACAAGGGTGTGTGCCGGTGTTTACCGGTGAGTACCTCAATCAGCACACACACACACACACACACACACACACACACGTACGCACACACACACACACACACACACACACACACACACACACAATTTCCTTCCAGCGACAATGACTGGAAGATGTACGTGTTGATTCGGGACGGCATATGGGAGATCGACCCAGCGGAAGCAGTGCTTCCCAACGATGCCCAGCTCCAGACCCGATTCAACAACGACAACCTGCAGACAATCAATGGTAACAACGGCACTTGGAATCAGGCCTTTTTGTCTCTCAATCAGGTCCTCACAAGAAGGTTTGGCTCATATTATCGATTTCAAATGCAGGGGAACCGCTTGAAGTGATCGACTTGAGTCAACACACGCTGTGCAAGGACGCGTTCTGCATCGTGTCCAGGACGCCCGTCGGCGAGAGTGACGAGCGCGAAACGGCAGATGCGCTCGAAGGGGCGATGGCGGCATACCTCGGTGAGGAAATTCTGCAGCGGTGTGCGCTGTGAACTGGCAATTCAGGTTTTCAATTACGATACCGATTCACACATCCTCAAAAATGATTGAGTGTGTAGTTGTGCGATTCACGAGAGAAGTTTCGCCAAGTGCGTGCGACACCGGGCACCGTCAAGCCCGCAAGTATGATGTTCAATTCGCTTCTGTTTCTTTGCAGGCCAAAGCCTCCCACCAGGCACAAACCTTGTCGCGTGGTTCCTCAACAACGTTCCTCACATCCGAGATTCTCCAGGGTAATCATCCGTCACCATGATTTTCAGAATTTCCAACTCTGTTTGGCACCCGTCAGTTGATTCTGTGATTTCCTGGATCTCTTGTGGCCTTGGTTCCTTATCTGATACCCTTTGCCGTGAGGCACATATGGTTCACATTCACATTTCCCGTTCTCCCAGGACCGACCCCACAGTTTTCATTCTCCTCCTGGTCTTCTGGGTCCACCGACTCGGCGTGGTGTCCTTGCGATAAACTCCAATGCATCATTTGGGATGTTACTTTTCGTCGAACACATCAAAACCGATCATCCCCACACAAACAAGTCGAAGCTCTTGTGAATGTGAAAATTCGTTTCCTCTTCAGAGTTGTGGAAACTGACTTGGAATGGTACCAGTGCTTCCGACTGAGCGTGGAGAACACAGAGCCACACAGCGGACCTCAGTCGTCGCGGTTCCTCGGCGTCCCGCCCTACAGTGATCTTGTTGGCCCCATGACCAACGTAAGTCGACGCTTCGGTCCCAAGTATTTTGTGCTCCCTCTGAGCAAGTGGCTCAGGCAGTCGCTGCCAGAACCGTTCTTTCAATTCGAGCAACACAAACTGGATTTCAGTTGGAGAAGCCAAGTCCGCGACAAACATTTTCTTTTGCAGGAAGGCAAGGCGGAAGGCGGAAGTGCGACGAACTACGGGGAATTGCTGATACGAGATCCCGATGAAAACGCCGTGCCTGTCCTTGACCACCTGTGCATGGAGACCAGTAGAGCAATTGGCACTCTCAACTTTGCCAAAGTGGAGGCTTGGCTCGCGACCAGATATGTGGCCAGCAATGCAGGCGTCTTGAGCAGCAATGGTATGTCTCAGAGCACATCAGAGCACAGAAGACTGACATACGGAAAGGTCACATTCGTCAAAACAATTTCAGAGTCGCGCCCACAACAGTTGTGTTCTGTGCACCTCTTGTAGTGAATGCGGACAACAGAGTGACCATTGAGGCCAGGTTCGAAGACAAGGTCCGACAGAGGTTGACTTGTAGGTAAGCAGACGAGTTCCAACTCACCCACAAGCAACTGAATAAAAATGTAACCCGAACAAACAATGAACAAACGGAAAACATCCGGTTGGCACATTTCTTCTTTTTTGTTTCAGCGTCATCTACCGGTCGTGTTACGCCGTTCTCGTCGGCGGCGTCGTGAGCGACGCGAGGCTCTACAACCTGCCGGTCCTGTCCGCGCTGCAAGGCGACTTCGACGGCGACACGGGTCCTAGTGGCCTGGCTGGAACCCAAATTATACCTCCGTTTAACAGCCAGGTTCGTCACATTCTTCTCTTGGAGATGGGTGTTGTGGTTTTTGTCGTGGTAGCGAACTGGAATGGAGGATGCGCTTTGTGCAAGATCTTTGGTCAATCTTTCCTTGTGTGTTTGTTTCTTTGATCGTGCGTTGTTCTGAGGCACGTTGTCACTTTCATAAACAGATTGGGGTGCTTGACAGTCAACAGCAAATCGCCTTCATCAGACCTCCAGCTTCCCCAGAAAACCTCGGAAGACTGCGAGATTGCATCGTGACAGAACTGAGATTACTGACTGAAGGTATGTTTCAGGGGTTCAAATCGTTTGCGTGTGCTGCTCCAAGGCCACAATTGACATTAATTTGCACTTTATTTTCGTTGAATGTGTGCATGAAGCGTTGTAAATACATCAAATGTCTTTTTTTGTCTGCAGTGTCGCCTGGTAGGTTGTTACTTGAACTGTTTCCCATCATTGTCGGTACAAATATGCACTCGTTAGATCTACGCACAGAAAATCAGGGGTTCGAGCACAAAAGCTCCTCAACAGATTTTCTCAAGGTTGCGAGCACCCATACTCCTAGAACACGTCGGGCAAACTTTGCGTGAAGCAAATGTACATGTTGCCATCGTCGGTTGTCCTGAACCTTCCCACAGTTGCACCACTGTACACGACTCGGTAGCGCTGGAATTGCCCGTCTGGACCACCCTCCAAAGTTTCTGTACAGAAAAGCATCATCCGAGCTTGCTTTCTACTGAGTTCTGTGTTGCAGTTTCGCCCTTGGAACTTTGCTTTTTGACCTTTTTGGAAGAAAGTGTGCGCTCCTTTTCGGTCTTTTCTCTTGGTGAATCTTTTATCTCATCGTTTTGTACACACCGATTTTGCTGTGAGAAGAGAAAAGCGATCTGTCTTGTGTGGTGCAGTTGCATTGATGACGTTCTGGCTGTCCACTGCAAATCAACCCAAATGTGCGCAATTCATCGAAAAACCTGTGCATGTTTTGCTTTTCAGACCTGAGCCCAGAACTGGCAAACGTTGAGTTCTGTCCTTGGGAGAAGTATATCAGTGAACAAGGGTGCGTTGGTTCCGCCGAGTGTGTGACATAAAGCTGTCATGAAAATCTGTAAAGTTTATTTGTGTGCCAAATGTGCCAAATGATTCATTTCAACACGTGAAAACACGTCCTGGTTTTGTTTTGCAGGGAAGTGTTGGTCGGTCTGCCAGTTACCGTCCGAAATCCTGCAGACAACTCAATCATAGACCAGTGCCTCCCAGAACTCAGCGTGAGGTCGTGTGCTGCTCCAAGGCCACAGGTAAAACTTACTTTGAAGACATGCACGCGTTTTGCTGAGATGAAGGGCCATTCAGTGCAGTCTTGTCTCATCCATGCACTCATCTCCAGGTTGTGTCTGAAGACCCACCCAACAACGAATTCCTGAACCGCGACACACTCTTCACACTTGACTTCACTCTGCCCATTTGCCAAGAAGATATTCTCCCGATACAAAGAGTTCTCACTGACGTCTGGTGTGCCCAAAGGCTGGGTGGAGTGCCCCGTATGTTCCAGCTTCTCTTTGACGCACATTTGATCTGGTGAATGTAATTTCTGACCCAGCAGGCCCAACTGTGTTGCCTTGACTTGAACTCTTCTGCTTTCACAGGAGATTGCAACAGAGTCGTCGTATCGGTTCTCTTGGTGGACGATGGCCTTGACAACACAGCTGGACCTGACCTGTAAGTGAAGCATTTGCGCTGACTTGTTTCGCGTGACGTTCTCTCGTGAGTTGTTTTGCTGGACTCGTATTTTCTGTTTGCAGTGGGCAAGAGGTCTTCCGCATGGTCTACGCGGTGGAGATTGACGGAGTGCAGTTGAACGCGGCTCTGGAGACAAACGTTCCAAGTCGAGATGACTTGTACACAGGTCGGTTGTCCATTCCTCTTCTGCGTCTCCAAGCAAGACCAAGTTTGGGTGATTTGCGTTGCCTTCACGAACCACAGTGAAGTACAGCCAACTGAATTGATTTTTGTGTGTTGTTTAGCACTCACCATTCTGAGATGCGGCAGCGCCACCAGCCAGACCTACGAGGACACCCGCTTCCCGAAGGGTCCCGAGGACGTCACGCTCAGGGAGGACCTGTGCAGCTTCGAGCTCAGCCAAGCCGCTTCGCGTTTCATTCACTTCGCTGATTTCGAAAATGCCATCCGGCGTACGATTGTGCAAAACAACCCCAGTAAGTGACGCTTCAACAAACATTGCTGACAAATTCCGTTGCAGAACTTGGCAGGGAAAACATAACCCAATGTGATTTTTGAGCAGATCTGCCTGCGCTGAGTGTTGTTGTGAGAGTCTACGTTGTCGATCCTGTCATCATTGAGGGGTGCGTACTTGCGTTCTGAATGCTTCAAATGAATCAGACGGCACCTCGTCCGGACAAGCGGAGAACGATGTCGTGTTCTGTGTTTTTTGCAGAATTGTGCGAGCTTACAGGCTGTATTACGAGGCGTTCGCGACCGTGGACGGCGTTCCCAATGTGCGGCTGTTCTGCAGCGAGACTGCGGCCGAAATTCGGTTGAACACACAAATACCCACCCCGCAGGTATTGAAAATCTCTTGAACATAACATTCCTGCGCATTACTGCTGTTGCTGTGGCTCTCTGTCCCAGGCTAAAACACATGCTTTGGGCTCTTCCACAGGGTGATAACTTCAACATCATTGTGCCTCGGCCAGCGGATGTGAAGCCGCAGGTAAAGGCCTGTCGGCTCCACCTCGACAGAGTCATCAGAAGGCCGGACTACGAGAAGGTGCAGCGCGCACTCGAGGACGCCTACGGTGGTGAGCATTCAGTCTGGACTGTCTCCATTCCATTTGAGGCGTTACCAGCGTAGGTTGAAACCGTGCGCCAGAATGGAGCTCTGTGCAAACTTGTGAAGTCATTCTTTCAGAACGAGTCCAGATCATGTTGACGATACAACCGGAGATGGTGGAGCGCAGAAGAGATGGGTTCGTTTTTTCCACAAATCCTGCGCGTTTCCAGTTCTCAAGATGTTCACACAAATTTTCACATTTACGACTTTCCACATACAGCTTGAAGAAGTTGGGACTTGGTTCCCAGTGCAATCACGCATCATGCACTCACAGTTTCCAATGACACACACACATACACTCATACACTGCACGTGAGTTTCATTTTTTCAGATCACCTTTGTTCTGTCCACGAATGGCTGTGATGGAACAGTGACGACATCGTCTGACGGCTGGGTTTTCCATTGCAGGGCGTTACCGTACAGAGTGTTGTACTTCGTGAGGCAGAACGGCGTGCTGCTGGACGCGAGAACCAACGTGTGTCTTACAGTGGGGCAGTACACGCAGGCCCTGAGAACCGTCGCGGTAACTGGGGACCCCTCACAGACGTACGGTGACAGTGTCTTCACAAGCGCTGACATCGATGATTTGATCGAATACGAGTAAGTACTGGAGTTCAAATGTCTGTGTGTGTCTGTGTCTGTGTGTGTGTGTCTCTGTGTGTCTCTGTGTGTGTGTCGCTCTCAAATATCTGTCTGGAACAATTCAGTTTTTTGGCGAACGTGATGCCATTTGACAAGGCCGCCATCAATAGTACCTCTTGTGTCGTGCAGATGGGGATGTGCTGTGACGCTGCAGAGAGAAGTGGCACCGAGAAGCTACTCCGACTACGAACAGCCCATTCAGGCGTGGTGGGCAGCAAGTGAGTTCTGTGGTTGCACAAATCCAAGTTGCACAAAGTACACGTAAGTGTAGGTTTGTGGCACAAAGAGACACAACACAAGCAAAATTGCACAATTTCGTTTCATTGCAGGGCCAGAGTATCAGGGAACGAATGTTCAAGTCTTCACGGCTCTGCAAGAGGAAGTTGTCGTTGGACCGGAGTGAGAATCCACTTGCTCATTGCTTTTTTTCCTCTTGGTTGACTCGCTCTTGTGCTCTCCAGAAACTTGTGCTCCTTGCATCGTGCAGTGAGCTTCTTGTCGAGAGAATCATCACAACATGACGTATTTGTACTGTCTGCTCCTCCAGCACGAACAAGCAGCAGGCGTGGCAGTTGCGCTACTTCGTGCTGATCGACGAGCAGCCCATCAACTGTCCAGACGCCGGGGAGCCCAACTACAACGTTGACATCCCGACAATCCGCAACATCGTCGGTCCGCGCGGCCCTTACGGGCTGCGCGCCCCCGATGGCCCCGTCTGGAGGATGCGTCACGCCAACCGGCTCTTCCTAGACGCCGACGGCGCCGCCAGCTCGCTGTTCCCGACCTTCCAGGGCGCGCTGCAAGCCGCCTGGGGAGGCGTCAACGGCAGTAAGTGCGATTTGTAAACTCTGACTGTGTGCTTGGTTGCTCCTGCTAAGTGCCAAAATATACGTAGGTTTTTGTTCAGAGTGTTGAAAAATGTCAGTTTTTTGTAACAATTTTCAGATGCAAACGTGCAAATGCGGGTTCCATTGGCTGAACCTTACATCTTCCAAGGGTATGTCTGCGACACAATTGATGTCTGATTGATTTCCTGCGGAAATGTGGCAGAAGTTGTGCGTGTTTTGGTGGTGTCTAGGTAATCCAGTTTGGGTGCAGGTGGTAAAAATTGATTTGGGAATTGACATGGTTGTTACAGGAGATTCGTCACTTCTTTGGTGTACTTCGCGCTTCTGGACGGCGAGGTGGTGAATCCCCTGATCATCGCTCAGCCGAGCCTCGACGCCATCCGAGGTCAAATCACCTTCACAGACCTGGATTTGTCTCCATGGGAGGTGCTGGACCCGTCACCTGAGTTGTTCAGAGTCCTGTACCACTTCGGAATCCCAATGAGGAATCCGATCCTGGAGAGGAACATCCTGGAGATTCAGAACGATCTCCGAATCGCCTGGGTGAACACGCAAGTCTTGGGTATGCTGCAGAAAGCCTCAAATGCTGACCAAAATCACCAAATTTGATGTTTTTGGGTCAGTTCAATTCACTCAATTATAATTTATTCCTGAATCGCAGATAGCGGAATCAGCTGTCAAATCGCTGTGCAGGAAAGACTGCTGAGCCCGACAGTGTAAGTTTGGTTTTACCAATTACGTGAACTGTAAGGATTTTTCTGTCTTGGGATGACCCGCGCTTATTTGTCCTGGTTTTGATCAGACGCGGCTGGTACGTCATCTACTTCCTGTTCGAGTCGGATGGGACCATCATCCACTCCGCAGTCACCGACCCGCTGCCTCTGGACACGCTTCGAATTCAAGTCCTGGCTCTGCCAGTCCCAGGTCAGCGCTTTATCCTTTCATACGCACTACTCAAACACTTGCACACACACACACACACACATACACATACACACAAACACACACACACAAACACACACACGTGCTGCTCTCTCTCTCTCTCTCTCTCTCTCTCCCACTTTGATTGACCAAAAGCGACTTTGCTTTCTTTTCAGACACGATTGATGACCTGTACCGAGACTACTTGCTGACGGAAGACGAGCCGTACTCCAGCCTGATGGAGCGGAGGCTCCACAGAATCGTCGTCGACTGGATCATAACTCCGGACAGATACACTCCGCTGTTGGAGGCCGCCGAGCAAGTGCTTGAAGGCAGCGGTGCGATTTGGCAGTTTTTCTATTGTCCCTTGCTCACAGTTTCAGCAAAGAATGTTTGTGTCAATTTGGCAAATATTTTCAGGTTTGTTCGGTGGCCGTTTGGAGCCAATGGGTGTGGTACCGTTCTGCAGACCAGGAAGGTCAGTGAATGATACGTGCACAACCGCGCATGCACAACCTGGTTTGTCCAACATTAATTTTGGTCATGATTGCCGATTTCAGTCAAGTTGTTTCTTCTTTACAGAGGTGAAGTCTTCGCCCTGTTCTTCGAGGTGTGGAACAACCAAGATGTGTTGCAGCCAATGTGGGAGTTTGCGCCACCGCGGCCTGGCGAGACAATGAGAATTCTCCAGGCTCGCAATGTGCGCACGGTGAAGGGCTGGCTGTACCGAGCCGTCGAGGGCCCTGTGTTCCGCAAGAGCGACATGTTCGCCATCTACCTGAACGCACGCCCTGGAATCGTCGACACGCCTGCGCTGGAGAATGGAATGTCAGAAATCTACAGAGAAAGCTTCCCACGTGAGTAGGGTTGATCTTTCTGCCTGGAAAACACTGAACGTCATGGGTTGTTTTGGGAACTGTGACGTTGAGGGTAAAATACTCAGTGGATAATTTTTGTCTGTTTCCAGTTCCCAACACTGTTCGCGTGCAGACTCAGTGGGCAAACACCCAGGAACTCCTTGCCATCGACAGGTGAAAAGAACTTCCAGTCGCTGTTTTCCTTTTGATTTGATTCTCGATTTGGCTTATTGAATTACAGGTGGATGACTTTGATGATTTACAAAAAGAAGTTCCCACTTTTTCAGACCGTCCATTTTCCAAGTTCTGTTCCAACTGTGGAGGGACGGGAGACGGCTGAGTGCGGAGATCGTCGGAAACCTGAATCCAGCCCAAGTGCAAACGCAGATGAACCTGATCACGGGAGTGGGTCAGCTCGACAGCTACGGCGGTCTGCTGTGGACCAACACGGACCAGCTGGATCAGTACTGGATGGACGAACAGCTTTGCGGAGTCCTGTCGGCGAGAATCGTGGCGAGGCCTGACCTTCCCGGCTTGCTGAACCAGATGCGACTCACGCTTCTCGAAGGAATCCCAGGTGAGCCGCTGTTGTCTCATCTCAGAGGAAGGCGTTGTTTGCGAACAGCGCGCCGTGTCCAGATTCTGGGCCTGATTGTGTCAGGGTACAATGAGAAACTCGTTTTCTTCTTGCAGCGTTGCGATCTCAAGCCCTCAGTGTGCAGTTCGTCAGGGAAGAGGAAGTCCTCTATCCATTTGAGTGAGTTATGCGTGAAGTGGCCATCCTCGAGAACCCACAGCATTCATGCCTTTCATTGCATTGACTGTTCTGCACTCAAACAGCCTTTCGTAGCCTCATGCACAAAAACTGTTTTTCAGAAATCAAAGACCTGACAGTGCGTGGCGCCTGCAGGCCGTGCTGCGTCGTAACGATGGTGCAAACAGTGGTCCCATCGACTACCGCACAATCCCCGACATCAGCTTCTCGAACCTCGCCAGCAGACTCATCAGTGCAGGGCCGGAGGGCTCCGGTGCCATTGAGGTGCAGATTCCGCTTTTGATCCAGCCCGACATCAGGCGCGTCTGGCCCCTGGACATGTCGATGACCGTCTATGTTGTGAACCGCCTCGGCCCCGGTGACGTCAATGTGACAGAACCCAGACTTCTTCCGGCGTACGGCCGCCTTCCCGGCAGTGAGTACAGCTGACAATCACTAGTGTTCGCTTTTTTGAAGACTTGTTGTGCAGTGAAACAAACTCAACGTGAATTGTGCGCTCTCCGCAGGTCTCTTTGATCGATCCGTACTTCATTTCATCCGGATCGAAGACTTCCTGTCTGAGGCTGAAATACCATCTCCAGTCCCCAGAGTGCACTTGTAAGATTCTGCAACATTCAGTGCGTTTGTGTTTGTGGCTTTTTAGCTCGGTGAAGAAATCACTGACAAAAATAAAGTGGTTGCTGCACTGAGTGGTTCTGTTTCCAGAAATCTGCTGAGTGGAGTGAGATACTTCCTCTTCTCTCGGGATGGACTGATTCAGTACCAACCACTCCCTCAGGATATCCAGGAGAGCGTCTTCGAACAAGGTACGAAGTGAATTCCTCCTCTGTGACTCTTTCAGCGGGAATTCTGTGCATTATCTTCGGCAGTTGGAGCACAAAACGTTTCGTTGCAGTTCGCGTGAGAGGCAATAACCTGGACGTGGCTGTGCCCACCCTGACCAACCAGTTCATCCCGCTCAACTGGGCCTTCATCCTCTTCATGAAGGGCAAAATCAAGCTTGCCGACCTCGACGCTGTTGTTGGCGCCTCCCTCAGTGTGCTCAGAAACCAAAGTACATGATCTCCTCAGTTACCAGATTTCTTTCGCGCAGGCGCCCGTTCCGTGTTTTGTCCCTTTTGTGACTTGCAAAGCACTGTACATACGTTCTTGGTGCACTCTTTTTCAGGCTTCACAAACATCTTCAACGATCCAGTCACAAGTATTAGTGTTGTGATGCAGGACGAAGGCTTCAACGCGAACGCGAATGGGTGCGTGGGGCAACGTCTTGATTTCTGGTCTCGCACAGCAGAGCACACGAATTTGTCACGATCGGACCGCACACGCCCCGTTTTTTACTTTGATTGTTCATTTTAACAGAGAGCGAGTGATTCGAATCCTGTTCCCCATGCGAGCTGGGCCCATGTTCCTGAATTGCGCCTTTGAAACGAGATCGTGCGCCTTCGATTGGCGATTGTTCGAACTGCCACTCACTAACCTGCTGATCAGTGACGGAACGGGCAGGAACTACAACGATTTGCTCTACAGAGTAGGATTTGGATTGGCTTCTTGTCATATTAACATTTCCAACAATGTGACCTGTGCTCAGCGGTGAAAAGAGTGTTTGGGAATTTGTTGCAGGGAGATACGTCTGATATTGTGAGAAAAGCGGACTTGTGTGTCTTGACACTCAACACCAAAGTGAATCCGGATGACTGGCCCGCGATCGCAGCCACCATACTGCAATCATACAATGAACTGGATCTGAATGGTATTTTTTCGGAGCGCTTGCTGGAGAATATTTCCTTTTGTTTTGTCAACGTCAATGCAAAAAAGAACGTTCGCACACCATTGTTTTGTGATGTGTTTCTTTCTCGTTTGTAGAGTACGAGGGTCAAACAGCGAGGATTGTGGGAATGGAGCCTGTGATCTTCAAGAACAGGTGAGTCGCACGGTATATATTGGTTGGATGGATAGACAAAACGATACTTTGGTGCAGTGACAACTGTTGAACAGGACTCCGCTTGTGCATATTCTGATCAGTCTTTTCAGAGTCTGTTGTTTCTCCTGCAGAATAATCGCTGTGAACGTGTATTACTGGTCGGACGCGTCCAACACTGACGTCGTCTGCAGGAACTTTGACCCTGATTTCATCAGACGATTTCAGGTAAACTGGAGCTACCCGACTGTTACTGCTGTTTTGTGTCTTTCTTGTGTTCCGTGCTTTCTCAAACTTGCGAGGCATTCTCGTCGTTCACATTGCATTGCAATGCTTTGCCCTTGATTGTATCCTTCCTTCGTTGGTGAAACTTCCTTGTGCCCAAACTACATCTGAACTTCTTGTAGCTTCGAGAAGTTCATCTGTTTGGCGCTCGTAACATTTTGCCAGTTTATGCCTTTGCGTTTCTCCACGGCTGTCCAAATGTTGCGTGGAATTCGATGTCATGAATCTTTTCCTGTACTTGGTATCATTTGTTGTAATTGATGCCTTTTTCAGACGAGGACCACAGCTATCAGTCCACAAGACATCCCATACAACGCTACGAATGCCTTCGACAGAACGGATGTCTCTGAGCGCATCCGGGCGTTTGTGTTTTACCTGGACACGTACATAAAGTTGGCTGACTACGGTCAGGTCGAGACGAATCTGGCTGGACAATGGAGTCTCATCCGCAACGGTAAGGGGACACACCAGGTAGAGATGTGATCACAAGATCTGTTGATGAGTGTGGAAACAGATTCACGAAGAACATTGCGAGGAAACGTACAGCGCAATTTTCTCTTCTTGCAGAAGCAGCCAGAGTTGTCATTGGAAGCCAAGAAGAGTTCGTTCATTTGTTCGATCCGTAAGTGATCTGGTCAACAGCATCCAGTTTCCGGGCCAATTGACATGCAACGTGTGCCCTGTCACCTCCAGAGAGTTCACACCTGTCCCTTGTCCACGCACGCAGACTCAACCCTACGGTGCGGACGCGCAAGATCGCGGTGCGTTTCCTCGTGTGGGTGAACGGCGTGCTGCAGGACGCTGAGGTCGAGACGCCGCTGCCCGACACCAGCATCAGCAGCGCGCTCAACGTGCTCATCACCGGCTTCGTGCCCAACAACAGGCGCTACAACGAATTCATCTTCCCCACCTCTCGATCCACCGAACTCGTCGAATACAACAAGGTGAGTGCATCTCTGAAGCTTCCCCACATGTGTTATTCACTCACACCCACAATTTGGTGAGTTCGACGTCTTGTTTTGTTTGCAGGCATTCCGAATCATTGTGAACAACGACATAAACCCAGCGCAGTTCAACACGATTCAGAACAACTGGGTGGACGTCGTGTCTGGAAGCGACCATGGCAAGTTCTGTTCTGCACGTTGTCACGGCAATTTCAGTGGATTATCAGAATTTCTGTCCGGTGATCTGGCAACATTTTATTCATTTTTTTACAACAGACTTTGCGAACCGAGCCTTGACTCCAATTGTGGCCTTCACGGAGGAAATGATTGACAACTTGGGGTATTTGCGGTCCCTTTCTCAGTGTACATTCAGAATTTTACAATTCGTATTTTTGGAAAATTCAGTATGTCGCGTTGCTCTTGCTTCAGATGTACCGTGTTCCAAGTGGTGTACTACCTGACCTCGGGCTCCGACGTCCTCGATGCGCGCTGTGAGCCGCAACTGCCGGAGGACGCGCTGTCTCAGATCATCGACTTCAACGGCCCTCTGGTGCGTAAATGGCCAATACAATTCAGAGAAAGAAAACCCACAGATTGAATCAGTTGTCGATCACGTCGTGCTTTGTGTTCAATGAGAACAAATGTTGACCTTCTCATCGTTCAGGGTCCGTATCGCATACCGGAGCAGGTGAATCTGCCGCTGTGGCGGTGGTCGGACGCTTTCGTCATCTTGTTCGACAGACGAATTCTCGAGGCGGACGTCAGGCAGATGACAGAGGCAGTCGTAGATGTGTGGCAAGCCAACGCCCGCGGTGAGCATTTTGTTCAGTCTTGACGGGAAAAACAGACAAAATGTTTTTTTCTTTCCAATGTTTGAATGAGTGGTTTTTCTACATATATCTTGTGAGAAACTGGTACAGAAATGTGTATTTTGTCAGCTTCAACGGTCTGTTGCTGACGTTTCCAAATCCATTTGTGCGCTTTTGCGAGTTCCGCACGTGCACGCGCGCGACTCAATGCTGTGATTCGTGTATGCTCCACAGAACCAGACAGAATCAACGCGACGTTCGCGAAGCAGGAGGAATACATACAAACCGCACCGGACATACGCGACAGGTCGGTGAATTTTCTACAACACTGCGGTCACAATTCCTGTCGGACATGCACTTATCACAAAAGAAATCGTTCTCTCTGTGCAAAAAGGGTTTCTGTTCAATCACAAAACGCTTTGCTCAACCAAAGGTCCCTTGACAATTGTGGGATTTCACAACAACAACTTTGTTGCCTGAGATCCCTAGGTCCACATCTACGGTCTGGAAACAAAAGCGTTGGTTTTCATTTGCAACACTTGTCGGACTTCCATCCCTGTGGGTTGGAATCAGCATGAGCGGGTGGAGCTGAAACGGTGAACGAAAGTTGGAACGTATTTGTTTGCAGAAGACAACGGTTCGGCTTCGTGTACTTCGTGCTCCTGGACGGCGTGCTGACGAGCCGCCATCTGCTGCAGGACGTGTCTTTCTCAGCCGTCTCCAACCGCATCACCTTCCCGACCGGGAACCCGTACCAACCGCTGCGCCCCAACGACATTTGGAGGCAGAGACACTTCTTCCGCATCAACTTCTGGGTGTCTGTGTTATACGATGACGCTCCGTTCATTTTCAACGAGCTGGAAACCCAATGGCAGAATCTTCGTGCACTTCAGTCACTTCCAGGTGCGGACTCTACTTTTCGTCTTGTCTGACCGCTGAGACTTTCTGTTTTAACGTTTATTTGTCGGTGAAAGCGACATGCACAGAAAATGTTGGGTTTTCAGGCGTCAGAATTGTCAGGGGACCGGAGGTGGAAGTCTATTCGTGGGACAATCCAGGGTAGGTTTTCACTTGTTGCAGACCCCATCTGAAAAGTGATTTTCAATGTTGCACGTTGAAAATCAGTTGCACAACGTCAGTGTTGTTCTTTTTGTCTCGATAACGAATGCCCTTTTCAACGGACGTGTCTCCCTTGTACGACTGTGTTCTTCGGAACAAAACGTGAACACGGCTCACAGCGAGCTGCGGTTGGGAAGCATGGACGGTTGGAACCATTGCTTTTGATCGCTCTGCAGGCCGTCTGTCTGGAGCCTGTTGTACCTGGTCCTGACCAACCCAGCTCCCGATCCGAGCGCTTGGCTGATTCCGGACTTCACTCAACCACCCAGCTACAATGACTTGGTGTCGTTGCCTGCTCTGAACAGCCTGCGTGCAGGTACCACAGTACCCTCTTTGTGTGACACTATCAAGCCATTCTCCACTTGGGGCTTCTGTCGCACGGGTCTTCTTTTGCAGGCCAATCGTACCGGAACCAGCTGGTGCCCCCGAATCTTGCCACGAAGCTCGTGCAATATCATGACCTCTTCTTCATTGGAGTCACGAGTCCCGTCCCCGCCTCTCGCGTCGACGACTTTGCCAACGCCATCCAGGACGCCTGGTTCGTTCAAAACAGTGGTGAGTTTGACTGATGTGCGTTCCAGGTGTAGATCTACCCAGTGTCGTTTTTCCTTGGACATTTCACATTCTGTCGTTTTTGAGAAGTTCACGACACGAAGAATTGGACCTTGTCTCTTTTCAGATTACGGAAATGTCAATGTAAAAGTTATGACTGTTGATCTCTGGGTGAACGACAACAAGTACGTTTCGGATCGTCCAGCTGTACATTTTGTCTCAATCTCTTTCTCCACGACGGATTGTTGGTCAGAACTCATACTGATCGTTGGTTGTTCTTCCTCACACATCCCTTACCTTTCAGCGAACTGATCTGGCTCGTGTGCTACACCATGAAACGCTTTGGGAAAACCTTGTACTCCGTGGATCACACCCCGCCTTCATTCGAAATCCAAACATCACAGGTTGGTCATCTCTTTTGAAACAGTTTGAAAGCAGACGGGGTCTGTTCGACAAGGCCACTGCACGTGCCACATTTTTAGGTGTTGCCTTTTTCGCTTTACCTGCGCGCAAAATAGAGTGCACCGTGGCGAAAGAAGGACCACTTGACAAAGAGCAAAATTTTGCTTGAATTTGTGTCTTTTTCGGATGACTTGGTCTCAATTAAAACTCTTCGTTGCAATTTCTTTCCAGATCCGCGTTCCAGGACCATTCGGAAGAGAATTTCAGCTCTACGAAATCGATCTTGACAGAATTTGGAGAGTTATTTCTGGATTTGATGTCAACTATGCTGGTGTGATCAAGAGAGTGGATGAAGATGGTTTGGCCCGAACAATACGACAAGCTTGGAATAGTGAGTGAACAAGCCGTTTTGCGTCCTGAATTCCTTTTCAAAATGTCTCTACTCGCCTGCAGATGCTAAACCACCGTGTTCTACACCTGCAAAAACACTTTCAGGGGTCCCTGGTTTGAGACTGCAACAAGTTCTTGTTCAAGAGCTGCTTGGCCCAACTCTCACGATAGCCGGGTGAGTATTATCTGCCATTGTACCTCAGAATCACCGTGAAATAAGTTTTTTTGCCATTCAGGAAACAAATTTGAAAATTTTCTCTGCAGAGAATCGATATTTCAACTGACATACTTCCCGTCGGCTGGCCCTGGTTTTGACGACAGGATTGACGCGCTGTACATCTCACCTCCGCGTGATTTGTCCTTCGCTCTGAATCAAATAAGTTCCGATCCCGGCGGACTGAGCTACCAAGACATCCTCTTCAGAGGCGTAAGTTCTTTGGATGTTCAGAGGGAACCTCATGGTTTTTTGCACTCAGACACCACAGGATCAGAAAGACGAACGAACCGGGGAAAACAACCGAGCTCGGATTTGCCTGTTTTCGTCCTTTAGTTCCAAGCATTCTTGAGAAATGAATCTTCACTGATGGCGCCATTGAATTGTCTAGAGTATGTCCTGAGTCGAATTTTCACTGTTTTTATGCAGGACCCAGACAGCCTCATCCCGTACAGGGACTTGTTCTGCATCGCTCTGCGAGGACCGATCAGAGTGAACGACCGCGGTTTCGTTGAAGAGGTCATTGAAAACGCGTACGGAGCCTGGAGACCAGATTTGTTCGCTGATATCACTGTCGACCTGATTCTACAGGAGCCATTCCTTGACATTCCAACTGGGTGAGCAGGATGCGCAAGAATCCGCTTTCACCAGGCCGTTCTTTTCAGGGCTACACTACGCTGTGCTACTCTGTACAAAGATTGGCGTGCGACTTTGAAATTCTCCCGTCTCACATTCGGTGGACTTTTTTGCTGCTTGTGGTTGGGGTCCAATCGACATTTTGAAATGTCTCTTTTCTGGCTTTCAAGCAAAATGTTTTCGAGACTGGCCAAGCTGAAGGCTGACCAAAGCGAAATCTCGTACTTGAGTGGGCCACGCCTTTTCAACGCAGTGTTCTCGTTTTTTGGATATTTGACTCGTGTCCTGTTGACTGTGACGCAGGACCTTCATCACGGGCCTTCTGTACGCCGTGACGGTCGGCGGGCGGCGGGTCACCCCACTCGACGTGCCCGAGGTGCCGGTCGAGGAACTCAACGGCATTGAACAACGATCGGTACGGGACTTTTCGCTATTTCATTTTTGCCGCAGTTGCAAACATCTGGCGATAAGTTCGGACTCAAAGTCTTCGCACCATGCCACAAGATTATCGTTCTTTCGTGAGCCTTCGTTGTGTTTGTATGACGGGCGGTTTTTTTTGTTCAGTCAATTGATGAGAAGTTTCGTTGTGAGCTATTCAGTGACATAAACCTCCACTTTTTTCAGTACACTCTGTTGCGCCGACCTTGCGACAACTTCGACCGCTTCGCGTTGGCGCAGGGTGTGTTCCTGAACAGATGGGCTCCGCGCGTCGACAAAGACAAAGTGCGCAGAGCTGTGGAGGACGCGTTAGAACAAGACTTGGACGGTGTCACTGTCAGACCAGGCATTCAGGAGTGGTACACAAGACCAAACGGGTGAGCGTGTCAACATCTTGTTGGGTTTTGAACGATCTGTCATCTGTTGTGACTTGAAAAACGTGCAAACTGTATTCTATCGTTGTTGCTTTTTTCAGATCGCCTTCAAGAGTGGCGTAGTAAGTCTTTTGTTTTATCTTTTCTTGTGATGGACGGAGCAAAATTCGTGGAATTTTCATTGTTTGGGCATCACACACATCACGGGTGCTGTTCCTTCCAGCGAGCGCCTCGCGAGGTACTGGTTCTTCGCGAGGGCAGGACTGAGGCAGTTGGACGGAAGGCGGGAGGAGCCCATCAACACTGACTTGATCAACGACAATCTCGACAATCTGAGGCCAACAGTGCCCATTGACGCGGTTGACCCACAAGGCGCCGCCAGTCTTAGGTACGTATGCAGCCAGAAACCGTTTTAGATTGCTGCCCACCGACCACCACAGACTAATTGGAACGCAACAAAGAGGGGACGTGAGTGAATTGGTCACGTCAGAAGAGTTCGGTGACGCCAGTGCTTCTTGTCCCTTCTTGTCCCTTCTTTGTCTCCCGAGAACTTTGCAGTCCTGCCAAACGAGAAGCTGAGGTTTTGTGGACAGGGCAACCATGAACAGGACGACAACCACAGACCCATGAAACGTTCTTGGACAAGCGAGTCTTCCGTTCCTTGAAAATGTTATGTCAGCAATGACCACAAAAGAATAGCATGTCAATTCTTCCAAGCCATGAATGTACATTGGCCTCTTTTTCTGTGCACAGACTGAGCTTCCGGGTGCTGGTGGTTGGGTTCGTGGCAGAGAACGACGTTCTCAGCTTCGAGGCGGCGCTGGAGGCCGTGTGGCGCGACATCAACCCCGGTATGTTCCGTTGAGCCTCGCCACACCCGCTGGGCCAAGTCTGTTCGTGAAAACCACAATGAAAAGAAAAAAGATTGAAGTGGTATCAACCGAATAAATACATGTCACAATCGCCACAAAAAAGAAATGTCGTGGGGGGTTTTGGCCAAGAATATTCTCAAACCAAAGCTCATCCTTTCTCAAGAATTCAATCCAAAATACTGGTCAAGATTTACTCGAATTTTTGCTTGAAACTGATGTGCGTGCATGTGTGTGTCGAGAAAGCAAGAAAAGGAATTCTTCTGTTTTAATTTTGTAGCCTACGACGTTCGCATAGTGCTCAGTGAGGAATTCTGTGGCGCCAATGGGTAAGACTGGAAACCAAACAGCACGCGCCTCGTTGTGTGTCATGCTTTTGAGACTTCCGTCAAACAATAGCTGGCCGCTTGTCTGCACTGGAGATTTTGACAATGCTTATCTTTCCGCAGCCAAACGTACACAGCTCTGTTGTACTATGTGACACTGAACGGCGAGATTCAGGATCCGGCGAGCACCATCCAGCCATCCTTCGAGGAGTTGGTGCGAAACGTGCCCAACAGCATCAGTGTAAGTCTCTGTTGCGAGCGCATGCACCTCCTCAAACCGAAGTTTGTTGACAACCACAAATCAACGCTTTTTGGTGTCCCAAGAAACAATGGACTGACATGTGTGATTGTGGCTGATCGCAGGGAGGAGAGTACACGCTGAGCAATGTGGGCGGCTTCCGCTGCTCCGACCTGTACCAGCTGCCGATCGAGGGCGTCGTGCTCGACCCGCAGCTCGTCGTGGACGCGCTCAGGCCGCAGTTTAGCAGCAACTTGGGCCGTGGCGTCAATCTGCGCGCCATCAGAGTGGAGCGTGCATTCGGACGCCTCGGGTAGGATGCGCACCCAGTGCAGTTTTGGCCATAGCTGATCAGTCCATGTTCACGCACATCTGGACGCGTGGCCGCAAACGCGTAACGCCATCACTCCATGAAAATTTCAGGGCCGTTTACACAGTGATCCTGTATAGTGCGACCGTTGATGGAGGTATCCTTGTGATTCCTGCAAATGTGGCAGGGTTGTCGACAGCAGAGGCCCAGGATGCGCTGCGGGAAGCAAGGATCAACCAGAGGGTCAGTCTCACCTCCTCAAAGACAAAATGGAACCGCCAGCATAGCCAAAGTGTGCGATTGTAGACATCGAAGAAAGCATTGCGTTGACGCAGTGAAATCGGAAGCCTGTTGGACAAATTTGCTGAGGGCTGCAAGTTTCCCATTTCCAACACGGGCCACTGGGATGCATGCGATTCAGTCTTGCAGTTTCAACTGCTTTGTCTCAGGTTTACACTGGTACCCGAGAGCTGACGTTCGAGAAGGACACGTTCGCGGTCAAGGTCCGCGGTCGATGGCAGCGAGAGGTCAAGGACGCCGTGGAAGATGAGCTTCAGAACCTGATGAGAGTTGCAAGTGAGACTGTTCCTCCACCCCAAAACAAAGAAACAAGTGTTTTCTCAGAGAAACACGGGAACACGCGAAACAAAGAAACAAACGAATATTTGCAATGGCATTTTCAGATCCAGCTTGGGTTGTGGAGATCGTTGGTGCGTCGTACGAAACCACGGTTGAAACAGGGTAAGTTGACTCAGTGACTCCACACAAGTCCGCTGCTATCGCTGTGTTGAATGATGTGCGCCAAGAGGAACCTTGACGCCTGTCCAGTAAGTGCCCTGTCGAGCGTGTCTGATTTTCCCTTGCAGAGAGCCGCTGACAGAACTCCGGTTCACAGTGACGCAGGGGAACACCCTGCTGCGTCCCGCCGACGTAGCGTTGCCCGTCGGACCGACGGACATCGCCAACGCCTTCAGACGGAACATCATCGTCGCGGACGTGGAGACGTACAACCTTGAGTCGCTGCGGGTGCGAATCGCGCCGCTGCGAGAGCGCATCGGCAGATCGGCTCTGGACAACGTGCGAGGCGCGCTACAATCAGCGTGGGGCGTACAAGGTAGATGTCGTTTTGCCCTATCTGTGAGATGCATTGAATCACAAAAAGGCAAACCTGAGAGGGAAATGGGCACAATAGTGTGGAACTTTCTGCAAATGAGAACCCCCTGCAAAGAGAGGGTTGAATGACTTGCGCGAGGACAGAAGGGGATAAACTCTGAATGACTTGTGAGCTTGTTGTTTGATTCTTTATGGTTGAGCTTTTCATTCAGTTTCTGGTGCTCGCACGAGGGTCGAAACCTTGTTGGATGGAACTTTGTGGGACGAACCGTACGTTTCAACTTCTTTTGTGGTCTTGCATTTTAATGTGGAGAACAGTCTGAATTGTGCAGCTCTTGTCTTCTGCAGAAAAAAACCCAACCAAATGTGACAAATCTGACTCGATGTTTCAGGGACACCAGCCTGTCTGTGATCGAGTACACAGTGGCAGTGAGGGGGTCTGATCCTGGTTTGGAGACTCCTGGACTTCAAACCTTCCTGAACTCTTTCAACGGAATTAGCATCGACTTCTTTTGTGATTGCATCAATGAAGTGATTGTGATCAGAAGGTCGGTCCGCTGGTTGGTTCTTCTGTGACGAGTTAAACTTTGATGTCTGAGGAGAACATTATGATGACTGTATTGTGATGCACATTTCAGGATTTCCATTTTGGCTCCTGGCAATGCAGTGAGAGGTTCTCTGAACATCACTGCCCGAGGAATAGAAAGCTCCATTTTGCAACAAAACACAGGTCAGTGTTGTTTCTGCAATCTGATGCCGAGCGTCCTCTGAACACACGTTTTTGTGAATGAATGAAGTACAATCGTTCAAATATTCGTTCAATGCAGGAGCGCTGCAGCGAAACGATGTTGACGTCAGAGTGAGGACTCTCTCGGCAAGAAGAAAGCGACAAGTTAGCAAGTCAGTACACCCCAAGTCGGCGAATTCTAGCTCGGCTTGTTCGGTTTCCCAGCTGAACGCACTTTCAAAAGGAATGAGCTCGGCTAATTTTTCGATCTCGGTTTGTTTGGAGGCAAAATTTCAATAGCCTGTCAAAACAAGTCGAAAAATCCGAGCTGTGTTGAAAACTCCGGCAAAGCACGCAAAACATACTGCGACATGAAACCACTTTGTCTCTTTGCACACGGACTTCACTCGTCGTGTATTGGTCGTCGAGCTTGCAAAATCGAACTTTGTCCTTTGTTTCTCCAGCCAACAAGTGACGCAGGCTGAGGCGATCATCTACCTGCCCGGCAGACCCAGCCCGGCCTTCATCCAATACCCGACGATTGATCAGATCAACGTGAACCTGCCGGCTGAGTTCCAGCTCTGCGCTCCTGACAGCTGCCCCGTCAGGTTCTGCGACAACGTCGTCATCAGTTGTGAAGTGAGTGAGCTCTCTGAATCTGTCTCAGAATCTCTTGTTCCAAGATAGGTTCGGCCCAATAAACGGTCTTTTCTTCGAAATCTGACCCCTAAATGACTGACTTCGGGTCTGTTGCTTGCACAGGTGTTCAGCGTCGCGGACAGAAGAGACGGAATCAGAGACGCGTATCTCAGCGCCAACCCTCTCGTCCGAATTGGCGACATCAACGTCGACATCAATGACGCCAACAGGTGAAATACGCCTCAACTTCCTGTTGCTGAAGAGTCAGGTTCAAACTGAGATGCATCTCAAGCAAACATTTTGCTATTTTCAGACCTCTTGCAACTGTTCACTGGGATTTGGAAGGTGTTTTTTTTCTGCCAGCCATTTTCGTGTTTTGGTTGGCTCAGTGCAATCACAATCTACACGCGTATATATATCTGTCTGCATGTGCACGGGGGTTCAGCAGCAGGTTCTGCCAGACACGCCGTTTTCAGATTTGGCAAAAATCCGAAAGTTTTCAGTCAGCCAAATGCTGTGAGATTTTGTTGCCAAATGGCAGGGGCAGTGGCGCCGCAATGCAATTGCTGGAACCGCAAGCTTTCCTTGCCTAGCCTTGTTTTCACAACTGGTCTTTGTGTGTCTTTACAGCAATGTGGTGAGAGGAGAAACGACTATTGACTTCTGCGTGGAGCGCACAGACGGCGGCGACCCGTTCGACCTGCTGCCGCCGAGCGACGCGAGGCTCCGCGACGCGTTCGGCTCCACGTGCATCATCGTCACGCCGACGGAAGCGACGACGAACGACGACGGCGTAAGTGCTTCTCGCTGCTTCGCTTTCATTCTGCTGTTCCGTCCTTCAGTTCTTGGGATTCATGTTCAATCAGAGGGCGGCACAAAACTTGCAGCAGATGCCTGGACGGCTTCAACTGCAGTGTTGGGGTCCTGTGCTCTTGTGAAGCATTGGCTACATTTTTGTGTTTTTTTCACTTTCAGACACCAACTTACATCATCATCATCATTGTTGTGTGTGCTGTGGTTGCCGTCATAATCCTGCTGTTAGCGCTGCTGAAGGTCTGCTACCGGCATCAGTAAGTAAAAGAATTATTTAACACTGTGGTCAGATACTAATGATGACATTGACTAATGATTAAGGAAGGGTTCATACCAGTATGTGCTCAGGTTAACGGTGGTAAAACAATCCAAGTTGTTTGGATTGCAACATTTGAGTTGCTGGTGTTGGTGACGACCAAGGAAAAAGACCTTTCATTAGAAATAACTGATTCAAGTAGACAACACATGAGGATAAACCATAGTTGTCGTTGATGTAGTGAGAGAGGTGACATGCAAGTGCTGCTAACAGAAGTCCAGCATGAACTCGACAGCAAAAAGAACAACATGCGATGTGAAGATCGAAACAACCTTCTGTTTGTCGAACAAAGACGTTCAGTACAATTTTGATTTTCACGCCAGTTTTCAAATTTGTCGACGCTTCATGCTGCGTTCCCACTAAAGCTGAGTTCTTTCGGACAAATCTTGCTCTCGCTCATCAAACTGACCATTCTGGTGGGTGCATGCTGGTGCTTCTCAATGTTTTGCCTCAGAAGTAACTTGTAACATGGTGGGATTTGTTTTCTAGGCGGGAGGATGAAGAGCAAGAAAGGGAAGAAGGATACTTGAGGAGAAATCCTTATGCAGATGAAGAACATTACACGGGACATGCCACTTTTGGAACGATACACCGTGGATTCAAAGGCTCGAGCTCCACTTTGTGCGGAAATGGCAAAAACCCTCTGTATGACCGAGTACACTGAGAGGTTCCAAGCTGAGACCCCAATGGAGCACAGACGAGCCAAATTTCATCCCATTACTTGACTGGAACTGTGATCTTCGACACAAATTGAAACTCTCTTTGGAAGCTTTCTTTGAACTAAACGGCAGGGTGTATCGGTCTCCAAAAACTTCCTGGCCTTCTCTGTAGCCCACTGCTTCAATTGGTGAATGTGGCGTGGTGAACATGCGAGTGAGCACTCTCGAATCCAACTTTGTGTACAATCCACTGCTTTGTTACATTCCAGTCGGGAGGATATTGAAGTGACCCGTCGGGTGGTGCAGGTGCAAAACGACTACGACGATGCTGAGCTCGCGTACGCCACACGTGCGCAATATCGTTCTTTTAATACCTATGGATCAGATTCAGTGCTCAATCGAAAACTCCAGACGTACGACAGGGTACACTGAAGTCTCATTTCACCGAATGCGGAAATACAAATAAGCAAACACTATTGCTTTCAAACAAAACTTCCCCGTCGGCTATGTACCTCGTTTCACACTGAATGTGAATCAAAGAACTCAGCAAGAGCCAAAAGCAGTATACAGGCAGTTTGGGGGGGATAAGGACTTCCAAATGTGTGGCCTTGTAGAAGACTGAATAGAACCTTGCTTGAGTGTACGAGTTTGCCTTGCGTGAGTGTATTATGAGTGCATGTGTGGTGAGAGGACCTGTCTGCGTGAGTTTTGTTGCGTTGTTGAGAGGAGAGTGTGCATGGTGTGTACATACATTGCTGTATGTGTACATTCTTTCATCAGGTGACTTCGTGTGCAATACCTTTTCATCACAAAGCATCAATGTTTTCTTTTGGAAGAAGGTTTAACTTTTTCGCGAACAAGAAAAACTGAAATTGCCTAACAAACATTTTCGCGTGCGTCGTGTTTGTAACAGTCCAACCCCGAGATCTGTTAATACTCTGACACATTTGTGTTCATAGTGTACATGAACAACGAAATAAAAAATGAATTTGAAATATTTAACTTGAAGAGTCACTGTTGTTTCATGGTGCGGTCAAAGACGGAAAACAAACATAAGATGGGGGTCAACGGTTTCTACTTTTGGTAGTTTTCGGAAAGCGTCCCAAGTGAAAATGAGGAAAGTACAAACGGGTCTCTCGGATTGATCCTTTTCAGAACCTGGGTCCAAACTTGGGTTCAAACTTGAAACGTTTGTTGCCAGGTTTCTGCAGCGGAACCACGCGGAACTTGGTTCAACGGAAATACAATTTGAAGGTCCTGAGCTGGCAAGTTGTCACAGAAAAACCTTTGTTTGTCGCTCATTGTGGCTGTGATTTTTGCGTTTTTACCGTTCTTTTCTGCCGAGTTGAACAGAGTTGCTGTGCCACATGATGCGGATGTTTAAGAAACTGCTGTTCGGAAGACTGTTCTGTTTCTGTTCCTACCTCTCTTCCCTGAAAAGCTCAACTTTGAGTTTTGTTCAGAAGTGCTTCAAATGTTCCGACTAAGTCGAACCAAATATCCAAGTTCTATGTGCAGGTATTTCTCAGGTACAGCCAAATAGCATACCTTGAGAATGTTATTACTGTTGACTTTTCTATTGGAAGACTTTAGTGGACTTCTACTTACACATTCCTTAGGTTGTGA